>Ga0164290_1002090_pt1 | contig 17309 bp, 14 predicted proteins | sample Micstemetagenome_FD_108782 | JGI IMG/M metagenome (GOLD analysis project Ga0164290, IMG submission 108782) | Contaminated culture microbial community from soil near Moab, Utah, USA - Microcoleus steenstrupii SON62 (Illumina Assembly) | ecosystem: Environmental > Terrestrial > Soil > Soil crust... | reverse complement strand
CCGGGGCCGGACGCAGCCATGGCGGGGACGGCCAAGTCGCTGTTCGACTGGCGGCGGCGGCACGGATTCTGCGCCGCCTGCGGAGTCGAGACGGAAAACGCCTGCGGCGGCTGGAAACGGGTCTGCCCGGCCTGCGGCGTCGAGCATTTCCCGCGCGTCGATCCGGTCACCATCATGCTGGCGGTCTACAAGGGCGGCGCGGAACCGGTCTGCCTGCTGGGCCGTCAGGCGGCCTGGCCGGCGGGGCGGATGTCGGCGCTGGCCGGTTTTCTCGAACCCGGGGAAACCATAGAGGCGGCGTGCGCGCGCGAAATAGAGGAGGAGGCGGGGCTGACGGTGACGGCCGTGCGCTATCACTCCAGCCAGCCGTGGCCGTTCCCGTCGCAGCTGATGATCGGCCTGGTCTGCGAGGTCGATTCGGACGACGCCCGGCCGGACCAGACGGAGCTGGAGGCGGTCGCGTGGCTGACGCGGGACGAGGCGCGGGCCTGTCTCGCGGGAACGCATCCGGCGATCAAGGCGCCGCCGACGATCGCCATCGCGCGGACCTTGCTGCAGGCCTGGGTGGACGGGTTCGACGTCTGACGTCGCTTACCGGCGAAGCCGCTCTCCAACCGTCCCGCGAGGCTTTGGGGGTTGGGTGGGTTCATCACAACGAACACAAGGCGTTCACAACGAACACGGCGCGGGTTGTGACTGGCTGCACTCCCGTTGCGCCCTTTGTGAGTCCTTTGTGTTCGTTGTGATGAGCCTTCCGGGCTCAGGGGCGGGCCCTGATTTCCGGCTTCGCCGGGACTACAGAGCCATCGCCCGCGCCGCCGCCAGATCATCGGGATTGTCGACCGACAGCGGGGCCTCGTCGATGACGGCGGCCCAGATCTGCAGGCCCATTTCGAGGGCGCGGAGCTGTTCCAGCTTCTCGCGGCGCTCCAGAGGCGACGGCGGGGCGGCGCAGAAGCGTTCCAGCGCGGCGCGGCGGTAGCCGTACAGGCCGATATGACGCCAGACGGGCGCGTCGCCGTAGAGGGTCGAGCGGGTGAAGTAGAGGGCGCGGCCGTGGCGCCCGCCCTCCCCCATGGCCACCACCGCCTTGACCACGTCCGGGTTCGAGCGGTCGGAGGCGTCCGCCTCGGGGGCGATCAGGGTGGCGATGTCGCAGGCGGGCTCGGCGGCCAGCAGGTCTGCGCAGGCGCGGGCGAGGCCCGGGTCGGCGAAGGGCATGTCGCCTTGCAGATTGATCACCGCGTCATGGCGGCCGTCGGGATCGATAGCCTGCAGCGCCGCGCGGATGCGGTCCGAGCCCGAGGGCAGGTCCGGATCGGTCAGAACCGCCGCGCCGCCGGCCGACTCGATCGCGGCCACGATCTCCGGATCGCCCGCGGCGACGGCGACGGGCAGGCCTGAAAGCACCGCCTGCCGCCAGGCCCGTACGATCATCGGCTCGCCGTCGATATCGGCCAGCGGCTTGTCCGGAAGGCGGGTCGCGGCCATCCGGGCCGGGATCAGGATCAGCGGGTTCACGTTCAGGTCCCTGGTGCGACGCTCGGACCGACCTTCAGCCGGTTGCGAAGGCCGCGCTAGCGTGTAAGAGACGCCCACGCAAGAATTCGCCCCGCCGCGCGTGCAGCAGGGCCTCAGAAACGGGATGAGACGACGCGCATGAGCGGCGATCTGAAGCTGAACAAGATCATGGCCGCCGGCCTGGCGACTGTTTTCGTGATCCTGATGGTGCGTGAGGGCACGGCCTTCATCTACCACAACGAAACGCCTGAAAAGATGGGCTATTTCGTCGATGCGCCAGAAGAGGCCGCCGGCGGACCCGCCGAGGCGGTGCTGCCGCCCGACTGGGGCACGGTGCTGCCGACGGCCGATCTGGCCGCCGGCGAGGCCGCCTTCGCCCGCTGCAAATCCTGCCACACCATCAACGCCGGCGGCGCCAACGGCATCGGCCCGAACCTGTTCGGGGTGGTCGGCGGTCCGGTGATGCACAGCCCCGGATTCGCCTATTCCGACGCCATGCAGGCGCACAAGGCCGAGGCGCCGACCTGGACCCTCGACGAGATGGACCAGTTCCTGACCGCTCCGGGCCGTCACGTTCCGGGCACCAAGATGTCGTTCGCCGGCATCCGCGACACCGCGACCCGGGTCAATCTGATCGCCTGGCTGCGGTCGCAGGGCTCGGGCGGCATGGCCATTCCGGCTCCCGACCCGACCCGCCAGCCGGGGGCGGCTCCGGCCGCTCCGGCCGAGGGCGAGGCCCCGGTCGCGCCGGGCGCCCAGACCGCTGCGGCCGACGCGGGCGGTCAGACGGGCGGCGCGCCGGACACGGGTCCCGCGGCCCAGCCGTCCACCACCGCTGCAACCAGCTCGGCCCAGCAGAACCGCTGAGCCGAACAGGCTGCTGAAGTCTGAAGGGCGGTCCTCGGGCCGCCCTTTTCTTTGGATCAGAGGCGGCGGATGACCGGCCCGGCCGATCCCGCGACGCGGTGCCGCGCGTCCGCCTCTGCGAACGGCTCGATGGCCACTCCGCCCAGCCGGCCGACCGCGTGCAGAACGCGTTCCCCGTCGAGGATGAAGCCGGCGTGGCCGTTCCAGGGCCCCTCGTCCGCATCAAGCCAGATCACCAGATCGCCGCGTCGGGCCTGATCGACCGCTACGGGGTCTCCGAGTTCGGCCTGCTGATCCGCATAGCGCGGCGCCGCGCGGCCACAGGCGTACAGCGCCTGCTGCACCAGGCCGCAGCAGTCCGTGCCGAGCGACGAACGGCCGCCAAGCCGGTAGGGGGTTCCCACCAACCGTTCGGCCACCTCGACCGGGTCGGCGGCGAAACTGCCGATGGGCGCCAGGCCCGCCGCGTCGCCCGCCTCGATCACCAGGGCGTTGAGCGGCAGGGCCTCCGAGGTCGATCCGATCCGGTGCGTGGGCAGGGGCGAACCGTCCCTGAGCGCCGAGATCACAACCCAGCCCACGACGCCGTCGCGGCGGGCCCGTCCCCAGACCTGATCGCCGTCGGCGTCCAGCACGTCGAAGGCTTCGCCGAAGATCAGCTGGTCTATCGGATGCGCGCCCGGAACGGCGTCCGCGTGGATGTCCGCCACCGCGACCGCGCAATGCATCGCCCGCACCGCACGGAAGGCGGCGGCGCGCACGATTCCTTCCAGAGCCTGCTCGGCCAGATCGGGCCGGGCGAGGGTGGTGCGGGCATCAAGGCTGGCGGCGGCTGGGGTCAAACGTCGGCTCGTTCGATTAAGCCCTCATGGTAGCGCCATAAGCCGAAAGGGCCGTTAACGAACGGAGGCTTTCTCATGGCCAAACCGACCGGAGAGCATCGCGAAACACGCTCGCAGCGCCTGCGCCTCCCCGCCCTCGGGCCAGCCCGGACGTGAGCGGGGGTTCCAGGCGAAGATGTCCATGTGAGCCCAGGCGCCGGTCGTCGGGGCGAATTTCTGCAGGAACAGGGCGGCCGTGATCGAGCCGGCCTGGGCCCAGGCGGCGGAATCGTTCCGCAGGTCCGCCATCTCCGTCTCCAGCGCCGCCCGGTAACCCGGCCAGAGCGGCATGCGCCACAGTGGATCGCCCACGGCCCGGCCGGCCTCGAGCAGTTCGGCGGCCAGACCGTCGTCGTCGGTGTAGAGCGGCGGCAGTTCGGGGCCGAGGGCGACGCGCGCGGCGCCGGTCAGGGTGGCGAAGTCCAGCGTCAGGTCCGGCGTATGCTCTCCCGCCCGCGTCAGGATGTCGGCGAGGATCAGCCGTCCCTCGGCGTCGGTGTTTCCGATCTCGATGGTCAGGCCCTTGCGGCTGGACAGGATGTCGCCGGGGCGGAAGGCGTCGCCGGAGATGGCGTTTTCGACGGCGGCGACCAGCACCACCAGCCGCACGGGCAGGCTGGCCTGCATGACCAGGCGTCCGAGCGCCAGGGCGTGGGCGGCTCCGCCCATGTCCTTCTTCATATTGCGCATGCCGGCGGCGGCCTTGATGTCGAGCCCGCCCGAGTCGAACACCACGCCCTTGCCGACCAGGGCCACCAGCGGCAGGTCGGCGCGGTCGAGGTTCCAGCCGATCTCGATGACCCGCGGCGCGCGATGCGGCGCGGCGGCCCGGCCGACCGCATGGACCGCCGGATAGTTCTCTTCCAGCAAGGCGTCGCCCGTCACGACCGAGACCGCCGCCCCGGCCTCTTCCGCGATCTCGCGGGCGATGGTCTCGATCTGCAGCGGCCCCATGTCAGAAGCGGGGGTGTCGATCATTTCGCGGGCGAGGGCGCAGGCCGAGGCGATGCGCAGCGACGCCGCCACGTCCAGCCCCTCGGGCGCGACCAGCCGCACCCGGTCCCGGTCGGGCTTGGCCTTGTAGCGGTCGAAGACATAGGCCCCGAGCAGGAAGGCCAGTGCGGCTTTACCGGCGTCGGAGGCCTCCGCCTCCAGCCGATAAAGCCCCGGGGGAAGCCGCGCCGGCAGGGCGCGGGCGGACAGGGGATCAAACGTCTCGCCCGTCCCGACCAGAACCGCAGCGACCCCGCCTTCAGCCTTCGGCACAGGAAGAAATTGGCCCGGCCTGCCCCCGAACCCGTTGGCGTCGGCCCACGCCTGAACCCCGGCCTCAAGGACGGCGTCCGGCCCGGCGAACCGGACGGGGATCGCGCCCTCCGTCTCGGTGGTCAGCAGGTCAGGGTGAAGGGAGGACATCGGCGACGGCCTTTCCGGCCTGAACGGGCCGATCTTAACCAAGGATTGACGTGAAAGGCCGAGTCTTGCGTCGAACCTTCCGGAGCGCCTTCCATGTCGCGCACGACCGCCCCTATCGCAACCATCAGCCTGCTTCTGGCCGGCCTCGCCTCGCCCGCTCTTGCGGATCCCGCCACGGCTCCGCCCGCCGCGGCCGCCACGCGGCAGCCCGCGACGGCCGAGGTCCGCGCCGCCTATGACCGGGCCGACGCCCTGAGCCGCCAGATTTTCTGGACCGACCAGGCCGAAATCAATCCGATGGACCCCGTCGCCGGGGTCAAGGCGGCCCAGGCGCTGCGCGAACTCGGCCGCTTCGACCAGGCGGCCGAGATGGCCGGCAAGGTTCTCCTCGTCCAGCCGGGCAACGCCGAGGCGATGCTGGAGGCGGGGCGCGCCCATATCGCCCGCGGCCAGGCCTTTTACGGCATCGCCGCGCTGGAGGACGCCCGCAACGCCCGGCCCCGGGACTGGCAGGCATGGTCCCTGCTCGGCGCAGCCTACGACCAGGTTCGCCGCCCCGATGACGCCCGTGCGGCCTGGACCCAGGCGCTGGCCCTGTCCCCCGACAATCCCGCCGTCCTGTCCAATATGGCCATCTCGGCCATGACCCGCGGCGACGCCGCCACGGCCGAACCCCTGCTGCGCCGCGCCGTGGCCCAGCCGGGCGCGTCGCTGAAGGTGCGGCTGAACCTGGCCATGGTGCTGGGTCTGACCGGCCATATGGCCGAGGCCGAACAGATGCTGCGCCGCGACCTGCCCCCGGAGGCCGCCGATCGCAACCTGGCCTGGCTGCGTGAGCGGGCCGCCGGGACCGGCGTCGACCAGGCCCGCACCTGGGGGTCGCTCCAGGGCGGCTGATCGCCTATATTCCGACCATGATCGACGAGCTCTACAGCACGCGCATTCTGAAGCTTGCGGCCAATCTGCCGCACAGCGGACGGCTGGCTGCGCCGCAAGGCACCGGCGAGCGGGTCGCCAAACTGTGCGGTTCGAAAGCGGTCGTGGATGTCACGCTGGACGACGCCGGGCGGGTTCTCGGCTTCGCCCAGGACGTCAGGGCCTGCGCCCTGGGCCAGGCGGCCGCGGGGGTACTGGGCGAAACCGTCATCGGAGCCTCCCTCGACGAACTGGTCGAGGCCCGCGACGCCATGACCGCCATGCTCAAGGGCGGCGGCGACGGACCGGCGGGTCGGTTCGAAGGGCTCCGCGCCCTGAAGCAGGTCGCGGACTACCCGGCGCGCCACGCCTCCACCATGGTCGCCATCGAGGCGACCCTCGACGCCGTGCGGCAGGCCATGTCGCGCGATCGGGCCGACACGCGAACTAGGCTCGCCGGTGCGGCCTGAGGCCCGTTGCCCCCGCGGCCTTCGCGGGGGATAAGCGCGGCGACATGGCTTCCGGCGGAACACTCTATGAACGCGGCGTGCGGCTGGCCCATCGCGGCTACAAGCTGACGCTGTCGCCCCTGATCGGGCAGCAATGCCGGTTCCTGCCGACCTGCTCGGACTATGGGCGGGATGCGCTGATCCGGCATGGACCGATCAAGGGGGGATGGCTGACGGTCAGACGCCTCTGCAAATGCCACCCCTTCGGCAAATCGGGCTACGACCCGGTTCCGCCCTTAAAGACAGACCGATGATCGAACTCAAATTCCCCGACGGCGCCGCGCGCCAGTACCCCGACGACGCCACGGGCCGCGACGTCGCCGCCTCCATCTCGCCGTCGCTGGCCAAGCGCGCGGCGCTGGTCGCGCTGAACGGCGAGCAGCGCGATCTGGACCGGCCGCTGGGCGGGTCCGGCGACTTCAAACTGATCATGCGCGATGATCCCGAGGCGCTGGAGACCATCCGCCACGACGCCGCCCACGTGCTGGCCCAGGCGGTGCAGGAGCTGTTCCCCGGCACCCAGGTGACCATCGGCCCGGCGATCGAGGACGGCTTCTATTACGACTTCGCGCGCGAGGAGCCGTTCTCGACCGACGACTTCGCCGCCATCGAGAAGAAGATGGCCGAGATCGTCGACCGCGACGAGAAGCTGGTCCGCGAGGTCTGGGACCGCGACGACGCCATCAAGCATTTCGAGAGCGTCGGCGAGACCTTCAAGGCCGAACTGATCCGCGACCTTCCGGGGACGGAGGAAATCACCGTCTATCGCTCGGGCGGCTGGCTGGACCTGTGCCGCGGGCCGCATTTCCCGACCACGAAATTCGTCGGCAAGGCCTTCAAGCTGACCAAGCTGGCCGGGGCCTACTGGCGGGGCGACCACCGCAATCCGCAGCTGCAGCGCATCTACGCCACCGCCTGGGCCTCGAAAGAGGATCTGGACGCCTATCTGCTGCGCGTGGAGGAGGCCGAGAAGCGCGACCACCGCAAGATCGGCAAGGCCATGGGCCTGTTCCACATGCAGGAGGAAGGCCGCGGCATGGTCTTCTGGCATCCCAAGGGCTGGGTGCTGTGGCGCGTGCTGGAGGACTATATGCGCCGCCGGCTGGACGCCGCCGGCTATGTCGAGGTCAAGACGCCCCAGGTGCTGGACCGGACCTTCTGGGAAAAGTCGGGTCACTGGGAGAAATACCGCCCCAACATGTTCGTCTGCGAGACGGTCGAGGGCGAGACCCTGTCGCTCAAGCCGATGAACTGCCCCGGCCACGTGCAGATCTTCGACCAGGGCCAGCGGTCCTACCGCGAACTGCCGCTGCGGATGGCCGAGTTCGGGGCCTGTCACCGCTATGAGCCGTCGGGCGCCCTGCACGGGCTGATGCGGGTGCGCGGCTTCACCCAGGACGACGCCCACATCTTCTGCCGCGAGGACCAGATCGTCGAGGAGACGGCGAAGTTCATCGACCTCGCCCGCACGGTCCACGCCGACCTCGGCATGGAGACCGCCTACATCAGCCTCGGCACCCGGCCCGAGACACGGGCCGGCACTGACGAGTTCTGGGACAAGGCGGAAGCCCAGATGCTGGAGGCGGCCCGTGCGGCCGGGGCCGAGCCGGTGGTCACCGAAGGCGACGGCGCCTTCTATGCGCCCAAGCTGGACTTCGTGGTCAAGGACGCCATCGGCCGCGAATGGACCTGCGGCACGATCCAGCTGGACTATGTGCTGCCGGAAAGGCTGGGCGCGGAATATATCGGCGAGGACGGCCAGAAGCACCGGCCGGTGATGCTGCACCGGGCTATCCTGGGCTCGTTCGAGCGGTTCATCGGCATCATGATCGAGAACTACGCCGGGGCCTTCCCCCTGTGGCTGGCGCCGACCCAGGTGGTCGTGGCGACAATCGTCTCGGAGGCCGACGGCTACGCCCGCGATGTCGTCGACCGGCTCAAGGCCGCCGGCCTGCGGGCCGAACTGGACCTGCGCAACGAAAAGGTCGGCTACAAGGTGCGCGAGCACTCGGTCGGCAAGGTCCCGGTCATCGCCGTGGTCGGCAAGAACGAGGCCGAACAGGGCACGGTCGCCATTCGCCGCCTGGGGTCGCAGGCGCAGGACGTCGTGTCGCTGGACGAGGCGATCCGCATCCTGACGGAAGAGGCGACGCCGCCGGACCTGCGGTAGCATCATGACACACGTTTGACTTGTGATGCGGATGAGCGCTAGAACCCGCTCATCCCCGCGAAGGCGGGGACCCAGGCTTTAGCCCGGTCTCCGCCGTTGGCTTTCTACACCTACATCCTCGCCAGCCGCCGGAACGGCACGCTCTACACGGGTTCCACGGACAACCTGATCGCCCGCCTGTGGCAGCACCGGGAGAAGACCCGGCCGAACAGTTTCTCCGCAAGGCATGATGTCGGCGTCCTGGTCTGGTACGAGGTGCATGAGACGCGCGCCGGCGCCTTCCGCCGCGAGCGGCAGATCAAGAAATGGAACCGGCTGTGGAAACTGAGGCTCATCGAAGAGATGAACCCCGGCTGGCATGACCTGTCGGATCGACTGCACCCCTAGCTCAAACCTGGGTCCCCGCCTCCGCGGGGATGAGCGGATTTGAACTCAAAGTAGCCGCTTGCGCATCGCCTGGGACAGCATGTCGATCAGGGTCACGGCGACCACGATGATGATGGCGATGGTCGAGACCGTCCGGTAGTCGAAAGCCTGCAGGCTCTCGAACAGGATCTGGCCGATGCCGCCGGCGCCGATCAGGCCCAGCACGGTGGCCGCGCGGCTGTTCGACTCGAAGCGGTAGAGGGCGAAGCTGGTCCACAGGGGCGCGACCTGGGGCAGGACGCCCCAGCTGATCTCATGCAGCCGGCCTGCGCCCGTCGCCTTGACCCCCTCGATGGGGCCCTTGTCGATCGACTCGACGGCTTCGGAGAACAGTTTGGCGAGGACGCCGGCGGTGTTGAGCCCGATGGCCAGGACCCCCGCGAGGGGGCCGAGGCCGACCGCGACGATGAACAGGGTGCCGATCACCAGGTCGGGGACGGAACGCAACAGGTCCATCAGCCGCCTCACCGGCCAGACCAGCCAGGCCGGCGACAGATTGCGGGACGCCATGAGGCTGAGCGGCACGGCCAGAAAGACCGCCAGGAAGGTGCCCCACAGCGCGATCTGGACAGTCAGCCACATCTGGCCGACGAGCGGCCGCCAGTCGGAGAAGTCGGGATTGAGGAAGTCCCGACCGTAGTTCTTCATGTTCTCGGAGTTGGAGAGCAGATTGCCCAGCTTGGGCAGGTCGACCGTGTTGAAGGCGGCGATCAGGATGATGGCGAAGCCCCCCCATAGCAGCAGGTCGAGCGACCACGCCGCGAGGGACTTCTTCGGCGCCTCCGGCACCACCGCCGGATCCGAGGCCGGCGGCGCGCGCTTCGGGATGACGTTGAGGAGGATGGCGAACAGGGCCAGAAGTCCGATCAGGGCGAACGGACTCCAGCGCGCGAACTGGCTGCTCCGGCTGGTCGGTGGAGCGACTTCGGGCGGGCGGCCTTCGCGCCGCGCCTGATCGGCCTTCATCTCCCGGATCGGATCCAGATAGCTGTTATCCGCCGCGCGGAACTGCGAATAATTCAGCTCCTCCATCACCTCCCGCTGGCGATCGGCTTCAGGACCAAAACCCTGGCCGTAGGTGATGAAGAACTGCCGGATCCGCGCCTTGACGTCCGCCGGCAGGTCCGAGCGGATGATGATGCCGGACTCGGGGATCGGCGGCGATTGCCAGATCTCCTCGATCTGGTCGGCGATCTGGGGGTTCTGGCGGCGCAGGAAGACGGTGTTGACCGAGTTGGAGGTCGCGACATCCACCTGGCCGTTGGCCACCGAGAAGGCGTTCGCCTGGTGGTTGGCGGAGCGCACCGTCGAGAAACAGGCTCTCGGGTCGATGTTGCGGGGGCCGAAGAAATAGGTCAGCGGCGCCAGGGTGCCCGAGGTCGACTGGGCGTCTCCGATGCCGAAGGTGTAGCGTTTGCCGCAGCGGGCGACATCCTCAAGGGTGATGCCCGAGCCCTTCCTCACGATGATGGTGGAGACGTAGGAGTCCTTGCCCTCGATATCGACGGTGCGGGCGATGACCTCGCCCTGCGACCGGTCGATCGCCTGCACGGCCGGAAGGGCCGAGAACCAGCCGATCTGGGCCTGGTCGGCGCGCATGGCCTCCACCAGCACGCTGTAGTTCGAGCCGAAGATCGGCTCCACCGGAATGCCGAGTTCTCGCTCCAGATCGTCCAGCAGCGGCTGCCACAGCGGGCCCGACGACGCCTGGCCCTCGGCCGACAAGACGGTGAAGACGATCTTTTCGGGACGCCGGGTCTGGGCCGAGGCGTCCCCGCTCCAGGCGAGGCCGGACATGACGGCGGTCAGCGCCAGGGCGGCGGCGAAAAAGGTTCTGAGGCTGTTCATGCCTTGGCGTCCTGGGTCGCGCATCGGGGCAGGCGCCCGGCGCAGGCGGTCATCATGCGGTCTGTACGGGCGCCGGCGGCGCCCGGGGAGCGGAGGGCGGCGCTCATGGCTGCACTTCGCGTCGGGCGCGCAGGCGGTGCAGCTCGACCTCGGCCGCCGCGGCGGCGGCGCGGTCGTTCCGGCTCCGGGCCTCGACGAGGGCCTGATCGGCCATCATTTCGCGGACCGGATCCAGATAGTCGTCGTCGGCGGCGCTGAAGCGGGAATAGCTGAGGGCGGCCAGCACGCGGCGCTGACGCTCGGCCTCGACCCCGTCTCCCTGGCCGTAGGTCAGGAAGAAGCTCCGTATCTTCTCCTTCAGGGCGGGATCCAGATCGCTGCGCAGGACGATGCCGCCTTCGGGGATCGGCGGCGACTGCCAGACGGGCTCGATCTGGGCCGCCAGCCCCGGGTTCTGGCGCTGCAACGCGGCGATGGTCACCGTGTTGGAAGCGGCGACGTCGAGGACGCCCGAGGCCACCTGAAACGCATTGGACTCGTGGTTGCCCGCGCGGACAGCCGAGAAGCAGGCGGACGGCTGGATGCCGCGTGGATTGAACAGAAAGGTCGCCGGGGCGAGGGTTCCGGACGTCGACCGCGCATCGCCGGCGCCGAAGCTGTAGCGCTTTCCGCAGGCAAGGACGTCCTCCAGCGTGACGCCGGAGCCGCGGCGTACGATCAGGGTGGCGCGGTAGCTGTCGCCCCCCTGCAGATTGACGGTCCGGGCGATCAGTTCAGCGCCGGCGTCGTCGATCGCGTCGACGGCGGGCCCGGCCGAGAACCAGGCGGCCTCGGTGTCGCCGCGCTTCATATCCTCGATCAGGGTCGCGTAGGTCGAGGCGAAATGCGGCCGAACCGGGATGCCGACGGCGTCGGCGAGGTCGTCAAGCAGAGGCTGCCACAGGGGCGCCGCCGAAGCCTGTCCCTGGGCGGACAGAATGGAGAAGGAGATGCGGGCCGGGCCCTGCGGAGCGGCGGAGCCGTCCGACCCGCCGCAGCCGGCCAGGGCCAGGGCGGCGACGGCGAGAGCGCCGGCGCCGACGAGCCGCGCCAGACCGGGAAGACTCATGCCTTGGTTTCCCAGAAGGCGTCCTCGAATTCCGGTCCGTAGATGTCGATCAGCTGTTTCGTGTCGAGGCCGGTCGCCGGGCCGTCATAGACGATCTGGCCCGCCTTCAGGGCGACGACGCGGTCGCAATACCGGATCGCGTAGTCGACCTGGTGGAGGGTGACGATGACGCCGAAGCCGTCGCGTTTGTTCAGCTCGACCAGCAGCTCCATCACCTTGCGGGCGGAGACAGGATCGAGCGACGCCACCGGTTCGTCGGCGAGAATGGCCCGGGCGCCCTGGACCATGGCGCGGGCGATGGCGCCGCGCTGCTGCTGCCCGCCCGAGAGGGTGTTGGCGCGCTGGGCCGCGTAGTCAGCGACCCCGACGCGATGCAGGGCCGCCATGGCCCGCTGCTTGTCCTCGGTCGGCCAGAGGCCCAGCAGGCCCTTCCAGCCCGGGATGCGGCCGAGAGCGCCAAGCATCACATTGGAGAACAGCGACAGCCGGCCCACCAGATTGAACTGCTGGAAAATCATACCCAGCTTCTGTCGCGCGGCGCGGGTCGCCCCGGTGATGCGGCCGTTCTTCTGGACGACCTCGCCGAAGACGCTGATCGTGCCCTTGCCGGGATCGATCGTCTGCAGACCGGTGATCGAGCGCAGGAGGGTCGATTTGCCCGAGCCGGACGGCCCGATCAGCGCGACCATCTCGCCGGCCCCGACCTCGACGGAGACGCCGTTCAGCGCCTTGCGGGCGCCGAAAGTCTTGGACACGTCCCTGACGGACGCGACGGCGGCGGCGACTGTGGTCATGGACACGCTGGAGGGCGGTTGCAGGGGCGCGCCGCATCGCCCGATCAGGCCCGCGAGGCAAGTCTTAATGGCACGTCCGCGGCGTTTTCGTCCAGCGCGTTCCTCCCCTCCGGCAGGAGAGGAGGGACCGCTCACCGGGCGGCGCGAACCTCGACCGGAAGGCCCAGAGCCTCCAGCTGCGGGCGAACCGTGGCGGCGTCGCCGACGACGACCCAGACCAGCTGTCCGCTGTCGATGATGCGGCGCGCCTCGGCGTCCATCTGCTCCGCAGTCATGGCCTCATAGCGAGGCGCGAGGGTCTCCCAGTAGTTGTCCGGGCGTCCGAACAGGGCGTTGGAGCGCAGCGCATTGAGCACGGCCGCCGAAGACTCGAAGCTGCCGGGCAGCTGGCGGACGTTGCCGTTGACCGTGCGCTCGCGCTCGGCGGCCGTGATCCCCCTGTCGGACAGGAAGGCGCGATACTGGTCGATCAGTACGGCGATGGATTCTCCGGTCCGGTTGGACTGCACGGGCGCCGAGATGATGTAAGGCGCGCCGTTCTCCATCACGGAGGTCCGGCCATTCAGGCCGTAGGACCAGCCCCGGGTCTCGCGGATGTCCTGATTGATCCGCGACAGGAAGCCGTTGCCGATGACCTCGTTGGCGGCCTGGAAGGCGACAAGGTCGTCGCGGCCGGTCACCGGCAGCACCAGTCCGCCGAGGATCAGCGACTGAGGCGACTGCGGCCGGTCGATCAGGACGATCCGGGGTTGCGCCGGGGCGACCGCCACGTCGAAGGCCTTGGTCCCACGCGCGACGGCGGGCGGCGTCCAGGCGCCGAAACGGGCCTCCAGCATCGGAGTCAGCTCGGCCAGCGGGCGGTCCGAGACGATGAAGACGCGGGCGTTGTCCGGCCGGATCCAGCGCGCGTGGAAGGCGGTCAGGTCATCGCGGTCGAGGCCCTGCACCGCCGCTGTGTCTCCCAGTCCCGACCAGGCGCGGCCATAGGGGTGGGCCGGTCCGTAAAGAACCTCCGGCAGGGCGCGGGCGCCCATACCGTTGGGAGAGCTCATCTCCTGGGCGATGCCGGCCAGTTGCTGGGCGCGGAGACGGTCGACGTCCGCCTGCCTGAACGCGGGATTGCGGATCACATCGGCCAGCAAATCGAGCGACGGCTCGAGATTGGCGGTGACGGCGGTGAGGCTGACGGTGGTGCGGTCGACGCCGGCGAAGGCGCCGATGGCGGCGCCCAGCCGCTCCTGCTCCTCGTTGAGGGCGACGACGTCGCGGGTCGTGGTGGCCTCGGTCAGGGCCGCCAGCATCAGCGTCTGGGTCCCCAGCGCATCGACCGGATCAGCGGCGACGCCGGCGTCGAACTCCACCGCCACCCGGGTCGTCGGCACGGTGGTGGAGCGGGCGTAAACCACCTCAAGGCCGTTCGACAGCCGGGCGCGTTCGGTGTCCGGGAAGTCCAGCGGCTTCATGGCGCCGACGGCGGGCATGGGCTCGCGCGGGCTGAACGCCAGTGGCTCCGCGGGCGCAGGCGCAGGCCGGGCGTCGGCGGCCTCGGCATAGGCCTCGCGCTCGCCGGGATCGACGCGGACCGCGAGGACCGGACGTGTCAGCCAGCGATCCATCACCGCCTGGACCGAGGCCGGGGTGACTGCGCCGAGGGCCGCAAGCTGGCGGCGATAGAAGCCGGGGTCGTCGGCGTAGAGTTCGCCCTCGGCGAGAACCACGGCCTTGCCGCCGAAGCCGCCGACGGGCTCCAGCGCCTGGATGCGGCCGGACAGGCTGCTGGTGACGGTGCGGGCGATCTCGTCCGTCGTCGGTCCGGTGGCGACATAGTCGGCGATCAGCTGGTCCAGCCGGCGCGAGACCGCATCCACGTCGCCCCCCGGCTTCACATCGACGGTGACGGTGAACATGCCCAGCCGGTGAAAGGCCTGATAGCCGGTTCCGACCGAGGTCGCGGTCTCGTCGCCGCGCACCAGGGCGTTGTCGAGGCGGGAGGTGGCCAGACCGCCCAGAACCGCGGCCGCCACCTGCAGGTCGGCCGCCGAGGCGTCGAGCAGGCCGGGGACGACCCAGGTGCGGTACAGGCGGGTGTTGGGCACGCGATCATGCATGACGCTGTCGATGCGGGCCGGCAGGGTCGGGATGTCGGCCTGCGCCGGTTCGTTCACGGCGCCGCGCGGGATGTGTCCGAAATACTGTTCGACCTTCCGCCGCGCCCCGGCCGCGTCGATATCCCCCGCCAGCACCAGCACCGCGTTGTTCGGCCCGTAGTTGTCGCGGTGCCACTGGCGCAGGTCTTCCAGGCTGGCGGCGTCGAGGTCGGCCATCGAGCCAATGGTCGAGTGACGGTAGGGATGACCGGGCGGAAACAGCGCCTCCAGCTGGGCGTAGTAGACGAGGCCATAGGGCTGGTTGTCGCCCTGGCGCTTCTCGTTCTGGACCACGCCGCGCTGGTTATCCAGACGCTCCTGGTTCAACGCGCCCAGCAGGTGACCCATGCGGTCGCTCTCCATGTAGAGCGCCTGGTCGAGGGCCGAGGTCGGGACGGTCTGGAAGAAGTTGGTGCGGTCGAACCAGGTGGTGCCGTTCCAGTCCGTGGCGCCCATGGCCCGCAGCGGCTCCATGAGGCCGCCGGGCAGGTTCTCGGTCGGATTGAACAGGCCGATGTGCTCGAACAGGTGGGCGTAGCCGGTCTGCCCCTCGGGCTCGTCCTTGGCCCCGACATTGTACCAGGCCGCGACGGCGACGACCGGAGCCTTGCGATCGGTGTGGACGACCACCCTCAGCCCGTTGTCGAGCGTGAATTCCTCGAACGGAATGTCGATGCTGCGGGCGAGCTGGGCGGCCGGGACCTGAGCCAGAACCGGCGCCGCGCCAGCGGACAGGGCGAGCGCCAGGGCGGCGACGAGTGTACTGCGACGCATGATAGTCCCCTCAATCCGGACAGGGACGCTATCAGCGCCTGCGCGGGCGGCAAGTTACGGCTGAGTCACGAAGCGAGCCGGTGGAGGCTCGATCCGCACGCGGACAAATCCGCCCTAACCTCAACACCTGCCTGAAAAAAACCGCTTTACATGACAGTCCGCTGACCCTACATCGCGGCTTCCGGCGGACCCCGTGGTCTGACACTATGCGCTGCTAACGCCGGCTGGGTTTAACAATTACAGGGGTTTACGTGAATTGCGCACGTATCCATTTCCCCTGGACCTGGTCCGCGAGCGGTCCCCTGAACGTCCCGTCGCACTCGTGCGGCCGCGTTCGGTTTCCGTAGCGGCGCGCTGGTTCCAGGATAATCTGAACGCCGACGTCTTCTATGCGGTGAAGGCCAACCCCTCGCGGTGGGTCATTGAAGCTCTCGTCGAGGCGGGAGTCACCGGCTTCGACGTCGCCTCGCTCGCCGAGATCGAACTGGTCCGTTCGGTCAGCGCCGACGCGCGCCTGGCCTTCATGCACCCGGTCAAGAGCCGCGGCGCGATCACCCGCGCCTATTTCGAATACGGCGTCCGCACCTTCTCGCTGGACAGCCATGACGAGCTGGCCAAGATCCTCGACGCCACGGGCGGCGCGACCGACCTGAACCTGCTGGTCCGGATGACGGTCTCGGCCGACGGCGCGGCCTATTCCCTGTCGGGCAAGTTCGGCGTCTCGCCGGACCAGGCCCCGTCCCTGCTGCTGGCCACGCGCCAGGCGGTGGTCGACGGTCTGATGGGCGTCTGCTTCCACGTGGGCTCGCAGTGCATGCGCCCGTCGGCCTATGAGGCCGCCATGGCCCAGGTCGGCCGCGCCATCACCCGCGCCGGCGTGTTCGTGGACATCGTCGATGTCGGCGGCGGCTTCCCGTCGGTCTATCCGGGCATGGTCCCGCCGGACATGCAGGAATACGCCGACGCCATCCATCGCGGCTTCAACGAGATGCCGGTGTCGGAAACGACCGAGCTGTGGTGCGAGCCCGGCCGGGCGCTGGTCGCCGAGTCCTCATCGGTGCTGTGCCGGGTCGACCTGCGCAAGGGCGACGCCCTGTATCTGAACGACGGCTCCTACGGCTCGCTGTTCGACGCGACCCACTCCCGCTGGCCCTTCCCGACCAAGCTGGTCCGGGACGGAGCCTCGGCCAATGAGCTGAAGCCGTTCCGCTTCTACGGTCCGACCTGCGACTCCATCGACCACATGCCGGGACCGTTCTGGCTGCCGGCCGATGTGCAGGAAGGCGACTTCATCGAGATCGGCATGCTCGGCGCCTATGGCGTGGCCATGTCGACCGGCTTCAACGGCTACGGCGAACACGACATCGCCGGCGTCGAGGATGCGCCGATGGCCTCGCTGTACGGCCTCGCCCCGCGCTCCATCCCGACCGTGCGCACCACGGCGGAAGAGGCCGCGCGCAAGGTGGTTCGCCTGTCCCGTCCCAAGGGCAAGGCCGGCCAGCGGAAGAAGTCGCGCCGCTAGATCGTCGCTTTTCTGCGGTAACAACCAGCAGCGGCCCGTCGCTCCGTCCGGGCCGCTGCTTCTCTTGACGACGGGCGCTCACCTGTAAGGGAAACCAAACCGATGAACGCTCCCGTTCAATCCAACCAGAAAGCCCAACTGCTCCAGAACGTCGTCGAGCACGTCGACATCACGTCCTTCGACGCGCGCCCGATCATCGATTCGATGCGCAAGATGTCCTTCAGCTCGCGCGACACGGCCCGGGCCGCCGACATCTTCAACATGGCCATCGAGGACAAGGACTGCTCCCCGTGGCTGATCCTGGCCGGCTCGACCTCGGCCGGCGGCTGCATGCATGTGTACCGCGACATGGTGAAGTTCGGCATGATCGACGCCGTGGTCGCCACCGGCGCCTCGATCGTCGACATGGAT
>Ga0164290_1002088_pt1 | contig 17379 bp, 12 predicted proteins | sample Micstemetagenome_FD_108782 | JGI IMG/M metagenome (GOLD analysis project Ga0164290, IMG submission 108782) | Contaminated culture microbial community from soil near Moab, Utah, USA - Microcoleus steenstrupii SON62 (Illumina Assembly) | ecosystem: Environmental > Terrestrial > Soil > Soil crust... | reverse complement strand
CCTTCTTGTGCCGCAGCAGGCTCTTGGGCGTCATGATGATCAGCGGCTTGCGGAACGGCCGGTGCATCTGGCGGCGCAGGATGTGGAAATAGTTGGCCGGGGTCGAGCAGTTGGCGACCTGGATGTTGTCCTCGGCGCACTGCTGCAGGAAGCGCTCCAGACGCGCCGACGAATGCTCCGGCCCCTGCCCCTCGTAGCCGTGCGGCAGCAGCATGGTCAGGCCGCACATGCGCAGCCATTTGCGCTCGCCCGAGGTGATGAACTGGTCGATGACCACCTGGGCCCCGTTCACGAAGTCGCCGAACTGGGCTTCCCACATCACCAGCGTGTTCGGATCAGTCAGGGCGTAGCCGTACTCGAAGCCCAGCACCGCCTCTTCCGACAGGGCGGAGTCGATGACCTCGAACTCGGCCTGGCCCTCGCGCAGATTGTTCAGCGGGACGTAGCGGGCCTCGGTGGTCTGGTCGACGATGCCAGAGTGGCGCTGGCTGAACGTGCCGCGCACCGAGTCCTGCCCCGAGAGCCGGACCGGGAAGCCCTCGTCCAGCAGCGAACCGAAGGCGAGGCTTTCGGCCGTGGCCCAGTCGATGTTCTGGCCCGTGGTGATCATCTCGCGGCGGCCGTCGATGACGCGCTTCAGCGTCTTGTGCATGTCGACGTCGTTCGGGATGGTGGTCAGGCGATGACCCAGATCGGCCAGCTTCGCCGCCGGGACCGAGGTCTCGCCGCGCCGCTCGTCGCCCTCGGGCAGGCCGATGCCCTGCCATTGGCCGTCCATCCAGTCGGCCTTGTGCGCCTCGAAGGTCTTGCCCGCCTCGAACTCGGCGTCGAGGAAGGCCTCGAAACGCGCGACCTCGGCGTCGACCTCGGCCTGGGTGATGACCCCTTCCCCGATCAGCCGCTCGGAGTAGATCTCGCGCGTGGACTTCAGGGCCCGGATCTTCGAATACATCAGCGGCTGGGTGAAGGTCGGATCGTCGCCCTCGTTGTGGCCGAAGCGGCGGTAGCAGAACATGTCCACCACCACGTCCTTGTGGAATTTCTGCCGGAACTCGGTCGCCACCTTGGCGGCGAAGACCACGGCTTCCGGATCGTCGCCGTTGACGTGGAAGATCGGCGCCTGGACCATCAGGGCCACGTCCGACGGATAGGGCGAACTGCGGCTGTTGCGCGGGCTCGTCGTGAAGCCGATCTGGTTGTTGACGACGAAATGCATCGTCCCGCCGGTGCGGTAGCCCTTCAGCCCCATCAGGGCGAAGCATTCGGCGACCACCCCCTGGCCGGCGAAGGCGGCGTCGCCGTGGATCAGCAGCGGCATGACCTTGGCCCGGTCCAGCGCGTTCTGCTCGCCCGGATCGCCCGCCTTCGCCGCATTGGCCTCGCGGATGTCGAAGGCCTGTTTCGCCCGCGCCTTGCCCAGCACCACCGGGTTGACGATCTCGAGGTGGGACGGATTGGCGGTCAGGGACAGGTGAACGTTGTTGCCGTCGAACGACCGGTCCGAGCTGGCCCCCATGTGATATTTGACGTCGCCCGAACCCTCGATGTCCGAGGGCACGGTCGAGCCGCCCTGGAACTCGTGGAAGATGGCGCGATAGGGCTTGCCCATCACCGCGGCCAGGGTGTTCAGCCGCCCGCGGTGGGCCATGCCGAAGACGACCTCGTCGACGCCCAGGGCGCCGCCGCGCTTGATGATCTGCTCCAGCGCCGGAACCATGGCCTCGCCGCCGTCCAGGCCGAACCGCTTGGTGCCGGGAAAGCGTTTGTGCAGGAACCGCTCGAAGCCCTCGGCCTCGATCAGCTTGTTCAGGATCGCCAGCTTGCCCTCGCGGGTGAAGCCGTTCTGCGCGAACTTGTCCGAGCCCTCGAAGCGCGCCTGCAGCCAGTTCTTCTCGTCCGGCTCGGCGATATGCATGAACTGGATGCCGATATTGCCGCAGTAGGTGCGCTTGAGCAGCGCCATCACTTCGCGGATCGTGCCGGTCTGGAGACCGAGGACGCCGTCCAGATAGATCGGCCGGTCCAGGTCGGACTCGGTGAAGCCGTAGAATTCCGGCGTCAGCTCAGGATTGTTTGTCGGCTGTTCGATGCCCAGCGGATCGAGGTTCGCCTGCAGGTGGCCGCGCACGCGGTAGCTGCGGATCAGCATCAGGGCGCGGATCGAATCATGGGCTGCGGCGCGAACGGCCTCGGCCGCGACGGCGGCGTCAGGCGCGGCGGCGGCGACCGGCGCGGGAGCGCCCGGCTTCTTAGGATCCGGCTTCGGGGCGGGCCAACGGCCGTCGAACACCCCGGTCGCCTCGGTCGGCTCGGTGGCTGACGACCGGCCCCAGGAGCCCGCGGAGCCCGAGGCTTTCACGCTCTCGGCGTTGTCTCGCAGCTGGTCGAAGAAGGCGCGCCACTCGCCCGAAACCGACGCCGGATCGGCGGCCCATTTCCCGTGCAGGTCCTCGATGAACGAGGCGTTCGAGCCATACAGGAAGCTGGTCTCGGCAAAGACCTGGTTCAGCCGACCGGCATCGTCCGCCATTGTTCTCGTCACGTCCCTGAGGCGGCGCGCGCACGTCTGCGTGCAACCGGCGCCGCTGATATAGGCGCTGTTTCCTTATGGGTCATGACCGAATGGGGGCGAAAGGGTCGAAATTCGCCGAATTGGCGTGAAATTCGACGGCCCGTTGCCCCACCTGTGGGACATTCACGGGCTCTGTTCGACCTCATCCGGAAGGGCCGAGCTCATGGTGATCGACAGGCCCGCGAAGCCTGGCGCGATCTCCATTCCCCCACCAACGGGGACGTAGCCCATATGCACCTCGCCGGTCCCGGGCATCATGTGATGGACGTTCCATGTGCCGCCGCTGACCTGCCCCGGCGCGTCGATGAACTGCACCGGCCTGGCCCCCACCCAGGCGTTCATGGCCGCGTGGTCGATCGGGCCGGTCGCCTCGAAATCCCACAGGCCGCAGCCCAGCTGGTCCCACGAATAGGCCCGCTCCCACGACTGGATGACGCCGTCGCCGTCGCTGTCCTCCGTCTCGCCGATCATGGCGTGGACGCGATTGAGCACGATGTGAAGCCGAAGGCCGTCGCGGGTGCGGCCCCAGACGCTGAAGTCGAGGGTCATATCGAGCTCGGGATCGTCGGCTTCCGCTCGCGCACGCGCCATGGCGGCGGCCAGCCGGGGATGGTCGTCATCGGCCACCCGCTCCCAGCCGTCGGCCGCCAGCGCCGCGGCCGCCTTCGCCGGATCCTGGCGATGCGGCACGCAGGCGGCCCTGAAGGCTTCCAGGCGCGGGTCGGTCGGCGGCGGGGGGACGTCGCCTGCGGCCGCCAGGGCCAGTGCCGAAATCCAGCCGATCATCGATGCGCCCTCCGGGAGTTCGCCTCACGGTGGCGCAGGGCCCGAAAGCCGTCGCCTGTCGAAACCTTACCCTTTGAGCACTTCCACCAGCGTCGCGCCCAGGCGGGCCGGCGAGTCGGAGACGCGGATGCCGGCGGCCTGCATGGCGGCGATCTTGGACTCGGCGTCGCCCTTGCCGCCGGAGACGACGGCGCCGGCGTGGCCCATGGTGCGGCCCTTGGGGGCGGTGCGGCCGGCGATGAAGCCGACCATCGGCTTGGAGCGGCCCTTCTTCGCCTCGTCGATCAGGAACTGGGCCGCGTCCTCTTCGGCCGCGCCCCCGATCTCGCCGATCATGACAATGGATTGGGTTTCGTCGTCGGCCAGGAACAGCTCCAGCACATCGATGAACTCCGTGCCCTTGACCGGATCGCCGCCGATGCCGACGGCCGTGGTCTGCCCCAGGCCCTCGTTGGTGGTCTGGAACACCGCCTCATAGGTCAGGGTGCCCGAGCGCGAGACGATGCCGACATTGCCCTTCTTGAAGATCGAGCCCGGCATGATGCCGATCTTGCACTCCTCCGGGGTCAGGATGCCGGGGCAGTTGGGGCCCAGCAGCCGCGACTTCGAACGGTCCAGCCGCGCCTTGACCCGCACCATGTCCAGCACCGGAATGCCCTCGGTGATGCAGGTGATGAAGGGCACCTCGGCCTCGATGGCCTCGAGGATGGCGTCGGCGGCGCCCGCCGGCGGGACGTAGATCACCGACGCGTCGGCCCCGGTCGCCTCGCGGGCCTCGGCGACCGAGGCGAAGATCGGCAGGGTTTCACCTTCCGAGCCGGTCCAGTTCGTGCCGCCCTTGGCCGGGTGCACGCCGCCGACCATCTTGGTCCCGTAGTAGCGCAGCGCCTGTTCGGTGTGGAAGGTGCCGGTCTTGCCGGTCAGGCCCTGGACGATGACCTTGGTGTTCTTGTCGACGAGGATGGACATGGCTCTGCTCTGATTATTCGGTCAGCGGGACGGTCGGTGGCGGGCCCGGAGGCTCAGCCGACCGCCGCGACGATCTTCTGGGCGGCGTCGTCGAGGTCGTCGGCCGCGGTGATGGCCAGGCCCGACTCATTGAGGATGCGCTTGCCCTCGGCGACGTTGGTGCCTTCCAGACGCACGACCAGCGGCATCTTCAGACCGACTTCCTTGACCGCCGCGACCACGCCCTCGGCGATGACGTCGCAGCGCATGATGCCGCCGAAGATGTTGACCAGGATCCCCTCGACCGCCGGGTCCGCGGTGATGATCTTGAAGGCCGCCGCGACCTTCTCCTTGGAGGCGCCGCCGCCGACGTCGCAGAAGTTGGCGGGCTCCTTGCCGTACAGCTTGATGATGTCCATCGTCGCCATGGCCAGGCCGGCGCCGTTGACCATGCAGCCGATGTTGCCGTCGAGGGCGACATAGGCGAGGTCCCATTCCGAGGCCTCGATCTCCTTGGCGTCTTCCTCGGTCTCGTCGCGCAGCGCCTTCATGTCCTCGTGGCGGAACAGGGCGTTGCCGTCGAAGCTGACCTTGGCGTCCAGCACCCGCAGATGGCCGTCCTTCATGACGATCAGCGGATTGACCTCCAGCATCGACATGTCCTTGTCGACGAAGGCCTTGTACAGGATCGGGAACAGGCTCTCGCCGTCCTTCGCCGCATCGCCGGTCAGGCCGTAGGCGGTGTTGATCTCGGCCACATTGGCGGGGGTGACGCCGGCTTCCGGGTCGATGTCGATGGTGACAATCTTCTCGGGCGTGTCATGCGCCACCGCCTCGATGTCCATGCCGCCCTCGGTCGAGACGACGAAGGACACCCGGCCGGTCGAGCGGTCGACCAGCAGCGAGCAATACAGTTCGCGATCGATGTCGGCGCCGTCCTCGATATAGAGGCGGTTCACCTGTTTGCCGGCGTCGCCCGTCTGTGCGGTGACGAGGGTGGCGCCCAGCATCTCGCGGGCGTTCCTGACCACGTCCTCGATCGAGAAGGCCAGGCGGACGCCGCCCTTGGCGTCGGCCGGCAGTTCCTTGAACTTGCCCTTGCCGCGGCCGCCGGCGTGGATCTGCGACTTCACCACATAGAGCGGGCCGGGCAGTTGCCGGGCCGCAGCCTCGGCCTGATCCGCGCTGGTGATGGCGACGCCCTCGGCGACCGGCGCCCCAAAGCTCTTCAGGACCTGTTTGGCCTGGTATTCGTGGATGTTCATGGGGAGGCGCCGCCGGACTGCTGGGAGGAGTTGCGGCGCTTATAGGGGCTGCGCCTTCGCAGGCGCAACCGTCACCCCGCGATCAGTCCACCCAGTCCTTCTTCAACGTCCGCGACGCCCCGATCAGCAGCACCGCCGCCAGCAGGTAGAAGCCCATGCCGGTGTAGATGGCCCAGCGCAGGCTTTCCTCGCCGAAACGGGGCGCCAGCAGGTCGCTCATCCAGCCGAAATAGTAGAAGCCGACGGCGATCCCCAGCAGGTTGTTGATCAGCAGGAACAGGGCCGAGGCGGTCGAGCGCATCGGCGCCGGGACCAGATGCTGGACCGAAGCCGTTATAGGGCCGAGCCAGGCGAGGTTCAGGCCCGTCGGAATCAGGAAGATCAGGAAGGCGACGATCAGCTGCTGCGCATTCGTTCCCCCGCCGGGGAAGACCAGCCCGATCAGCCAGGGCGAATTCATCGCCAGGATGAACATCGGGGCCGAGATCAGGAAGGCGATGGCGGGGGTCAGAGGATAGGCGCCCTTGCCGCGCTTCGACAGCTTGTCGGCGATGGCCCCGCCCAGCCAGATTCCCAGGGTGCCGCCGATCAGGGCGATGCCGGCATAGTACCAGCTGGTCTGGGACAGGGTCAGGCCGAAGCTGCGCATGAAGAACAGCGGCAGCCAGCCGGCGACGCCGTAGCCGCAGACGGACGACGAGGCGGCGCCCAGCGCGAGAAGCCAGAAGCTCGGCTTGGGAATGACGGCGGAGGCGGTGCGCCGCGCGATGGTCAGCGAGACGCCGATGACCATGGCCAGCAGACCGCCGAAGGCGAGCGCCAGCGCATTGCCCAGTTGAAGGCCGGCGAAATGGTTCAGGGCTGCGAGGATCAGACAGCCGGCGCCAATGCCCAGCATGATCAGGGCGGCGACGCCCCCGGACTTGCCGGAGCCGACCACCGGCGCAGCGGCGATGGCCGCCAGTTCGGCCTCGGTCTTGATCGTATCCGTCCCCCCGCGCGTGGGGTTGCGGACCGTGAACAGCAGAATGGGCGCGAGCAGAACCCCGGCCAGGCCGACCACGATGAAGGCCGTGCGCCAGCCATAGGCCGCAGCCAGCAGGCCGCCGACCAAGGTGCCCGCGGCGGTGCCCAGCGGAATGCCGAAGGCGAAGGCGGCCAGCGCCCGGGCCCGCTGATGCGGCGGGAAATAGTCGGCGACGAGGGAATAGGCCGGGGCCACCCCGCCCGCCTCGCCGACGCCCACGCCCATGCGGAACAGGAACAGCTGGGTGAAGGAGGTGGCGGCGCCGCACAGGGCGGTGAAGCCGCTCCACACCGCCAGGGCCCCGGTCATGATCCAGACCCGGCTGTAGCGGTCGGCCAGCCAGGCGAGCGGAATGGCGAGCGTGGAATAGACGGAGGCGAAGGCGATGCCCCCCAGCAGGCCGAACTGGCTGTCGGACAGACCAAACTCCGCCTTCAGTGGCGCCGCCAGGATGCCGATGATCTGGCGGTCCAGAAAGTTCAGCATGTAGACGAGGATCAGGATCGCCAGGACGTAGAAGCGGTACCCGGGCCGGACTGGCGGCGCGGCGGCGTCCGTGGCGGTCATGGCGTTTCCCTCGACTTGGTCGTCTTGTTGGACGAACGGTAGCGTTGCTTTCAGGCAGCGCCAAAGAAAAAGGGGCGACGGCTCAGGTGAACCGCCGCCCCGGATCAAAAGCGATCAGGCTTCAGGAGTCTTTCAGCGCGATCAGAACCTGACCTGCAGCGAGGCGGTGACCGTCTGCGGCGGGCCGTAGTAGCCGATCAGCGAGTTGTCGAAGAGCGCGCCCGGGAAGGTGTAGCCGCCGACGCGATACTCTTCGTCGGTCAGGTTCTTGCCGTAGAGGCCGAGGGTGTAGCGGTCGCTCGGGTCGGTCCAGACGATCGACAGGTCGACCAGCGAATAGGCCTGTTGGTCGAGGACGGGGTTCGGGAACTCAAACTGGCTGTAGTCGCCGCGGTAGCTGATCGACGGGGTCACCGCCAGCTGGCCGCCGCCGACGTCGCCGATCCAGGTCAGGCCGAGATAGCCGGTCCATTCCGGCGCGTTCTGAAGCACCACCTGATCGGAGATGTCCTCATAGGAGAGGGTGGCGAGGTTGTAGCGCAGGAACTCCTCGAAATCGGAGTTCAGATAGCCGACCGCGAAATTGGCCGACAGACTGTCGAGGATGCGCAGCCGGCCTTCGAACTCGAACCCGTAGAAGGTCGAGGAGCCGACGTTGTCGACGAAGCTCGCGATGCCGCCGACGGCGGGCACTTGGGTGGTGACCTGCTGGTCCTGATACTCGTTATGGAAGGCCGAAAGGGCGAAGGTCAGACGGTCGAGCGCACCCTTCAGACCGATTTCCCACGAGTCCACGGTCTCGGGATCGTAGCCGTTCACGGTGTCCGGGGTGAATATGGCGTCGCCGCGCATATCGAAACCGCCGGACTTGAAGCCTTGGGAGAAGGAGACATAGGTCGTCATGTCGTCGGTCAGGTCATAGGACAGGGCGACCCGCGGCGTGAACTGGGTAAAGTCCTTGCTGTTGGTGTAGTTGGTGCGCACCAGAAGGGGGGCGCGCGGCGTGCCGCCGAGCAGCGGGCTGCGGGTGGCGCCCAGATAGTTGGCGCGGAACACCGTGCCCTGCTTGGTGTCCAGGGTATAGCGCAAGCCCAGTCCGAGGTGCAGGCGGTCGGTAAGATCGAGGTTGACGTCGGCGAAGCCCGCCCAGCTTTCGGTGTCCACAGAGCCGCCGGTGCCAATGACGATGCCGGCGTTCCCCAGCACGGTGTCGAAGGCGCCTTCGGCATGACCGTCCAGATAGAAGATGCCGGCGACGCCCTGGATCCGGTCGTAGTCGAACAGGAACTGGAACTCCTGGGTCAGCTGGTCGTCGGCGTAGTAGGCGGGGATGTCGAGCGTCGGGGCCGGGGTGTTGTCGAAGTCGATGACCGTATCGGTGTCGCCCTCGCGCCAGGCGGTGATCGACTTGAAGGTCCAGTTGTCGTTCAGCTCCAGGCGGATCGTCGCCGAGGCGCCCTGGTTCATCACGGAGTTGTCGTCGCCGACGCCCGCGTTGGTGTCATAGACGCTCGGCAGAACCGCGCCCGCCGGAGTCGCGCCGGCGACCTCGCGGTGGCCGTGGCGGGGATGGGAATCGTCCTGGACGCGATCGTAGGCCAGGCGGATCGACATGTCGTCGCGCGGCTCCCACTCGGCGCTGATGCGGCCGGCGAGGACCTCCTTGTTGTAGTGTTCGGCCCCGGTGTTGATGTTCGTGCCGTAGCCGTCGCGCTGGTAGGAGGCGACCGCGCCGCCGACCCGGAAATTATCGGCCAGCGGAATGCTGCCCGAAGCCATCAGGTCGATCTGGTTGTAGCTGCCATAGGCGCCGCGCAGGGTCAGCTCCGGATCCTGCGAAAGGCCGTTGGTGACGTATTTGACCGCCCCGCCGACGGTGTTGCGGCCATACAGCGAGCCCTGCGGGCCGCGCAGGACCTCGATGCGCTGGACGTCATAGATGTCGAGCACGGCGCCCTGCGGACGGGCCACATAGACGTCATCGACGTACAGGCCGACGCCGGGCTCGAAGCCCCAGAGCGGGTCCTGCTGGCCGACGCCGCGGATGAAGGAGATCAGGGTGGAGTTGGACCCGCGGGCGACCTGGACCGTGGCGTTCGGCGTCTGCTGCTGCAGGGCGGTGATGTCCGAGGCGCCCGTCTGTTCCAGACGCTCCTCGCCGATGGCCGATACCGAGATCGGCACATCCTTCAGCAGTTCGTCCCGGCGGCGGGCGCTGACCACGACGTCATCCAGCGAGGATGCGCCCTCCTGCGGAGCCGCGTCCTGGGCCATGGCGAAGGTCGAGAGCGCGCTCCAGGCGGCGCCGGCAAGCAAGGCGGTCTTTACGTAGCGGTTCATGAGAAGCCCCAATTTCTGTGTTTCCAGCCGACGACGCTTTTTATTCAGCGTTCAATGATTTTCGGGACCGTAGTCGTTTTCGGCCGCCTGTCAAACAGCGGAGCTTCCCGGTCCGTCCTGACGGCTGCACCTGTGGCGCCGTTGCACAGGCGGGGCGATGCGGCCTAGCTTCAACCCCATGACCAGACCCGACGCCCCGACCGCGAAGCGAGGCAGACCGCCCAAGACCAGGGCCGCGGGCGCCGCGGACACCCGGGATCTGATCCTCGACGCCGCCGAGGACCTGTTCTCGAAGCACGGCTTCTATGGCGTGACCATCCGCGAGGTGGCGCGCGAGGCCGGCGTGGATACGGCCCTGGTCCACTACTATTTCGGGGCCAAGCGCGGCCTCTTCGACGCTGTGTTCCTGCGCCGGGCCGAGGTCTGGAACAATGAGCGGGTCGACGCCATCAACCGGTACGCGCGTGAGGCCGGACCGGACGGGATGACGCTGGAGGGGCTGTTCGAGGCCTTCCTGCGGCCGCCGTTCCAGTGGTCGCTGAAGGGCGGGCCGGGCTGGAAACACTATTCGGCCCTGGTGGCGCAGACCAACGCCAACCCGACCTTCGGCGGCGAGACCATGGCCCGCTATTTCGACCCGGCCATCCACCGGCTGATCGAACTGATCAAGGTGATCCTGCCGGGCGCCGCGGAAGTCGACCTCTACTGGGCGTATCACAACCTTTCCGGGGCGCTGACGCTGACGCTGGGGGAGACCGGGCGGCTGGACCGGTTGTCGGGCGGGCTGTGCCGGTCGGGCGATCTGGAGACGGCGGGCGACTATATGGTGCGGTTCGCGGCGGCGGGGTTCCGGGCGGTCTGCGGGCCCGGGAAGGCGGCATGAGCGAGGGGACGGCTCCTGCTGATGTCGTGCGCTTCGCGGTCGACCGGGGTCTGTTGCGCGGCGTGGCTGTGGCCCTGGCGGCGGGGGTGCTGCTGGCCCTGACCGAGGCGTTCGGCATGGGCGAGGCGTCGCTCGGCGTGCGCCTGGCGTACTGGTTGCCCCTGATGCTGGTCGGGGCCCTGTGGGGACAGCTCTGCTCCCTGCTGGTCGAGCGACACATCGACATGGACCGGCGGCCTTGGCTGACCGTCATGGCCCTGACGGCCCTCATGTCGGGACCGCTGGCGATCGTGGTCTGGGCGGTGACCAGCTGGGTCTTCCGCGGCCAGTCGCTGCAGCTGGCGGACCTGCCGGACTTCCTGGGCCCCGTGCTGGTGGTGACCGGGGCGGTCAGCGCCCTGAACGTCTTCCTCGGCCGCACGCCGGTCCAGACCCATGCCGCCCTGCCGGGGGCGAAGCCGGCGCGGTTCATCGAGCGGCTGCCCTTCAAGCTGAGGGGGGCGGCCATCCGGGCCGTCTCGTCCGAGGACCACTATCTGCGCATCCACACCGACCGCGGATCGGATCTGATCCTGATGCGGCTGTCCGACGCCCTGGTCGAGCTGGAAGGGCTGGAGGGGGCCCAGACGCACCGCAGCTGGTGGGTGGCCCGGGACGCCGTGCGCGACGTGAGCCGCGGCGACGGCCGGGCGACCCTGACGCTGGAAGGCGGGCTCGAGGCCCCGGTCAGCCGGCGCTACGCGAAGGCCCTGCGAGACGCCGGCTGGTACTGATTTGTCGCCTGAGGCTCGCCGCGCGGCGGCTCGCTGCTTGAGGCCTCATCCCGCCCACACCCCGTGGAAGCCGGCCGGCAGGGCGACGTCGGCGCGCCAGGTGGCGACCGGACCGTCGGCGACCCGGGCGGCGTCGAAGGCGTGCAGTTCGGTCACGCCCTCGGCGAGGTTGATGGAGGGCGCGACCAGCCAGGCGTCGGTCTCGTCGGCGCCGCGGGGCACGATCACCGCCTCCTCGACGATCTGCGTGTCGCCGAAGCTGAAGGCGTCAGCGCGGCCGCTGTCCCAGTCCCAGGTCGCCAGCCCAGTCGGCAGAGGCCGGTCGGCGCGCTCGCCGCTGACGTGGACGGTCAGGCGGCGCGGCAGGCCGGCGCGGCGAGGATCGCTTTTCGGGAACTCGGCGGTCATGCCGCTGCTGGCCATTTCGGCGCGGCCGTCCGTGTGCAGGGTGATCAGCTTCAGAACCGCCGGCTCGCCGGGCACGACCCCGCGCTGTTCAACCAGGACGCGGGCGCCGTCGACGGCGAAGGCCACGTCCTTGCCCGCGGCGACGTCGAAGCGGATCGTCCCCGAGGCGTCCTCCCACGCGTCGCCGAGGTGGAAATAGCTGAAGGCCGGCAGCTCATAGATCCGGCGGCGCGACAGGTCGGCCTTGTCGACGACCAGAACCTGCGTCCCCAGCTCGGGCCGCCAGGCGAACTGGCTGGCGTAGGGCATGCCGCGGTGGTCGAAGACCCAGGGCTGGAGCACGAGGATCAGGTGCCGGGCCGTGGCGGTGAAGTCGTGCATGAAGCTGGCGCGGGGCAGGTCGACGACCTGGGCCGTGTGCAGGCTGCGGTCGGCGTTGAGGCGCCAGACCACGGCCTTGTCGCCGTTCAGGCCGATGTTCCAGATCGTGCCGTCGGGGTCGTAGCGGGGGTGGGCCTGGAAGGGCATGCCCTTGAGGTCGTCGCGCAGGCTGACGAACCGTTTCGTCGACAGATCCGAGGCCGACATCGCCAGGGGCGAGCCGCCTTCCCAGAGGGCCCAGACCTCGTCGCCGGCGACCATGACGGCGGTGTTGGCGGCGTTGGCGTCGTCGTTGGAGCCGACCCGTGCGCGGTCGTCGCCGGCGGTGCCGAAGCCGGGGGTCACCACGGCGTCGAGTTCGCTTTCCCAGCGGCGCTTGGGCGTGTCGGCGAAGCGGGCCTCGAGGCCGACCCGGCCGTCGTTGACGCGGAAGGCGCGCATCAGGCCGTCGCCGTCGAACCAGTGGGTGGCCGAGCCGCCGGGCCGCCGGAATTTGCCCGGGCCATTGCGGAACAGGGTCCCGGTCAGGCCTTCGGGTGCGCGGCCGTGGACGAGGCGCATCGCCCGGGGCGGGAGGTCGGCCTCGAGGTCGGCGGTGGCCAGGGCCCAGTCGGCGGAGGCCTGCATGGCGGCCATGGCGCGGACGGTTTCGGGGGTGATCACGGCGGCTGACAGGGCCGCGGCGCCCATCAGGAAGTTTCGGCGGGAAGCGAGCATGGAAATCTCTCCTGAAGAAGTCGGCGCGGCCTCAAGCAGCGAGCCGCCGCGCGGCGAGCGTTAGGCCGCCGGCTACCTGATGCTGATGGTCTGGGCGGTGTCGCCGGAGACGGCGAAATGCGCGGCGGACCAGCGGGCGGGGCCCATGTTGCCGACGGCGTTGTTGGAGAAGGCGTAGGGCTCGATCGGCATGCCGAAGGGATTCTTGTTCATCTCGCCGTCGCCGTTGACGTCGTGGAAGGCCTTCACCGCATAGTCGCCGGCGGGCAGGTTCTCGAAGGTCGCCACGACCGGGCCCGAGGCGCTGACGGCGGCGCTGGCGACGGGGGCGCCGTCGCGGCCGTCGAAGGCGGCGGCCGAGTCATAAAGGACGACCATGACCGCGCCGGTGCGGGCGCCGGTCTCGAAGGTCAGGACGATCCTGCTGTCGGCCGACTGGGCCAGGGCGGGGGCGGCGGAGAGCAGCAGGGCGGCGACGGCGCAGACACTGGAGAGGTGGGCGAGGCGGATCATGGCGAAGTCCTTCGGTGAGAGGCCCGACGACCGGGCCGTTTCGATGGACCGACCGTGAGGGGCGCCCCGGGCCGCCGCCATCCGGATTGCGGTTTCGGGCGGGCGGCTTTCGCGAACGGCGGCAGGTGTTCGTTCGCGAAACGCGGGTGAACATCTTCGGCGGGCCGCGGTCAGGAGGCTCCGCCCTCCTCGACCCGACGCGGCCTGGCCCTTCGCGCGGGCGACCCCCGGAAAATTGCGAAACCGTGCCTTCTCGCCCCTCGGGTCTGGCGATCGAAACGCCGGACCTGTCGCGGTCGGGCGGGCGGGGATCGGATTGTCAAAGACCGGTCAGGCGGCGTCGCGGGCGTTCGGCCCGGGACACGCTGAGTCTAGCCCGGCGCCGGAGGGAGGATGGCTGAAAATTTCCCGCGGGGGCGGGAAGGCACGGTCGGGGGTTCAAAAGGGCGGGATGATACGGGGCGGGAAGACAGCGCCTCCGCCCCTCCACCCTGCCCGAGCGCGCCCGGTCTCAGCGGCCGAGACGCCAGGCGATCGGATGCCGCCGCGGCGCGCTGGTCGCGCTCCACACCAGCACGGCGGTCGACAGCAGGACGCCGCTGACCAGACCGCCGATGGCGAGCAGGCCCGCCGGGGAGACCCGGACCTCCAGCGTCATCGAGACCGGTCCGGCCTGGAGGTCGAGGCGGGCGTGCTGGTCGGCGGCGGGCGCGGGGGCGGCGTCGGTCATCCAGCCTCAACGCACGATGCGGCGGATGGCTTCGGCCGGAACCGACGGCGACCGGCCGGCCGGGCTGACGACCGGGGACGCCGTCTTGACCCCGGCCGCGCCGCTCCGGATCATGGCCCATGCCCAGACCCGTCGCCCTCACGCCCCATGATCCGCAGTGGGCTGACCGGGCGGTCGCGCTGATCGCCGGGCTGCGGGCGGCCGCGCCCGGGGCCTTCATCGCCCTGCACCCCATCGGCTCGACCGCCGTGCCGGGGCTGGGGGCCAAGCCGGTGATCGATCTGCTGGGCGAGGCCGACGATCTGGCGGCGATCGAGGGGGCGCTGGAGGGGCTGGGCTGGCGCTGGCGCGGCGAGAACGGCGCGGCCGGGCGGCGCTATTTCACCCTGGACGATCCGGAAACGGGGGCGCGCGCCGCCCATCTGCACGTGCATGCGGCGGGGGACCCGATGATCGCCTGGCATCTGGCGTTTCGCGACCGGCTGAGGGCGGAGCCGGAGACGGCCGCCGCCTATGAGGCCGAGAAGCGGCGGTGCGCGGCGCTGCATCCGGGGGACAGCGGGGCGTATGCGGCGTGCAAGACGGCGTGGACGGATCGGGTGGCGGGGGAGGCGGTGCGGGGGGTGCTGAAGCATCCACGTCCGATTCTGACGTATGGAAAATCTACCTGACGGATTCCGTGATTAATGACACCTTAGGACTGTCGAATCACCTTGTTCCGGCGAACGGATTAAGTGCGACATGGCCTACCTTTTTAGTATTAAGCCAGAATACTGCGACCGTATCTATGACGGAGCAAAGACCGTCGAGCTTCGCCGCCGAGTCTCTCCAAAGATCGCGATCGGCTCCCTCATGCTGATTTACGAGACCATGCCTACAAAGGCGGTCACCGGTGCGGCGGTGATCTCCGAAATCAGAACGATGGATGTCGATGCCCTATGGGCCGTTGCCCGGACCCAAGGCGGCATCGAGCGGGAGGCGTTTTTCACTTACTTTTCAGGCTTGGAAGCTGGGCACGCAATCGGCTTGCGATGCGCTCTCCGCCTGAAAAATCCGGTGCCGCTGGCGGACCTGATTGAAGATTATGGGTTGCAAGCTCCACAATCATACCGAGAGATAACTGATCGGGTAGCAGCGGCGCTCTTGAAGCATGGCCAAATTTCTACTGGACACCAATATCCTGATCCCAGTGGAGGACGCGCGGACGACGCCGGAATCCTACGCCTCGCTGCTGCGTGATCTCCAGGCAAACGGCCACACTACCCATGTTCATGAGGCGACATTAGCCGACGTAGGCAGGGACCCTGACGCAGCACGACGCGCGATCTCGCTGTCAAAGCTCGAGAAATACCCTCGCATAAAGAATGGCTGGCGAACTCGGGAACAGTTGGCTGCGCACTTTGGAGAGATCAAAAGCGCAAACGACTTAGCCGATGTGCAGATTTTGAGTGCGGTTGCCGACGGCATTGTCGACGTACTGGTGACAGAGGACGCCGGCCTCCATTCTCGAGCGCACCGGCGCCATCTCGCGGATCGCGTCCTAACGGTCAGGCAGGCGCTGGATTTCGTCAACGGAACCTACGCGAGGGTCGATTACGTCCTAAAGTCGATCTCTCGGAAGCGCTGCTACGAGTTGAACCCGAGTGACCCGATATTTGTCTCGCTCCAAGACGACTATCCACCCTTCGCGGCGTGGATGGAAAAATGCAGGAAGACCGAGCGCGAGTGCTGGGTCGTCGAAGATCAGGATTCTATAGCCGCACTAGTCATTTTTAAGGACGAGGACGCGACCGAAACGCCAGAGGGGGTGCCCGGGCAGCGCGTTCTCAAACTTTGCACATTCAAAGTTTCGGAGAAGTATCGAGGCGGCCGACTTGGGGAGCAGCTTCTCAGGCAAGCCATGTGGGCCGCATACGATGAGGGGTACGCTTCTCTCTATCTGACTGTATTCCGCAAACACGCAGCCTTGCGACAGCTCATCCATGCCTTTGGTTTTCGGCCGGTCAGCCGGCAGCAAAACGGCGAGCTCGTTTACTGCAAGACTTGGCATCGGGAGGTGCCCTTGGACGCCGCAGACATGGTGAGGGTGCGCCGAAGTTATCCCGCTTGGCCGTCCATTTTTCACGACGGACTAATCGTGCCGGTTAAGCCAGGCTATCACGACAGGCTGTTTCCGGAGGCATCTACGCGCTTGGCGAACATGCCGGGCGATTTGTTCGCGACGGCTTGGTCTCACGGCACGGCTGAGCGATCCAGTCCATCCAACAGCATCCGCAAGGTGTACCTTGGCTACACTCCGACCAAGGAAGTTCGGCCAGGCACACTCGTCGCGTTTTACCGCTCGGTGGACGGCGAGCTAGGTGTCCGGAGCGCCGTTGCGGCAATAGGGATCGTGGAGAGATACGACCATATTGGCGACTACGAGCAGGCAATCTCGCTCATCGCAAAAAGGTCGGTCTATACGAGCGAGGAAATCGACATTCTCGCAGGTAAGGACGGCCTCAAGGCGCTGACGTTCCTCTTCTACGGCTACCTCACTCAGCCTCTTGGATACCCCGACCTCGAAAAATACGGCTTACTGGCCGGGCCGCCCCAGTCCTTCGTGGGGCTGAGCGGCAAAAAGCTTAGAACGCTGACCGACCTGATTTCGGGAAATCTGGAAGCGGCCTAATGCACCCGCGCCTTCCCGATCACCAACCCGCCCTCCCCGGCTGACACAGCGATCACGCTCCCGTCCTCGATCTCGCCGGCCAGCAGCTTCTTCGCGATCGGGTCGACGAGGTCCTTCTGGATGACCCGCTTCAGCGGCCGCGCGCCATAGACCGGGTCGTAGCCCTTGTCGGCCAGCCAGGCGTAGGCGCTGTCGTCGAGCGACAACGTCAGTCTCCGGTCGGCCAGCAGTTTCTCGAACCGGGCCATCTGTATGCGGACGATCCCGGCCATCTGGTCGCGGCCGAGACGGCGGAAGAGGATGATCTCGTCGATGCGGTTGAGGAATTCGGGGCGGAAATGGCCGCGGACCTGGTCCATGACATAGGGGCGGACGGTCTCGACGTCGTCGCCCTCGCCCTGGTTGGCCAAAGCTTCTGAACCAAGATTGCTGGTCATGATGATCAGGGTGTTCTTGAAGTCGATGACCCTTCCTTGCCCGTCTGTCAGGCGGCCGTCGTCGAGCACTTGCAGGAGCACGTTGAAGACGTCGGGGTGGGCCTTTTCGACCTCGTCGAACAGGACGACCTGATAGGGGCGGCGACGCACGGCCTCGGTCAGGGCGCCGCCCTCGTCATAGCCGACGTATCCGGGCGGGGCGCCGATCAGGCGGGAGACGCTGTGCTTCTCCATGTATTCCGACATGTCCATCCGGGTGATGGCGGCCTCATCGTCGAACAGGAAGGCGGCCAGGGCCTTGGTCAGCTCGGTCTTGCCGACGCCGGTGGGGCCGAGGAAGAGGAAGCTGCCCAGCGGGCGG
>Ga0164290_1002086_pt1 | contig 17409 bp, 15 predicted proteins | sample Micstemetagenome_FD_108782 | JGI IMG/M metagenome (GOLD analysis project Ga0164290, IMG submission 108782) | Contaminated culture microbial community from soil near Moab, Utah, USA - Microcoleus steenstrupii SON62 (Illumina Assembly) | ecosystem: Environmental > Terrestrial > Soil > Soil crust... | reverse complement strand
CGGGGCCGGGCTTCTCGTTGCGGAACACCCAGCCGGCGCGGTAGCTGCGGTAAGGTTTGGGAAGCGCGTCGAAGTTTTCCGCCACGTAGCGGGCGAGGGGCGCGGTGAGGTCGTAGCGGAGCGAAAGCCACTGCGCGTCGTCGTCCTGGAAGGAGAACACGCCCTCGTTCGGCCGGTCCTGATCCGGCAGGAACTTGCCGAGCGCGTCGGTGTACTCGACGAAGGGCGTCTCGACCGCCTCGAAGCCGTAGAGCTCGTAGGTCTCGCGGATCGCCGCCAGCATGCGCTCGGTCGCGGCGAGGTCCGCCGGGCCGCGGTCGGCGAAGCCGCGCGGCAGGCGCGCCTTCAGCTTCTGCGGTTTCTTGGCCTTGTCGTTCATGGATTGTCGCCCGGAATGTGTCAGGAAATTCGTGGGTTTGCTCTAATGGATTGAATGTGGAGCGGCAAGCGGAATGATGGTGGCACGGAAATGCCATCTGCGGCGTTTCCTGAGTGACAGGAGAACCGATGTCGCGCTTGCTTTAAGCCGGGTCCTTTGGACTCGACGGCTTTTCGGGCTCGTCCCAAAATTCGTAAGGCACCGATTTTTGCGACTGCTGATCCTGGCGCATATAGTTCAGGATCAGGGCAGTTTCCGACATGGCGACCGGCGTCTTCGGTTCTGGCTCGATCTTGTAGTGATTTCGGTTGATCCTGTTGATCAGCCAGATCACGCCAGCGATGAAAAAGCCATACCCCACCAGCGCCTCAATGACCGCCCAGAAGCCGAAGCTGGCGGATATCGCTTGTGCGACCGGCTGGGCAGCAGCCAGTCCGATAAAGCTGAGGAAAAGCAAGGGATACAAGAAACGTAATGCAATCCTATGATCCATGTGCTGCTTTCTCAACGCACGATGCCCGGCGTATTTAGGTGCGCGGACAACCGGCGTCAATGTTGACACCCCTCTATTGCCAAGGGTCGATGAGGGAACGCAGTCCAGCCTGCGCCTACTCCGCCGGCGCCAGCGTCGGCCGTCCCGGTACGATCGCTTCCTTGATCGGGATATGGACGATCGCTGCGAAGAGGCCGAGCGCCACGCCGATCCACCAGACCGGATCGTAGGTGCCGAAATGGACGAAGAGATAGCCGCCGAGCCAGACGCCGAGGAAAGAGCCGATCTGGTGCGACAGGAAGACGATGCCGCCGAGCAGGCCGAGATGACGGGTGCCGAACATGATGACGACCAGACCGTTGGTCGGCGGTACGGTCGAGAGCCAGAGCAGGCCCATGACGGCGGCGAAGATGATCACCGAGGCCGGCGTGATCGGCAGCAGCAGGAACAGCGTCACGGCAATCGAGCGGCCGATATAGATCAGCGCCAGAAACCAGGGTTTCGAATAACGCTGGCCAATATAGCCGGCTGCCAGCGAGCCGATGATATTGAAGCCGCCGATCAAGAGCATCGCAACGCCGCCGACCCAGGCCGGTATGCCGATATCGAGCAAGTAGGCCGGGAAATGGGCGGTGATGAAGGCGACCTGGAAGCCGCAGACGAAGAAGCCCGAGGTCAGAAGCAGGTAAGACTTGTGGCCGAGCGCCTCGCGCAACGCTTCGCCGGCGGTCTGCTTGAACTGGACAGCGCCCTGCGTGCCTGAAGAGGAATTGCCTCGAAGGGCGATGGCGAGGAAGGGGACGAAGGCCATCAGGCCCGCCATGGCGACCAGCGCGCCCTGCCAGCCGACGGAGGCGATCAGGCCCACTGTCAACGGCGCGAATACCATCATGCCGGCGGAGCCAGCGGCGGTGGCGATACCGAAGGCCATGGAGCGCTGGGCGGGCGTGACATTTCGGGCGAAGGACGAGAGGATGACGCTGAAGGAACCGGCAGCCACACCGAGGCCACAGAGAACGCCGCCGCCGAGATGCAGCAGCAGGGCATTTTCGGGGTTGGCGGCAATCAGCGGGAAGGCCATTAGCAGCAGGCCGGCGGCATAGAGCGCGGCGGACGCCATCAGCACCTTGGCGGTGCCGTATTTGTCGCCCATCGCGCCGAAGAAGGGCTGGCCGAGACCCCAGAACAGGTTCTGGATCGCGAGCGTCAGGCCGAAAGTTTCGCGTGTCCAGTGCGTCCCGGCAAGCTCGGGGTCCTGCAGCAGCGGATGCGCGAAAAAGCCCATTGCCGAGCGCGGCCCGAACGTGAGCATTGCGATCAGGGAACCGCAGATGATGATCACCCACGGCATCGCGTCCTTTCGGCTTACGGTATTCATGGGAGTCCCTCGAAATTCGAGGTTGGAATTTACGCCAAGCCTGAACAATCGGAAAGCGTGAAAAATTGATAGCAGACATCAAGCCGGCTGATGCATCCTTGCGAGGCGTCTTTCAGCATTGAAAAACGGTGCGCGAAAAATGACCTATGTCGCCCCCCGGATTGGCGGCTAATCTTCACTCTGAAGAAGGAGATTGCCGATGAATGATACGAAGATGACGATCGCATTGTGGAATGGGAAGACGATGCCGCGGCTCGGTATGGGCTGCTGGGCGATCGGTGGTCCCTTCTATGCGGGCGATGTGCCGCTCGGCTGGGGCGAGGTGGACGACAGCGAGTCGATCGCGGCGCTGCACCGGGCGCTCGATCTCGGCATCCGTTTTTTTGACACGGCGTCGAACTATGGCGCCGGGCATTCCGAAGAGGTGCTGGGCAGGGCGCTCGAGGGCCGCGACGACGTGGTGATCGCAACCAAGTTCGGCTTTGCGACAGACCCTGCGACGAAACAGGCGACGGGGGCGTTCGCCGATGAGACGTTCATCCGCGCGTCGGTGGAGACGTCGTTGAAGCGACTGAAGCGGGAAAGGCTCGACCTCTTGCAGTTCCATCTCAACGATTTCGATCCCGAGCAATCGGATGCCGTGTTCGATGTGCTCGAGCGCTTGCGGGCAGAGGGCAAGATCGACGCCTTTGGCTGGAGCACCGACTTTTCCGATCGGGCTGCGCGCCACGCGAAACGCGATGGCTTCGTCGCGATCCAGCACAATATGAACGTGCTGTCGCCGGCCACGGAACTGCTCGGCGTGATCGAGAAGCACGGACTGATCTCGATCGATCGTGGGCCGCTGGCGATGGGATTGCTGAGTGGCAAATTCAGCCCGGACAAGACGATCGGCGAGAAGGATGTGCGCGGTGCGGCGCTGGACTGGATGGTCTATTTCAAGGACGGCCGAGTGGCGCCGGAATTCGCCCGCATGCTCGACGCCGTCAGGGAGCTGTTGCGAACCGACAGGCGCACGTTGTCACAGGGTGCGCTCGCCTGGCTGTGGACGAAATCGGAGCGGACTCTGCCGATCCCGGGCTTCCGCACCGTCGCGCAGGTCCAGGAAAACGCGGGTGCGCTCGACAAGGGGCCTCTGCCCAAGGCCGTAGCGGATGAGATCGACGTCGTGCTGCGATCGATGTCTGTCGCAGCCTGAGCCTATCTTCGTCTGACCGGCCAGCCCTCGGGGCGTTCCGCGATGACCGAAACGGGATCGCCGATCTTGAGCGGTCCCGTGCCGCGCGGAACGGCGTTCCAGCCGAAGAGCACGCCCGGCACGCGCCGGTCCATGGACATGCGCAGCTTGCGCATGGCCGGCATCGGGTCGGGGCCGCCGCGCTCGCCGGTCAACTGGTCCTGCGTGGTCATGATGCAGCGGGCGCAGGGTTTGACGAGGTCGAAGCGGATGCCCGCGATATCGAGCGAGGCCCAGAAGTCATCAGCGAAAGGTGTTTCGTCGTCGATGACGATGTTGGGGCGGAACCGGTCCATGCCGAAGGTCTCGCCGCCCTCCTCCGTGGTCGCCTCGTTCAGGAGGCGAAGTGAACTCGTCGTGGTGATGAGCACCGGGTAGCCGTCGGCAAAACCGGTCTGGACGCCCTCGCCCGCCCAATCCGGGCTGCATTGGCGTTTGGTTTCGGCGTCGGCGTGCACGAGTTTTACCGGCTGGCCAAACCAGTCGCTGAGCGTTGCGTTCACACTGTCATCGGCAACGGCAGCGGTGACGTGGCTGCCCCAGATCTCGACCGGCAGCCGACGCGCGGGGTCGAACGTCGCCAGAACGCCGTCAGTCAGACCTGATTTGTGGACATAGAGGGCATCGTCGGTCTCGAGCACCGTGATTTGTGCCAGAGCCTGCAGTTCGCGCTGGGTGAGGAATTTGCCTGAGGGATCGGTGACCATGTAGCGGCGATCGCCATCAAGACCCCAGGCGCCGACCTCGGCTTGCGAGAGGTGAATCACGCGGGCGCTCTTCATCGGATAGATATGCAGCGAATGGACTTTCATGAGATTTCCTCGAGGAAGAGATCGTAGAAATTGACGAGGCGCTCGTGGCGTTCGCGGGCGAGTTCTGCACCGGTTCCGGTCTGGAAACCATCGGCGAGCTTGAACAGCTTTGCCGGGAAATGATCGATCGACCAGGCCTTGTCATCGAGCGGGCGATGTTTGGCGCGTGGATCGGCGGGATCATAGAGGCCGGAATTCAGGCGCCCGGCGACATAGAAGCAACGCGCGGCGCCGACCATGCCGATGGCATCAAGCCGGTCGGCATCCTGCAGGATCTTCGCTTCTATCGTCTCCGGCTGAAGGTTGGCGGAGAAGGAATGGGTGAGGATGGCATGCGCCACCGCGGCGATGCGGTCGGGCTGCCAACCGAGTTCTGCCAGAACCGTCGAGGCCTTTTCGGCGGCCAGCCGCGAGGCTTGCGCCCGCAATGGCGAATTCTTCTCCACGGCCACACAATCATGCAGCAGGACGGCGGCCGCCAGCACGTCGCCTTCGCCGCCTTCGCTGGCGTGGATGCGCATAGCGTTGCAGAAAACGCGCAGGATATGGGCGAGGTCGTGCGAGCCGTCATTGGTATCGGCGGCGTTGGGCAGGAGTTGCACTGCCAAGGCTTCATAGGGCCCAAAGGCTTGCGCAGTGACTGGCATTCGATTCGGGCTCCGATTTTGCCGGAACCTATCGATCAAACGCAGTCGCCACAATCAGGCTTGCGGTTCGGTGGCAGGCTCTTCCGCATTTTCTTGCCTCGCCAGTCCCGTCAGCGCCTTCTGGTAGAACCAGCCGATGCCGATCAGGGCGAAGCCGAGGCCGGCGAAGGAGAGTGCACGGAAGAGACCTTCGAGATTGGACATGTCGATCAGGAAGACCTTGAGCACCGTGATCAGCACCAGAACGCCCGAGGCGATACGCAATGCCGTGGAGCGGAAGCGGTAGCCCGCAACCAGCAAAGCCACGCCGAGCAGCAGCCAGACCACCGAATAGGTGTAGAGCTCGGACTGCAGGAAGCCCTTCCAATCCGAGATGTCGGGGCCATGGTAGAAGCGACGCACCGACAGCGTGACATAGGCGAAGAGCAGGGCCGCGCCGGCAAGCGCCAAGGCGATCACGTAATGCTGCGGCCGGCGTGGGCGCGCCACATAGGCCGCGCCGGCATAGGCCATGCCCGGCAGGAGATAGGCGAGGAACAGCAGGTTGAAGAACGGGATCGCCCCCGTCGTTTCCCCGGTGAAATAGGGATTGAGGCCGATGAAATGCGCCAGCAGGATCGATGCGATCGAGATGTAACCCAGCGCCATCGAGCCGGTGCGGAAGATGATGCTCGGCCGGCGGAGATCGAGCGTCATCAGCGTGACGGAGGCGCCTATGGTGAGCAACGTATAGATCGACTGTTCGGCGAGCGTCGGAACATCCGAGGTCAGCACGCCACCGTTCATCGCATGTCGGACAAGGATGGCGATGGTCAACAGCGTGAACAGGCTCGCCAGTGCATCCATGACATTGCGGATACGGTCGTCAGCCTTGTTGCGGACCAGCCAGGCGGAGGCGATCAGCAGCAGAGCCGGAATGCCGTAGCCAGCCAGAAGCTGGTTGAATACCGGAGTCTTCGACAGTGCCTCGGCGCCGACGATCGTCGGCTCCCAGGCGATGCGGCCGGCGACGAAGATCGCCGACGCGACCATTGCCCAGGGCAGGACGGGCCAATCCCTGGCGCGCTGCGCATTGAGATAGGCGAAGCCCAGCACGGCGGCACCGATCGTGGTGGTGATGCCATTGGTCATGACGAGAAGGACGAAGACGAAGGCAGCCCATGAGGCGGCAACCAGCAGGTCGCGATTGACCACGAAGCGCCCGTCGCCTTCCCGCTCGCCATAGAATCGCCAGGCGGCACCGAGATAGAGCACGCCGAGCAGTATGGCATAGAGGCCATGACTGAGGTCGAAGGCGTAGTTGCCGAAGAAGAAGAAACTGAGCGCGGCAAGCGCAAGCGGCGTGGCGCTACCGATGATGATCCACGTGCGGGTGAATTCGGCGTGGGACGCCCGTCTGGCATGGACGACCGCAAGCGCAAGAGCAGCGAACAGCAGGCCGAGGCCAAGCGCCAGCCAGATCACCAGGCCCGGATCGGTATAGGTGAAGCTATCGGCCGGTTGGAAACCGGGCGAGGCTGTCGCGATGGAGAGGACGCGGATACCTCCGAATGCAGCGAGTGCAGCGAAGATCGCGGGATAGATGGCATAGGTGCGGAAGGCGCCGAAGAGGGCAAGGCCAACGACCAGAGTCACAAAGCCAAGATAGTAACCACCCGTGCTCGACAGGTCGGGCGCGTTGAACACCACCGCCACGACCATGCCACCGATGGCAGCGGTCAGCGTGCTGGCGAGGTGGCGCGGCAGGAAGACGTGGCCCCAAGCCGACTTCACGCGCGGTGCGCCTGATGGCAACGGGCGGCCGGCGGAATCGAGGCGGACTTCAGCCTCTTCTTGCAGGGGCTCGGGTTCCTCACGTGCGACCCGGTGGCCGGGCCAGATGAAGGCGAGGCCCGCGATCATGATGATCATCGGCATCGCTGCGGGCATGACATCGAACGGCGTCTCGGGACGCGAGGCGACAAGATAGAGAAACGCCCAGACCGACAGGCCGACATTGGCGATGGCAGGCACAACGCGCCATAACTGGATTTTGGAAGCGAGGATGGTGGCGATCCAGACGAGTGTCAGGAAGCCGAACAGGGCCCAGGGGCGCGGGCTGGTCGACGTCACCAGTAGCGGTGTCGTAAACGAGGCCAGCAGGCCGAGACCGGCCAGCGCCTGGCCATAAAGCATGGACAGGCCGATGGTCATGAAGGAGATCAGCGCCAGAAGGATGAAGGCCGTCGCAGGGCCGAAGAAGCCGTAGACGCCGTGCGCGACATAGACCGAGCCGAACAGCGTGAGCGTGCCGGCGGCGGTGAGCACGCCGGGGATCATCGCGTTCTGAAAAGCGTTCTGCACCAGGGGTTTGGTCTGGCGCCGCAGGAACTCTCCGCCGGTAACCAAGAGCAGGCCGAAAAGCGCGGCAGCGGAAAGCCGCACTGCCGGGCTGAAGAAGCCCTGGTCGATCGAGTATTTGATGGCGAAAATGCCGGCAAAGGCGAGCGCGATGCCGCCGACCCAGACGGTCCATTGCGCGGCGATGCGCGACTCCCAGCTCGGTTTGGGGATGGCAGGCTTTGCCGGCTCGCTGGCTGCGGTCTCGACGGAATCGCTCGCGACTGCCTGTGCGGGTTCAGTGGCTGCCTCCGTTGCCTCAGCAGATTCGCGGAACTGTTCCGGCACATCCTCGACCACGATGTCCGGAACGGCATCGGCCGTCGCTGTGTCGGGCACTTCGGAAGAGGATTTCTCGACGGCATCCATCGGCGTGGCCGGGTTCTCAGTACCGAGGCTGCCTTCGGCAGCCTGCCGCATACCTTCGATGCGCTTGAGTTCGAGCTTGAGCGCTGCAATCTCGGAGCGAACGCTGCGCGCGGTGGAGAGCGCGGCAATCGCGAGGCCCACCGATATTATGGAAATGAGTTCGAACATGAAACGCTGTCGCCTTGTCCCCGCACCGCCCGTGCGCACATAGATATTGTAGCGGAAGACGTTTCGCCATCACGTTTTATTTAACTGGCTGTCACAAAGCCATGGCACAGGAGCGCATAGAAGGAACCGGCAAACAATTTCGCGAGGAATCGATCATGAAAACCACCCTCCATCAGACGCCGCAGGATCTCGTAGAAGCCAAGGAAGATTACGGCCAGAACTGTTCCGCCAACCCGACGATGGGCGATATCATCAACCGTCGCTTCTCACGTCGCGGCTTCATCGGCGGTTCGCTGGCCGTCGCAGCGATCGGGGCAACCGTGAGCCCGCTGGCATTGATCTCCGCCGACCAGGCCAAGGCAGCCGGAGTAAGCACGTTCGACTTCGAGGAAATCGAAGCCGGCGTCGATGAAAACCATCATGTCGCCAAGGGCTATGACGCCGATATACTGTTGCGCTGGGGCGACAAAGTGTTCGCCGACAGCCCGGAATTCGATACCGCCAATCAAAGTGCCGAAAGCCAGCTCAAACAGTTCGGCTACAACAACGATTATGTCGGCTTCATTCCACTCGATGGCGCCGCCGACCATGGCCTGCTCGTCGTCAACCACGAATACACCAATGCCGAACTGATGTTCCCCAACTGGGCGAAGGTCGGCAAGATCACCGAGGACGGCAAGGAAGAAAACGGCGTCATCAAGGGTGAATACACGAAGGACCTCGTCGATATCGAAATGGCCGCCCATGGCGGCACGGTGGTCGAAATCCGCAAGGTGGATGGCAAGTGGCAGCCGGTGCTCGAGGGCAAGATGAACCGCCGCATCACCGCGATGACCGAGATGACCATCAGTGGCCCAGCCGCCGGCCACGACCGATTGAAGACCATGGCCGACCCGACTGGCACCAAAGTACTCGGCACGATCAACAATTGCGCCGGCGGCGTCACGCCGTGGAATACGTGGCTGATGGCCGAAGAGAACTTCAACGGCTACTTCTCCGGAAAGGTCAAGGAAGATCATCCCGAATTCAAGGCCCTGAAGCGCTATGGGGTTCCCGGAGACGACTACGCCTGGGGCCAATTCTATGATCGTTTTGATCTTTCCAAGGAGCCCAACGAAGCCAACCGCTTCGGCTGGGTGGTGGAAGTAGATCCAATGGACCCCACCTCGGTTCCCGTCAAGCGCACAGCGCTCGGCCGCCTGAAGCATGAGGGCGCGGAATCCATCGTCAACAAGGATGGCCGCGTCGTATTCTATTGTGGTGACGACGAACGTTTCGATTATGTCTATAAATTCGTGACAACAGGTAAATTCAATCCGGATGACCGCGCCGCCAATATGAACCTGCTTGATGAGGGCACGCTCTATGTCGCGAAGTTCAGCGACGACGGCTCTGTGGATTGGCTTCCGCTGATCCAGGGTCAGGGACCGCTCACTGCCGAGAACGGATTTGCCTCGCAGGCCAATGTGGTGATCAATACCCGCCTTGCAGCCGATGCACTTGGCGCCACCAAGATGGACCGTCCGGAAGACGTGCAGCCGAACCCGAAGACCGGCAAGGTCTATTGCATGCTGACCAACAACTCCAAGCGCAAGGACGAGCAAGTGGATGCCGCAAATCCGCGCGGCAAGAACCTGTTCGGCCATATCATCGAGATCACCGAAACGGACATGGATTTCGCCTCGACGAAGTCGACATGGGAAGTGTTGCTGAAATGCGGCGATCCCTCGGTGGCTGAGGTCGGCGCATCCTTCTCGACCGCGACAACGAAGAACGGCTGGTTCGGCATGCCCGACAATTGCGCGATCGATGCCAATGGCCGGCTGTGGGTATCCACCGACGGCAACAACAAGAAGGCCACCGGCAGAACGGATGGCGTCTGGGCTGTGGAAACCGAGGGCGAGGCAAGGGGCACGTCCAAGCTCTTCTTCCGCGTTCCGATAGGTGCCGAAATGTGTGGCCCCTGCTTCACGCCCGACGATTCGACCTTCTTCCTAGCCGTGCAACATCCCGGCGACGCCGGCCTGCCGACCTTCGAGAACCCACCGACCCGCTGGCCGGACTTCAAGGACGGCATGCCGCCGCGCCCATCGGTCGTGGCCATCACCAAGCAGGGCGGCGGGAAGATCGCATAGATCACCGCCCTGCCGATCAGGCCGCCAAATCAGCCAGCACCGTGCGGATAAATACGTCGCGCGCGGTGCCCGGTTCGAGCCCGCGCGGTTCGTAGACGTGGCGATTGAGGAAATATTGGGTGAGACGGAAGGCCTCGCCCAGGCTTTCCCTGTCGGCGCTCTTGCGTGAGCCTTCCTTCAGGAATTCCGGCAGGCGGAAGAGCTTGTCGCGGTAGGGCAGGCCCGCATCGCGGCTGACCGCCCTGCCCGATTTCGGCGAGACGAATTCCAGTTGCTCGCGGGTGCCGGTCGCGGCGCATTGGAGGAGATCGAGGCCGAAGCCGAGGTCGTTGAGGACGGCGAGTTCGAAGCGGATATAAAGCTCCCCGGCGCCGGATGCCTCTCCGAGATGATCGAGCACGATATTGAGCATATCGAACAGATGCGGATGCGGATCGCGTTCCGGCAGCAGCCGAAGCAGGGCCGCCAGCGCCTGGACGCCGTGCAGGCTTGCGGCGTGTTCCATCAGCGTCGCGGCGCGGAAATTGACAGGTTCGGTGGAGAAATTGCCGAGATGCTCATCGAGCCGCGCCCGCCAGGTGACCTCGACCAGATTGCCAGGCTGCAGCACCGGCTGCATGGTTCGAGAGCGGCCATTGCGGACGAGACCGAGATGGCGGCCACGCGCGCGCGTCATCACTTCGGCGATGACGCTGGTTTCCCCATGCCGCCGGACACCCAATATGATCGCCTGATCCTGCCACTGCATTCCGCGACTTTACTTCATCGCGAACGCCTTGGCACGGCAGAAACAGCCTTCGAGATGATCATTCACCAGCCCCATGGCCTGCATGAAGGCATAGACCGTGGTCGGGCCGACGAAACTCCACCCGCGCTTCTTCAAGTCCTTGGACAGGCGAATGGAGGCGGGCGATGTGGGATTGGCACGCAGCCAGGCGAGATCGATCCGGTCGGGCCGCTCGCCGGGCTGCGGCGCATGGCTCCAGAAATAAGCGTCGAGCGTGCCGAATTCGTGCGTCAATTCGATGGCGCGCCTGGCATTGTTGATGGTCGAGACGATCTTGCCGCGATGGCGGACGATGGCCTTGTCGCCAAGCAGCCGCTCGATATCGCTTTCGTCGAACACCGCGACCTTGTTGAAATCGAAGCCGGCAAAACCGGCGCGGAAGGCGTCGCGCTTCCTGAGGATCGTCAGCCAGGAGAGGCCGGACTGGAAGCCTTCGAGGCAGATCTTTTCGAACAGGCGGATATCGTCATGCACCGGATAACCCCATTCGGTATCGTGATAGCGCATGTAGTCCTCGAGCCCGCCATGCCAATGGCAGCGCGTCAGACCGTCGCTGTCCGATGTGATCAGTCCTTCCATAAATTCCTCCGGGAATCTCCGTGTTTCAAAGGCTTTACCATTGCATAACCATCTTTCAAAACCCGGCAGTAACCCTGACAAAAGGTTCATTGCCGGAAAACAGTTTTAATGAACACCCGTTTACCATTCGCTTGGGCGATATGAGGCATGGTCGGCCCATCAGGTTCATTTGGTTTCCAGTCACGAGTAGTCCGATGATCACAAAGACCATTCTGCTTGCATTCGCCCTCGCGCTTTTCGCAGTCCCCGTCCAGGCCAACGAGCGCTACAAGGTCATTCGTCCCGTCATCATCGAATCCGGCATTGCCGGCGAGTGGATGATGCAGCTTTCCGGTCCGGAACGCGCCCGTGTGCTGCGCAAGGTCGAGCGCCCGACAGTGCGATATCGCACGGGGCGCCGTGCCGGTCTGTTCAGCCGGCCTGTTGTTGTACAGCAGGCGGCGTATCGCGCTGAAAAGTCGGTTCTCGACCAGTTGGAGCCGCAGTTCCTACCGCAGGTTGTCGCGTATGAAACCAAGTATAAGCCGGGCACGATTGTTATCGATACCAACAACCGCTTCCTCTATCTCGTCCTGGGCGACGGCAAGGCGCGGCGCTACGGCGTCGGCGTCGGCAAGCCGGGCTTCGAATGGGCCGGCGAGCACAAGGTAACCCGCAAGGCGGAGTGGCCGGACTGGCACCCACCGAAAGAAATGATTGCGCGCGAAGCCGCCAAGGGTCACTATCTGCCGGCGCATATGGAAGGCAGCGAGGCCAACCCGCTCGGGGCGCGTGCCCTGTATCTCGGCTCGACGCTCTATCGCATTCACGGCACCAATGCCCCCTGGACAATCGGCTATGCGGTTTCCTCGGGCTGCATCCGCATGCGCAACCAGGACGTGGTCGATCTCTACGAGCGCGTCAAGGTCGGCACGCGCGTGATCGTCATCTGACGACAGGCGCAATTGAGCAACACTCGCCGTTTGTTGCAGAAAACACATGAATGTGAACGCATACGAGACGCCGGATAAACGTCCGGCTTCTTGAATTTATCGGTGAGTGCGGTACGGTTCGCACAAATATTTGACCCACGGGGAAAAACATGTACGGCAAGTTACAGTCAATCCTGATCGCCGGCGTAATTGCCGCAACAGGCATCCTGGTCCAGGACGCGAATGCGTTCACGCGCAGTTCGGCCAAGATCGATGGCGCAAACAGCCACATCGTCAAGGTCGCGGTCCAGAAGCAGCCGGCAGCAAAATATCGTCGCAGGGTTGTGCGTCTCGATACCGACGAGAAGCCCGGCACGATCATCGTCGACACCAACAACAAGTTTCTCTATCTGGTCGAGAACGACCGGACCGCTACACGCTATGGCATTGGCGTCGGCCGCGATGGCTTCGGCTGGTCGGGCGTGATGAAGGTGCAGCGCATGGCGGAATGGCCGACCTGGATCCCACCCAAGGAGATGATCGCCCGCGAGCGCAAGAAAGGCCGTATCCTTCCCGCTCGTGTCGAGGGTGTGGAAGGCAACCTCAATAACCCGCTCGGGGCGCGCGCGCGCTATCTCTACAAGGGCCGTAATGATTCGGGCTTCCGTATTCATGGCACCAACGAGCCGTGGTCGATCGGACTGAACATGTCGTCGGGCTGTATCCGCATGATGAACAAGGACGTCACCCATCTCTACAATCGCGCACGCATTGGCGCCAAAGTGATCGTCATTGGTCCGGGCAATCGCCAGGGGAATGTGCGATTCAACGACAAGGGCGTCGACTATTTCCGCCAGCTTTTCGCATCCTTCGAGTGACGCCAACGAATGATCCGATCATCGATCCCGGGGCCCCTGCTCCGGGATTTTTGTTTGCGAGCATTGTTGCAAAATCTACACACCCGCACCTTATCGAAGGACCAGAGAATTTCCGTCTTTGTCAAGGCCGCAAATCGCTATAGCTTGGCACGTGTTTTGATGATCGGCGCAGGGGCTTACGCGCCTTGAGGGACTTTTCATGAAGAGCATACTCGTTCGCACCGGGGTTGGCGTTGGAGCGCTTCTCGCATCCACAGCCATGGCTTTCGCCGATCCGGCACTCTCCGTCTATGGCGGCTGGCAGACGGCGCCGCACAGCACCGTCGATGTCAGCGACGGCACCAAGTTCACAGCGGGATGGGATGGAAAGTCCTTCGAAATGCCGCCCTATTGGGGTGTTCGCGCCACATACTGGCTCGATGACTGGGGCCATGATGACATCGGCCTGGCGCTCGACTACAGCCATTCCAAGGTCTATGCGCGCGACGGAACACTTAAGAGGAAGACGCCGGGGTGGACGCATTTCGAGTTCACCGACGGCCTGAACCTTGCCACAGCCAATGTGCTTTATCGCTTCAAGGGCGACCGCGATTGGACGCCCTATATCGGCGCCGGTATTGGCGCCAACATCCCCCATGTGGAGGTGACCCGTCCCTCCGGCAAGACGTCGGAATACCAGGTTGGCGGCGTGACGGGGCAGTTGATGCTCGGCGTGGACTACAAGTTCACCGATCACATCTCCGCCTTCACCGAATACAAGTTCAACTACAGCCGCGTGAACGCGGATATCGATTCGGGCGACACGCTCAAGACAAACATCCTGACCAACGCCATCAACTTCGGCCTGTCGTATAATTTCTGACGGAATTGGAGTCTGCCCGGCGGTTCAGCCTGCCGAGCAACTGATCTTGCCTTCGACAGTAAAGGCCTCGCTCTCACCGCCTTTGACAGCCGGCTCGATGGTGAGTGCGTATTTGCCCTGGTACTCGAATTCCTCTTCGGGCGGCTTGTTTGCCTCGACGATCAGCTTGACTGAGGCGAAGGGCACGCCATCGCCTTCGGTCTCGCGATAGATCATCAGCTTCAGATCGTTGCCTCGGAACCATTGCTGCTTGAGTTCGGAGCCATCCAGATTGAACTTCTGGAGCGTCTTGTAGACACGCTTGTCTTTCGACATGAGTTCGCCGCGAATCTGGAACAGGCCACCGATATCCGAATAGCTGAAGACGGATTCGAAGATGAAGTTCACATTCTTGTCGTTGACGCTGCAACTCAGCCCGCCGGTGGCCGAGGCCGTTGCGGGCAGGCAGACGATGACGGCGGTGAGCGCCCATTGTTTCAACCTCGATGTCATGTCCGTGTCCCGAAATCTTGATGACTGCGCATAACACGGACGACGTACCAGATTTATTTCAATGCGGCCGGTTTTTTGCCGCCATAGGCCCAGTTCATCAGCTCGACTGTATGGAGCACCGGGATGTTCGCCGCGCTGCCGATCTGGGTGATGCAGCCGAGATTGCCGGCGGCGATGACATCGGGCTTCAGCGCCTTGAGGTTCCTGACCTTGCGCGCCTTGAGCTGGTCGGCGATATCGGATTGCAGCATGTTGTAGGTGCCCGCCGAGCCGCAGCAGAGATGCCCCTCGGCCGGTTCCTTGACGGCGAAGCCCGCGCGCCGCAGCAATGCCTTGGGCTGCAACGTGATGCGCTGGCCATGCTGCAGGGAGCACGACGAGTGATAGGCGACCGTCATTCCGCGTGACGGCTGTTGCGGGAGTTCCAGGCTATCGAGATATTCCATCACGTCGCGGGCGAGCGCCGAGACGCGCCGAGCCTTTTCCGCATAGGCCGTATCGGCCTTGAACATATGGCCGTAGTCCTTGATCGTCGTGCCGCAGCCGGAGCCGGTGATGATGATGGCGTTCAGCCCCTCGCCGTCCATCTCCGCGATCCATGCATCGATGGTCCGGCGGGCAGAGGCGAGCGCCGCATCCTCATGGCCCATGTGATGGCGCAGCGAGCCGCAACAGCCTTCGTTTTTTGGGAGAACGACCTCGATACCGAGATTGTTAAGCATTTCGATCGCAGCCTGATTGATGCCGGGATCCATGACCGGCTGGACGCAGCCGGAGAGCATTGCCACGCGCTGCCGTCTTGGCTGTTTCGCGGGAAACGTGCCCGGTTCGGCGAATCGTGATCTGGCCGGCAGCGCGCGCGGCGCGAGCTCAAGCATGGCGCCGAACGCCTTGAGCGCCGGGATGCGCTTCATGATTCCGGCGAAGGGACGGCCGATTCCGGCGAGCGTCATGGCTAGCCGGAACCGCGTCGGCGACGTCATGAAATAGGCGAGTGCCCAGCGCTGCAGTCGCACCAGCGGCGGTCGCTTGAAGGTCCTTTCGACATGGACGCGGGCCTGGTCGATCAAGTGCATGTAATCGACACCGGAGGGACAGGTCGTGGTGCAGGCAAGGCAGGACAGGCACCGATCGACATGCAGCGCCGTGCGGGCATCGGCCGGGCGAGCGTTTTCCAGCATTTCCTTGATCAGATAGATGCGGCCGCGTGGACTGTCGAGTTCGTTGCCAAGCGTCACATAGGTGGGACAGGTGGCGGTGCAGAAACCGCAATGCACGCATTTGCGGATAATGCCCTCGGCTTCCGCGGTTTTGGGGTCAGCGAGCTGGGTGGGGGTGAAGTTGGTCTGCATTCCTTATCCCATCCTCCCCGGATTGAACATGCCGGCCGGATCGAACTTCTCGCGGATGCGGCTCGACAGGGCGGCCACGGCCTGCGCTTCCGGTTGGAATGCCGGAATGGCCGCGCGATCCGCATCATTCGCCCGCACGAGCGTCGCATGACCGCCGGCCTGCCTGACCAAGTCGCGTACCAGCTCGGACTCCGGCGCTGCTTCCATCCTCAACCACAACAGCCCCCCCTGCCAGTCGAGATAGCCATCGACACCGGTTTGCAGGCGGAGCGCCGAGAGGATCTGGTGGCCCATGGAGGGAGCAGTGGAGATTTTCCACAACGCTCGATCCCGGCCATCCGCATGGAAGGGCTTGGCGTCGCGGATTTCCTGCCAGAGCGATGTCGTCTGCTGGTGGTCCAATTCGGAGACCGAGGCAATCCTGGAAAAAGCCGCGACGAGTTTGGCCGCCCTCTCTTTCACCGAAAAGCCAAGACCTTCTAGCCTGAGAACGGTGGCCCCCGGTCCGGGCAGCTCTCCAGCGAGGAAACGCGCGCGACAGCTTTCGGGCAGGTGCGCGGCGCCAGAGACTTCCACCGGCATGGCGAGCGCCTCGGCCATGGCACACGTGGCAGCGGCTTCATCCAGCCCCGCGAGCACGATCGTGGCGGATGTCTCGGGCAGTGGCAGGACTTTGAAAGTCAATTCCGTCATCAGGCCAAGCGTGCCGTGCGATCCGGCCATGAGTTTCGGCAGGTCGAGGCCAGTGACATTCTTCATCACGCGGCCGCCGGCTTGGATCGCCTCGCCAAGGCCATTGATGAAGCGGAGGCCAAGCAGGTGGTCGCGCGCGGCGCCTGCCTGGAAGCGGCGGGGGCCGGAGAGATTGCAGGCGAAGGTGCCGCCAATGGTCGGCTCGTCTTCGCTGCCATAGATGCCGCGATAATCTGAGGGCTCGAAGGCAAGCCCCTGGCGGTGTTCGGCCGCGGCAGCCACCACTTCGGAGAGCGGCGTTCCGGATTTGACGGTCATCACCATTTCGGCGGGGTTATAGGCCGTGATGCCCTTGAGTTCGACGGTCGAGAGGATTTCGGTAGTCTTGGTGAGACGGCCGAGGCCTGATTTGGTGCCGCCGCCACGGATTTCGAGCGTCAGATTGGAACGGGACGCAGTCTTGACGAGGCTGATAGCATCGGATTCGGTGAATGGGGTCAGCATCAAGCGGGCCGCCCTTCCAGCGGAAAGACCTTGGACGGGTTCATGATCCATTTCGGGTCGAAGGCAGCACGCAGCCCCATCTGCTGGACAAGGTCCGCCGGCTTGTACTGATGCCGCATCAGGTCGCGTTTCTCGATGCCGACGCCATGTTCGCCGGTGAGGCAGCCGCCGTGATCGACGCAGAGCTTCAGGATCTCGTTGCCGGCGGCCTCGGCGTGGGCGCTCTCGTCGGGGTCGTTGATGTTGTAGAGGATCAGCGGATGCATGTTGCCATCGCCGGCGTGGAAGACATTGGCGACGCGCAGGCCGTGGCTGGCGCAGATGTCGTAGGTGCCCTGCAGCACCGCGACCAGT
>Ga0164290_1002085_pt1 | contig 17415 bp, 13 predicted proteins | sample Micstemetagenome_FD_108782 | JGI IMG/M metagenome (GOLD analysis project Ga0164290, IMG submission 108782) | Contaminated culture microbial community from soil near Moab, Utah, USA - Microcoleus steenstrupii SON62 (Illumina Assembly) | ecosystem: Environmental > Terrestrial > Soil > Soil crust... | reverse complement strand
CGCCTCGTAAACCGCCCTCCCTGTCTCGATCTCCCACTGGGTGTCGGTCCGCTGGAACTGGTACGGCGCCGCGTTCGGAATCGCGGCGCCGGCGCAGACGAGGAGGAGGGCAGCGAGCCTCATCGCAGGCGGTTCAAGTTCCCGTAGTACTTGGCGTGGACCGCCAGCCGCTCGGCCGAGGCGGCCACCTCGCCGTCCTTCGCCAGCAGATCGGCGAGGATGAGGTTGGCGCGGGGGTGTCTTGGGTTCTGCGCCAGAACTTTGTCCATCTGCGCGCGTGCAGCCTCGTGGTCTCCAAGGCGGGCCTTGATGAGTCCCGACAGGAAGATCGCCTCGCCGAACTCCGGTCGGAGGGTCAGCAGGTGCTGGATGCGCGCCTCGGCGAGGTTGATCTGACCGAGATCCATGAGCGAGCTTGCCTGATCGAAGAGGGCGAGGTGGTTGTCCGGCGCCTTTCGCAGCCGCTTGAGGCTCTGAAGGAGCACGAAACTCGCATTCGCCTGAGGGTACGCGAACCCGGAGATCGCCACTTCGCTTCCAGTCGCATAGCCATACGAATAGGTGAAGATCCCGGCATTGTGCTTCGCCCCGGTACGGCCGAGCCGAAGCGCCTCACGAAGGGCGTCGATCGCTTCGTTGTTCGTCGCCTCGGCGGCCGAGTCGCCGCTGGCGCGCAGCTGCTCCGAGAGGGAATAGAGAAGGATTGCGTACTGGTTCCAACTGAAGAAGTCCTTGGACCGCTGCTTGCCCGCGTCGAGATTCAGCGCTGCCCTGGCTGTCGCCACGGCAGCGGCCAAGTCCTCCTGCTTCGGCAATTCGCCCTGCATCTGGAGCGCTGCCCAGGTCAGGTCCCGCTGGACCGCGGGCTGCTGGCCCTCCACGTCTAGGGAAGCCTTCAGCTTGGCGACCGCTTCCTCGAAGCGTCCGAGATCGAGGAGAGCACGTCCGTAGTCGGCCAGCGCGTCGGCACTGTTCGGCTGCGCCTCGTGCACCTTCTCGACCTCCGCGAGCCGGAGGGCCGAGCGGAACTCGATGACGGCGGGATCGAGCCCGCTCTCGGGCCACTGGAGCAAGTCCTCGTTGAGCTTGCCGGCGCGCTCCAGACTTCCGGACCGCACATGCGCAAGGCCAAGGTGGCCCACGGTGTTGGCATCGATCGCTTCAGGCCAGTTCCTCGGCTTCGTCCCTTTGAGCTCCGATTCGACGAGGGAGATCACTTGGTCGTATCGCTTTGCAGCGTAGAGGGTTCGGACGAACCCGGCGACCTCAAGCGCGTCCTCGCCCCCTTCGAGAAACAGTAGCTGCTCCCATGCGTTGGCGGCCGCTTCGTAGTTCGAAGACCGCTCGGAGGTGTAGGCCAACATGTGCAGGTCGAACTGAGTTGCGGGGGAACCCTTGGCCAATCCGGCGAATCGACCTTGCGCCGCCTGAGCCTTGCCGTCGAGAATTTCGGTGAGGGCCGCCGTCCGTTCCACCGCGAGCTTGTCTTCTTCCTCGCTGGTCGAGATCTGGATCACGGCCACGGCTCCCGCGGCTTCGGCTTGGTAGTCGAGGACGCTGCGCCGGATGAAGATGCCGACGGGCTCGACGCGGCTCTTTTCGCGGCCGGTCACGGCGTACTCCGTTTCGAAGGCGATCAGGTCTCCCTGGCTCGCCTCTTTGTTGATCTTCATCCGGCGCTCGCCGCGCCACAGCTTGCTGACGGCAGCGATCTCCACGTGCTTTTGCGGCTCTTTTCCGAAGGCGCGAACGAGCGCGGTGAGCTTCACTTTGTCTCCCTTGTGGGCAACCGTCGGCGAGGCAGCAGCGGCCTCGACCCGAACTGCGTGCCATCCCATGGCAGAAACGGAAACGCCCGACTCACTCTCGGGGATCAGCAGGACGGGCTCCATGTCGATGCGGAAAGCCCTTGCGTCCTGACCCCGCGCAGTCAACGCGCCTTCGTACGACTTGTAGCCTGGTGCATGCACGCGAATGGCGATGCGGGACACGTCGATGCGCTTCGTCGTGTTGGTGGCTGAGCCGAAGAGGATGCCGATGCCGGTGGAAAGCAGCGCACGTCCGACGTCGAAGTTGTGCGAGATCCGCCCGAGGACGCACTGTGCGCGGTACCCGCCAAGCTCATTCGTCTTGCCCACGCTCCGACCCCTGTCCAGAAATCCGTCCTCGGTCTGGATCGAAATCTCCGCCCCCTTGATCGGAGCCCCCGACGACGCGTCGTAGACGCGGCCGAACACATTGCCCCAGCTCGTCGGCTCGACCTGGGTGTCCTTCTTCGTCAGGACGTCCTTCCTCTCGTCTTTTTTGGACTGTGCTTCGGCAATCCCCACGGCGAAGGGGAGTACGGCAACGACCCCGAGCCAAAGCCTCGACGGAAACTTCATCGGCGCTACTTTAGCAAAGGGCAAGCGGTTGAGAGGTGATCTTAAGGTGGGGCGGACAGCATTGAATCGCTTTCCGGTAAACGGTACGGTACAAACGGCGAACGCCGGTGAAGCGGAACTCCAGACGACTCCGGCTACGGGAACACCGTTGACGTTTGCGTCACCAGGGAAGAGGTGGCAACGACCAACGAGAAGCGGGAGATCTACATCAGCGTCGACATCGAGACAACGGGGCCGATCCCGGGAGAGTTCTCGATGCTGAGCCTCGGCGGGGTTGCTTTCGCGAGAGAGGCTGACGGCACCACGATCGAGGTCGCGGAATTCTATGAGAAGCTCGCGCCCCTCGATGCACAGCGGGGGCACCGTTGGGATCAGAACACCCTCGATTGGTGGCTCGGCTATCCCGACATTCTTCGGGAGGCGCTCGCCGACCCTAAGCCCCCGGAGGAGGTGATGCACCGATTCGTCGCTTGGGCGAGAACGCTCGGAGGGGACGACAAGGTGACACTTGTCGCCAGTCCGGCTGGGTTCGACGGGATGTTCGTGAACTGGTACGCGGTGCGATCGACCGGCCTCGGATACGACCGATTGCCCTGGAAGCACCGGGTGCTCGACTTGCGGACGTACGCCGCCGCCACTCTCCGAATCCCGTACCACGACGCGCACGAGTCGGCTATCGCCAAGATGATCGACTTCGAGCCATCGGTGCCTCACAACCACGTGGCGGTTCAGGACGCCCGCGAGCAGGGGGAGACGTTTATGGCGCTTTTGCGCCACAACCTTGCCCGAGACGCGAATCAGCCGCCGGAACGTCCTTAGTTGTATGGCTACGGCTCTCGTGCTGGCGACGCTCCTTGCGTCGCGGCCCATTCTCAATGTCCGTGACTTTGGCCCGATCGGCCAAGGCGCGGACGACACCCGAGTCTTTCAGGCCGCTCTCGATGCGGCCCACAGTCGCGGCGGCGCGACGGTGAAGGTGCCTCGCGGGACCTTCCTCGTCACCAGCCTGAACATCCACGGCCGAACGGAGCTGCGCGGTGAGGGAGACCGGAGCGTCATCCGCAAGGTGGCCGGCTCGCAGGGAGCGAGCCTCCTCTGGTTCGACTCCATCCGGGACAAGCGGCACAGCGAGGACCGTCCGGTTACTGACATCGCGGTTCGCTCGCTGCGATTGGAAGACCGCGTCGCGGACAACGGATACGCGAAGAAGAACAACCTGCTCCTCCTTAACGGCGTGATTCGTGCCCGAGTCGAGAACGTCACCTTCGTGGGCTTCCGGCAGGACGGCATCTACGTCGGGATCGGTACGGTCGGCGGTCCGGTGGTTCACACCAAGGACCTCCTCATCCAGAACTGCCGCTTCGATGGCGTAAACGGCGGGGGACGCAACGGCATCAGCATCCTCGACGGGACCGGCATCAAAATTCGGACGACGCGCTTCACACGCATCGCCGGCCCGGGCAAGCCCGGGCCGATCGACATCGAGCCGCCACCCGATCGAACTTACGTCGTCCAGGGAGTGACCATCGAGCGGTGCACCTTCGTGGACAACGGCGGCACGAACGGCGCCATCGGTCTCTCGATCCTGCAGCCGCAGGAGAAGGCGCAGCGGCCGTACCGTGGCTTCAAATTCCTGAACAACGTGATTCGCAATCAGCAAACCGTGGGCATCCTCGCGTTTCAGCGGTACCAGCGGGCCACGGGGGACACGGCACCGATGGACGTGACGATCCAGGGTAACCAGATCTCGGGAACGCACACGGGGATCATGGTCGAGGGACTCTCGCGGGCGGCGATCCGAAACAACACGATCTCGAACGTCGAGCGCGGCATCACGCTTGGGGAAGGGAACCACAGCCTCGACGTGTTTGGCGTTGAGGTCTCGGGCAACCGGGTCCGGACCTCTGACCGCAACGGCATCGGGATCAACGTCGCGAGGGGCGAACGCATCGACCTTCGTGCGAATCAGGTCTCGGCTCCCGACGCCGAGCGAAGCATCATGATCGGCCCCTCCAACAAGGTGAAGGGCGTGCGCAAGGCGCGCAATCGCATTGGCTGATCGCCTTCTGCCAAGCTGATCTCCGGGCGGGGAATGGACCCCGCCCGGAAAGCCGATGCTGTCTGCCGTTGCCGCCTTCGTCCTCGCCGCCCCCGCTCCCCGGTCCGTGGCGCTCCTCGATCTGACTTCGCTGAAGCCGGGGGCAGAGGCGACGCTCGCGTCGCGCCAGGAGCGATGGGACGCGCTGCATGCCGCCTCGGCGCTTCAAGGGCTGGTGAATCGCAAGCGCCCGGAGCTGTACGTCCTCTTCGTGGGAGACCGGGCCCGGCTGGACCAGTACTGGCTCAAGCGCCTGCAGAGCACGTGGCTCAAGAACCGGACCGAGCGTCTCGCGAGCCTGGACGACGCCATTCGGCGGTTTCGCCGCTCCGTGAACGGTGTGGTGGTGTGGGACCAGCGGGTTCCCGCCACCTCGAACGTGGCATCGACAATTGCCGGTGTGGAGAACCTACTGCCCGTTCGGTTCGATCCGGCCCGCTCCAGCTTGTACTGGCGGTTGACGCAGGACCCCGCTGGACCGCGGCTTCCGGTGCGGCGCTCGCTGATGCGAGCGGACGGATCGCCGCTCTTCACTGGCCATGGCACCATCCCGGACACGCCGCTAACCAGTACCGGCAGCGCGAAGAACGACGCCTACCTTTGGGCGGCGGAAAAGTACTTGAGAGTGGGGAAGTGCGCTCCCGGTTGGATGGGCTACTACCCGGACGCGTTCTGGCTTTCCACGCCGCGCGAGGTCCCGCTCGAACGAACGCTGCTCACGAACCACGACTTCTTCGTTGCCAAGAAGGGGTTCTTCTTCGATCTCGGGCCCTGGGAGGACGAGGCGCCGGACGACGACCTGAAGCAGGTGCCGGGCACCGACGGACGTACCCTTCGCCGGCTGTTGCACTACGCGTACCGGCACAACGGAGGTCGGATGACGCACATCTCCGGCTTCACCCCTTGGGACCAGAAGTACACCGACTTCACTGGTCGACGGCGGGGCGGGGTGGACACCGAATGGCACTACGCCGAGGTGCTCTCGTGCTTCAACGCCTTCATGGACGCCGACGCGCCCGGCTTGCACGCGATGGCGAACGCCTCGGTCTACATGCACGAGCCGCTCCGAGCGCGTTACCCGCAGACGAACCGGCCGAGCGACGCCGATCTCGTCCGACGCGGCTACCTACGGGCGGACGGCACCGTCGTTCCGAAGCGATACGCGGCGATCTACGCCGGTGACTACGACGCGGCGGCGTGGCTGTACACCGTGATGCCCGAGGTTTGGGACGATCCCGCGCGAGGCTCGGTGCCGATTGGGTGGGCGTTTAATCCTGTCCTTGCCGAGCGATTTCCAACGGGCCTTGCATACGCTCGAGAGACGGCGACGAAGAACGATCACTTCATCTCCGGTGATTCGGGAGCGGGGTACCTCAACCCCGGCTATCTCGAGGCGCCGCGCAAGCACAGCGGCTTGCCAAGCGGGCTCCGCGAGTGGGAGCGGTTCAACGCGCCGCGATTCCGGAAGTGGGACCTGACGGTTACCGGATTCGTGATCGACGGCTACGCGCCGCCGATGAACGACGCGACCAAGGCGGCTTACGCGCGGTTCTCGCCGGATGGTGTCGTCGCCCAGAAGATTCCGCCGCTCTCGATGGTCAGCGGCACGCCGTTCCTTCGAATGGGTAGCGACCTGCCTCGGCACAACGTGACCGAGGCACGGAGGCTCGTCCTCGCCAGCACGCAGGGCGAGGGAGTGACCTTCTCGATCTTTCGCACTATCTTGTGGACCCCCAAGGACCACCGCGAGATGATGGATGCGGTGCGTTCCGCGGAGCCGAGGATCGAGTTCGTCGACCCGCATACGCTGACGCGGCTGGCAAAGCTGGCTCAGGTTGAAGCGTCGTCCCAGCCGAAGCGCGCACGATAACGCTTCCGGTGCGATTCCAGAAGGGTGGCCGTCCAGGTACTGGTCCCCGGGCTAACGTCTTCGGCCAGAGGTTGTCGATCGACCCCTCACGAAGAAGCAGTGACTTTGGTCGCGACGGTGGGGAGGCGCGACGTTGAGCCTCGGGTCCACCTGAGTCGCTTGTTCATGCTTCCTCTTGGGACCAACCGGCGTCTGTCGTAGACGTCGCGTACAGCGATCCCCCGTCGTGCCGATTCTTCCGCAGAGAATGACTTGAACGAATCCGGCGCCGAAGTCGCCCAACAGAAGACTTGATGAACCGTAACGAATCGGTACTCAACATCGACACGGTCGTTATCGGAGCCTCGGCCGGTGGGGTCGAGGCGCTTTCAAGGTTTGTGGCGCTGCTACCGGAGGACCTTCCCGCGGCTCTTCTCGTCGTGCTCCACTTGCCCCAGGTGTCGCACAGCGTGTTGCCGGACATCCTCAGTCGAAAAGGCAAGCTGCCGGCGTGTCATGCCCAAGACGGCATGACGGTCGAGCCCGGAAACATCTACGTCGCACCGCCCGCGCGTCACATGCTTTTGAAGCGGAAGCGGATCATCCTCGTGGATGGTCCAAGGGAGAACGGCACCCGCCCGTCTGCCGACCCGCTGTTTCGCACCGCCGCCCGCAGCTGTGGGCGCAGCGTTGCGGGAATCGTCCTTTCGGGAATGCTCGACGACGGCACGCAGGGGATCGCGGCCGTTCGCCGGTTCGGAGGCCTGACGATTGCCCAGGACCCTTCGGACGCCCTCTTCTCCGGCATGCCGAGGAACGCCATCGAGCAAGTCGGCGTTCACCATGTCCTACCGATCGAGGGCATCGCTCAGCTCTTGAGGCACGTGTGTGCCCCAACTGCCGAAACCGGGGAGCCCGACATGCCTGAAAAAGATCAAACCGAGATGTCACCCGCTGAACTTGCCGAACTCGAGAAACAGGGGCGGCCCTCAGTGTTCACTTGCCCTGAGTGCCACGGCACCCTGTTTGAGCTGGCCGAGGACGATTACCCGCGCTTTCGTTGCCGAGTCGGGCACGCCTACTCGCAGGAAACGCTGATGAGCGACCAGTGGAACGCCCTCGAGGCAGCGCTCTGGACCGCCCTTCGGTCGATCGAAGAGAACAACAACCTGCTACTCCGACTGGCCGAGCGAGCGGAGGCTCAAGGGTTTGCCGCTTCGGGCAAGCATTACCGAACCAAGCTCCAGGATGGGCAGAAGAGAGCGGAAGTCGTGCGGCATGCGCTCGAAGGCACGGCAAGACCCCCCATGGAACGTGCATCATGAAGTAAAGCTGGACGGCCGTAGCCGCCCGGCTCGGAGTGCTCCCTTTTGAACCCGCCCGATCAAGATCTCGAATTCGAGAAGCTCCTCGCGTTTCTCAAGCATGCGCGCGGCTTCGACTTCACCGCCTATAAGCGCGCCACGTTGCAGCGAAGGGTGCAAAAACGAATGGCGCTGGTCGGAGCGCCCGATTACGAAAGCTACACGGCCTATCTGGACGTACATCCGGAAGAGTTCCAGCACCTCTTCAACACCATCCTGATCAACGTCACCGCCTTCTTCCGCGACGAGGAACCGTGGGAGTTCATGCGAACGGATCTCATCCCGAAGCTCCTCACGATGAAGGGAAGCGATCCCGTTCGGGTTTGGGTCGCGGGCTGCGCTTCAGGTGAGGAGGCGTACACAATCGCGATTGTGCTGGCCGAAGTTCTCGGTCGCGACGCTTTCCGCGAGCAGGTCAAGATCTACGCCACCGACCTGGATTCGGAGGCGCTCACCCAGAGCCGTCAAGCCACGTACACGCGAAAGGATCTAGAAGGCATTCCCGCCGCTTTGGTTGAGAGCTACTTTACGGAGGTTGGCGAACGGCTCGAATTCGATCGCGAGCTCCGCCGGAGTGTGATCTTCGGCCGGCACGACCTGATCCAAGACGCGCCGATTTCCAGGGTCGACCTGCTGCTGTGCCGCAACACCCTGATGTACTTTAACTCGGATATTCAGGAGAGGATCCTCTCGAGGTTCCACTTCGCCCTGAACGAAGGCGGCTTCCTCTTCCTCGGCAAAGCGGAGACGCTGCTGTCGCACATGAGCCTCTTCCACCCGATCGATCTGAAGCATCGGGTGTTCTCCAAGGCACGTGCATCTCGACTCCGGGACCGTTCGTTCTTCCTGAACTCGCCTGCTCTCGAGACCCTAACCGTCTCCACCAACGCCAGCAGTCGGCTACACGAAGCCGTCTTCGAAGCGAGCACGCTCGCCCAGATCGTCGTCGACATCGCGAACCGCTTGACACTGGCGAACGATCGAGCGCGCGCGCTGTTCGGGCTCTCGGTGGCAGACATCGGCCGCCCGTTCCAAGATCTCGAGATCTCCTATCGGCCGGTGGAGTTGCGATCCTCGATCGACCAGGCGCTCGCCCAGCGACGATCCATCACCCACAAAGACATCGGCCTGACTCCTCCGGGAAGCGAGCCGATCAAGATCGAAGTTCGCGTCGCGCCGCTGTTCGGTGAACTCGGCGATCCGGTGGGTACCAGCATCTCCTTCGAGGACGTGACGACCTTCAGTCGCCTGCGAGACGATCTCCTGAACTTCAATCAGGAGCTGGAGACGGCGTACGAGGAGGTTCAGTCCACAAACGAGGAGCTCCAGACCACGAACGAGGAGCTTCAGTCGACCGTGGAAGAGCTCGAGACGACGAACGAGGAGCTTCAGTCGACCAACGAGGAGCTCGAGACGACGAACGAGGAGCTCCAGTCGACCAACGAGGAACTCGAGACGATCAACGGCGAGCTTCAGCGGCGGACGGACGAACTCATCCAGGCGAACTTCCTCTTGGAGTCGATCCTCAGCAGCGTACCGAACGGCGTCGTCGTCGTCGATCCGGAGCTGGTGGTCCTTTCGTGGAACATCCACGCGGAGGACATGTGGGGGCTACGCTCCGATGAGGTCGTGGGCATGCACCTCCTCAACCTCGACATCGGTTTGCCGCTCGACCAGCTGCGCGCGCCCATCAAGGCGTGTCTTGCGGATGGGACCGTCCGCACGGTGACCCTCTCCGCGACGAATCGCCGCGGCAAGCCGGTTTCGTGCGAGATCCACTTTAGCCCGCTTCGCGGTCCGAGTGACGCTCGGGCAGGAGTCATGATCCTGATGGAAGCGACCGTTACCGCTCCGGTGGCCCAGCCCTAGCCGGACGATCTCAGTACTGGCGCACGGCGGCGGCGGCCCGCCGGCGGGCCGAGTCGACCTCATCGACGAAGCTGCGCACGATGCAGGTGGTCACCGGCCCGTCGGGCGTGACCACCGCATCCATGTCCAGCAGAACTCGGATGAGGCCGCCCAACTTGTGCGCGCCATAGACGACCTGTTGCACCCCCACTCGTAATGGGTGGGGGTCCGCCAAGTAATCGTTCACCTGCACCCGATGCGTTTCGCGCTGGCGAGATGGAACTAGGATGTCGACGTGCTCTCCCATGAGCTCGTCCGGGCTGTAGCCGAACATCTCTCCTAGTCGCTTGTTGACGAAGATGACGTTTCCGCGCGCATCGACGGCGAGGATCGCCTCCGGAAGGGCGCTGAGGATGGCTCGATACTGCGTCGCTAGCCGAACGTCGTCATCCTGTTGATGACGCTCCTCGGCTTTGCGCATGAGCTCCTCGGCTCGGGCGCTGAGGCGCTCCATGTCCTCTTTGGCCTCGAGTCGCAGGGCGGTTGCCACGAGCTCGGTACGGCTCAGATGCCCCAGCTTGCCGCGGATGCGCACCCAGTAGCTGTTGACGGTACTGGCGCTGATCTCAAGCTTGTGCGCGATCTGCTGATCGGTTAAACCGTCGATCGCGAAGGCTAGGATCTCGTCCTCTCGATGGGACAACTTAGTGCGGTCAAATCGTTCCAATGCTGCTCTCCCAAGCGGGTGTCCCGTCGGTACCCTCGATCAGGGTATCCGATTCGGTCCGAGTCGCGACGACACAACTTAGTTGGTTCGTTTAGACTGCAGGATCTCGCTCGCTAAGTTGAGGACGACAGATCTTGGTAATAGGCACTGGGAAACTTCCTCTTCGTCGGCCGAATCACCAAAATGCGGACACTTTGGCAGGCAAGTCAGAAGAAACAAAACCCGCGGCATCGAGGCCCTAGCAAGGGGTAGGACTGCGTAACGGACCCTTGCGTCTTTACTCAACAACGGTTGTGCTCCAACGCGTGACTTCTTCACAGCGTCGGGTCCGTCAGCTATTCAACGTACTCTGCTCGGGTTCGGTTCGCAAAGACTGTCTACAGCTGCGTCAGCAGATCGTCAAGGATCCTCTGGCGCAGCCCTGGATGCTATTCGCGCGAGCCTAGCTCAAGTAGAACAGTGACCGCTCGCGGGACAGCAAGTCGGCGAGCGTCTGCCGGGCTCGATTGAGGCGGCTCTTGATCGTACCGATCGGGAGATCGAGGGCGACCGCCATCTCCTCGTAGGACATTCCCTCGATGTGAAACATCACGATAGCGACCTTCTGGTACTCGGGAAGTCGCGCGATGGCGGCGTGGATTCGCTGACCGCGAACCGAGCTCTCGGCGTGGGTCTGCGGCGACGCCGAGGGGTCGACGAGGTGGAGGGCTCGCCCCTCTGGACCAAACTTCGATTCGTCATCGAGGCTGACGGCGACGCGGATGGACGCCTTCTTGCGGTAGTCCAGGAACGCGTTCACCACGACGCGGTACATCCAGGTGGTGAAACGCGCTTCGCCGCGGAACGACGGTGCCGAGTTGAACGCTCGAATCAAGGACACGGCGACGATATCACTCGCGGTGTCCTCGTCTCGGCATAGCCGATAGGCAAATCGATAGAGACGGTGGTGGTGGCGCTCTACAAGGGTGTCCATGGCCGAGCGGTCACCCTGACCGACGCGTATCATCAAAATCGAGTCGGACAGCGACTCTTCTTGGTCTAGGCTCTTCTTCAACTGTCTCCCCTTGTCCAGCGGTGAAGATCCGCAGGAACTACGGGAGTATGGACTTGGATACCAGGTAAGCCGCCGCCGCTTGTTTCATGTACAAGTTTCCTCTACACGAAATAGGGGATGTTTCTCTACGGGGGTCTTCGAAATTGCTCGAAGTAAAACGATAATCGGCCCGAAGGAGGTGATCCTTCGGGCCGATTATACGTCAGGAATGGCTTGCTTTAGTTCTGATCTCTGCGCTCGAACTTGCGACCGCCGAGATCCTTCAGCTTCGTCTTTTGGGCGTCGGTAAGGACCTTGCCGATCTCGTCGTCCAGAGCCTTGTTGTTCTTCTCCATCAGCTCGCGAACTTGGGAGGGATCGATCTCGCCGCTCTGAATCTTTTCGCGGATGGAGCGATTGGCTTCGCCCTGTCGCTTCACGAGGGTCTCGACCTTCGTTCTCTGGTCCTCGGTGATGCCGAGCTCCTTCTGCACGTCCTTCTGCATCACGGCCCGGTTACCGGCCATCTGAATGCCGATCTCCCTGATTCGCTTCTGCTGGTCGGCGGTGAGAACGGAATTGATCTCCTTCTCGACCTCCGCCATCATCTTCGGCACGATCTCTTGCATCCGCTTCTGCATCTCTTCGCGGCTTCCGCCGTTCTGCATCGCAGCCTGGAAGGTCTCACGCATCTTCGACTGCTGCGTATCGCGGATCGTCGAGAGCTTGGACTTCTGATCGTCGGTCAGCTTGAGGTCGTCCTGGACGTCCTCGCGGCCGAGCAGCATCACCGGGCTACCGCCCATGCCGCCCTGCATCATGCCGAACCCGCGGCCGCCCTGGGCAAACGCGGAACTCGCGGCGACGACCGTCGCGAGAATGAGAATTAGCTTCTTAGCCTTCATAGATTAGTTCCCTCCGTTCTTCTTGTTCGGATCCTTGGGATCCGGCGGTGGCACGTTCTTGGAGGGGTCCGTTCCCCCACCGAGCGTATTGCCCGCGCGCTTGATTTCATTCTCCACCGTCTTTCGCTGCTCCGGGTTGATCTGCTTTTGGCTTTCTTCTCGGAGGCGTCGCGCCTCTTCCTCATTACGCACGACGCGGGGGGTGAGGAAGACCAGGAGCTCAGTCTTCTGGTTGCGCTTACTGGTGGACTTAAACAGGTTACCGAGGATGGGGATGTCGCCCAACAGCGGAACCTTACGCACGTTGGAGGTTACGGTGTTCCGGATGATGCCGCCGAGGATAACCGTTTCACCGTCCTTGACCGAAACCGTGGTGTCGGCTTGGCGCTGGTTCACGATCGGCGCGTTGAAGCTGGTGTAGCCCTGCAGCTCGTTGGCGGTCTGCGTAATGTCCATCGTCACGTAGCCGTTGCTCGTGATTCGCGGGGTTACGTTCAGGATTACGCCGACGTCGAGGAAGGCGTAGTTGAAGGTGAAGTTGCCGTTGGCGTCCTGCCGGCTGTTGAGCACGTACGGCACGCTCTGCGAGATGTTGATCTCGGACTCCACGTTGTTCGACGTGAAGATGCGCGGCGTCGAAAGGACCTGGAACTTCTCGTCCGTCTTGAGGGCGTTCACGAAGGCGGTGAGGTTGCCGCCGGTCAGCGTGAATCGGAAGCCTTCTTGCGGCGGGTTCGTCTGCTGTCGGAAGTCGGTTTGACCCGTCGTGGTCACGCCGTCCTTCGTCTGGGAGAACCGCCACTCGACGCCGAGCTTGTCGTTCGCGTCGAGGCTCGCTTCCACGATGATCGTCTCGATCATGACCTGCTCGGGGATGCGATCGAGCTGGTTCAGGATGCCGCGGATGAGCTCCGCATTCTCCGGCGTGGTCACGATGATGATCGAGTTCGTGTTCGGGTCCGCGATGGTGGTGACCTGTCCGGTCAGGTCGCGCGAGTTCACCACGCGTCCCTGAGCGTCGCGAGCCGTCTGCGCCGTCTGGCGGGCACGATTGCCGCCGAAGCCGCCGAAACCGCCCTGGCCGCCACCGAAGATCTGAGCCACGCCGACCTTGGTCAGCAGTTCTCCCTGATCCGCGTTCGGGTCCTGCAGGGCGAGCTCAAGCTCCTTCGCTTGCTGCTCGGCTACGGCTTCTTCGGGATCTTGCTGCGACCGAAGGCCGCCGCCGAGTCCACCGCCCCCGCCGCCACCGTTTCGGTTGTTCCGATTGTTGCGCTGCTGAGCGTTAGTCCCTTGGCCGAAACGATTGCCACCGAAGTTGCCGACGCCCTGGCGCTGGCCGAAGGCCTGGTTCAGGAGGCCGGCCACCTGGTCCGCCCGCGCGTTCTCGAGCGGGAAGACGAAGGTGGAGCTCTCGGTCTTCACCTCGGTGTCGAGCTCCTTGATGACCTTGGCGACGAGCTGCTGGTTGTTGCCCGTCGCGGTCACGACGAGCGAGTTCGTGCGGGGATCCGCCGTGACGCTGCCCGCGCCCGCCACGTTGCCGCGGAGCGCGTTGAGGAAGGCCTGAGGGCCCTGCGCCTGCTGCGTTGTAGCGCCGCCACGTCCGCGCGGCGCGTTGGACGTCAGCACGTTCTGGATGACCGGCTGGACCTCCTCCGCGGAGGCGAACTCGAGTCGGTAAACGATCGGCTGCTGCGGCTCTTCCGTTTGCTTGTCCAGCTGACGGATGAGATCGCGCACCTGACCCTGCTCGCGATCGGGCGCGTTGACGATGACCGAGTTCGAGAAGTCGTCGGCCGAGGCGCGAACCGTCTGCTGCGTGGCGCCGCCGAATCGGAAGTTGCCGGGGAAGCCGCCCTGGTTTCCGCGTCCACCGCCGCCCCCACCGCCTTGGAATCGCCCGCCGCCACCGGGGAAGCCTCCCGGGAAGCCGCCGCCCTGCTGCTGCTGGAAGACCTCGTTCAGCACGCGGGCGACTTGGCTCGCGTTAGCGAACTGAATGGGATAGACGCGCAATAACGTCTCAGACTGCCCGCCCGGGAATCCTCCGGGGAAGCCGCCGGTCTGAGGGAACCCGCCGGTCGGAAAGCCGCCGCGGTTGCCGCCTTGGTCGCGCTTCCGGATAACCAGTAGGTTCTCCTCCTTGGCGAGCTCGAATCCCTTGAGGCTGAGCGTCGTGCTGAGGATCTGGAACGCTTGGGCGAGCGAAACCGGCTTGGCGCTCGTCACCGTCAGGCCGCCGGTAAGGCTCGGGTCCTTGACGATCGTGATCCCCGAGGTGCGCTGGAAGAGGGAGATGATGTTGTCGATCCCAGCGTTTCGGAAGGCCAGCGTCACGCGGGTCTTCGGATTCAGCCGGAACTCCTCCCAGGCTTTCTTCGGCGGGGTGGTCGCTCCTCCACCGAAGTCGAACTGCGCACTCGCCATCGTCATGGGGACGAGGAGTGCGACGGACATCCAGGCTCGCGTTAGTCTCAAGGTAGGTTTCCTTCGTTGTTGCGCTGTCGAGCGGCTCGCCGGGCGGCGCGTCGCGCTTCTCGCGTCTGTTGTTGATCCGGTTGGATCGATAGTTCGTTAGACGGCGGCGTCGTGGCGGCCGCCGCACCGATCTGTCCACGCAATGCGGGGCCAGGATTCACCGGCGCGACCCCTCCAGGGGGCACAACGCTCGGCGCCGCGGTTGGTTCACTGCCATCGTTGATGGAAATCGTACGCTCGCCGCTGGGACCCGCAAGCACCAGCTCGGTCGAGGTGATGCGGCGGACGGTCGCGCGCTTCCAGCGCTCGCCCGGCCGGACGAACACGCCGTCGCCGGTGGTGCGATTTTCTAGCAGACCGTTGCGGACGCCATCGACGTCGGCGTACCCGGTGAACCGCCACCCAGCATCGCCGTCGGTGAACTCGGCAGGGATCTGACTAGGGTCTCCGCCGCCGGCGGCGATGCCGCCGGGAAGGACGTCCGGACCCTCGCTGTAGATCAGCCGGCTGGGCTCTTGCCGCGCGACGAGAGGACGAAAAGCGTTCTGGACCGGCTCATTGAGGCGGGCAAACTTGGCGCCGTAGTCCTCCTTGGTGAAAGGATCGTTCCGGTCGGTCGTCTTCGGCTTCGGCCGGGCGCGACGCGCCACGGGGGCGGCGGCGTCCGGCGGCGTAAGCGCCACGTAGATGAGGCCGACGGAGAACACCACGAGCGCACCCATGATGGTCGGGCTTACTTCTTTTCCAAACAGCTTAGGCACGGGGAGCCTCCTTCGACGGGGTGCGGCCGCCGGCCGCCGGCGTGGTGGCGGTGCCGGCCCTTGGGTTTAAGTACGCCATCGTCGCGACGGTCGCGGTGACGCGGTCCGAGTTCGCGTCGGCCGACGACACCTGAACCATGCTCACGCTCAGGCGCGTGCCGGTCGTTTCCAGATCGCGGGAGAACTGCACCACGTTTGGATAGGTGCCCTCTACGGTGATCAGGAACGGGAGCATTGTCAGGTCGGCGTCGTCGCTCTGGCGCTGCGGGCGGAAAGCGACGAGTCGGAGATTTCGCGACTTCGCCATCTGAGTGACACGGGCGAGGGCAGCGGGGCCGACGGTCTGAGCGTTCCCCGCCCAAGTGGTCTCAGCAACCAGCCGCATCGCCTCGGCCTCTCGCTCGCGAGCGTCCTTGATGGCGATTCGGGCCTTCATCTCGTCTCGCCGGGCCTTGGTCGAGAGTCCCTTCGCGGTGGGAGGCGGCACGAACACCATGACGATCAACGTCCCGAGGAGGGCGAGGATCGAGGCCACGATGATCACGCTCGTCGTGGTCGCGGATTTGTCGCGGAATGAGATCATCGGCTTGCGGTCCTCCGGCGAGCGGTCGCCTCGGTGAGCGGCAGGTTCCCGACCGGGAACGCGGTGAGGCTGAACTGCACCACCGGCGTCTGCTCGATTTGGGCGTTGTTGGCGAACACCAGGCGGACGTCGCGCAGGCGCGGCTCGCCGTTCAGCGCCCGGTAGTAGTCCGTTACGCTGTTGCTCGTCTTCGCAGTGCCCCGGATCACGATCGGCTTGCCTCGCTCGACCGTGATGCCCGACAGCCAAATGCCGGCCGGCACCCGGTTGGAGATGACGGTCACCACGTCGCCGAGTCGCTGAGCGGGCTGGAAACCGCGCTTGAGAAGATTCTGGTACTTGATCGCAGTCTGAGCGTCCGCCTCCGCCGTGGTCTGAATCGACTTCAGCTTGCGCTGCTCTGCGGCGAGCTTGGCCTCTTGCCGCCGGATCTCGGCCGTTCGGTCGCTCCGGTCGGAAGCGACGAGCGCCATGAGCGCGACCGCGCCGAGCGCCATCAGGCCGGCCGTGCGAGTTCGGGCTCCGTTCTCCTTCCGCTTTCGCTGCGCGACCTCCTCGGGCAACTCCAGGTTGAGGTGCCAGGCGTCGGGCCAGCTGAGAGCGATCGCGTCGAGCGGCGACATCGAGACCTCGATCTCCGCCTCCGGCACCACGGCGTCTCCGGCGGAGATCGTCATGCCGCACGGGATGCCCGCGACCGAGTAGGTTCGGCAAACTTCCGAGGCGATGGCGTGTGGCGATCCCACGCTGCGGGTGGCACGAAGCTCGCCGTCAACGATCACGTCGATGCCGATCGCACCCGGCTCTCGGCTGACGACCGCCGTGGTCGGCTGGCCGTGCTCCAAAGCGAGGAGGGCGGAACCGAACGAGATCGGCACCACGCGATTGATCTTGAATCCGACCGACCGCAGGTCCGCATTGATGCGCCTGAGCTCCGTCGCCGGCATCGCCGCGACGACCGCCAGTCGCCCTTCGGCGTTCACGTCGGTGGTCAGGTGGAAGTCGAGGGCAAGCTCCGCGCCGCCGAGCGGGAAGTACTCCGCCGCCCGAACCTGCAGGATCTGGCGCACATCTTCGTGCGGCGCATCCGGCAGACGCATGGTGCGCACGAACATCGACCGTCGCGAGACCGCGACCGTGATGGACCGGCCACCGAGGGTTGCAGCGGCCGACGCCGCGTCGGCGAATTGATGGTGCGACCGAGTACTGGCGTCGAAGGCGCTGATGCCGTTCGGCGTCCAGAGGAGCGCGACGTGGGCGTGCGGCGCGTGCCGGCGGCTCATGCGGCCTCCTTCAGGATCGTCTCGTTCGTTGTGTCCTCGTTCCAGCCCCATCTCGTGGACGCGTTGGTGTACGGCGGCTCCAGGATCTGCAGCAGCCGT
>Ga0164290_1002084_pt1 | contig 17422 bp, 17 predicted proteins | sample Micstemetagenome_FD_108782 | JGI IMG/M metagenome (GOLD analysis project Ga0164290, IMG submission 108782) | Contaminated culture microbial community from soil near Moab, Utah, USA - Microcoleus steenstrupii SON62 (Illumina Assembly) | ecosystem: Environmental > Terrestrial > Soil > Soil crust... | reverse complement strand
CCGTTACTTTTTCGCCTTGCAGCAGCTGCGATATCAGGCCCTGGCGTTCGAGAAACCGGTCCACCGCCGTATAGTCCGGCAGCATATCGGGATCCTCGACGAAATCCTGCGGCTCGAACTCAAGACCGGGCAAGGCCTTCCCGGTATCGGCCAACCCGGTTAATGGATGCCACTCGCCCGCGAGATCGATGACCGGGACCTGATTGGACCGCGTCTGGATCGGCCGGTCCAGAGTGGGCTGGCTCAGCACCGCGTAGAAAGTCGAGGCAGTCGCCGCCAGGATAATGAGAATGAATGCCGTCAGCAGGAAGGTAGGCGATTGAGCATGAAAACGCATGAATACCGCCGCCTCCTCTGTTGGACAACAGGTTAACAAACCGTAAAGTCTCACAGAAGCCCAAGCATTCCAATCGGGATTTACTTTAAAGGTAAAGACCGAACCTGCTCAATCAGGGGCTTAACACTGCGCCGAGGGCGGATTTTTGCAAATGCCGTTGAGCCGAGCATCACCGTGGCGGCAGCTTGTCGAATTTCATGATGTCGGGATCGACATGGTCCCAGGCGTGGGCGGCCAAGGTCCATGTCACGATCTGCGGTCTGTAGCGGGCGGGGTCGTCGAGGCTTCCGGCCCGGACTGCAAAGGTGTCCGGATGATCGGGGAACGCTATATAGAGCGGCGATCCGCAGGTCGGGCAGAAGCCGCAGGATTTCTTCGTGCCGCCTTCACCCGTTTCCAGCCAATGGCTTGCTTTGCCGTTCAGGGTGATCTCGGCAGCCTGGAACGTCACGTACGAGCTATGCCCGGTGCCGCTCTGCCGCTGGCACTGGCGGCACTGGCAATCGACCATCACGATAGGCTCGGCGCGGATTTCGTAGCGAATGGCTCCGCAGGCGCATCCGCCGGTATAGGCGTCGCTCATATTATTCTCCGATAAGTTCAATAAGTTAGTTGTTGAGAGGCCGCTCTCGCGGCCTCATGCTGTTACTGGTTGTGGCGCGCCCTTCGGGAAGGGCCTGAACGTCATGGCGACCAGGAAGGCACCGATGCCCATGCCGCAGGCGCCGAGATAGAGCCAGGTATAGGTGGCGAAAGTATCGTAGATGAAACCGCCGGCCCATGGGCCGAGCGCCATGCCGAGTCCGCCGGCCATGCCCGTGCCGCCGATGATCGTACCCATCATCCGCTGCGGGAAATTCTCGCGCGCCAGCACCGCATAGAGCGGCATCACGCCGGCATAGATGAAGCCGAACATCGCAGCCACGACATAGAAGGTGCCGAGCTCGCGGGCGAAGAAGAAAAAGAACGCGACGATCGCCTGGGCCAGCAACCCCAGCACGAGAATGTTCTTGGCCCCGAACCGGTCGCCCATGATGCCGAACGCAATGCGTCCGCCAAGTCCCGCCAAACCCTCCACGCTATAGATCGTCACGGCGGCGATCAGCGGGATGCCGCAGCTCACGGCATAACCGACGGTGTGGAAGATCGGGCCCGAATGCGTGGCGCAGCAAAAGAAGTTGGTCAGCATCAGCACGATGAACGGCGGCGACCTAAGCGCCGTACCCACGGACATTGCGGCAACCGGCTGACCACCCTCCATCACCGCGTGCTCCTCTTCCTCCAGCGCCGGCGGGCGCCGAACCAAAAGGGCGAGCGGTATCATGGTGACTGCGGCAAGACCGGCAATGATCAGCATCGAATAACGCCAGTCATAGTTCGAAACCAGCCATGCCGCGAAAGGCGACACTGTCATCGGCGCCATGCCCATGCCGGCCGAAACCAGGGATACGGCGAGGCTTCGATGCGTGTCGAACCAGCCCATGACGGACGCCATGAGCGGCGGCAGGATTGCCGCGATGGACAAGCCCACCACCAGTCCGAAGATCAGCTGGAACTCGATGAGCGACGTCGCGCGGCTCGCCCATGCAAGGCTGCCCGCCAGCACGACCGATCCCCCCAGCACCACCGGCCGCGCGCCGATGCGGTCCGACAGCGACCCGAGCGCCATGCTGCCGAAGGCCATCGCCAGGAAGGCGATAGTCATCGCGGTGGAAATGCCGGTCACCGACCAGCCCGTCCCCTCTGCCATCGGCCGGATAAACACCGGCAGCGTGAAAATGGAGCCGATTGCCATGCAGCCGAGCAGGCCGCCCGCGGCGACGAGTACCCAGCGATAAGTGCTATTCCGCATGCCTTCCTCCTTCGGCCATTCCGGCCGCTGAAATATGTATCTGGCGCACCCTGCCCGCGCCGTTGACGGTCTTGGTTTGGTCAGTACATCCGCGCAGCGGCGCCCGCCGTGTCCTGTTCGGTCGCAATGCCTGCCACACGCTCCAGGCAGACCTTCCAGCCCCTGCCGAGATTCGTGTAGGCAGTCTCATTCCTCGGCACCGCGAAACCTGAATGGACGAGTGTAAGACGTGTGCCGTTGTCGGTTGCCGACAGGTGCCATGAAACAATTGTATCGAGTTTCGATCCGTAGCCGGAATTGCCCTCGTCGCCGCCCTGCCAGGAGTAGGAAAAGCGCTCGTTCTCTTTCACTTCCAGCACCTCGCAACGGATCGTCCCGTCCCATGCGCCGGCGGGCGTGGTCTGAAAGGTGAATTTCGTGCCTTTGACAGGTGCGAACCCGGTCGGCTCCATCATCCATCGCGCCATCAATTCTCCGGATGTCAGCACCCTCCAGATGACCTCCCGCGCGTGCGGCAAAACTTCTTCAAAGACGATGTCGTGGGTAGCGGACTTCAATGCGGCGTCCATCATGGGTCGATCTCCTTCAACAGGTCACGGAGGTTATCCAGCCTCTCGCTCCAGAATTTGCTGTAGTGGTTCATCCAGTCGAACAGCGGTTCGAGCCCTTCCGGCTGGGCGCGATAATAGACATTCCGGCCTTCCGGGCGTTCCGTCACCAGTCCGGCCTGCTTCAGTGATTTCAGATGCTGGGAAATCGCACCCTGCGTCACGCCGCTGCCCCGAGTCAGTTCGACAACGGTGATTTCGTCCGACTTCGCAATCCGCTCGAACACGGCCCGCCGCGTCGGGTCGGCAAGTGCGCGCATGACGGAATTGATGCTCTCTGTCTGTACCATGCAAATACAATAGCGTACACTAATGCAATAGTCAACACTAATCATTTTCGCCTACAGCCGGAAACAAAAAGAAGTTGCCCCATCCCGCCGAGCGAAATATTGATGCTCGGGCGGTAGCGCTACCGCTGCCAGGTATGGATCGTCGATGGGGGAGAAGTGACGATGGCCGATGACAATGGTTCGATCTACCGGATCGATGACGACCGTTTCCGTTACCTCACAATCGGCAGCGCCCGGCTCGATGAACTCCATTCCGGCATGCGCTGGGCGGAGGGCCCGGTCTGGTTCGCTGATGCCAACATGCTGCTGTGGAGCGATATTCCCAACGAACGCATTATGCGCTGGGTGCCGGGCGGCGGCGCCACGATCTATCGCGAGAAATCCAATTTCACCAATGGCAATACCCGCGATCTCCAGGGCCGCCTCGTGTCGTGCGAGCATGGTGGCCGCCGTGTCGTGCGCACTGAAATCGACGGCACCCAGACGATTCTCGCTGACAGCTACGAGGGCAAGCGGCTCAATTCACCGAACGACGTGATCGTGCGATCCGACGGTTCGATCTGGTTCACGGATCCCAGCTACGGCATCATGTCGGATTACGAGGGCTACAGGGCCGAGCGCGAGCAGAAGACCAATAATGTCTATCGTATCGATCCGATGAGCGGCGAGGTGACCATCGTCATCGACGATTTCACCCAGCCCAATGGCCTCGCCTTCTCACCCGATGAAAGCCTCCTCTACGTCGCCGATTCCGCTTTTAGCCACGATCCCGACCATCCGAGCCACATCCGCGTCTTCGACGTCGTCGATGGCAAGACAGTCCGCAACGGCCGCGAATTCTGCACCATCGACAACGGCCTGCCGGATGGCTTCCGCATCGATGTAGAGGGCAATGTCTGGACCAGCGCCGGCGATGGCGTCCATTGCTTCGCACCGGATGGCACGCGCCTCGGCAAGATCCTGGTGCCGCAATGCGTCGCCAACGTCACCTTCGGCGGCCCCCGCCGCAACCGGCTGTTCATCTGCGCGACGCAATCGCTTTATGCGATTTATCTCGCAACATCGGGTGTGCAATATCCGTAAGTAGTTTCTTACTAATATAGGAATTTGTTGATGATACGCGCTTTTCTCGCAGCCGCTCTTTTGCTGCTCCCTATCGTCGCCCAGGCCGATGGCCGCGCCGAAATCCGCGCCAAGTGCCAGGCCGATGTGAAGGTCAATTGCGGCATGGTCCTGTCACGCGACAAGGCGCTCGCCTGTCTCATCGATAGTGCGGCAAAGCTCTCGGGAACGTGCAAGTCGGCGCTGGAAAAGGTCTCGTGCTCGGATCAGGCGCCGGCGAATTTGAAGGCAGCGTTTGCGTGTAAGCGGTAAGGTGCGGGGAATACCCCTCACCAAGCGCGTCCAGCGTTCGCAGACGCTCACGCGGACTTGCTATCCTCTCCCACAGGGGGAGAGGTAGAGATGAGGCGCACCCGCTAATTTTACCTCTCCCCTTGTGGGAGAGGATACGTAGGCCGGGTGAGCGGAGCGAACCCTTGGCCGAAGTTGGCGAGGGGTGAATCTCTGCCGATAGGTAAAATATAACTTACGTAATCGCCCCCACCTGCCACGGCACGAATTCATTATCCCCGTAATCATAAATCTCGCTCGACGTCTTCTTGCCCGACGCCACCGCGATAATGTCCTCGAAAATCCGTATCCCCGCCTGCTCGATCGTCTCCTCGCCAGTGACGACGCCGCCGCAATTGATGTCCATATCCTCGTCCATATGGTCGTACATCTCGGTATTGGTGGCGATCTTGATGCAGGGTGCCGGCTTGAAGCCCGAGACCGAGCCGCGGCCGGTGGTGAAACAGATCACGTTGCAGCCGCCCGCCACCTGGCCGGTCACCGCCGCCGGGTCGTATCCCGGTGTGTCCATGAACACGAAGCCCTTCTCGGTGACGATCTCGGCATATTCATAGACAGCCTTCAGCGGCATCGTGCCACCCTTGGCCACCGCGCCGAGCGACTTCTCGAGAATGGTCGTCAGTCCGCCCTGCTTGTTGCCGTAGGATGGGTTGTTGTTGAGCTCGTCGCCATTGCGCGCCGTGTAGTCCCGCCACCAGTCGATCCGCGAGAGAAGCTTTTCCGCCACGGCGGGCGAGACCGCGCGCCGCGTCAGCAGGTGCTCGGCACCATAAATCTCCGGTGTTTCCGCCAGCACCGATGTGCCGCCATGCCTGACCAGCAGGTCGGAGGCGACGCCAAGCGCCGGGTTCGCCGAAATGCCGGAATAGCCATCCGAGCCGCCGCATTCCAGCGCCAGCTTCAGTGCCGACAACGGCTGCTCGGTGCGCTCGACGGCATTCACGATAGGCAGCATCTCGCGGATAATCTCTTGGGCGGCTTCGATCGTCTTGCGCGTGCCGCCGGATTGCTGGATCGTCATGGTGCGGAGGAGCGCCCCTTCCGCCAGCTTGTAATGTTCGAGGATCGGCGCGATCTGGTTGGTTTCGCAGCCGAGCCCGATCATCAATATGCCGCCGAAATTCGGATGCCGCGCATAGCCCTGGATCGTCCGCGTCAGGATCCGGTAGCCCTCGGACTTGGTATTGAGTGCACAGCCGCCGCCATGGGTCAGCGCTACCACGCCGTCCACATTGTCGAAACCCTCGAGCCCGCCTGAACGGTTGAAATGGTCGGCGATATAGCGCGACACCGTGGCGGAACAGTTCACCGAGGAGATGATGCCGATATAGTTGCGGGTGCCGACGCCGCCGGGTCCGCGATCGAACCCCATGAAGGTCCGGCGCTCGGCCTCGGGCAGCAGCCGCTCGTCGCGATTGGTGCCGCCCATCTGGTATTCATGCTCGGAGGGGATCATCTGCAGATTGTGCAAATGAATATGCTGCCCCGGCTCGATATCCGAGGTGGCGATTCCGATCACCTGGCCGAACTTGTGCACCTCCTGTCCTGTCTTGATCGCCTTCAGCGCCACTTTATGCCCGCGCCCGATCAGGTCCTTCGCCATCAGCCCGTCGTAACCGGTGGCTTCCCCCTTGCCGATCTTCTGGCGGGCAACGCCGACGTCGTCGGCCGGGTTGAGAATGATGATGGGGGCGGCGAGCGCGGACATGGTGATACCTTGGGAATTGTTTTTTCTACGTAAGATACAAAGCTCGGATTGACCGTGCGTCAAGGCATTTGTGTGACGGGAGTGAATTGTATTTATTGTTTTATTCTGGACAGGCGACCCACGGCATCCGTGTGCCTATTCCGGGATCGCCGGCAGCACCTTGTCCTTCTTACCAAGCTGCTGCTCTCGAAAGAAAATAAACAGGCCCGATGCGATGATCAACGCCGCCCCTATCAACATCGGCACGGTCGGCAGGTCGCCGAAGAAAATGAAGCCGAACACGATCGCCCAAAACAGCAGCGTATATTGCAGGGGCGCCACCACGCTGGCGTCCGTCAGCTTCAGCGCACGGTTGATCAGGGCGTGTGCCGTCATGGCCACCACGCCGAGCAGCCCGAGCAGCACGAGGTCGCGCGGGCTGGGTGTCACCCAGTCGAACAGCGCAAAGCCGAGGCCGACCACGACGCCGACTGCGTTTTGCCAGAACACCAGCACTGTATCCGGCGTGTTACGCAATGACCGTCCCGAGATCAGCAGGAAGGCGAAAAAGCATGTGCCGATAATCGAAATCGCCGCCGCCGGGGATTGAAACATGGCGGGCGAGGGTTGAAGCGCGACCACGACACCGAGAAACCCGACCCCGATCGCCGTCCAGCGGCGCCAGCCGACATGCTCGCCGAGCAGCAGCGGCGAGAGTGCGGCGATATAGATCGGCGCCGCCAGCCAATAGGTCATCACGTCGGCAAGCGGCAGGTAGAAGACGGCGGCATAGAAAAACATGGTCTCCGTCGTGGAAATCACCGCCCGCGCCACCTGCATCCGCGGCTTTTCGACCGTAAACAGCGGCCGCCAGCCCATCCACCAAACGAAAGGCGCCAACACGATCAGCGCCGCCAGCGACCGCAGAAGCACGACCTGCCCCACCGAATAGGTCGCGACCAGCCACTTGCCCATCGTGTCGTTGAGGGCGAAGAGCAGCATGCCGAGGAGAGCGACGATGACGCCGTTCTTGGCAATGGATGTCAGGAAGGATCGATGCTGGGGGGACATTGCGGGCCGTCGGGAGAAGCGGAATGTAGGTCGCGCGACCATTAGTCACTTGTCCAATTCGAAGCAAGCCTCACGCCGCCCGCGCAGAAAATTCTGCGGGAGAAGCTGGCTTCCACGGCTTTTCCGCTTTTCCCAAAAAGACTTTTCGTCCATAGCTCTCCCGAAAAGAACTCCCTTGGGCTTCGAAAGCTTGGCAATGACGAAATTTGATGTGCTTACCGTCGGCAATGCGATTGTCGATATCATCGCGCGCTGTGAGGAGGATTTCCTCGTCGCCAACGCCATCACCAAGGGTGCGATGAATCTTATCGACGCGGATCGCTCGGCGCTGCTCTATTCCCGCATGGGACCGGCGATCGAGATGTCGGGCGGCAGCGCAGGCAATACCGCAGCCGGTGTCGCCAGCTTCGGCGGCAAGGCGGCCTATTTCGGCAAGGTTTCCAACGACAAGCTCGGCGAGATTTTCCGCCATGACATGAACGCCCAGGGCGTTCATTTCGCGACGAAACCGCTTGGTGGTACTCCGCCCACCGCCACGTCGATGATCTTCGTCACGCCGGATGGCGAGCGCTCGATGAACACCTATCTCGGCGCTTGTGTGGAACTTGGACCCGAGGACGTCCAGGAGGACGTCGTGGCACAATCCCGCGTCACCTATTTCGAAGGCTATCTCTGGGATCCGCCACGCGCCAAGGAAGCCATCCGCGAATGCGCCCGCATCGCGCATGCGCACGGGCAGGAAACTTCGATGACGCTCTCGGACAGCTTTTGCGTCGACCGCTTTCGCGGCGAATTCCTCGACCTCATGCGCTCCGGCACGGTCGATATCGTCTTCGCTAATCGCCATGAAGCGCTGTCGCTCTACCAGACCTCGGATTTCGACACGGCGCTGACCGAGCTCGCCAAGGACTGCAAGCTGGCCGCCGTCACCATGAGCGAGCACGGCTCGATGATCCTGTCGGGCGACAAGCGCTATCTCATCGAGCCGTTGAAGGTCGATAGCGTGGTGGATACGACGGGCGCCGGCGATCTCTATGCCGCGGGCTTCCTCTTCGGCTATACCCAGGGCTTTGAGCTTGCCGATTGTGGGCGTCTCGGCAGCCTCGCGGCCGGCCTTGTGATCCAGCAGATCGGCCCGCGCATGCAGACGCCGCTCAGGGCCGCAGCCCAGCAGATTGGCATTATTTTGTGAATGCTTCGCCGGGATAGGCGCCCCAGATCTCGGCCTGGCTCACCCAGCCCTCTGTGTCGGATGCCTCGGCACGGCACCATTCGCCATTGCATTCGTCTAGCTTGACGACCACGCCGGGCTGCAGCTTGGCAATGACATTGCCTGTGTCGGCCCCGTCGGCCCGCATGTTGACGTAGATGTCCTGGCCCTTGTCCTTCATCCACGGTGCGGCGATCGCGCTGCGCTCGCCCGACAGCATGGAGTGGAACACCCAGCCCTCGGCGCCGTCGGCGTCGCGGATGCGGCGCCAGTTCTCGTATTCCTGCGTCACTTCCACCGGAACGCCGGCTTTCAGGTAGCGCCACGAGACCGCGTAGTCGAGGCCGGGTCCGACCCGGAGATTGACCTTCCTGGATTTGATCGTGACGAATCGCGGCAGCGGCAGGCCGGTATTGAGCTTGGTCGTCTCGGCGAAGGATGCCGGCGCGAGCGCCATCATCAACCCGATGAGAATCGTACCGATCGTCGCCTTCTTCCAAAGTCCAGTCATGACGTTTGCCATCGCCCGCGCGTCTGATTATGAGTAGAGAATGTGCCAGCCAGTGTCGCGCAACTTGGTTAAGGAGCAGTCAACAATTGGCAGGTTTTGAGACGTGGGACACACGGAATGACAGCGAAGACGAGGCCGACGGTCTATATCACCCGCAAGCTGCCCGACATCGTCGAGACGCGCATGCGCGAACTGTTCGACGCCGAGCTCAATATCGATGACCGGCCGCGCGGCCGCGAGGAACTGCTGGCCGCGATCCGCCGCTGCGATGTGCTGGTGCCGACTGTCACCGACCGAATCGACGCCAGCCTGATCGAGGAGGCCGGCCCCCGCCTCAAGCTGATCGCCAGCTTCTCCAACGGCATCGATCATGTCGATGTCGAGGCCGCCGCCAGGAAGGGCATCACCGTCACCAACACGCCGGGCGTCCTGACCGAGGACACGGCCGACATGGCCATGGCGCTCATCCTTTCCGTGCCGCGCCGTCTCGCGGAGGGCGCCCGTGTGCTGACCGACTCGAAAGGCGATTGGCAGGGCTGGTCGCCGACATGGATGCTCGGCCACCGCATCTGGGGCAAACGGCTCGGCATTATCGGCATGGGCCGCATCGGCACCGCTGTTGCCCGCCGCGCCAAGGCCTTCGGCATCGGCATTCATTACCACAACCGCAACCGCGTCAGTGTTGCGACCGAGTCCGCGCTCGAGGCCACCTATTGGGACAGTCTCGACCAGATGCTCGCCCGCGTCGATATCGTCTCGGTCAATTGCCCTTCGACGCCGGCCACCTACCATCTTCTATCGGCGCGGCGGCTCGCTCTGATGCAGCCCACCAGTTATATCGTCAACACTGCCCGTGGCGGCGTGATCGATGAGACCGCCCTGATCAAATGCATCCGCGAAGGAAAGATCGCCGGGGCCGGTCTCGATGTCTTCGAAAACGAACCCGTCGTCAGCCCCAAGCTCCTCAAGCTCGCCAACGAAAACAAGGTCGTGCTGCTGCCGCACATGTCGTCTGCAACGATCGAAGGCCGCATCGATATGGGCGACAAGGTCATCATCAACATCCGCACCTATTTCGACGGCCACCGTCCACCGGATCGGGTCCTGCCGGGACGAAACTGAAGCGCTCGCCACGATACATGCCAAAGACCTTATATACTCTAATTATACGGCCGTGCATCTAGTGCGGAAATTATTAATACGATATAGATCCCTGCAGCTCGTCCCGCATCGCACTGCGATCCACGGGGTTGGCGGGAGGGCGGCCTACGCGGTCGGGACAATCGTCACGGTGCCCATGATACATTCGACAGCAGGTTCACCGCAGCATTAGCGGCCTTTTTGGCACGCCAGTCTGCGGCACCGTTGTGCTGCCGGTTCATTCATGTGCGGCCTTGCCAGAATTCATATTCATCACATTTTCGGGAGATTTCAACATGGCTATCAAGATCAAAGGCTTTCACGACGAAAGCCAGGTCATCGTGGATGCGAACACCACCGTTATCGTGGATAAGAAGGCATTCATCCATTATGGCGGGGATATCGATCTCAGCGCACTTCTCGGCGGGGGTGTCGTCGTGGGCGCCGAACCTGCGGAGGAGCCCGAGGCGTTCAGCCTGGCTTTTGGCTACGGCATAATCGAAGACATGGTCGCCAATCCCGATATTTCGGGCAACACCTACAAGATCGATGGCAAGGTGACCGGCCTGCTCGGTGCCGTGGCCACATTCGGGGACGACACCACGATCAAGATCGGCAAGACTGCCGACCTGAACGGTGGCTTGGGTATCGGTATCAGCAGCCTTTCCGACGTCGCCGGTCTCGGCGGCCTGACATTCGGATCGGTCTTTACCAACGGCGCCAACAGCAAGATCACCATCGCCAAGGGAGGCGAGGTCAACGGCCTGTTCGGCGTCACCGTAGGCGGGCTCGGCTCTTCCGCCGTCAATAGCGGCGACATCGATGCCGGCATCGTGGGGATGATGTCGGGCAGCTTTAACCTCGGCGGCCTTGCCCCGGCACCGGTATTCGCTGCAGCATTGGCCGCTCCGGCAAGCACGACAAAGCTGACAAACAACGGAAATATCGATTCTCTGGTCGGCATTGCGGGCTTCGCGACGGACAATCAGGTACTCACGAATGGCAAAAAAGGCGAGATCGATAGCCTGATCGGCATCATCGGCGGCGTCATCCCCACGGGTGAGGAACCGGTTGAAATCGGCACGCTCAAGATCCAGAACAGCGGCGATATCGTGGCCGCCGTCGGCATGCTCGGGTTCGTGACACCCGACATGACGCTGATCAACGCCAAGAGTGGAGAAATCATCTCCGGCATTATCGGCATGGGCGTCATGAGCATGGACGGCTTCGATTCGACAATCACCAATGCCGGCACGATCCGCGTAACCCTCAGCCTCACACTGCCCGAAGAAATGGAGGGATTGCTGCCGATCTCTTCCGCGGCGATCTTCGGCTACATGGGCAATGAAACCGTCACCAACACCGGCAAGCTCTATGGCGACGTCCTTCTCGGCGGTGGCCAGGACACGTTCACCATGGCGGGCGGCCTGCTCGATGGCGATGTCTTGCTCGGCGATGGACACGATACGATCGATTATGCCGGCGGCAAGATCACTGGCAAGATCTATGGCGGCGCCGGAGACGACACCTTGATCGTAACGAAGGCCAATGCTGCTCTCGTGGAACTTGTCGACGGCGGCGATGATACCGTCAGGTCGGCCATCAGCTATACGCTTGCGGACAATGTCGAAAATCTTGTCCTGACTGGCAAGAATGACGTCAACGCCACGGGCAATGCCGGCGACAACGTGCTGACCGGCAACCAGGGCAAGAACACGCTTGCCGGCGGCGTCAGCACCGACGTCCTGACAGGCGGCCTCGGCGCAGACATTTTCGTCTTCGCCACTGGCGACGGAACCGACACGATCACCGACTTCACGACGGAGCAGAACGACAGGATCGACATATCCGGCTGGACCGGCATCACCGACTTTGCGTCGATCCAGGCCAATGCAACCGCTGTCGATGGCGACGTGGTGATCACAGTCGGCGGCGACGTTCTGGTCATCGCCGATCGCCTGCTCGCCGACCTTGGCGCTACGGATTTCATTTTCGCATGACGCCAGGGCCCTCTCCGCGCATGCGGGGAGGGCCGATCACCCGCACGCCCTATCAAAGCAGCGACAGAATTGATCGCGAGCGATATCACGATCGGAAGCCCGAATGCCGCGCTCCATGCGGGCGCGCGTGATGTTTCATGCGCGTCCATTTCCGTTCCTCCCGGATAGCAGCACCCATGCTCTATTTACGGATGACGGAACGGAAGAGTTTCCAGTGCCGGCGGGCTGTCACCGATCGGAATGCTGTATGGATTGAGACCTGCCTACCCGCTCGCGCAGACCACTTCTCCTGAGTCCCATCCCGGCCAGCAGCATGAGCGCTCCCCATGCCAGGAATCCCGCATCCCAGTAAATCCAGTTGTCGCGCGCAACCGTTTCGTTGACATGATGCAGGCCCAGTATCTGGTGATTGACGGTTCCCTCGGCCAGGTTGAATATTCCGAAGCCGATGAGCATGGTCGCGAGCAGCACTTTCGGCGACCACCAGAAATGTGGCTTCCGGGCACGGCGCCACAGGAGGAACAGGCCTGTCACCGTGAAGAAATAAGTGCCGGCGTGAAAGAGGCCATCCAGCATCGTGTTGAGCTGGAGGTTTTCAAGCGAGTCCGCCGGATAACCGGCACTCGTGGCCATGTGGTGCCACTGCAGAATCTGGTGCAGAACGATACCGTCGAAAAATCCACCCAGACCCATCCCGAGCAGGATTCCGGCTGCCGAGGGGAACTCATCCTGCTCAGTAGCGGGCGCGAACATCGCTGTTCCTCCTGCCGGGGTGCGTGGCATGCGTGCAGCGGACATTCGAGCGCCGACATCCGGCACCGTCCTCGCGATTAAATTCGGCTCGTATGGCCATCGGCGTGCCACTCCTTGGTGAGCCCATGTGAAGCGCCGGGCTAACCATCTATATCCCGATAGGTTCCCACCGAGCCCTTGGCTCTAACGCCTTTTGTATTTCACCACATCAAATCTTGCCGCCAGGGCGTCATACATCAGCAGCCGCCTGATCAGCGGCTCTCCGGCCCCCGTCAGCAGCTTGATCGCCTCCATCGCCATCAGCGTGCCGATGACGCCGGTCAGCGCGCCGACAATGCCGGTTTCGGCGCAGACCGGCAGCATGCCCTCGGGCGGCACCTCGGGAAAAAGGTCGTGATAGCGGGGGTTGAGCCTGCCGTCCGTGCCGGTCTCATAGGGCTTCAGCACGGTCACCGAGCCGTCGAAGCGGCCCACGGCGCCACTGACCAGCGGAATGCGTGCTTTCTCCGCCGCATCCGCCGCGGCATAGCGGGTGGCGACATTGTCGGATCCGTCGATCAGCAGGTCGTAGCCGAACACCAGGCCGGAGGCATTCTCATCGTTGAACCGTGTCTCGTGCCGGTCGATGATCACATGGGGGTTGATCTCGCGGATGCGGCTTGCGGCGCTCCGCGTCTTCTTCTCGCCGACATGGCTTGTGCCGTGGATCATCTGCCGTTGCAGGTTGGAGAGCGACACCGTGTCGTCGTCGATGATGCCGATCGTGCCGACGCCGGCGCCTGCGAGATATTCGAGCACGGGCGAACCGAGCCCGCCGGCGCCGATCACCAGCACGGCGGCGTTCTTCAATCTCTGCTGTCCGGTCCCGCCGATCTCCGGCAGTAATATATGCCGCCCATATCGCTCGATTTCATCAGGTGTAAGAGGGTCGCCCGTCATGGTTTTCGTCCAGTCCTGTGCAATGCAGCATCTTTAGCAGGTTCAGCCGCCCGGCTCCAGCAGGCCTTTTGGTGCGACCGGCGCGCTGATTTGCTTGACCATCTGTCGTGCTTTCCTTACTTTTTATATGGATGGACAGCCCATATACACGGACAGGATTCGAGTGACCTCAGCATCGCAAGAAAATCTTGTTGATCGCATCTACGAAGCGTCGGTTCTGCCGGAATTCTGGCCGGATGTTCTCCATTCCTTTGCCGGTGCTGCCGATAGCAGCTTGGGCGTGATGGTTTCCGTCAGGGGCGATGAGCTCAAATGGCTGACCTCGTCTCCGAGCGCCGAGGCGATGGTACAGGAGAACTACAGGCACGAAGGTGGCATGGAACGCACGCGGCGGCTGCTCGCCCGTTCACACGCCGGCTTCCTGACAGACCGCGATCTCTTCACGGAAGAGGAAATAATCAAGAGCCCTGTCTACACGGACTATCTCATTCCCAGCGGCTATGGCCGCGGCACCGCCACCGTCATCCACTTGCCCGAGAAGCAGGACATCATCATCCATGCGGAAGGCGATCACAGACATGGCCCCTACAGAGCCGAGACTATTTTCCGTCTCGATGGCCTCCGCCCGCATCTGGCACGCTCCGCCATGCTGTCGGCACGCCTCTCCTTCGAGCGCGCCCGGACGTCGGTCGAAACCCTCGGGGGGCTCGGCTTCGCCGCCTGCGCGGTCCGACAGAACGGCTCGGTTCTGGTCGGCAACGCCCAATTCGAGCGTGACGAGACGTTCTGGACGACGCGGCTCTCCGACCGCATCGCCCTTCATGACCGCCGTGCCGACCAGCAACTCGCTGGTTCGCTTGGTGTGATCCTCACCGATGCCGGCGTACGCTCCATTCCCCTCAGGCCCAAGGGCGAACGCATGCCCGGCGTCCTGCACGTCGTGCCCATCCGGCGTGCCGCCCATGATCTGTTCAACCAGGCGGCGGCGATCCTCGTGCTGACCCAGGCCAACCGGGAGCCGACGCCGCAGACCCATCTGCTCCAGTCGCTTTTCGACCTCACGGCCACCGAGGCGGATCTCGCCGCCCGGATCGGCTCCGGCCAGACCGTCGAGCATATCGCGCTTGTCGGCGGCAAGGGGGTGGAGACCGTTCGCTCCCAGCTCAAGAGCGTGCTCGCCAAGACCGGCTGCCGCCGCCAGGCTGATCTCGCCCGGCTGCTTGGCCAGCTCGTTCCATCAGGCATGTAGAGCCTGTCTCACATTACACGCTTAGGCGGCAAATTCGCGCTCGCCCTCGTGCCGATGTCATGTTACGTTTGCCGCGTCGTGGTGGAGGAAGCGCATGCTCTATCAGTTCGAGATGCAGGATATCGGCATGTTCAAGCCGGACGATCTGGAGGCGCTCCGCAAAGCCTTCGAGCAACTCAGCGTCGAATATGAATTGAAGGATGACGATGCACAGGCGCGTTTCCTCGCCCGTTCGCTCATCCAGCTCTATCGCCACGGCGTCCGCGATCCGGAAAACCTGGTTTCCGCGCTCTCGGGCCGCGCGGCCTGAGGCGAAACTTCCCCCTTAACTTTTCCCCCGCATCATATAGTTTGTCGCGAGCGGCTACGCCGTCCGTATTCGCATGGGACATTCAGAATGGCAGAAATCAACAAATCTCCCGCCTTCTGGCGGTCGTTCCCGATATTCGAGGAATTTTCCAAGGAGCTCGTGGCCGAGGTGGCGCAACTCGCGCAGTGGCGCAAGTGGCCTGCAGGCACCGTTATCTTCCAGCGCGGCGACGATGGCAACTACATGATCATGGTCACCGAAGGCCGCATCAAGCTGTCGCTCATCACCGCGCAGGGCAAGGAGCTGTCGCTCAGGCATCTCGAGCCCGGCACCCTGCTCGGCGAAATGGCGGTGCTCGACGGCGAGCCCCGCTCGGCCGATGCCACGGCGTCTGTGCTGACGGAGGGCTATGTCATCGGCAAGTCCGAATTTATCAACCTGATCACCCGAAATCCGGATGCCGCCGAAGCCGTTATGCGCTATCTCTGCAAGCGGCTGAGGGAAACCACCGACCAGCTCGAGACCATCGCCCTCTACGATCTCGACAGCCGCGTGGCGCGCTTCTTCCTCGCCACGCTGCGCCACATCCACGGCGACGATCTGCCTGACGAAGCGAGCCTGCATATCGCGCTCAGCCAGACCGAGATCGCTGGTATCCTCGGCGCCAGCCGGCCCAAGGTCAACCGTTCGATCCTTTCCCTCGAAGAACAGGGCGCCATCACCCGTAAGGGCAATGTGATCGATTGCAACATAAGGCGGCTCACCCATCTGGCGGAGCCCGACGACGATTAGGGGACAAGCATTGAAGCAGGGACAGCTTCAGAGGCGGACGGCACGGCGGACAACATGCAGGATAATCCCGCTGCCAATCCTTGTACAAACGTGTAAACAAGCAGCATGACTTTCCGCGTCAGGCCATTTCACGTCGGCATATTGGCCAGCATCGCGGCGGCACTGCTGGTCATACTCCTGCCCGACGACTGGCTTGAGGGCGGGCGCGAACTCTATTTCGATCGCCTGACCCAGATCGTCTCGGTACCGGCGTCGCCGGCCATCGTCGTGGTCGATATCGACCGCAAGTCCTATGCCGCCGTTCCGAACCAGAAATGGCAGCGCGCCAACACCGCCGAACTGGTCGAGAAGATCGCCACAGATCATCCGTCGGTCATCGCCTTCGACCTCGTTTTCTCGACCGATTGCAGCGCCGAGGACGAGACCAACAGGAAGCTCGCGACCGCCATAGGCAAGACGCCGGCGGTCCTCGGCTTCCTGCTGTCCGATGTCGGGGGTCAGCCGCCGCGCCCTCTGCCGCCCTTGGCGCTTGCCAAGTCGCTCACCGTGCCGGATTTCTGGTTCATTGACGGCGCCGAGGCATCCTGTCCCGTTTTCGAGGCGAAGGCAGCCTCGACGGGCGCGTCCTTCCTGATCGGCGACGAGGACTCGCGGGTCCGGCGCGTCCAGGCCTTCTCGATCATCGACCGCGAGCCGTTTCCGGCGCTGGGCCTGGAGGCGGTGCGCCGCTATTACGACGTCAAGACGCCGTTGCTCGGCGGCACGCCGCCATGGCTGAAACTCGGCAAGGAGATCTTCAGCCTTGCCGAAGATGGCTCGATGCGCTTCGTCGCCAGTCGCCAGCCTGAGATCGACAGCCGCACCTATTCCGCCATCGACATCCTGCGGTCGCAAGTGCCATCCCGGCTGTTCGAGGAAAAGATCGTCTTCATCGGCTCGTCGCTGCCCAATCTCGGCGGCCTCCGGGAAAGTGCCGGCGCCCAGCTCGTCGGCTCGACACAGATCCATGCCGACCTCGCCAATTCGATCCTCACCAATTTCGTGCCCCTGCGGGATGAAGGCTTCATCACGCTGGAAGCCGGTTACACGCTGTTTGCCGGCCTCATCATCGCGCTGATGACGGTCCGCTTCCGCCCCTGGGTCATTTTCGCGACGGGCATCTGCGTCATCCTCGTCACGAATCTGGCCTCCTATGCCATCTATAGCAGAACAGGCTGGCTGACGGACGGCTTCACCGTGTCTTTCATGCTGGCTTTGGTT
>Ga0164290_1002083_pt1 | contig 17442 bp, 14 predicted proteins | sample Micstemetagenome_FD_108782 | JGI IMG/M metagenome (GOLD analysis project Ga0164290, IMG submission 108782) | Contaminated culture microbial community from soil near Moab, Utah, USA - Microcoleus steenstrupii SON62 (Illumina Assembly) | ecosystem: Environmental > Terrestrial > Soil > Soil crust... | reverse complement strand
GTAGTCGCAGGGAACGATCGAGCGGAGGTCGATGATCTCCACGTCCGCGCCAACCTTGCCGTCCGCCTCGTGCGCGAGCTCAAGACAGTTGCCCCAGGTCACCAGTGTGACGTCGGCACCCTCCTTGACCACCTTCGCCTTACCGAACGGCACCGGCACCACGTTATCGACCGGCATCGGCTTGCGGAAGATGTGCTTGGGAATGAGGAGGAATGCCGGCTCCTCGCTGTGCACCGCACTCCAGAAGAGCCCGGCCGCGTCCTCAGGGGTCGAGGGGATGGCCACGTGCATGCCGCTGGCGTGCGCGAGAGTCGACTCGTTCGCCTGGCTGTGCCAGATCGAGCCGCCGGGCAGGTACGCGCCATACGGGGCGTACAGCACCAGCGGGCACTTCCACTCGCCGAAGGATCGCCAAGTGAGCGTCGAGACGTTGGCGGTGAGCTGGTTCCAAGCCGGGGCGATGAAGTCGATGAACTGGATCTCGAAGATCGGCTTCATGCCGTAGGCGGCCATGCCGACGCCCACGCCGACGATCGTCGCCTCGGCGAGCGGCGAGTTGAAGACCTGCTTCGGAAACGTCTCGCTCAACCCCTTCGTGAGGCCGAAGACGCCGCCCTTGGGGTCTTCGATGTCCTCACCGAAGAACACGACGCGCGGGTTCTCCTCGAGGGCCCGCTTGAACGTCTGGTTGATCGCGCCCACCATGGTCGCGCGCTCCGTCGGTTGGATCGGCGGGACCACCGACGGGGACGTGTCCGCAAGGGTGTGGAGCGTCGTCTCCTCCGCCAGCGGATCCTGGGCGCGCTCGGCCTTGATGTAGTCCTCGTCGACGATGCGGACCACGTCGTCCTGCATCGACTGCCAGCGCGCCTCGTCCAACTCGCCCGAGGCGATCAGCTCTTCGGCCAAAAGCCGGATCGGATCGCGCTTCGTCATCTCCTCGATGTCGTCTAGCTGGCGGTAGACGCGGTGGTCGTCGCTGGACGTGTGAGAGGCGAGGCGGTCGATGTCGGCCCAGATGAGCGTCGGGCCGTCGCCGCGTCGCGCCTTGGCGACGGCCTCACCGGCCACGCGGTAAACCTCGTCCGGATTGCGGCCATCCACCTTGGTGAGCGCCTCCTCGGCGAAGAGGCCGAGGTTGAAGGGAAGAAACTTGTCCGTCGGGGTCGAGATGCCGTACTTGTTGTCTTCGACCACGAAGATGACCGGCAGCTTCTCCTGGATCGCGAAAGTGATCGCCTCGTAGAACTCACCCTGCCGGGTCGACGCGTCGCCGATGGTGGCCACCGCGACCGAATCTTTGCCCTCGAGCTGCATCGCCCAGGCGGCGCCGCAGGCAGGCAGGAGGCCGGCGCCGGTGGGGGTGCCTACGCTGAAGACGTTGAGCGCTCGGCTCGAGTAGTGGCCCGGCATCTGCCGGCCGCCGGACGATGACTCGCGCTTGGCGAAGTAGGCGAGCGCGAGATCGTAGTTGCTCATGCCGCGCGCCAGCATGAGGGCGCGGTCGCGGTAGTACGGGAAGAGGTAATCGTCCTCGCGGAGCAGGAAGGAGAGAGCCGCGAGCGCCTCGTGTCCCATGCCGCTGACTTGGAACCATCCTTTGCTTTGGCGCAGAAGGATGCCCTCGCGTCGATCTCCCTCGCGGGAGAGCAGCATGAGCTTAAGGAAGTCGAGCTTTGAGTACGAGCGGTTCGCGGGGATGGCAGACATAGGTTTTCCTGGATTCGCCGTTGAATGCTGGAGTCACCTAAATTGTGGCACGCGTGCCCCTTGCTGAGCGGAGGACGTCACGGCTTGAGGACGGTACCGTCGATCGTGATGGCGTAACCGTCACGATCCGTGGCGGGATCGCCCGCTGCGTTTCGGGCGGTCTGCTTCGATTCGTACACGAGAATCGTCTGGGCGTTGCCCACGTCGTCCTTGTACTTCCCGCCCGCCTTGGTGTTGAGTGCATAGCCTGACTGCCCGTCCTTACTCAGGAGGTCGGGGCGGATCAGCTTCTTCTGCGACTCCTCCTGAGACATGTCATCGGCGCGGATTCGCTCCTTGATCGCGTCCATCCAGCCGTTCGCCTCGGGGAACTTCTCCTCGGAATCGTGATAGAGAAGGAGGGCGGTATGGATTGCCTTGAGGTTCCCTTCGGAACTCGGATCGTACGTGCGCTCACTTGCCGGCATCACCTTTGCCTGCAAGGCGCCGCTGCGCCAGACGTCTTGCAGCGCCTTGCCCGGCTCGCTGAAGGCGATGATCCCCGCCGCTACCAGCAGCACACCCAGGCAACCGATTCCTAGCTTCTTCCCAAGCCCCTTTCGCGCCATTCCAGTGAGTATGACGTCGCATCCCGGGGCACCGTGTCCTCGGAACTAGGCGGTCTAAACTCTCGAGGTGACGCCGAACAAGGTCCCGCTGATCCTCACTCCAACCCCACTTCACCGGCTCGACCGGCTCTCTCGGGAGCTCGGAGCGGACTTGTGGATCAAGCGCGATGACTTGACGGGCTTTGCGCTCGGCGGAAACAAGGGACGCAAGCTCGAGTACTTGATGGCCGCTGTGTTGGAGCAGCGCGCGGATGTGGTGGTCACCTGCGGTGGGCTCCACTCGAACTTCATTCGGCAACTTGGGGCGGCTTGCGCGAAGTTCGGCGTGGCGTGCTCGGCCGCCGTAATGAACTTGCCGTACGAAGACGAACGACCGGACCTCGATCCGATGGTCGTCGACAACGGCAATGTCCTTCTGGATCGCTTGCTAGGGATCGATCTCCGCGTGCATCCCGACGCGACCTGGGAAGAGTTGTACGCCATGGCAGAGGAGTTGGCCCAGGAGCACGAGGCGGCGGGGAAGAAGGTGTACCGAATCCCGATCGGCGGATCCTCGCCGCTCGGGGCGTACGCTTTCGTGCAGGCGGCGAAGGAGATCGCGGCGCAGGCAGAGCCATTCGATGCGATCGTCTTCGCCAGTTCGAGCGGCAGCACGCACGTGGGACTGCAGTGCGCCCTTCGTGGGTCGGCAACGCGAGTCATCGGGATCGCCTCCGACCCGGAGCCGGAGATCGCCCACGATTTCGCCGACCTCGCGACCCAGCTAGAGGGAGTGCTAGGTGAGCCGATCGGACTGGCCGCGGACGCCTTCGAGCTCGACTTCCGGTTTGTGGGTCCGGGCTATGGCGTGCCGAGCCGCGAAGGAGACGACGCGATCCGCCGCCTGGCCCAAAGCGAGGGAATCTTCCTTGACCCGATCTATTCGGGCAAGGCCTTTGCCGGGCTCCTGCGGCTCATCGACGAAGGGAGTGTGAAAGGCCGAACCCTCTTCTGGCACACGGGTGGGCTCCCGTCCTTATTCGCGGTCAAGTCGGAGGATCGTGGCTGACGAAACGTCAGCCACGGGAACCGGCTGAAGCCGGCGATCCCACGGGTGTTTCTCTGGGCTCGGACGGCTTTCTTGGACTCGACGGCGCCGCGCGTTCGTCCCCCTTCCTGGCCATGTGCCACAGGAGCTTCTCGCTCGGACTGGCGTACTTCGTGGTGGTGAGCATTCGCACCGTGCCGAACGCCATGAATCCGCAGAGGATCGCGATCATGCCGCGAGTCAGGAGGGGCTCCTCGTAGGCGATGCGTCGGCGGCGGAAGAACGCCACGATCCCGGCAATGGCCGAAACTGCGAAGATCGCGTACAGGGGCGGGCCGAGCGGATGGGCGCGGAAAGAGTGCGTCAGCTGGCCGTGCAGTAGTGCCGTCCAACTCGTGGTGAGACCGCACCCTGGGCAGGGGCGATCGAACATCAGCACGCTTGGGCACGGAGGCATGCCGAGTTGCTGGTGCGTGCCGTGGCCATCCCGACTAGGCGAGAGGTACAGCCCGAAGGCAGTGACGCCCAGCCAGGCTAGGAACCAGATTAGTTGGCCGGTGAGCTTCCGGCGCTGCGGCTCATCCTGAAGCAGACGCATCGAGTGTCTCAGCAGGGATAACGCATTCGGGCTGGAGGAGGTTTCCTTGGACCCGGGCCACGCTGAAGACGGTGCCGTCCGGCTCGGTCAGAGCGACGAGGAAGTTGTCCGGCGGCTCGGACATTCCGATCGAGCGCCCCTCACGGGCGGAGCGAACCTGAGACTCGCTAAGGGGCACCAGCGGCATCGGCGGAAGCGCCTGGTGCAGGGGGATGAGCTGGTCGGGATGAATCGCGTCGAGCGGGCTCGCCATCTCCCGGGTAAAGCGGCCAACCTCCGTGCGCACGAGACCCGCGAGGTAGGCCCCGCAACCGATCGCCCCGCCAAGGTCGTGGGCGAGGGATCGGACGTAGGTTCCGCCGGAGCAGACGATGCGCATCTGGGCGCGGTCGCCTTCGAGCTTCTCGATTTCGAAGGTGGAGATGTGAACCGTCCTCGGCTCGCGCTTGACCTCTTGCCCGCTGCGAGCGTACTTGTAGAGCGGCTTGCCGGCGACCTTGACCGCGCTGTACATCGGCGGCGTCTGCTGGATCAGCCCCATGAACGCTGGCAGCGCCGCCTCAATCGCGCCGCGCAGATCCTCCGGCACGGGTTGCTCGGACACCGTCTCGCCCTCGGCGTCGTATGTGGTGGTCGAACGGCCGAAGTGGACGTCGGCGACGTAAACCTTCGGCTCGAGCGGCAGGTACTGCAAAAATCGGGTGGCGGGGCCGACGGCAACGACCAGCAGGCCTGTCGCCATCGGGTCCAACGTGCCGGCATGGCCGACTCGACGGGTGCCGAAGCGGCGTCGCACGTCGTTCACGACGTCGTGCGAGGTCATGCCGAACGGCTTGTCGATTAACAGGACCCCAAGCAATCCTTGAGCCTCCGTACGAGCTGCGCCTCGGCCTCTTCGAGCGGGCCCTCGATCGTGCAGCCGGCGGCGTTCTTGTGGCCCCCGCCGCCGAAGTGGCGGGCGACCTCGGCGACGTCGAAGTCGCCGCGCGATCGGAGCGAGACCCGGACCTTGCCAGGCTTCGGCTCTCGCATGAGCGCCGCGATCTGGACTGAGGTCACGAACAGCATCTCGTTCACGAACCCTTCGGTGTCCTCGTCGCGGGCGTGCGCGAGTTCGAAGTCCCGGGCGCTCAGCACGCCCCAGGCGATCTGATTGTCGCACTCCAAGCGCATCGTCTCGAGCGCATGGCCGAGGAGCTTGACGGAGCTAAGCGTCTTGCTCTGGAAGATCTCCTCGCTGACGCGATTGATGTCTCCGCCGTGCTCCAGCAGGTACGCCGAGAGGCTGAGCGCCTCCGGCGTGGTGTTGCGGAAGCGGAACGAGCCGGTGTCGGTGACGATGCCAGTCAGGAGGCAGGTCGCGATGTCGGACTTGATCTCGGCGCCGAGCTCGATGAGGAGCCGGGTCAGGATCACGGCCGTCGCGGGTGCCGTCGTGTCGACGATTCGGAGGTCGCCGGGCGCGGCCACGGGAAGGTGATGGTCGATGACGACCATGCGACCGCAACTGGCGAAGTACGGCTCGGTGTTGCCCAGCCGCTCAAGAGAGTCGAGGTCCAGGACGATGCCGAGATCGTACTTCTCCTGGGACGGCTCTTGGCGTACGCGGTTTACGTACGGCAGAAACCGGAGGTTTCTCGGGGCGGTATGGTGGCAGATCACCTCGTTCTGGATGCCGAGCGAGTCCAGGTAGAGGGACAGGGCCATGGCGCTGCCAAGGGCATCGCCGTCGGGGTTGAGGTGGGTCCCGATAAGTACCGAGGAAGCCTTCCTCAGCTCTTCGCGGAGGGCCGGCGCGAGTTCGCGAGCGACGCTCACGCACTCCTCCGTCGCACGTAGGAAGGTCTCAAAGCGGGGCTAGTGTACCGCTTCTCTTTAGGGATGGAGAGGAGACACGAGGGATGAGGAGTCTCGTCTCTCATCCCTCGTGTCTCGTCCGGCCTCCGAGATTCAGCCGGCGGGCGAGGTCGCTCGTGAGCATCCCGTCCGGGTCGACTTCTCGCTTGAGGCTGCGGAAGGTGTCCAACGCCGAGCCGAGATACTGCTGAACGTCGCTCGGCCGAAGGGTGCTGTCCTTCGCGAGATAGAACCGCCCGCCAGCCTCTAGAACAAGGTCGTTCATCGCGTGGCACAGCTGCTGCAATCGGGTCCAGTTCGCCTCCGTGACCTTGAAGTCGAGAGCGAGGGAGTATCCGTCGACCGCGTGGCTGAACAGGAAAGGATCGGGGCGGTGCCGCTTAAAGACGCCGAGGAACGACTCGAGCTTGGCTTCCTGCTGCAACTCCACCTGGCGAGCGAAGACCCGGCGCGCGTGCTCCTTCGGAACGAACGACTGGTACTGGATGAATCCACCCGGAAGGTAGGCGTTGCGCCAGTTCGGCACGTAGTCGAGGAGGAATGAGAAGCCGACCAGGCTCTGCGGGTGGACCTTGTTGTTGCCGATCGTAGAGCCGGCGAATTGCTTCGCGGCGTTGATCATCCGCATGCCGGTGCGGTTGCAGAACGGCTTGAGGAACCGCCACATGACCGACTTGGGCATGAACCCGAGGATGGTGTCGGGCAGGTCCTGGTGCTCGGGACGGAGCGACATCGGCGACTCCGATCCCTCATCGAGGTACCACGCGGCGTGGTAGAGCCCCCGTCCGGCCTTCTCTCCGGTCGCAAAGCAGTCGACCCAGCTCACGAGATAGTCGGCGTCGCCCTCGTGACGCTCCATGGCGGCGAACTGCTCGTCCCAGTTGGCGCAGGCGGCCGCGAGAACCTTGAGATCGCCGCTATGGATGCGCTTGAGGCGCATTTTCACGCGGACGATCACGCCGAGGAGACCCGCGCCTCCGATCACGGCACGAAACAGCTCGTCGGTCGGGCCGAGCGTTCGCAATTCACCCGTGGGGAAGAGAACGTCCATCTCGGCCACCTGCTCGCCGAGGGTGCCCACCCGGAAGTTATTCTTCCCGTGGATGTTCATCGCGAGTGCACCGGCGAGGGTCGGATACATGGTTCCGCTGACGACCGCCGGCCAGTAGCCGTCCTCGATCGTGTGTCGCCACACGCCTTCGATGGTCACGCCGCCTTCGCACTCGATGAGACCGGTCTGAGGATCCCAATCGAGGATCCGTCGCATACGGGTGATATCGAGAATCAGGCACTCGCCCCCTACGTTGGCATCGCCGTAGCTGCGTCCGGCGCCGCGCAGCACGACTTGGCGACCGGAACGGCGGGCGAGGTCGAACACCTGGCGAATCTCCTCGAGACGCGTCGGACGGAAGAGGTAGCCGTCAGCCTGCGAGCGAAAGCCGAAGCCGGAGACACGCGCGATCCGATCGGCGGGAACGCCGACGGGAGTGGTCTCGGACTGGAGGAGGGCGCTCATATCGAAAGGCGTCGGAAGACCCAACTAGGAATACGCCGAATGATGGCGAAAGCGACCCGGTGCGTCAGCTTCACGTAGTGCTCGCCGGTGTGCGCGGACTTCTCCAACGTGATGCGCGCGACGTCCGCCGGCGTCATCATGCCCTTGCTCGGAAGGTGTGCCGTCATCTCGGTGGCGGTCGGGCCGGGCTTGATCGTCACGACGCGCACCCCGTGCCGGCTGAGGCGGTTCCGGAGCGCCTCAAGGTAAGTCGCCAACGCTGCTTTGCTGGTGTTGTAGACCGGCTGGCCGCTCCGTCCGCGATCGCCGGCGACGCTGCCGATGCCGACGATCGTGCCGTGTCGAGTGCCCTCGAACCGGATCGCGGCTTGGTCCAGCCAGGCCATGGCACCCAAGACGTTGACTTCGATCATCTGCCGGTCCTTCTCGAAGCTGTACTCGTGGGCTCCGATCTCCGGCATGACGCCAGCGGCGTAGACGATGAGATCGAGCCCGCCGAGTTCCTTGGTGGTCTGCTGAAAAAGCGCCGGCACCTCGTCGTAGTTAGTCACGTCGTGTTCCACGGCGATGACGCGCCCGGGGAACTCGGCGGCGATCGCCTGAAGTCGATCGCCCCTCCGCGCCACGGCGGCGACCCGCGATCCTGACTGGGCGAGTTGACGAACGAGCTCCAGCCCGATCCCGGACGACGCTCCGACGACGATGGCGAATGGGTAGCTGGGCATGGCTTAGCGTTCGATGATCGGAAGTTGGAAGCCGCTCATAGCGAGGATTGCGGTCGCCACGAACAGGACGAGGCTGGTCACCAGATGGGTGTCCTTGAACAGCAGGTCCGCCGGCTCGCCGCCCTCATCGGCCATGAATACGATCAGCACGTATCGGGAAATGCCGTAGTAGACGAAGACCGACGTGAGGATAATCGCGGGGTACTTCTGAGCCGTCTGGCTCTCTAGACAGTAGATGCCGTAGAAAATCGCGGCGGCGCAGGCGGACAAAACCACGAGGGCATCGAGGGCGGCCCGGTTGTAGTGCACCAGACTCTCGCGCGAGGTGTGGCGCTCATCGCCCTGCAAGATGAACTCGTTTCGACGCTTGGCGAATCCGAGCATCAGGGCGAGCGCCCCGGTGCAGAACAGGAGCCAGCCCGAGATTCCGACGTTGATCGCAGCCGCGCCGAGTACGGCGCGCAGGACGAACCCCAGCGCGATCGTGTAGACGTCCGCGATGGGGGTCTTCTTCAGGCCGAGGTTGTACGCGACCTGCATGAGCACGTACACCGCGACGATCCCGAGGGGAATCGCACCGAGCCAGGCGGCGAGCAGAACGCCCGCCGCGAACAGCGCGACGCCGAAAACGAATCCAGCTTGCTTGGAAACCTGACCGGAGGCGAGAGGCCGGGTTCGCTTCTTCGGATGCAAGCGGTCGCGGGCGACGTCAGCAAGATCGTTGAACGCGTACGTCGCCGAGCTGACGAGGCACATCGCGGCGAACGCGGCGAGAACGAGAAGGCCTCGCTGCGGATCGGCGTAGGCACCGCTGAACAAGAACGCCGCGAAGACGAGGAGGTTTTTCGTCCACTGCTTTGGGCGTGCGAGCCGCCACAGTCCCCGAACGAGGCCACCGGGCGCGGCCGCATGGTTCGGCAAAGTCGGCTCGGTCGAGGGGGTCGGGGACGTCTGGAGCACGGGGATTCCTCAAGGATCGCAACGAGGAGCTAGGCTCCCGGCGTTCCCATTGCTCTCGACGGTACCGGATCGCTGGAGTGGGATGCGCAATCCGAGTACCGGAGGCTGACATTCGTCAGCCTCCGGAGCCGGCTGAAGCCGGCGTTCCCAAGGAAGCGGCTAGCGCTCCGCGCCTACGGTTTCGCTGGCGGGAGAGGCGTAGCCCTCGGGGCGCGTGCGGTGCCAGTTCCAAGCGTGCTGGACGATCGTCTCGAGCTCAGGGAACTTGGGCGACCAGCCCCAGTCAGCGCGGACGCGGTCCGACGCGGCGATGAGGCGGGCGGGATCGCCGGCTCGGCGGGGTCCCTCTTCGCGAGGCACTGGAAGGCCCGACACGCGCTCGACGGTATCGATCACTTGCTTCACCGAGAAACCCTGGCCGTTACCGAGGTTGTACCGGCGCGAGTCGCCGCTTTCGCGGAGGTGCCGGACGGCGAGGAGGTGCGCCTGGGCGAGATCGAGCACGTGGATGTAGTCCCGCACGCAGGTGCCGTCTGGAGTGTCGTAGTCGGTACCGAAGATCTTCAGGCCCGGCATCTTGCCCATGGCGGCAAGGATCGCCACCGGGATCAGGTGGGTTTCGGGATGGTGGTCCTCACCGATCCGCGTCTCCGGGTCGGCACCGGCGGCGTTGAAGTAGCGAAGGCAGACGCTCTTGAGGCCGTGCGCGGTGTCGTACGCCTCCAAGATCCGCTCGACGAACAGCTTGCTGTCGCCGTATGGGGAAGTCGGATTCTTCGGGTGCGCCTCGTCGATCGGTACGTACTGGGGCTCACCAAATACGGCGGCGGTGGAGCTGAAGACGAATTTGCTGACGCCAGCCTCTTGCATCGCATCGAGCAGGTCGACCACGGCCGAGGTGTTGTTCTTGAAGTACTTGCCCGGCTCCCTGACGCTCTCGCCGACGGCGATGTAGGCCGCGAAGTGCATCACGACGTCGATCTGAGGGTTCTCGGCGAACACTCGTCGCAGGTCGTCAGGGTTTCGAAGATCGCCTCGGAAGAGCGGCGAACCCTGGAGGGCGGGCTCGTGTCCCTGCTCCAGATTGTCGAACACCAAGTGCGGCTCCCCCGAATCGCGCAGGAGCTGAAGCATATGAGAGCCGATGTAGCCGGCTCCGCCGAATACGAGGATCATTGGCCGAGCCTACCTCCGGCCAAAACGACGTCTTCAGAATGCAACTTCATCCTCTACCTCCGGCTGGGTACGACGACCTGTCGTGGTATTTGATCCCCGCTACATCGCTGGGTGTGGCAGATCGACGGATCGATGCCTCGCCCGCACCCGGAGTTACCGATCTAGCGGCCTCGCGTCCTCCGCGTCTAGCTCTGAGTCGCGCCTGATCGGAAGTGGGACTCGATGGCGGTATCCACCGCCTGGCGGTACTCGGACCGGAAGCGGTCGACGTCGAACTGCGCCGCGTGGGCTCGCGTGGCTTCGGGATCGAATCGCTTGGCGCTCAACACTTTGAGGGCTTCGACCATTGCGTCGACGTTCTGGACGCCGAACTGCACTCCGAACTCGGGAAGGACGGTCTCGGACGCGCCTCCAACTCCATAGGCGACGACAGGAAGGCCGGCGGCCATCGCTTCGACGGGCACGATGCCGAAATCTTCGTAAGCGGGGAAGAGCACGGCGCGGCAACGGGCCATCAGCCGCTTGAGCTCCTCGTCCGGCAGTCGACCGTGGAACGATACGTTCGGAAGGCCTTGGGCGAGCGCTTTGAGGCGCGCCTCATCCGGGCCAGAGCCGACGATCTGCAGGCGGTCGCCCGTACGGCGGACCGCCTCGATGCAGAGGTCGACGCGCTTGTAGGGGATGAGCCGACCCCAGAAGAGCAGGCCGAGTTCTTCGGAATCTCGCCCGACGTCGGCCCACTTCTTCGTGTCGACCGGCGGGTAGATCACGGCGTCGACGTCTCGGCAGTAGAACTTGCGGATCCGGTCGGCCGTCGTGTGCGAGTTGGCGAGGATGACGTCGGCGTTCTTCGATGCGACGAGATCCAATCGCTTGAGGCGACGGGCAATCAATCGCCGTACGGCCGCCAATCGGCCGGAGGTGGCGCGACCGTCGATCTCTGGCACCCACAGCGAGCGAGCCGGGGTGTGGTAGTAGCAGACGTGGAGCGCACCGGGCCGCTTTCGGACGCCGTGGGCGAAGGAGTGGCTGTCGCTCAGGACGACGTCGAACTCGGCCATCCCAAACCGCCGGTACACGTCCGGCAGGATCGGCGCGTACATGTAGTGCTTCGTCAGCGCCATGGGGAGGCGCTGCACCGGGCTGGTGCGCACCTCGAGGTTCTCGATGAACTTGATGCGGGCGCGGTCCCACTGTGAAGTGAGAACCACGCCCGGGTACATCTCGCACACCTCGCGGAAGACGTCCTCGGATCCACCCGGCACCGTCAGCCAGTCGTGGACGAGCGCGATCCGTAGATCGGCTCGGTCCTTAGTGGGCGCCACGCTTCTTGATGATGGCGAGGAGGGTTCTGCAGAGGATGCCGACGTCATAGCGAAGGGAAGACCGGCGGAAGTATTCCTCGTCGAGGGCGACCCGCTCCTCGTACGTGGTGTCGCTGCGACCGCTGCACTGCCAGAGGCCGGCGCAGCCGGGCTTCATGGCGAGGTACAGGTGCTTGCAGTCTCCGTACTTCTCGAGCTCGGGCTCGACGATCGGGCGCGGACCGACGAGGCTCATCTCACCCCGGAGGACGTTCACGAGCTGAGGGAGCTCGTCGAGCGTCGACTCGCGCAGGAACTTGCCGAGCTTGGAGATCCGCGGGTCGTTCTGAATCTTGTAGTACTTGCGGTACTCCTCCATCAGCTCCGGCCGGGCACGGAGGATCTCCTCCGCGTTCTTGACCATCGTGCGGAACTTATAGATGTGGAACGCCTTGCCGCCCATGCCGACGCGCTTCTGGCGGAACACCACCGGGAAGCCGTCCTGCAAGGCGATGGCCAGGGTGACCAAGCCGAAGACGGGCAGCAGCATGGTGATGGCGGTGAGGCTCACGACGATGTCGAAGCTCCGCTTCACGCCCCGGTAGAACGGGTGGTTGTACCGAACTCGGGGATCGACGGCCATCATGGCGAGCGAGACCGTCGGCATTGGCACCGACGCCCCGTTGCTCTCAAGGGCCATCGTCTGGTCGGCCCACGCAGCGCGCGCTCGGCGTCTCATTGGCGCGACCAAGGTCGCCGCCAGGCCCCTTCGAGTGGGTGCCTCAGTATATCGCAGCGTCCGTTTGCTCATCCTTTCCCTCCAAAAACCAATAGGTAAAAATCGCAATCCGCTGCCTGGCAGGCCCCCTTGCCAACGGCTGCATGCGGATGCTCTCGCATGCTACAGGCATTTATACTGGGCAAAAGGTTCCGCAAGATTCACGGAATCGTGCGACGCATCGCACCCCGGTCGCTGTGATAGCATCGTCGTCATGTGTGGGATCGCCGGATACGTAGGGCCGAAGAACGCCGTTGACATCGTCTTCGACCAGCTCAAGCGACTGGAGTACCGTGGCTACGACAGCGCGGGCGTCGCCTACCCCGAGAACGGGCATATCGCCGTCGTCAAGCGCGCCGGCAAGTTGAACGAGCTTCACAAGCTGCTAGGCGAGGCGCCTCGCTACGCCAATCAGGCGATCGCGCACTCCCGCTGGGCCACTCATGGCGGTCCGACGGACGCCAACGCCCACCCGCACTACGACGCGTTCGAGCGGATCGCGATCATCCACAACGGCATCATCGAGAACTACCTCGACCTGCGCGAGGAGCTGATCACGAAGGGGCACGAGTTCCGGTCCCAGACGGATACCGAGGTGGCGGCTCACGTCATCGGTGAGGAGTACGCGAAGGGCGTTCCGCTCGAGGAAGCGGTTCGCAAGGCGGCTCAGCGGCTCCGCGGAGCCTTCTCGATCGTCGTGATGAGCAAGGAAGAGAAGAACAAGATCGTGGCGGTTCGCAACGCGAGCCCGCTCGTTCTTGGTCTGGGCGTCGGCGAGAACATGCTCGCGAGCGACATCCCCGCCCTGCTGCCCTACACCCGTGAGGTGATCATCATGGACGAGAACACGGTGGCGACCCTCACTCCCGAGATCGTCACGATCGTGGACCTCGATGGGCGCGAGCAGGCGGTCACGCCGATGCACGTCGACTGGGACGTCTCGGCGGCCGAGCGCGGCGGCTACGACCACTTCATGCTCAAGGAAATCCACGAGCAGCCCCAGGTCATTCGCCAGGCTCTCGCCGGGCGCATCGACGAGAAGAATCGGGTCCGCCTGGACCAGACGTTCTCGGAGCACGTTTGGACGGAGATCGACCGCGTCAACATCATTGCCTGCGGCACCGCCTACCACGCGGGTCTCATGGGCAAGCACCTGTTCGAAAAGCTGCTCCGCTTGCCGACCGACGTCTATCACTCCTCCGAGTTCCGCTACGGCGATCCGGTGCTCTCGCCCAAGTCGCTCGCGATCTTCGTGAGCCAGTCCGGCGAGACGGCCGACACCCTCGCCGCGCTCCGTCTCTGCAAGGAGCGACGCATCCGCACTCTCGGCGTGGTCAACGTGATTGGCTCGAGCATCGCCCGCGAGTGCGACCGGACCATCTTCACGCAGGCCGGGCCCGAGATCTCAGTGGCCTCTACCAAGGCCTACACGGCTCAGGTGACCGTTCTGAACCTCCTCGCCCTCTACATCGCGCAGGTGCAGGAAATGCCGGGTGTGCGGGTCGAGGACGCGGTCGTGGAGCTCGCGAGTCTCGCCGAGAAGGCGGAGGCGTGTCTCCAACTCGAGGATCAGATGATCACGATCGCCGAAGAGCTGAAGAACACCCCGCTCTGCTTCTTCCTCGGTCGCGGTGCGGACGCCCACGTGGCGCTCGAAGGCGCCCTGAAGCTCAAGGAGATCGCCTACATCCCGACGCAGGAGTCGCCGGCGGGTGAGATGAAGCACGGGCCGCTCGCGCTGGTTCAGCCGGGCGTGGTTGCGATCTTTGGATCGACCGACCCGGACACGCGGGACAAGGTCGTGAGCAACATGCAGGAAGTTCGCGCTCGCGGTGGCACGATCCTCGCGATCGTGACGGACGACGACACCGTCGTCGAGCGTGTCTCGGACGCCGTCGTGCGGATCCCAAGCTCTCGCTTCCCGTTCATGAGTGCGCTGCTCTCGATCATCCCGATGCAGTTCCTCGCCTATCACATCGCCCGACTGAACGGCTGCGAGATCGACCAGCCGCGAAACCTGGCGAAGTCTGTAACCGTCGAGTAAGCCGGTTCAATTGCGGGGCGCGGGGTAACCTGCCCGCGCCCCGCAGACCGGTTTACCCATGCCCGCCCCCATCGCTCTGGTCACCGGCTCGCTGCCGCCGCACGACGTGTGCGGCGTCGGCGACTACACGCGCTGCCTTTTCGACGAATTGGAGAAGGTCCAGCCGGTCGACCTTCTCCACATCCCCATCAGACGGCCGGTGGAGGCCGAGTTGCTGCGTGTGTTCCGCGGGCGAGAGATCGTCCACGTCGAGTATCCGACGGAGGGATGGGGGAAGAGCGTCCTCCCCTCGTTTCTGCCGATGGCACGGTCGTTGTACGGCCGACAGGCCAGGCTGCTCCTAACGCTTCACGAGTGGAGCCAAATGAATCGGGTGCGGCGGGCGAGCATCCTGCCGCTGGTGGCGCGGGCAGACGCCTTCATTTTCGTCACCTCCCATGAGCGCGAGGCGTTCCTCTCGAGTGCCCCGGCTGCCGCACGCTCGAAACCCTCTTGGGTCATCCCGATCGGGGTGAACCTCCAGGTTCCGGTTGTGCCTAGCGAGGAAGTGCTCGCTTTTCGCGATGAACTGCTCGATGGGGGCAAGTTCGACTTGCTCGTCACCCACTTCGGGTTCATCCACGCCGGTAAGCAGCCAGGGAAGCTCTTGGATACGATCGTGGCTCTCCGAGAAGCCGGGCGGCGACCAAGGCTCGTTCTCGTGGGCGGATTTCAGCAGGACAAGCAAGGCGAGCGCGAAGCGTTCGAACGCGAGATCGCGGCGCGGGGCATTGCCGACGCGGTGAAGTTCACCGGATTTGTTGAGGACGAGAAGCTCGCTGCGCTGTACATGGCGTCGGGCGACGTCAATGTCTCCCTCTTCGCCGACGGCCTTAGCAGCCGTCGCGGGTCGTTCTGGTACTCGACGCAGCACGGCTGTGCTCTCGTGACGACGAGCCCGACCGACTGGCGCGACTTTGAGCGCGTGAAGGACTCCCTCCGGCCACCGCATGTGAATTTCGTGCAGAAGGACGCGTCGGCGAAAGAAATCGCCGACGCGGTTCTATCGATCGAGCCGTACGCGCCGTTCCGCTATCCCCGGGTGCCCGTTGAGCAGTGGAGTGACATCGCGCGCTTGCACGGCGAGGTTTACGCCGCTCTTCGAGCCACGTCTTCGTAGACGCGCACGGTCTCGCGAGCCACGGCGTTCCATTGGTACATCTTCGCGCGCTCGATTCCACGCCCAACCAGATCGGCGTGGTGCCGCTCGTCGTCGAGGATCCGTTCAAGTTTAAGTCGGATATCCTCCACGTCGTATGGGTCGAACTTCGCCGCTGCGTCACCCACGACGCCGGGAAGGGAAGCCGCGTTCGCCACGGCGACGGCGGTGCCGCAGGCCATCGCCTCCACGGGCGGAATCCCGAACCCTTCGTAAATCGAAGGGTAGGCGAAGACGCTCGCCGCGCCGTAGAGGGCCGGAAGGTCCTCGTCGGGCACGAAGCCCAGGTACCGCACGCGCTCGCCAAGCCGGCTCTCGATCTCGCCGCGGATCTCCGCGGCACCGCGGGCCGCGCCTCCGCCGAGGACCAACGTCGCGCCAGGGATGCGGTCGACCGCCTCCGCAAGGCGGACGACGTTCTTGCGCGGCTCGATGCTGCCTAAGTACAGGATCATCCGCCTTGCGGGTAGTCCATATCGAAGCCGCAGGTCGGCGATCTCATCCGCCGTAGCCGGCCGCAGCCGATCTTCCACGCCGTTCGGGATCACGTGGATCTTTGCGGGGTCGACGCCATAAACCTGCTCAATCTCCTGCTTGGTGAACTCGCTGACCGCGATGATCGCGTCCGCCTTGTGCACCGCCCTTGGGACGAAGGCGTTCAGCAGGATCTGCGACTTTCGGCTGTTCGACTCCGGGTGCCTGACGTACGCGACGTCGTGAACGGTCACGACCGTCCGCATCCGGTGCGGAGTCATAAGCGGCAGGGTGAAGTCGGGATTGTGGAGCACGTCCAGCGAGTGCCGCCGAAGTTGCGCCGCGAGGGATCCCTGCTCCTCGACGATCCGGTTTCCTCGGCCGCCGAGCGAGACCACTCCAGCTCGGGTGCCTGCTGGGCAGAGCAACTCCGCCTCGCGTCCGACGAACACGCTGACCTGGTGTTCGGGGGTCTCGTCGACCATCGCCTTGAACAATTCGCGCGCGTAGCGCCCAATGCCCGCCCGATTGGCGAGCGCCCTCCCGTAGAAACCGATGTGCATAGTGCCCCCTGCTACGGCGGGGCCTCTCGGCATCAGGTTCCCGTATTTTTGCTTGTCGACATGAATTGGTCGGGAAGCGCATCGTTGTGGCATGCGCGGCAAGATCGGGCGATGCGACCTGGTGATCCGACCAGGGTGGGTACGGTCCTCACATCTCTCCGATGTCTAGCGCCCACGCCCAATTCAGTACGATCTCCGCGCCTCCGGTCCTCGGCCGGCTGAACGTGGTGATCGTGGCGGACAGTGCCTCGCTAACCGGGGGTATGCAGAAGTGCGCCATCTCGGAAGCGATCGGCCTCGCGGATCGTGGCCACTGGGTGACGTACCTCGCCGGGTACGGCCCGGTCGACCCGTCGCTCGCCAACGACCTTCGCATCAAGAAGGTCTGCTTCGAGTACGAGGATGTGCCGGCTCGCCACGACAAGCAGGCGGCGCTGCGTCGCATGTTCGGCAACCGAGAAGCAGCCGATGCGATGCGACGAGTGCTGGAGACGCTCTCGCCCGAGAACACCATCATCCACGTCCACGATGTGGATCGAATCGTTACCAGCAGTGTGATCGTGGCCGCACGAGAGGCGGGATTCCCGGTGGTGATGAGCCTCCACACCTACGGGATGGCGTGCCCGTCCGGCTCCTTCTACGATTTTCAGTCTGAGCGGCCGTGCCAGCTGCGGCCGATGTCGGTGGCTTGCTGCGCCCGAGAGTGCACCGGGCATGGCAGGGCCACGAAGGTCGGACACTTGGTGAAGCACACGGTCAACCGCACCGTCTCCCGGGTGCCGGGCGGCGTACGGCACTTCGTCTGCGTCGGTGAGTTCAGTCACGACATTCTGAGGCCGTACCTTCCAGCGTCGGCTGAGGTCTCCATCGTGCCGAACGCGGTGGACGCGGTGCCCGGCCCGAG
>Ga0164290_1002082_pt1 | contig 17449 bp, 10 predicted proteins | sample Micstemetagenome_FD_108782 | JGI IMG/M metagenome (GOLD analysis project Ga0164290, IMG submission 108782) | Contaminated culture microbial community from soil near Moab, Utah, USA - Microcoleus steenstrupii SON62 (Illumina Assembly) | ecosystem: Environmental > Terrestrial > Soil > Soil crust... | reverse complement strand
GGCGATGCCGACGGTGCGGGCGAGCTCGCCGACGATCTCGATGCGCTTGATGGAGTCGATGCTGAGCTCGGCCTCGAGGTCGAGGTCGGGGTCGAGCATGTCGGCGGGGTAGCCGGTCCGCTCCGCGACGATCGCCACGATCGCGGCCGTCAGCTCCTCCCGGCTCCGCGGCCCTTGCCGGTCCGGCTCGACGGGCGCGCGGTGCTGGGCGGCCTCGTCGGGACCCGCGATGGCAGGAGCCGAACCCACCGGTGCGACCTCCCGCCGAGGCGTCCGAGGCGTCCCAGCGTTGGTGTCCGGCGCACCGAGCAGCGCCAGCATGATGTCGCGCTGGGAGTCGACCAGGTCGCGCATGCCGCGCAGGTACTCGGCGACCAGCTGCTCACGGTCGGCGCCGGTCACGGTCACCGTCGTGGGCGCGAGGTCGATCGTCGGGTGCGCGGTCGCCGGTTGCAGCGAGCCGGGCACGGAGTCGCCGTCGGCGGTGCGCACCTGCGCGCCGTTGACGAGGTACGGCGCCCGCCGGGGCGGCTCGGTCGCGTCGCCGACCACCGCGTCGCGCCCCTCGAACAGCGGGGTGACGTCGACCGGGCGTCCGAGCACGGCCAGCGCGCCCAGCGCCCGGAGGAGCTGGCGGATGCCGTGCTCGCCCGGCACGTCGCACGCGATCGTGGTGTGCGGCCGGTCGCCGAGGATGGCGCCGACGAGCTGGGAGAGGACGCGCCCGGGTCCGGCTTCGACGAAGATGCCGACGCCGGCGTCGTACATCGCCTCGATCTGCGCCCGGAACGCGACGGGCGCCGTGACCTGTCGCGAGAGCAGGGCGCGCACGCCGTCGGCGTCCGCGGGGTACGGCGCCGCGGTGGTGTTGGACCAGACCGGGATCCGTGGTGGGGCGACCGCCATCGAGGCCAGGCGGTCGGCGAGGGTCGCCGATGCAGCGGTCAGCACCGGCGTGTGGAACGCGCAGGCCACCGGGATCCGACGGGCCGACAGGCCCCGCGCGGCCAGCCGCTCGACGGCAGCCTCGACGGCGGGGGTCGGGCCCGAGATGACGCACTGCCGGGGAGAGTTGTCGTTCGCGATCACGACGCCCGGGCAGTCGACGAGGACGTCGGCGACCTCCACGGCGGTGCCGCTGACGGCGGCCATCGTGCCGGGGTCGTCGGCCGGGGTCGCATCGAGGATCGCCTGGCCGCGGGCGGCTGCGAGCGTGGCGAGGTCGCCGCTCCGGAAGGCACCGGCGACCGCGAGCGCGGTCAGCTCCCCGAAGCTGTGGCCGGCCACGGTGTCCGGTCGGATACCGCAGCGGCCGAGCAGGTCGGTCACCGCGAGCTCGACGACGCCGAGGGCGGGCTGGGCGACCCGGGTGTCGGTGAGGGCGGCTGCCTGGGCCGACCGTCCGTCCCCGAACGCCGCGGGCGGGAAGATCCGCGCGGCGAGGCCAGGGCCACCGGCCGTCAGGTGGTGGCGGACCGCGGGGAACGCGACGAGGAGGTCGCCGAGCATGTGGACCCGCTGGCTGCCCTGGCCGGGGAAGAGGAACGCCACGTCGCCGTGCCCCTCACTCATCTCACGGTCCCCCTCGCCCCGGAAGACGTCGTCACGGTCCTCGCCGCCGCGGACGGCGTCGAGCTGGGTCCTGAGGTGGTCGAGGTCGTCGGCCACGACCGCCGCGCGGACCGGTGCGGCCGGCGAGCCGGTCTCCGCGACGGTCCGGGCGAGGTCGCGCAGCCGCCACGGGCGACCGGCGTCGTCGTTGGCGCGGACCAGGGCGTCGACCCGGTCGAGCTCGCGACCGAGCGACGCGTCGTCGGCACCGCGCAGCAGGAACAGCTCGGCCGGCCAGGCGTCGAGGCCGTGGGCGGGCTCGTCGCCGCCCTTGTAGCCCGAGACCACGGCGTGGAAGTTGGCACCACCGAACCCGAACGCGCTGAGGGCGGCGGTGCGGTCCTCGGCCAGCCACGGTCGGGGACGGTCGTTGAAGACAAACGGGCTGGTGGCCGCGTCGTACGACGGTGTCGGCTCGTCGACCACCGTCGGCGGCAGCACCCCGCGGCTGACCGCGGAGACCACCTTGATCAGGCCGGCGAGCCCCGCCGCGCACTTGGTGTGCCCGATCTGGGACTTCACCGAGCCGAGGGTCACGGTGCCGGGCTCGGCCCCGCTGTCGGCGTACATCGCGGTGAGGGTGGCGAGCTCGGTGCGGTCACCGACGACGGTGCCGGTGCCGTGCGCCTCGACCAGCCCGACCATGGGCGGCTCCACGCCGGCGTCCTCGTAGGCGCGCTCGAGCGCCCGGCGCTGACCGGCGGCCCGCGGCGCGGTCAGCCCGAGGCTGCGACCGTCGCTCGCTGCGCCGACCGCGTCGATCACGGCCAGGATCCGGTCGCCGTCGCGCTCGGCGTCGGCGAGCCGCTTGAGCACGACGCACGCGACCCCCTCGCCGAGGGCGATCCCGTCGGCGGCGGCGTCGAACGGCCGGCAGCGGCCCGTCGGGGAGAGCGCCTGGGTGGCGGTGAAGAGCGCGTAGTCGTGAATGCCGTTGTGCAGGTCGACGGCACCGCAGAGCGCCATGTCCGCGGCGCCGCTGGTGAGCTCGCGGCAGGCGGCGGCCAGCGCAGCGAGGGACGACCCGCACGCGGCGTCGACGGTGTAGTTGGCGCCGCCGAGGTCGAGCCGGTTGGCGATCCGGCCGGCGATCACGTTCGACAGCACGCCGGGGAACGAGTCCTCGGTCAGCTCCGGGAGGCCGTCGTCGAGGGCTGCTGGCAGCAGCTCGGTGAACTGGGCGAGGGCCGTCCGCAGGCCGTAGGCCTGGGCCAGGTCGGTGCCCGCCTCGGCCCCGAACACCACCGTGGTCCGGTCGCGGTCGAACGGTCGCGAGGAGTAGCCCGCATCGGCGAGCGCCTGGGCCGCGACCTGGAGGCTCACCAGCTGGTCGGTGCCGATCGAGGAGAGGGACCGGGGCGGGATGCCGTACGTCGTCGGGTCGAACGGTACGTCGGGCAGGAACCCACCCCACTTCGACGACGAGATCGCCCGGCCGTCGGGCGAGACGCCGTCCGGTCGGTAGAACCGCGCCACGTCCCAGCGCTCGGGCGGCACCTCGGTGATCTCGTCGGAGCGGCGCAGCACGTTGGACCAGAACTCCGCGACGCCGTGCGCACCCGGGAACACGCACGCCGTGCCGATGATCGCGATTCGCAACGGGCGCGGCTCGTGGACGAGCGCCGCCGGGGGTTCGAGGGCCTCGAGGCGGGCCACCGAGCCGGCGCTGACGGCTTCGTGCAGCGCGGCCACCGTGGTCGTCGAGCGGTGGAGGGCAGCGACCTGCCCGAGCATGAACATCCCGTCGCGGCGGATCTCGTCGGCGCCGACCTCGACCAGCCGCTCGTCCAGGCGCACCAGCCCCTTCGCTGCGATCCGGAGCCGCCCGAGGTTGAGCGCCTCGAGTTCGTCCCACATCGCCCGGGCCTCGACCCCCGCCTCCTCGAGGTCGTGCCGACGGGTCTCGAAGGCGTCGACGAACGCGGACGAGGCGCAGCGGGTGGCGTGGCCCGGCGCGGTCTCGACGAGCACCGTCTCGCTGCACTCGAGCGCCGCCCGCTGGAACACGTCGGTGATCGCGCCGGCAGCCGTCGCCTCCTCGGTGAACAGGTAGGCAGTGCCCATCAGGACGCCGATCCGGGCGCCGCGGGCGGTCAGCGGAGCAGCCATCGCGGCGACCATCGCGGCCGACCGGTCGTCGTGGATGCCGCCCGCGAACAGGACCTCGACCTCGCTGAGGTCGGCCTCCTCGAGGAGCCGCTCGACCTGCTGCTCCCACAGCACGTTGCTGGAGCGCGGGCCGACGTGGCCGCCGCACTCGCGGCCCTCGAAGACGAACCGCCGCGCGCCGGCGTGCAGGAACTGGTCGAGCAGGCCGGGCGACGGCACGTGCAGGAACGTCGGGATGCCCTCGGCCTCCAGCGGCGCGGCCTGCGACGGCCGGCCGCCGGCGATCAGCGCGACCGGCGGCCGCAGCTCGCGGATCACCGCCAGCTGCTCCTCCCGCAGCTCGGGAGGCACGAACCCGAGGACCCCGACGCCCCACGGCCGGTCGCCGACGGCGTCGCGGGTCTGCTCGAGCAGGGTGCGCACCTCGGGTCCGCGCAGCAGCGAGAGGGCGAGGAACGGCAGCCCGCCGTCGGCCGCGACCGCCGCCGCGAACGCCGCCCGGTCGCTGACGCGCGTCATCGGACCCTGCGCGACGGGGTACGTCGTACCGAAGGTCGCTGCCACGCCGTGCCCCGGCGCCAGCGGCTGGTGCTCGATCGCCTGCACGAGGTGGTCGTCGATGGCGGCCTGGACCGCCTGCACGACACCACCGACGGTGACGTGCACCTTGGCCAGAGGTACGGCGAACGCGGCGTCCTGCCCGACCGGGATGTCGGTCGGGCAGCCGGCCCGCCGCAGCACCCGCTGCCCGTCGACGACCGTGGTCTCGCTGCCGTCGGCTCCCGCGATCCCACGCCGCAAGGCGGTGGGCAGGGTGCTCTCGGTCGTCAGCGCGACCTGGACGTCGAGCACGACGCCGCGGGCACCGCCGACGATCGCGGCCGCCGCCGTGTGCGGACCGATCCCGCCGAGCGCCCACACCGGTGCGTCGACCTCGGCGAGGAGCCGTTGGAGCAGCACGAAGCCCGACTCCTCGCCGATCCGACCCCCGGTCTCGCTTCCCTTCGAGACCAGGCCGTCGGCGCCGGCCGCCAGTGCGGCGCGGGCCTCGTCGACCGAGACCACCTCGACCAGTCGCTGCCGGTCCCCGGTGAAGTCGACACCATCAAGCAGCGAGTGGTGGCCGAGGACGATCGTCGTCACGGCCGACGGGAGGGAGACGGAGCAGGCGGCCTGGTTCGCGATCCGGACGCCGAAGGTGCCGCCGTACCGCTTCTGGACCAGGCGGAGCTCAGCGCGCGCCAACCCGCTGCCGTCACCCAGGTCGAGGACGCCGAGCGCGCCTGCCCGGCACGCCCCCACCACGATCCGGCCGTCGGGTCGCCCTGCGGGCGAGACCACGACGATGCGTTCCTGAGACTTCCGCTGTCCACCCATGGGCGGCTCCCTCGAACATGCCAGGCGAACCAAGCCGACTTCCCTGTCGGCCGTAGGGCTATCACCGCGGGGATCCGGCGTGACAGGGCTCACGCCGACTTGTCCCGACCCGTTGCCGGATCGGCCGCTGGGCTTGTCATCCCGATGAGCAACGGCCCCTCGCGGCCAGCCCCCCTGCCCCCCTCGTTTGTCACCCCGGTCCCACCGCGGTCTGGCGCGTCCGGGGGCCCGAGCTCGCCCGGGGCAGGTTGTCTCTGCCGTAAGGGCGACGTACAGTTTCTTGTACAGGAGGCGACGATGAAGACGATGACGTACACCGAGTCGCGGGCGCGGTACGCCGAGGTGCTCGATGCCGTTGTCAACGACCATGAAGAGGTCGTGATCACCCGCGCGGGGCACGAGCCGGCGGTGATCGTGTCGTTGGACGACTACGAGTCACTGAAGGAGACCGCCTACCTGCTCCGCAGTCCGGCCAACGCACGCCGGCTGCTCGCATCGATCGACGAGCTCGAGGCCGGTGACGGCACGGAGCGAGAGCTCCTCGAGTGAAGGTCGTCTTCAGTGCTCGGGCCTGGGACGACTACCTGTGGTGGCAGCGGCAGGACCGCAGGCTGTTGAAGCGCATCAACCAGCTGATCCAGGACGTGATGCGCAACGGCAACGAGGGCATCGGCAAGCCGGAGCCCCTCAAGCACGGCTTCCAGGGCTACTGGTCGAGGCGCATCAACGAGGAGCACCGTCTGGTCTACAAAGTGGTCGACGACGAGATCCGCGTCGCGGCCTGCCGCTACCACTACGAGGCCTGAGCCGCCGGCGCGGCGCCCAGCTCAGTCCTCGGTGGAGGTGGCCTGCCCGGCGGAGATCAGGTCCATGATTCCGGAGTCCGCCAGCGTGGTGACGTCGCCGACCTCGCGCTTCTCGGCGACGTCGCGCAGCAGGCGACGCATGATCTTGCCGGAGCGGGTCTTGGGCAGCTCGGGGACGATCATGATCTGTCGGGGCTTGGCGATCGGGCCGATCTCCTTGCGGACGTGGTCGGAGAGCTCCTTGATGATGTCCGCGCCTCCGTCGCCCGCGTTCTCGCGGAGGATCACGTAGGCGACCACGGCCTGGCCGGTGTCCGGGTCGGTGGCGCCCACGACGGCGGCCTCGGCGACCTTGGGGTGGGAGACCAGGGCGGACTCGATCTCGGTGGTGGACAGCCGGTGGCCCGAGACGTTCATGACGTCGTCGACCCGGCCGAGGACCCAGATGTCGCCGTCGGTGTCCTTCTTCGCGCCGTCACCGGCGAAGTAGTACTTCTGCTTCTTGAACCGCGACCAGTAGGTGTCGACGTACCGGTCGTCGTCTCCCCACAGCGTGCGCAGCATCGACGGCCACGGCGCGGTGACGACGAGGTAGCCCCCGGATCCGTTGGGCACCGGGTTGCCGTCGTCGTCGACCACGTCGGCGGACACTCCGGGGATCGCGGTCATCGCCGATCCCGGCTTGCCCGCGGTCACGCCGGGCAGCGGGCTGATCATGATCATCCCGGTCTCGGTCTGCCACCAGGTGTCGACGACGGGGGTGCGGTCGCCACCGATGACCTGGCGGTACCAGACGTACGCCTCCGGGTTGATCGGCTCGCCGACCGAGCCGAGGATCCGCACCGACGACATGTCGCGCTGGTCCGGGATCTCCCGGCCCTGCTTCATGAACGAGCGGATCGCGGTGGGTGCGGTGTAGAAGATCGTGACGCCGTACTGCTCGATGATCTGCCACCAGCGGCCGCGCTCCGGGCTGTCCGGCGTGCCTTCGTAGACGACCTGCGTCACGCCGTTGGCCAGCGGCCCGTAGACGATGTAGCTGTGGCCGGTGACCCAGCCGATGTACGCGGTGCACCAGTAGACGTCGGTGTCGGGCTTGAGGTCGAAGACCGCGTGGTGCGTGTACGACGTGCCCACGAGGTAGCCGCCCGTCGTGTGCAGGATGCCCTTCGGCTTCCCGGTCGTGCCGGAGGTGTACATGACGTACAGCGGGTGCTCGGCGTCGAACGCCTCCGGCGTGTGCTCGGTCGAGGCCGAGCCGACGGCGTCGTGCCACCAGACGTCGACGTCGTCGTCCCAGCCGTCGTCCCCCAGGTCCTGGCCGGTACGCCGGACCACGAGCACCTTCTCCACACTGTGCTGGTCTCCTTGGCGGGTCTTGGCGAGGGCCTCGTCGACGGCCGGCTTGAGCGCCGACGGGGCGCCCCGGCGGTAGCCGCCGTCGGAGGTGATGACCGCCTTCGCCTGGCAGTCCTCGAGCCGGGACGCCAGCGCGTCGGCCGAGAACCCTCCGAAGACCACGGTGTGCGGGGCGCCGATCCGGGCGCAGGCCAGCATCGCGACGATCGCCTCGGGGATCATCGGCATGTAGATCGCGACCCGGTCGCCGGTCTCGACACCCAGCGCGGTGAGCGCGTTGGCCGCCTGCGACACCTCGTCCTTGAGCTGTGCGTAGGTGATGTCCCTCGTGTCGCCCTCGGGCTCACCCACCCAGTGGATCGCGACCTTGTCACCGCGGCCGGCCTCGACGTGCCGGTCGACGCAGTTGTACGACGCGTTCAGCTTGCCGCCCGTGAACCACTGGTAGAACGGCGGGTTGCCGTCGTCGAGCACCGTGTCCCACTTCTCGGCCCAGCTCAGCCGCTCGGCCTGCTCCGCCCAGAACGCCCGCGGGTCCTTGGCGGCGTGCTCGTAGGCGTCGCCGGTGACGTTGGCGGCGGCTGCCAGGTCGGCCGGCGGTTCGAAGCGACGGTCCTCCTTGAGCAGGTTGGCAAGGGTCTCGTGGTCGGTCGTCACGGGTCTCTCCTGATGTCGTGGGTGGCGTGAACCACATTAGGACCGTCAGTCTGCGCGGTCACGGGTTGCATGTCGGTTGCCGGCACGCCGAGCCTGCGCGAGGCGTCCCGACACCTCGGCAGGCTCGGCGTGTGTGACCGAGCTGGAGCGACTCGGCTACAACTGGCCCTCCGCGTGCTTCGCGACGAGGTCCGTCCGTCCGGGGTAGCGGATCTCCTCGACGAGCTCCTGCATGACCAACGACGGCTTCCGGGTGAACTGCGAGACCGCGATGGTGACCGCGAAGTTCAGCAGCATGCCGATGAACCCGAAGCCGACCGGAGCGATGTCCCAGATCGGGTCCTTCCCGAGGAAGAACCATGCGGACTCCGTTGGCAGCGTCCAGACGAAGTACGCCATGGTGATCGCGATGCCCACCCCCATGCCGGCGGCGGCGCCGGCGGCGGTGCACTTCTTCCAGAAGATGCCGAGGACCAGGATCGGGAAGAAGCTCGCGGCCGCCAACCCGAACGCCAGTGCCACGACCTGCCCGGCGAATCCCGGCGGGTTGATGCCGAGGTAGCCGGCAACCAGGACCGCGACGGCCATCGAGATCCGGGCGACCAGGAGCTGCCTCTTCTCCGGGGCGCGCGGGTTGATCCGCTTGTGGTAGACGTCGTTGGCGACCGCCGAAGAGATGACCAGCAGCAGGCCGGAGGCGGTTGACAGCGCAGCGGCCAGGCCGCCTGCCGCCACCAGGCCGACGATCGGCGCCGGAAGGCCGGCGATCTCGGGCGAGGCGAGCACGAGGATGTCGTTGTTGATCAGGACCTCGTTGCCGGCGCCCCCGGCGAAGTCGATGGCGCCGTTGCCGTTGACATCGGTGATCGCACCGCCGTCGGTCCCGGTGATCAGACCGACGTCCGCCCACTTGTCGAACCAGGACTGGTCGGCCAGGTTCCCGTCCTGCGACGAGCTGAGGATGTTGTACTTCGTGAAGGCCGCGACGGTCGGCGCGGTCGTGTAGAGCAGGGCGATGAAGAACAGGGCCCACAGCGCCGAGTAGCGAGCCGCGCGCACGTTCCTCGCCGTGTAGAACCGCACGATCACGTGGGGCAGTCCCGCCGTGCCGAACATGAGGGTCGCGGTCAGCAGGAACATGTTGAGCTGGCTGCTGCCCGTCAGAGCGGCGGTGTACTCGGCGAAGCCGAGCTCGGCCTGCAGCACCTCCAGCTCGTCCAGGATCTGGCCGAAGCCGACCTGCGGCAGCGGGATGTCGGTCAGCTTGGTGGAGATCGCGACCGCCGGGATCAGGTAGGCGACGATCAGGACCGTGTACTGGCAGACCTGGGTCCAGGTGATGCCCTTCATCCCGCCGAGCACGGCGTAGAAGAGCACGATCGCCATGCCGATCATGACGCCCACCGTCGTGTCGACGCTCAGGAAGCGGCTGAACACGACACCGACGCCGGCCATCTGGCCGACGACGTAGGTCAGCGAGATCACGATCGCGCAGACGACGGCGATCAGGCGTGCGGTCTCGTTGTAACGATCGCCGACGAAGTCCGGGATCGTGTACTTCCCGAACTTCCTCAGGTACGGCGCCAGCAGCAGGGCCAGCAGCACGTAGCCACCGGTCCAGCCCATGAGGTAGGCCGAGCCGCCGTACCCGTTGTAGGCGAGCGCGATCAGGCCGGCCATCGAGATGAACGACGCCGCGCTCATCCAGTCGGCGGCGATCGCCGCCCCGTTCGCGGGTGCGGGGATCCCGCCGCCGGCGATGTAGAAGCCGGAGGTGTCCGACACGCGGCTGGCGTAGGCGACGTAGATGTAGACGGAGAAGGTGAGGACGACGAAGACGAGGGTCCAGGTCTGGATGTCGGTCATGAGTGGTGCACCTCGCTCTCCTCGTCGATGTCGATGCCGTACTTCAGGTCGAGCTTGTCCATCCGCCACACGTAGACGGCGATCAGGGCGAGGAAGACCAGGATCGAACCCTGGTTCGCGAACCAGAAGCCGAGGGGGAAGCCCGCGACCTCGAACTCGTTCAAGGCGTCGGCGAAGAAGATCCCGGCCCCGAAGGAGACCAGGGCCCAGATCGACAGCAGCACCGCTAACAGGGTCAGGTTGTGGCGCCAATAGCTTCGGCGCTCTTGCTCATCCACAGCATCCTCCGCGGGGTTCGCACTCGTGGGGATCACGCGGCTGTGATCACCATCACGGCCGAGGCAAGCAATCCGCGGACCACCCGGTCAAGGCGAAAATGTGGCCTGGGTCACCCTTTGCGGCGAACGGACCGAACGCGTCGGTGAACGGTCAGAAGGCCCTCGCGGGGCGGTTTCCGGTGGGCAGATCGACCGTTCGTCGTGCCGGACCGACCGTTCGTCGCGCGGAGCGTCGTTTCGGCGTACGACGAACGGTGCTGGATCCGCCCCGCGGGCAGTGCGTGACGCCAGTCACACCGGTTACCGTCGGTCCATGGCCACCACCCCTGCCGATCCGCGGGTCTCTCTCGTCGGTTCGAACCGTCGCCGTCGTCCGGCGCACCCGGCCCGGAAGCGGCTGATCCTGGCCGTCGGGCTGGTGATGATCGGATCCTTCCTCCCGTGGCTCTACGTCGGCGGCGTGCCCAGGTCCGGCGCGCTCGGTCCGGGGGTGTGGACCTTCTATGCGTCGATGCTCGGCCTGGCCGGAGTGCTGCTGCCCTACCGCCGGATCGCTGCGGGGCACGCTGCGGCGATGGCCGCCGCGGCGGTGGTGCTGCCGGTCTGGCAGCTCGCCCACATGATCCGGCTCGTCGAGTTCGCCGGCTGGATGCCGGGACCCGGCCTGGTGATGGTGCTCGGCGGAGGGGTCGCCGCCGCCACTGCGGCGTGGCAGATGCTGCGCCAGCCGGTCGAGGCCGCCTGAGGCGCCCGGCGGCGCAGACATCCGCTGTGGCGGAGACCACAGCGAAGGGGTGTGGGCGGCCGCTGCTCTTTCTGATTAGGTAAGGCTTGCCTAATCACTTGCGAAGGAGCTCGGACCTTGCAACCGCACCCGCTGCAGCACGTCTTCCATCCCGCGAACGCCGACCACTACGCGTCCACGATCGGCGCCGGACTCCAGCACCTCGTCCGCACCCTGGGTCGCGTGGCCGGTCCGGCGGCGGGGACGAGCGCCGCCGAGGCCGCGGACCGGGTCGCCGCCGTCGACCTGGATGCGCCCCTCGGCGAGACGGGCAAGGTGCTCGAGGAGCTCTCGCACGTGTGGCTCGACGACGCCGTCTGGTTCCACGAGCCGACGTACGCCGCGCACCTCAACTGCCCGGTCGTCGTACCGGCCCTGCTCGCGGAGCTCTTCATCGCCTCCGTCAACAGCTCGATGGACACCTTCGACCAGAGCGTCGGCGGCACCTTCGTCGAACGCCACCTCGTCGACTGGACGGCCGGCCGGATCGGATTCGGCGAGCGCGCCGACGGGGTGTTCACCAGCGGGGGGTCGCAGTCGAACCTCCAGGCCCTGATGCTCGCCCGCGGTGCCCTCGAGCGGGAGCCGCTGGGCCGGCTCCGGATCCTCGCGTCGGCCGACAGACACTTCTCGGTGCAGAAGTCCGCGCGCCTGCTCGGGCTCGGCGAGGACAGCGTGATCTGCGTGCCCACCGACGAGCGGCACCGGATGGACCCGGCGGCGCTCGACCGGTCGCTCGCCGCCTGCAACGGCCTCGGCCTGCGTGCGATGGCGATCGTCGCGACCGCCGGGACCACCGACTTCGGAGCGATCGACCCGCTGCCGGAGATCGCCGACCTGGCCGTCGCCTACGACACCTGGCTGCACGTGGACGCGGCGTACGGCGGTGGCCTGCTCGTCTCGCCGCGCCACCGCCACCGGCTGGCCGGCATCGACCGGGCGGACTCGGTCACGGTCGACTACCACAAGACGTTCTTCCAGCCGGTGTCCTCCAGCGCGCTGATCGTCCGCGACCGTGCCCTGATGGCGCCGGTGACCTGGCACGCCGACTACCTCAACCCGAAGGATCATCGGTCCCTCGCCTCGCCCAACCAGGTCGACAAGAGCCTGCAGACCACGCGCCGGTTCGACGCGCTCAAGCTCTGGCTCACCCTGCGGGTGATGGGTCCCGACGCCGTCGGGGAGTACGTCGACGCGGTCATCGATCTCGCCCGGGACGTCCAGGCCGCGCTGAGCGACGACCCCGAGATCGAGCTGGCGGCGCTGCGCCCCGAGCTCAGCACGGTGGTCTTCCGCTACGTCCCCGCGGGGACGGTGCTCGATGAGCCGGCGCTCGCCGAGCTCAACACCCGGATCCGGGCGGACCTCTACGCGTCCGGCCGGGCGATGGTGGCCGCCACCAAGGTCGACGGCCGGCAGTTCCTCAAGCTCACCCTGCTCAACCCGCTGGCCACCGTCGCCGACATCCTGGGCATCATCGACCTGGTGCGCGAGACGGGCGCTGGGCTCGGGGTGCCGCGCGCCGAGCCCTCGCCTGCCCAGCACGTCGAGGCGGTCGCCCGATGACCGACGTCCACGACTTCGTCGCCGTCGGCCTCGGCCCGTTCAACCTCGGCCTGGCCTGCCTGACCGACCCGCTGCGGGAGACCGACGGTGTCTCCGGTGTGTTCCTGGAGGCGCGGGACCGCTTCGACTGGCACCCGGGGATGCTCCTGGACGACGCGACCCTGCAGGTGCCGTTCCTCGCCGACCTGGTCACCATGGCGGACCCGACGTCGCGCTGGTCCTTCCTCAACTACCTCAAGCAGCAGGGCCACCTCTACCCGTTCTACATCCGGGAGAGCTTCTACCCGCTGCGCCGCGAGTACGACGACTACTGCCGCTGGGCGGCCGAGCGGCTCGACACGATCCGGTTCGGGCAGCGGGTCGTGGCCGTCGAGCACGACAGGGGGACGTACCGAACCACCACGTCGACGGGGGAGACCCTCCACAGCTTGCGCCTCGTGCTGGGGATCGGTACGTCCCCGTGCATCCCCGCCCCGCTTCGGCACCTCGGGGGCCTCGCCCTCCACTCCGCCGACTACCTCGCGCACAAGGCCGCCCTCCAGCAGCAGCGGACGATCACGATCGTGGGCAGCGGCCAGAGCGCGGCCGAGATCTACCACGACCTGCTGTCCGAGGCGCCGGACCACGACTACGACCTGGTCTGGCTGACCCGCAGCCCGCGGTTCTTCCCGATGGAGTACACCAAGCTCACCCTCGAGATGACCTCGCCGGAGTACGGCGCCTACCACCGCGCGCTGCCCGTCGAGACCCGCGACCGGCTGGCCCGCGAGCAACGGCACCTGTTCAAGGGGATCAGCGGCGACCTGGTCGACGCGATCTTCGACCTGCACTACCAGCAGCGGGCCACCGGTGTGGGCCCGCGGACGACCCTGCTCACCAACACCGAGGTCCGCGATGCGCGGAGCACCGGGGCCGGCCACGAGCTCGATCTGGTCCACCTCGAGACCGGTGAGTCGTTCGGGCTCACCACCGACGGCCTGGTGCTGGCGACCGGCTACGCCGCGACCGCACCGGACTTCCTCGACGGCGTTCGCGACCGGATCCGGTTCGACGAACGCGGACGGTACGACGTCGCCGCCGACTACTCCGTCGACGTCGCCGGCGGCGAGATCTTCGTCCAGAACGCCGAGGAGCACACCCACTCGCTGCTCGCGCCGGACCTCGGCATGGGCGCCTACCGCAACTCCGTGATCATCGCCGCGATGCTCGGTCGCGAGGTCTACCCGGTGGAGAAGCGGATCGCCGTCCAGACGTTCGGGGTGCCCGACCACCTGCGCCGCTCGCCCGCCTCGCCCGCCTCGCCCGCTGGAGCGGGCCGATGAGACTCACCATCGAACCGCTCGACGTCGACCGCGACGCGGCCCTTCTCCACGCGTGGGTGACCCATCCCCGCTCGGTGTTCTGGATGATGCAGGAAGCGACCATCGACGACGTCCGCCGCGAGTACGCCGACATCGCCGCCAACCCGCAGCACCACGCCTTCCTGGGCCGGGCCGATGGTCGACCCGCGTTCCTCGTCGAGACCTACGACCCGGCGTGCTCGCCGCTTGCGGACCTGCCCGAGCTGCGCCCCGGCGACCTCGGCATGCACGTGCTCGTCGCGCCGCCCGAGGGCGAGCCGGCGCCGGGCTTCACCTCACAGGTGTTCGCCGCCGTGATGGACCACTGCTTCGCCGACCCGGCGGTCCGACGGGTGGTGGTCGAGCCCGACGCGCGCAACGAGGCCATCCGGCACAAGAACGTCGCCGCCGGCTTCGCCGAGCTGAGGGAGGTGCCGCTGCCGGGGAAGGCGGCGATGCTCTCGGTCTGCACGCGCTACGCCTACGAGGCGGCCCGCGGCACCGACCACGTCGAAGGTGATGGCACCGGCCACCTGACCCCCGCGCTCATGGACCGAGCGCACCGGCACCTGGTGGCCAAGGCGATCGGCGAGTACGCGCACGAGCGGCTGGTGGCTCCGCTGCCCGACGACGCGCGCCCCGGCTGGTGGACGCTGACCGCGGGCACGTCGACGTACTCGTTCAGCGCGCGGGTGCACGCGCTCGAGCACTGGGTGGTCGACCCCGCCTCGATCGAGCCGGCACCGGACGCCCAGGCGTTCGTCGCTGAGCTCGCGCCCGTGCTGGGGATCCCCGACCAGCTGCTGCCGACCTACCTCGAGGAGATCGCCTCGACCCTGGCGGGCGCGGCCTGGAAGCTGCGGCACCGCCGGATCCCGGTGGCCGAGCTGGTCGACGCCGACTACCAGGCGATCGAGGCGGCGATGACCGAAGGCCACCCGGCCTTCGTCGCCAACAACGGACGGATCGGGTTCGGGCTCGACGACTACACGGCGTTCGCGCCGGAGGCAGGCGAGCCGGTCAGGCTGCACTGGCTGGCCGCCCGTCGTACCGGCACCCGGCTGACCCTGGGTGCCGGGCAGACCGAGGAGACGCTGTACGACGGCGAGCTCGCTCCCGCGACCCGGGAGCGCTTCGCCACTCGGCTCCGCGGGCTCGGACTCGATCCGGCCGACTACCTGCTGCTCCCGGTGCATCCGTGGCAGTGGGTCAACAAGCTGGCGGTGACCTTCGCGCCCGACGTCGCCCGCCGCGACCTCGTCCACCTCGGCGCGGGCGACGACGAGCACCGGCCGCAGCAGTCGATCCGCACGTTCTTCAACGTGAGCCGGCCGGAACGGCACTACGTGAAGACCGCGCTGGCGATCCAGAACATGGGGTTCCTGCGGGGACTGTCGCCGGCCTACATGGAGGCGACGCCGGCGATCAACGACTGGGTCGCGGCGACGGTGGGCGCCGACGAGGAGCTGCGGTCGACGGGGTTCACGGTGCTGCGCGAGCTCGCGGCCATCGGCTACACCGGCGATGCCTTCCACCAGCACGCCGGCCCGTCGCCGTACCGGAAGATGGTGGCGGCGCTGTGGCGCGAGAGCCCCATGCCCCTCCTCGCGGACGGCGAGCGGCTGATGACGATGGCGGGGCTGCTGCACCGCGACGCCGACGGCGACGCACTGGTCACCGCGCTGATCAAGGCCTCGCCGGTCGACGCGGCGACCTGGGTGCGGAGCTATCTGCGCGCGTACCTGCGGCCGCTCGTGCACTGCCTCTACGCCTACGACCTCGCGTTCATGCCGCACGGCGAGAACCTCGTGCTGGTGCTGCACGACCAGGTGCCGGTGCGGGCGTTCATGAAGGACGTCGGCGAGGAGGTCGCGGTGATGGGACCGCTGCCGTTGCCGCCGGAGGTGGAGCGGATCCGCGGCACGTTCCCCGACGACGTCAAGGCGCTGGCCGTCCACACCGATGTGTTCGACGGGGTGCTCCGGTTCGTCGGGGCGATCCTCGACGAGGACGGGATGCTGGACGAGGAGGAGTTCTGGGCGCTCGTGCGGGCGACCATCGAGGAGCATGCCGCCGACCACCCGGAGCTGGCGGAGGCGGCCGCGCACTACGACCTGCTGCGGCCGACCTTCCGGCACAGCTGCCTCAACCGGCTGCAGCTGCGCAACACGCTGCAGATGGTGGACCTGACCGACCAGGCGGAGTCGCTGATCTTCGCCGGCACGCTCGCCAACCCCGCCAACCCCGCCAACCCTGGCGACCCTGGCAACCCAGGCAGCCCGGTCGCATGAGCGTCTCGCTGCGGCCGGTCGACCCCGTCGCCGACGCTGCGCTGCTGCACGGGTGGGTCACCGAGGAGCGCGCCGTGTTCTGGGGGATGACCGAGTGCGACGAAGCCCGGGTCCGGGAGATCTACGAGTACATCGACGAGCAGGAGCACCTCGCGGCGTACCTCTTTGTCCTCGACGGCACCCCGGTCGGGCTGCTGCAGACCTACGACCCGGCGGTCGACGAGATCGGCGAGTGGTACGACCGGCGACCGGGTGACGTCGGCGTCCACCTGCTGTTGGCGGCGGTGCCGGAGCGCGCCGGCCGGACAGCCGAGGTGGTCGCCGCGGGGATGGAGCTCGTCTTCGGGCTCCCGGGTTGCACGCGGGTCGTGCTCGAACCTGACGCCCGCAACGCTGCGTCGGTGGCGCTGATGGAGCGGATCGGCGCGGAGCGCGGGCCGCTGGTGGCGATGAGGACGAGCATCGCGGAGAAGCCGGCCCAGTTCTTCTTCCTCGATCCGAACAGGCGGTTCGAAGGGTGAGTCCCCGTGCCGAGCTCGCGGAGTCCGAGGAGGCGCTTGCCGCTGGTTGAGGCGTCGGGCCAAGTCCTGGGCCACCTTCCGTCCACAGGTCGTCGATGGGGTCTCGTCTTTCCACAGGCGGGTTCTGAGCGTTTCGATCTGTCGGTGGTCCTCTGTTGAATAGGGCTATGGATCTCGGGACCGCGCCTCTCTTCGACCTCTCCGCCCCGGTGGCGGATGAGGCCGTCGAGCGTGTTCAGGCGGCGCCCGCCGTGCCTGTCGAGGCGCCCCGTTCGCAGGTCCTCCTCGCCGAGATCCGGACCCACCGTGCGGTGATCGTGGAACGAGATGTCGCCACCGTCCGGGCGATCGCGGAGTGGGCTGCCGAGCACACCGTTGCCGATGAGGCCGACGCGTCGACGGTCACCGAACGCGGCCTGGACACCGGCCTGCCCCTCGCCGGTGAGGGTGCTCCGTTGATCAGTGACTTCGCGGTGATGGAGCTCGCCGCCGTCTTGGGCCGGTCACTGGACTCCGGGCGCAACTACGTCGGGCAGGTCGTGGAGCTGGCCTACCGACTGCCCCAGGTCTGGGCCCGGGTCCTCGACGGGCGGGTGGCGGTGTGGAAGGCGCTGCGGATCGCCGAGTCCACCCGGATGCTCCCCGCCGATGCAGCGGCCTCGGTGGACCGTCAGCTCGCTCCGTTCGCCCATGGCTGCTCCTGGGCGCAGGTCGACCGGCTGATCGAGACAGCCCTGGTCCGGTTCGACCCGGCCGCGGCGGAGGAGAAGCGCACCGCGGCGCAGGAGCGGCGCCACGTCGACATCGACACCACGAACGTCGGGTTCGACGGCACCGCCGACGTCACCGCCACCCTCGACGTCGCCGACGCGTTGGACCTCAAG
>Ga0164290_1002081_pt1 | contig 17449 bp, 15 predicted proteins | sample Micstemetagenome_FD_108782 | JGI IMG/M metagenome (GOLD analysis project Ga0164290, IMG submission 108782) | Contaminated culture microbial community from soil near Moab, Utah, USA - Microcoleus steenstrupii SON62 (Illumina Assembly) | ecosystem: Environmental > Terrestrial > Soil > Soil crust... | reverse complement strand
GCAGGCGAAGAATGGACGGGTGTCCGCAACTATCAGGCACGCAACAACATGCGGGCGATGAAGGTGGGCGACAGGGGCTTCTTCTACCATTCCAACATCGGGAAAGAGATCGTGGGCATCGTCGAGGTGATCCGCCAGAGCGCACCCGACAGCACATCTGACGATCCCCGGTGGGATTGCGTGATGATAAGGGCAGTCGAGGCCCTGCCACGCCCCGTGACCCTTGACGCCTGCAAGGTCGAACCGGGGTTGGAGAACATGGTTCTCGTCAACAACACCCGCCTGTCGGTCCAGCCCGTCACGGCTGATGAATGGCGCATCATCTGCCGCATGGGCGGACTGCAAGCCTAGGCCAATGCGGCACGTCCATTTCCCCGGACATGGGTAATAAAATGGAGGGCCCCGCACCCCATCGGAACCCTCCATCCACCCCACGCACTCCCCATGCACCGTGCGCGATCTGAATAGGGTTCCGGACATACTGCCCCGCATAATCACTTTGCCCGAACGTTACCGTCCGGGCAAAAGCAAAGTCTTTCGGGTTTTAGCGATCAGAGCGGGCCGGAAAGGTCAGGCGTAGGCCTTTTCCTTTCCGAAATGCTTGACCAGCATGTAATAGACAACCGGGCGATACTTGTTCCGCTCGGACCGTCCATAGGTGTCGATCACGGCGTTAATCGCTTCCATCAACGCCGGCGAATCCGCAAGGCCCAGCTTCTTCATCAGGAAGTTGGTCTTCACGCGTTCCAGTTCGGCCTTGTCACTGGCGGCGACCGTCTCGCTGTCGGCGCTGTAGATGGCCGGGCCGCAGCCGATCGTGACCTTTTCCAGAAGCGCCAGGTCCGGCGTGACCTTGCACTTTGTCTTCAAATCCTCGGCATATTTCGCGATCAATTCGGCTCGCTTGCTCATGGTCTTCAATCTCTCCCTGAATTCCGGCGATTGTCCTTGCGCCATGAACAAAGCTTACGTCCCAACCGCAAGGCTGCAACTGCTTTGTTGGTGATATGGCGACAGCGCACAGCAAAACACCCGCGGCCCCCGGGGGCGACGGGTGTTCTTCGCGGGTCGGATTGATCAATAGCGATAGTGTTCCGGCTTGAACGGGCCTTCCGGCTTCACCCCGATATAGGATGCCTGGTCCGGACGCAGTTCCGTCAATTTCACACCGATCTTCTTCAGGTGCAGCCGCGCGACCTTTTCATCCAGCTGCTTGGGCAGGATATAGACGCCCGGCGCATAATCCTTGCCCTTGGTCCACAGCTCGATCTGCGCCAGCACCTGGTTGGTGAACGAGGCCGACATGACAAAGGACGGATGCCCCGTCGCGTTCCCCAGGTTCAGCAGACGCCCTTCGGACAACAGGATGATGCGGCTGCCCGAAGGCATCTCGATCATGTCCACCTGTTCCTTGATGTTCGTCCATTTGTGGTTCCGCAGCGCGGCGACCTGAATCTCGTTGTCGAAATGGCCGATATTGCCGACAATCGCCATGTCCTTCATCTCGCGCAGATGCTCGATGCGGATCACGTCCTTGTTTCCGGTGGTGGTGATGAAGATGTCAGCGGTTTTCACCTCATCCTCAAGGATCGTCACCTCATACCCGTCCATCGCAGCCTGCAGCGCGCAGATCGGATCGACTTCGGTCACCTTCACGCGCGCACCCGCCCCGCGCAGCGACGCGGCAGAGCCCTTGCCCACATCGCCATAACCGCAGACCACGGCCACCTTGCCGGCCATCATCGTGTCGGTCGCGCGGCGGATACCGTCGACCAGAGATTCCTTGCAGCCATATTTGTTGTCGAACTTCGACTTGGTAACCGAGTCGTTCACGTTGATCGCGGGGAAGGGCAACTGGCCCTTCTTGTGAAGCTCGTAAAGGCGGTGCACGCCCGTCGTGGTTTCTTCCGAAACGCCCTGGATCGCCGCGCGCTGCTTGGTGAACCAGCCGGGAGAGGCGGCAAGGCGCTTCTTGATCTGGTTGAATAGACAAACCTCTTCCTCGCTGGTCGGAACCGCGATCAGGTCCGTCTCACCCGCCTCGACCCGCGCGCCCATCAGGATATACAGCGTCGCATCCCCGCCATCGTCGAGGATCATGTTGCAGGTGCCGCCTTCGCCGCCGAACTGGAAGATCTTGTCGGTATACTCCCAGTATTCCTCCAGGGTTTCGCCCTTGATGGCAAAGACCGGCACGCCCGCCTTGGCAATTGCCGCCGCCGCATGATCCTGGGTCGAAAAGATGTTGCAGGACGCCCAGCGCACATCCGCGCCCAGCGCCGCCAGCGTCTCGATCAGAACGCCCGTCTGAATCGTCATGTGCAGCGATCCCGCGATCCGCGCACCGGTCAGCGGCTTGGACGCGCCAAATTCCTCGCGGCAGGCCATCAGCCCCGGCATTTCGGTTTCGGCGATGGTCAGCTCCTTGCGCCCGAATTCGGCGAGGGCAATATCCTTGACGATGTAATCCTGCGGCATCTGCCGGTGCTCCTTGAACCTTTGTTTGGGGGCGCAGATAGCATGAGAGACCGCCTTGGACAATGCGACGGAGGTTGACATGGCAAATGTGCGAAAGGCTGCACGCAAATGAAACAGCCCCGCGCCTGGCAACGCATGCTTTCGGGCCGCAGGCTTGATCTGCTCGACCCGACCCCGATGGATATCGAGGTGGAAGATATCGCCCACGGCCTCGCCTTCGTGGCGCGCTGGAACGGACAGACCCGCGGGGATTGGCCCTATTCCGTTGCCGAACATTCCCTATTGGTCGAAGAGATCTTCACCCGCTCCAATCCCGCCATCGGCCCGCGCTGGCAATTGGCCGCCCTGCTGCATGACGCGCCCGAATATGTGATCGGCGACATGATCAGTCCGGTGAAGGCGGCGGTCGGCCCCGGCTATGGCGCGCTGGATGAAAGGCTGACGGCGGCGGTGCATCTGCGCTTCGGGCTACCCATCGTCCTGCCCGCGGCGATCAAGAAGGCGATCAAGGCAGCAGACAAGGTATCCGCCTGGTTGGAGGCGGTGCAGATTGCCGGATTTTCAGAAGGGGAGGCGGATCGTTTCTTCGGTAAACCCGAGGCGCTGATCCTGCGCGGTCTGGAAATACGTCTCCGTCCGCCCGCTGTCGTGCGGGCGGACTACGTGTCGCGGCATGCGGAACTGTTGGCGGCCTGCACGGTTCAGCCACCCACGCGTGAGGGCGGGGTATAGGGACCGGGACGCTCGGCACCACGGGCGCCATCTTGGGGCGAAGGCTGGCGCTTGCCGGGGCGCTGTTCCGGGCGCTGACCGGCGGCCAACAGCAGGGCTTCGGCGAGGATCTGTAACATTTTCTACTCCTGTCACTTTGTTTCTACTGGCAGATATATCCAGAAACAGGCATGTTTCCGAGTCAGAAAACTTTCAGAACTGTAAGCGAAACTAACATATATCCACGATGTCCACGGATTGGCGCACCCTTCCCCCGCTCTCCTCGCTCCGCGCCTTCGCGGCGGTGGCAGAGTTGGGTGGCTTCTCGCAGGCCGCCCGCGCGCTGAACGTGACCCATGCCGCCGTCGCCCAACAGGTCCGCGCGCTGGAACAGACGCTGGATACGCCCCTGGTTGCCCGCGACGGGCGCGGAATGGCGCTTACGGCAGAAGGACAGCAACTTGCGCAGTCCCTGTCAGACGGGTTCGGCGCCATCGTCAACGGCGTTGCCGCCCTCAAGGCGGGCGGTTCCGATCGCCCGGTCCGCATCACGCTTACCGCAAGCTTCGCCACCCAATGGCTCATGCCCCGGCTCAAGGATTTCTGGGACAGGCACCCGGACATCGCGCTCTCGCTCCACCCGGATGCCCGCATCCTGGACCTGCGCCGCGATGGCATGGATCTCGGCATCCGCTATGGCAATGGTGACTGGCCCGGCGTCGCCTCGCGCTTCCTCGCGCCCGCCCGCATGGCCGTTGCCGCGGCCCCAGACTTGCTGGAAGGGCGTGACACCCTGACCCCTTCGGACATGCAGGATATGGAATGGATTCTTGCCCGTGACTGGCCAGAACAGGAAAACTACCTGAAAAGCCTGGGCCTTGATCCGGAAACTCTGTCGCGCACGGAATTCGTCAACGAAGACCTGTCGCTCGCCGCCGCGCGGCAGGGTCTTGGTCTGGTCGTCGAAAGCCTTGCCCTGATGGAAGATGACCTCGAAGAGGGTCGCCTGACGCTGCTGCATGACAGCAAGGACAGGCTCCCCGCCTATTTCATCGTCACCCAGCCCGGCCCGCAGCGCGCGGCGACGCGGGCCTTCCTCAAATGGCTGGAACAGGCCGCCTGATCAAACAGCCAGATCACCGGCCGATTTGCCCGCGGCCAGCGCCTCGGCAAACCAGCGCGGCTTGCGGCCACGACCGGACCAGGTATCCGCCGGATTGGCCGGATTGGCATATTTCGCACTGGCCGGCGCCCGCTTGCGTGCAACCGACGCCCCGGTCAATTCCGCCAGCGAAAAACCAAGCTCACGGGCCTTTTCCTCTAGTTCCACAAGCGCCGCCTTTTTCTTGCGGTCCTCGAAACTTGCAATCGCCTTTGCGACCTGTCCTTGAAGATCCTTAAGTTCCTTCAAGGACATAGAATTGATATCAAGGCTCATTTCCGCATACTCCATGAATGCGCTGCAGCGCCTTGATATTGAATTGGGTCCACCAATTCAATGATCCGATTATTTCGGGCTGCGTTTTGCCAGAATACGCTGCAATGTCCGCCGATGCATGCTCAATCGCCGCGCGGTTTCCGAGACATTGCGATCGCACATTTCATAAACCCGCTGGATATGTTCCCACCGCACCCGATCCGCCGACATCGGGTTTTCCGGCGGCGCAGGAAGCGTCTCTGTCCGCGACAAAAGGGCGTTGGTCACATCATTGGCATCGGCCGGTTTCGACAGATAATCCGTTGCCCCGATCTTCACCGCAGCCACCGCCGTGGCAATCGCGCCATATCCCGTCAACACGACGATCCGGCAATCCGGCCGCCGTTCCCGCAGCATTTCCACCACGTCCAGACCGTTGCCATCCTCCAGTCGCAGGTCCACCACCGCATAGGCCGGCGGGCGCGTCATCGCGATGGCCTTGCCCGCCGCCACGCTTTCGGCCGTTTCCGGCACGAAACCACGCTTTTCCATCGCTTTGGCAAGCCGTTTGACGAAGGGCTCGTCATCATCGACAAGCAGAAGCGTCCGGTCCGGGCCAAGTTCGGCAGTCAGGTCGTCAGCCATCTGGTTCCCCTTTGTCTTTCTTTGCCGAAAACCTAGGCGGCTTTCCCCGTCCGGTCAAATCCGTCCCGGCATCAATGCGTCAGGAAGCAGGCCGTCCGGTCCGCCATCTGCTGGGCCGTGTCATCGCGCTTGAAGAAATCGACAAAGCCGACTTCGGGCAATACCAGATAGGTGAACGTCGAATGATCCATCAGATAGAATTCGGGATCTTCCGCATCCTGTTTGCGGAAATAGGTCTTGTAGGCCTGTGACGCGGCTTTCACCTGCTCGGCGCTGCCCGTCAGGCCGATCATCTTCGGATGCAGGTTTGCCGAAAAATCGCCAACCACCTCGGGCGTATCGCGTTCTGGATCGATCGTGATGAAAACCGGGGTCACATCGAACCCGCCCTCTTCCAGAATATCCACCGCTTCGGCATTGCGGGCATTGTCCAGCGGGCAAATATCCGGGCAAAAGGTATATCCGAAATAAACCAAACTTGGCTTTGTCAAAACATCCTTTTCCGTCACCGTCTGCCCGGCAGAATTGACCAGCGTGAAGGGACCACCGATATCACCGCCAACCGCTCCAGCCCGGCAATCGGCAAAACGGTCATTCGACTTTGCGAACTGGCCATAGGCGAACAGCCCGCCCACCATGCCCACCACGGCTGCCGCCGCCACGCCTGCATAAAGCTTCATCATCCCGGCATCCTTCCCATTCGCTTGCGCCCGGCGCACCGCCTGTGTTTGATCGCGGTTCCACCGCCGCTTAACAATGTGCAACTTCGTCACGCAAGGCCCGGATTTCCAGATGATGAACCCAGGCTTCGGCCTTCTGTCCCGCGACACGCGCAGCGATTGGGTCCGCCTGCGGACCCTGATCCTGCTGCGCTGGATGGCGATCACGGGCCAACTGGCCGCCATCACCGTGGCCGACCGCGTCTATGGCATCCAGCTTCCGCTTGGCCTGTGCTACATGGCTGTGGGCGCGTCCATCATCGCCAACCTCATTTCCATCTTCGTCTACCCAGAGAACAAGCGCCTTTCCGAAATCGAGGCGATGCTGACCCTCCTCTTCGATCTGTCGCAGCTTTCCTTCCTGCTGTATCTCACCGGTGGCCTGACCAACCCCTTCGCCCTGCTGATCCTCGCGCCCGTCACCATCTCCGCCTCGGCGCTGGAGCTTCGCACCACCCTCCTCCTCGGCGCACTGGCCATTCTGTTCACCTGCCTCATCACCTTCGTGAACGTGCCCCTGACCATGGCCGATGGGTCGCGGCTGGAGGTTCCGGTCGTCTTCGAATTCGGGTTCTGGCTTGCCATCGTCATCGGCATCATCTTCCTCGGCCTCTATTCCCGCCGTATCTCGACCGAGATCCGCTCCATGTCCGACGCGCTGCTGGCCACGCAGATGGCGCTCGCCCGCGAACAGAAACTTACCGACCTTGGCGGTGTCGTGGCCGCCGCCGCCCACGAACTCGGCACACCTCTCGCCACCATCAAGCTCGTCAGCACCGAGATGATGGAAGAGCTAAAGGATAACCCCTCCCTCCTCGAAGATGCCGCCCTCATCCGCGATCAAGCCGACCGCTGCCGCGACATCCTGCGCAGCATGGGCCGCGCCGGAAAGGATGACCTGCACCTTCGCCAGGCCCCCCTTGCCTCTGTCCTGCGCGAGGCCGCAGAACCCCATATGGGCCGCGGCAAGACCGTGGAATTCAGCCTCCTTCCCGGCCCGGGTGGCACGGACCGGCAACCCACCATCCTGCGTCGTCCCGAAGTGATCCACGGCCTGCGCAACCTGATCCAGAATGCCGTCGATTTTGCCCGCACCACGGTCTGGGTCGATGGCGAATGGACGGACCGCGCCATCACCATCCGCATTGTCGATGATGGCGAAGGCTATCCCCCGCAAGTCATCGGCCGCATCGGAGATCCCTTCGTCCGCTCACGCCGCCTGGCGCAAGACCTGCACAAGCGTCCAGAATACGAAGGCATGGGGCTTGGGCTTTTCATCGCAAAAACGCTGCTGGAACGCACCGGTGCCGAACTGTCCTTCGCCAATGCCTCCGACCCCTTCCTTACACCCGAAGAACGCCCTGAACGTTGCGGCGCCATCGTGGAGCTGGTCTGGCCCATGTCCGAAATCGTCGGTCCGCGCTCCGCGCAACTGGGCGATAATCTCCGCTTCGAAGTCTGAAACGGGCCGTATGCGCGGACCGCTACGCCTGCGTGACCGGCCGGGATATGCCAGCGCCGCGCAATTTTAACCTTTTGTTAAGGTTACTCACACAAGGGTTGATCGTTTCAATTCTGGCGGCACCCTTGTCCTTGCACTCCCACTCCCCTCGATCCTTTTTCGCGGCCATTGCCAAGGGGCTTTCCCTCCTGCTGCCCGCCATCCTCTTTCGCGCCCTGCGTCGAACCTCCCTGGCCGATCCAGCCTTGGAAACCATCCCGCAGCGCATCCCCATTCCGCTCTGGAGAACGGATGCCGCGGGCCGCGTCCTGTGGTCAAATCCTGCCTGCAACGAGATCTGGCCTTCGCAAGACCCGCCCGGCCTTCCCGGCCGCATCAAGGTTTCCGTGCAGGGACTCGACCGCCATTTCGACATAGGCCGTACGGGCGATCTGCTCCATGCCCTGCCCACAGACGCGCTGATCCAGGCCGAAACCTCCCTGCGCGACATGGTTCAGGCGATGGCAAAGACCTTTGCCCAATTGCCCACCGGACTAGCCGTGTTCGATCGCAACCGCCACCTGCAAAGCTTCAACCCGGCTCTGGCGCAACTCACCCGCCTTTCCCCCGAATTCCTGTCCCGCCGCCCCTCCCTCGTCACCATGCTCGATCGGATGCGCGACCAGAACATGGTGCCCGAGCCGAAGAACTGGAAAGACTGGCGGCGTCAGATCGCCGAAATGGAGCGTGCCGCCACCCATGGCCAATTCGCGGAAACCTGGTCCCTGCCCGGCGGGCAGACCTATCGCGTCACCGGCAGGCGGCACCCGGACGGCGGCCTCGCCCTGATGATCGACGATATATCGACAGAGATCATCCGCAGCCGCCGCTACCGTGCCGATCTGGAACTGTGCCAAGGGGTCGTCGATACCCTGTCGGACGGCATCGCCGTCTTTGCCGCAACCGGGCAACTCGTCATGTCCAACGCGGCCTATGCCACACTCTGGAACCACAATCCGGGTGAAGAGCTCGCACCCACCGGAATCCGCCAGCTTGCCGACCATTGGAGAGCCTGCTCCGCCCCCACGAGCCTCTGGTCCGAAGCCGAAGATTTCATGACCACCCTCGATGACCGTCACACATGGCAGGCCGAGGCACGGCTGACCGATGGGCGCCTGATCCATTGCCGCTTCTCGCCACTGGCCAACCGCGCAACGCTGGTCAGCTTCCGCGAAGTCCGGATCGGCACGTCCCCCCTCGCCATTGCAACAGCCGGGGCGTGATCCGTCCTGTCGATCTGCTTGCGATGGCCCGGCATGGCGGTAAAACTGCCGCCATGACAACGCCCCCCGACCTATCCCTTCACCTGCCTGATGAAGAGGCCACGGCCGACCTTGGCGTCCGGCTTGCCTCACTCCTGCGGGCAGGCGACAGCCTGCTGCTTGAAGGGCCGATCGGCGCGGGAAAATCCCACTTCGCCCGTGCGTTCATCCGTGCCCGGTTGGGACGCATGGAAGACGTCCCCTCACCCACCTTCACCCTCGTGCAGACCTATGAGTCGGACCCCGATATCTGGCACGCCGATCTGTACCGTCTGACCCACCCCGATGACGTTCTGGAACTCGGTCTCGAAGATGCCTTCGCCACGGCCATCTGCCTCATCGAATGGCCGGACAGACTTGGCGCGCACCTGCCCGCCAACGCCTTGCGCCTGCGCCTCGGGGCCGAAGGCGAAGGCCGCCGCGCCGTTCTGTCCGGCGGCAGGCCGGGGCTTCTTGCGTCACTGGACCTGCAGGAATGACCCTTCGACGCGACAGGTCGGACGCATTTCTTGCGCGGACAGGCTGGGCCGCAGCGGCCCGTTGCTTCCTTGCAGGCGATGCTTCCGATCGCAGCTATGACCGCCTCTTCCTGAACGGACAGACCGCCGTCCTTATGGACGCGCCTCCGGGAAAGGGTGACGATACCGCGACCTTTGCCGCCATCGCCCGGCATCTGGCAGGGCTTGGCCTTTCCCCCCCGGCAATCCTCGCCGAAGATCATGCCGACGGCTTCCTTCTGATCGAAGATCTGGGCGACGGTCTTTACGCCCGTCTCATCGCCGAAGATCCGGGGTTGGAACAACCGCTCTACGCCGCCGCGACAGATGTCCTTGTCCACCTCCAACGCCACGATGCGCCGCCCGACCTGCCCGATCTTTCCGCCCGTGACTGGGCCGAAGCGGCAGGTTTTGCCCTGTCATGGTATGCCTTCGCGGCCAGCGGAAAATCCCCCGATCCGGCCATGTTCGTGACGATTCTTTCCGATCTGATGCGCAACCATGCGGATGGCCCGCGCGTCATGATCCTGCGCGACTACCACGCGGAAAACCTGCTCTGGCTGCCAGACCGGCAGGGCACGGCCCGTGTCGGACTTCTGGACTTCCAGCTCGCCCAGATGGGACAGCCGGGCTACGATCTCGTTTCCCTCCTGCAGGATGCCCGCCGCGACGTTGCCCCGCAGACAGAGGCCGCCATGACCGCCCGCTTCTGCGCCGCCAAGGGCATCAACCCCACCGCCTTCGCCGCCACTTACGCCACCCTGGGTGCCCAGCGCGCCCTGCGGATCATCGGCATCTTCGCACGGCTTTGCCTCAAGGGTGGCAAACCCGGCTATGTCCCGCTCCTCCCCCGCGTCTGGGGCCAGCTCCAGCGCAACCTGGCGCATCCCGCCCTCGCCCCCCTTGCCGCGCTCTGCCGCGATCTTCTTCCCGAACCAACCGCCGAAACCCTCCAAAGGATCACCGCGCAATGCGGCCAACACCCCCACCGCTGATGCTCTTCGCCGCAGGGCTTGGAACCCGCATGGGCGCGCTGACGGCCACGCGCCCCAAACCGCTGATCCCCGTCGCGGGCAAACCCCTGATCGACCACGCCCTCACCCTGGCCGATCGCGCGGGCATCACGCGGATCGTGACCAACACGCATTACCTGCCCGACCAGATCGAATTGCACCTTGCCCACCGCCCCATCGCCATCTCGAAGGAACAGCCCCGCATCCTCGAAACCGGGGGCGGGCTGAAACGCGCCCTGCCCCTGCTGGCTGACAATCCCGTCCTGACCCTGAACACCGATGCCGTCTGGACGGGCGAAAATCCACTGACCCAACTCCTTGCCGCATGGGACGCCACGCGGATGGATGGGCTCCTCCTCCTGCTTCCCGCCCATCTGGCGACCGGACACAACGGCACCGGAGATTTCCGGATGGATGAACAGGGCCGCCTCACCCGCGCCAGAGGTGCGCAAGGCCCCGTCTACCTCGGCGCGCAGATCCTCCGCACCGATGCCCTTGCCGACATCACGGAAGAGGTTTTCTCCCTCAACCTCCTCTGGGACCGGATGATCGCAACGGGCCGCCTCTACGGCCTTGTCCACAAGGGCGGCTGGTGTGATGTGGGCCGCCCGGAAGGCATCGCATTGGCCGAAACCCTGCTAGGCTACCACCCATGATGTTTCCCGATCCCGGCCCCCGCCTGTTTCACCTGCCCCCCGGCGTCGATTTCGCGCCTGCCCTTGTCGCGGGCCTCCGTGCCCGGCTCGCAGGCGACCCGCCCGAGGCAATGGCCCGCGTCACCCTCTACCTCAACACCAATCGCATGCGCCGCCGCGTCATCGATGCCTTCCTCGCTTCCGGCCCCGGCTTCCTCCCCCGCCTCCGCGTCCTCACCGATATCGCGGAGGGCCAGCCCCTCGTCGGCCTGCCCGCAGCCGTCTCCCCGCTGCGCCGCCGCCTCGAACTGACGCAACTCATCGCCGGCCTCCTTGAACGCCAGCCTGACCTCGCGCCGCGCGCCGCGCTTTATGACCTCGCCGACAGCCTCGCCACGCTGATGGATGAAATGCAGGGCGAAGCGGTCTCCCCCGCCACCATCGCCGCGCTGGATGTCTCCGACCATTCCGCCCACTGGGCCCGCACCCGTGAATTCCTCCGCATCGTGACCCCGTTCTTCGCGGGGACAGAAGCGCCGGATGCCGAAACCAGGCAGCGCCTCGCCGTAACCCGCCTGTCCGACCTCTGGACCTCCAACCCGACGCATGACCCGGTCATCGTCGCAGGCTCCACCGGGTCGCGCGGCACCACGGCAGCCTTGATGCAGGCCGTGGCGGGCCTTCCGCAGGGTGCGCTCATCCTTCCCGGCTTCGACACCTCGATGCCCGGCCATGTCTGGGACAGGCTCGACAACGCAATGACGGGCGAGGATCACCCCCAGTTCCGCTTCCGGCGCCTGATGGACCGCCTCTCCCTCACCCCCGACGCGATCCAGCCCTGGACTACCACCCGACAACCCCCGGCGCCCGACCGCAATCGCCTGATCTCCCTCTCCCTCCGCCCCGCCCCGGTTACCGACCAGTGGCTCGAAGAAGGCACCGCCCTGCCCGACCTCCTCCACGCCACCGAAACCCTCATCCTCGTCGAAGCACCCACACCACGAACCGAGGCGCTCACCATCGCCCACATCCTCCGCCAGGCGGCAGAGGATGGCGCCCCCGCCGCCCTCATCACCCCCGACCGGATACTCACCCGCCGCGTTACCGCCGCGCTGGACCGCTGGGGCATCACGCCCGATGATTCCGCCGGTCGCCCGCTCGCCCTTTCCGCCCCCGGCCGCCTGCTGCGCCATGTGGCGGGGATCATGGGTGCGAAACTCACCTCGGACGCGCTTCTCACGCTTCTCAAACACCCGCTCGCCTTTTCCGGCGGCGACCGAGGGCAGCATCTGAAGAATACGCGCGATCTGGAATTGCGGCTCCGCCGGGAAGGCCCCGCCTTCCCGTCCGGCGCAGACCTCGCGAACTGGGCGCAGGCGCGCACGAAACAGCACCTCGACAAAGGCACGGAGGACAACGGTCTTTCCGCATGGGCCGCCGCCCTTGCCCCGATCCTCGACCACGCCGCCACCGTGACCGAGGCTCCGATCTCCGATCTCACCGCCATCCACCGCACCCTGACCGAATCCCTCGCCCGCGGCACCGCGCCCGATGGCTCCGGCACCCTCTGGGAAAAGGAGGCCGGGGCCGAAGCACAAAACTTCATGGACAGCCTCTCCCGCGAGGCGGACGCTGGCGGATCCCTCACCCCCGTCGCCTATGCCGACCTCTTTGATGCCGTCATCGCCCGGGGCGAGGTGCGCGAAACCGTCATCGCCCATCCCGGCATCCTGATCCTCGGCCCGCGCGAGGCGCGCGAACAGGGGGCCGAACTCGTCATCCTTGCCGGCCTGAACGATGGCACATGGCCCCGCCTGCCGGATCCGGACCCCTGGCTGAATCGCCAGATGCGCAAGGATGCGGGCCTTCTCCTTCCAGAACGGCAGGTCGGCCTGTCCGCCCATGACTACCAGATCGCCGCCGCCGCCCCGCGCGTCATCCTCACCCGCGCCACGCGGGATGCCGAGGCGGAAACCGTCCCCTCCCGCTGGCTGAACCGCCTGACGAACCTCATGGACGGCCTGCCCGACCGAAACGGCCCCGATGCACTGAAATCCATGCGCCAGCGCGGCAACGACCTCCTCGCCCTGACCACCGCGCTGGAACAACCCAGCGCCGACCAGCAGGCCGACCCCCGCCTGAAACCCGCCCAGCGCCCGTCGCCCCGCCCGCCGCTGGACCAGCGCCCGAAGGAACTCTCCCTCACCCGCATCGGCCTGCTGATCCGCGATCCCTATGCGATCTACTGCCGCTACGTCCTGCGCCTTCACCGACTCGATCCGCTGCGCCATGAACCCGATGCCGCCCTTCGCGGCCAGATCCTGCACAAGATCCTTGAAACCTTCGTCAAGGACCGCCCCGACGGCGAAACCCTCCCCGCCGCAAGACAGCGCCTTCTGGAAACCGCCCGCATCACCTTGCAGGACATGGTCCCCTGGCCCGCCGCCCGCGCCCTCTGGCTCGCGCGCCTTGCCCGCGCGGCCGATTTCTTCCTTTCCATCGACGGCCGCGATGCAGGAACACCGGTCATCCTCGAATCCAAAGGTGGCGTAGACCTGCCCAGCCTGCACTTCCGCCTCTCCGGCACACCGGACCGTATCGACCGCCTGCCCGACGGCCGCCTCCATATCCTCGACTACAAGACCGGCAATCCCCCCAGCCAGGCCGCCCAGAAAGCCTTCGACAAACAACTCCTCCTCGCCGCCGCCATGGCCGAACGCGACGGGTTCAAGGGGCTGGAGGCATCAGAGGTGGCAAGGATCACCTATGTCGGCCTGGGCAACACCCCGAAGACAGAGGAAACCGAAATCACCCCCGCCCTCACCGCCGAAGTCTGGCAAGGCCTCCACGACCTCGTCGCCCATTACCGGCTCGAAGCCGCCGGCTACACCGCCCGCCGCGCCGTGCAGAAAGAACGCTTCGAAGGCGATTACGACCACCTGTCGCGCTACGGCGAATGGGACACGACCTCGCACCCGAAACCCCAACCCGTCGGGGGCGCGACATGACGACCGCTCCCACCGCCTCGGAACGCCAGGTCCAGGCCGCGCAACCTGCCTTCTCCACATGGCTTTCCGCCAATGCCGGCTCCGGCAAGACCCGCGTGCTGACCGACCGCGTCGCCCGCCTGCTGCTGGGGGGCGTCGAACCCCAGCACATCCTTTGCCTCACCTACACAAAGGCCGCCGCGACCGAGATGCAGAACCGCCTGTTCAAGCGTCTGGGCGAATGGGCCATGAAGCCGGGCCCCGCCCTGCGTGAAGCCCTTGCCGAACTGGGTGAAGGGGACAGCATCACCCCCGAAACCCTGGCCAAGGCCCGCCGCCTCTTCGCCCGCGCCATTGAAACGCCGGGCGGCCTGCGCATCCAGACCATCCACTCCTTCTGCGCCAGCCTGCTGCGCCGCTTCCCACTGGAGGCCGGCGTCAGCCCGCAATTCACCGAACTCGACGACCGCACCGCCCGTCTCCTGCGGGATGAGATCGTCGAGGACCTGGCCGATACCCTCGCCCCCGACATCATCGCCGCCCTCGCCCGTGCCTGGACGGGCGAAGATTTCGGCGACCTCGTGCAACAGATCGTGGGAAACCGCGCCCGCTTTGCCAAACCCCTGACGCCGGATACGGCCCGAACGCTTTTCGGCCTGAAACAAGGCGAAACCGCCGAAACCCTGCTCGCCTCCACCTTCCTGGGGGATGAGGCGGCATGGATGCCGGCTGTCATCGCGGCCCTTCAGGCCAAGGGCGGCAATGACGCCAAGGCCGCAGCAAAACTCGCGCCGCTCGATCTGTCCAACGCCACCCTGGCAACGCTTGGCGCCCTGGAAGGGGTCTTCCTCACCGGCCCCGCCGCCAAGGAACCCTTCACCGCGAAACTCGGCACTTTCCCCACCAAGGAAACGCGCGGCGCCCTCGGCCCCTTGCTCGACAGGCTCGAAAACTTCATGCGCCGCGTCGAATCCGCCCGCTCCACCCGTTGCGCCCTCAATGCGATGGACCGCGCCCTCACGCTGCACCGCTTTGCCGCCGCCTTCCTGCCGCTCTACGAAGACCGCAAGCAACAGCGTGGCTGGCTCGACTTCGACGACCTGATCACCCGCGCATCCTCCCTCCTCATCAATCCCTCTGTCGCGGCATGGGTGCTGTTCCGCCTCGACGGCGGCATCGACCACATCCTTGTGGACGAGGCGCAGGATACTTCCCCCGACCAATGGCGCGTCATCGAATCCCTCGCCGCCGAATTCACCGCAGGCTCCGGCGCGCGCGACGGGAACCGCACCCTCTTCGTCGTGGGCGACAAGAAGCAATCGATCTATTCCTTTCAAGGCGCCGATGTCGCCGCCTTCGACGCCAAGCAGGATACCTTCAAGGCCAAATTCCACGCCGTCCAACGCGCCTTCCAGTCGCTGGAACTGGAACACTCCTTCCGCTCCTCTCCCGCCATCCTCCGGGTGGTGGACGAAACCTTCGGCGACCGCTTCCCCACCGCGCTTGGCGGCAAGTCAAGCCATATCGCCCATTGGTCCGCCATGCCGGGCCGCGTCGACCTCTGGCCCCTGATCGACAAGGCGGAAGGCAAGGAAGATGACGATTGGCGCAACCCGGTGGACCTGATCACCGAAGAACATCACGCCGCCCGTCTTGCGGCCAGGATCGCCGATGAAATCCACGCCCTCATCGCAGCCGGCACCGCGATCCCCGACAAGGGCACCAGCCGCCCCGTCCATGCGGGCGACTTCCTGATCCTCGTCCAACGCCGATCCGAACTGTTCCAGGAGGTGATCCGCGCCTGCAAGGCCCGCGGCCTGCCCATCGCCGGGGCCGACCGACTGAAACTCGGCGCCGAACTGGCGGTGAAAGACATCACCGCCCTTCTCTCCTTCCTCGCCACACCCGAAGATGACCTCTCCCTCGCCGCCGTCCTCCGCTCTCCGCTTTGCGGCTGGACCGAAGCCGAACTCCACGCCCTCGCCCAGCCCCGAAAGGGCTATCTGTGGGAAGCTCTGCGCGACCGCGCCGCCGACTTCCCCCCCGCCCACGCCATGCTGAAAGACCTGCGCGACCAGGCTGACTTCATCCGCCCCTATGACGTGATCGAACGCCTCCTCACGCGCCACGACGCCCGCCGCCGCCTGATCCAGCGACTGGGGTCCGAAGCGGAGGATGGCATCGACGAGCTTCTCTCCCAGGCCCTCGCCTATGAACGCGGCAATGTGCCCAGCCTGACAGGCTTCCTCGTCTGGCTATCCACCGACGAGGTCGAGGTGAAGCGCCAGACCGACAGCGAAGGTCACCGCATCCGCGTCATGACCGTCCACGGCTCCAAAGGGCTGGAGGCGCCCATCGTCATCCTCCCCGATACCTGCGACCGAAAATCGAACGATCGCGATGAAGTGGTGATCGTCCAGGAAACCCCCCTCTGGCGCACACCCGCCGACGAAAGCCCCGCCGCCATCGCCGCCGCCCGCGCCGCCCGCAAGGATCGCGAGGCCGAAGAACGCCTCCGCCTGCTCTACGTGGCCCTCACCCGTGCGCGGTCATGGCTCATCGTCTGCGGCGCGGGCGAGGCGAAGCAGGACCAAAGCTGGTATCGCCTTGTCGAACAGGGGATGCAGGCCGCAGGCACGGAAACCCTTCCCGGCGGCATCCGCCGCCATGCCTTCGGCAGCTGGCCCGCGCCCATGACACGGGCCGTGGAAACACGGGCCCTTCCTTCCCTTCCCGGCTGGGCCACCACCACGGCCGCCATCCCGCCCCGCCCGGCACAGCCCCTCTCGCCCTCCAACCTCGGCGGGGCCAAGGCCATCCCCGGCGACGGGCTGGACGAAGAAACCGCCATGGCGCGCGGTTCGGCCCTGCACCTCCTCCTCGAACATCTTCCTTCCGCCGATCCCGCAGACCATGCCGCCATCGCCGCGGCTCTGGTCCCCGACGCCACACTCCGCGCCGATGTCCTGCCCGAGGCGCAGGCCACCCTCTCTGCCCATCCCGGCCTTTTCACCGCCGCCGCCCTGGCCGAGGTGGAAATCACCGCCACCCTGCTGGGCCGGCCGATGCGCGGCACCATCGACCGCCTGATCGTGGAACCCGACCGGGTCCTGGCCATCGACTTCAAGACCAACCGCGTCATCCCCGCCACTGCCGCCGAAACACCCGAAGGCATCCTTCGCCAGATGGGCGCCTATGCGCTGGCGCTGGCGCAACTCTTTCCCGGCCGGCGCATCGAAACCGCGATCCTGTGGACAAGAAAGGCACAACTGATGCCCCTCCCTCCCGATATCGTGAGTGCAGCCCTGTCATGCGCCACGATCCCTTGACGATTCCCCGGCCCATCCCTAGCTTCGGTGGCCGATATTCCAATCAGGAGATATGTCAGATGGGCGCTGCGACCGTCGCCGTCACCGATGCCACCTTCGACACCGAAGTCCGCAAGTCGGACATCCCGGTCGTGGTGGATTTCTGGGCCGAATGGTGCGGCCCCTGCCGCATGATCGGCCCGGCTCTGGAAGAACTTGCCACCGAATATGCGGGCAAGGTCAAGATCGTGAAGATCAACGTGGACGAAAACCCCG
>Ga0164290_1002080_pt1 | contig 17461 bp, 18 predicted proteins | sample Micstemetagenome_FD_108782 | JGI IMG/M metagenome (GOLD analysis project Ga0164290, IMG submission 108782) | Contaminated culture microbial community from soil near Moab, Utah, USA - Microcoleus steenstrupii SON62 (Illumina Assembly) | ecosystem: Environmental > Terrestrial > Soil > Soil crust... | reverse complement strand
GCAGGCGATGCCCTTTGCCACGCAGGGCACGCAGGGATCGCAGGGCAGCGGGGGCTTTGGGGCCCGGATCGCGGGGGCGGTGGATGACCTTGCCGCCGCGCAGGCAAAGGCGTCGAACAGTGCGAAGGCGTTCGAAATGGGTCTGGAGACGGCCCTCGCCTCGGTGATGGTCGATCAGCAGATCTCGTCGCTGGGGTTCCAGTTCGCGCTGAACGTGCGGAACAAGGCGCTGGGCGCCTACCGCGACATCATGAACATGCCGGTCTGAGACCGGGCGAAGGACTGACGCAAGATGGCAATGACCCCGGCTCCCTCTTCAGGCGGCAACCCCATCATGGCCCAGGTCAAGGGCACGGTGAGCAATGTGCTGCGCATGGGCAATCAGCCCGCGCTGCGCCGGGCGATGCCGGCCATCCTGATCCTCGGGGTGGCGGCGCTGGCCGTGGGCGGCTGGCTGGTGCTGCGGGAACCGGCGCGGATGGTGCTGTTTCCGGGGCTGGCCGAGGCCGACAAGGCGCGGGTCATCGACTCGCTGGGGGCAGCGGGCATCGACGCGACGGTGGACAGCCTGACCGGCGAGGTGGAGGTGCCTTCGGGCGATTACTACCGCGCAAGGATGCAGCTGGCCTCGGAAGGGCTGCCCACCTCCATGCCGGATGCCAATGCGGTGCTGACAGACCTGCCCATGGGGGCGAGCCGGTCGGTCGAAGGGGCGCGGCTGCGGCAGGCGCAGGAACTTGAACTCGCGCGGTCGATCAACGAGATCGCCGCCGTGTCGCAGGCGCGGGTGCATCTGGCCCTGCCCGAGAAATCGGCCTTCCTGCGCGATACCCAACCGCCGCGCGCATCGGTCTTTCTGCAACTGATGCAGGGGCGGGTGCTGGAACCGTCGCAGGTCGAGGCGATCGTGAACCTTGTCTCCACCTCGGTTCCAGGGATGGCGCGGGGCGATGTGACGGTGGTGGACCAGATGGGGCGGCTGCTGTCGCGCGGGTCGGATGATCCGGCGGCGGTGGTGTCGGACCGGCAGTTGCAGCACCGGCTTGAGGTCGAAAAGCTGTATCGTGAACGGATCGAGGCAATGCTGACGCCCATCGCCGGGCCGGGGAACTTGTCCGTGCAAGTCACGGTGGACATGGATTTCACCCAGAGCCAGATCACCGAAGAGCGGGTCGATCCGACGGGCACGGCGCTGCGGTCGGAACAATCGGAACTGGTGGAGAGTGCGGAACCGCAGGCGCGGGGCATTCCGGGCGCGGTGGCGAATGCGCCGCCGAACCAGGCGGATCTGGTACCGGCCGGACAGGCGACGGGCGCGCCACCGCCCCTGGCGGGCGCGATCACCAACCGGCAGAGCGGGTCGACCAAGAATTACGAGGTCAGCCGGACCGTGGAGACCACGCAACCCGCCACGGCGCAGATCACGAAGATCAGTGCGGCGATCCTGATGCGGGCGGTGCCGTCAACGGCACCGGTGGAGGAAGGGGCGGAACCCCCGCCGCTGCTGCCCGAGGAGTTGCGTGCCGATCTTGAAAAGCTGGTGCAGGGCGCCATCGGATTTGACGCCGAGCGCGGCGACAGCATCACCATCACGGCGCAGCCCTTCATGGATGTGGTCATGGCCGAAACGCCGACCGACTGGTCCTGGGTGGGAGAGGCGTCGCGGCAACTGGGCCTGATCGCACTGATCGCCATCATTGCGCTGGGGATCATCCGTCCGCTGCTGACCCGTGTCAGCTTTGGCGGCGAAGCAGGGACGGCGCCGGGTGGCGTGCAGCTGGGCGGCCTGCGCGGGGTGGAGGTCACGGCGGGTGACAGCCTGGACGATGTTCAGGCCCGGCTGGAGGCACGCCGCGCCAAGCTGACCACTGCGGCGCTGGGCGCGAATGTCAGCCGGGAAGAGAAGTTTGCCGTGCTGAGGCAGATCGTGGCCGAGGATCCGGGCCGCATCGCCAGCGTGCTGCAACGGATGATGAAGGACGATCTGGATAGCGCCCCGCGCGCCTGATCGACAGACGACCAACGGAAAGGAGCCTGACATGCCCGCCCCCCGCCCCGCAGCCACCGGACCTGCCGCATCGACCATGCAGCCGCTGGAGAAACTGACCTCGCTGCAGCGGGCGGCCGTGCTGATGATGCTGTTCGGGGAACGGGCGGCGGCGGCCGTGCTGCGGAACCTTTCGCCGTCGGAAGTGCAGCATCTGGGCGCGGCCATGTATTCGGTTGGCGATGTGGACCAGCTGACGCTGGAACATGTGGTGGAGCATTTCCTGGTGGAACTGACCAACGAGACGGGTCTGAACCACGGTGCTCCGGTCTATATCCGGTCGATGATGACCGAGGCGCTGGGCGAGGACAAGGCGCAGTCTATCATCAGCCGGATCAACCCCTCTTCGGTGGAGCGTCCGATCGAGATCCTTGACTGGATGGATGCGCGGTCCATCGCGGAGCTGATCATCGACGAACATCCGCAGATCATCGCACTGGTCGTGGCCTGCCTGGAATACAGTCTGGCCGCCGATGTGCTGACCCTGCTGCCCGAGGACATCCAGCCCGACATCGTGCGGCGCATCGCCGACCTGACCTCGATCCAGCCCGAGGCGTTGCGCGATCTGGAGCAAGTCATGCAACGGAAGTTCAAGGCTTCGGCCACGACGCGCGCCAGCCAGATCGGCGGCGTGAAGGCGGCGGCGCGGATCATGAACTTCACTCGCTCGCAGACGGAGCAGCGGATCATGCGTGAGGTCCGGAAGGAGGACAAGGACCTGATGCAATCCATCATGGAGAACATGTTCGTCTTCGAAAACCTCGAACAGTCCGACGAACGGTCGCTGCAGACCCTGCTGCGGAGCGTGGACAATGAACAGCTTGTGCTGGCGCTGAAGGGCGCGAGTGAGGGGCTGCGCGACAAGCTGCTGGGTTGCATGTCGACGCGGGCGGCGGCAAACCTGAAGGACGAGATGGAGGCGCTGGGCCCGGTGCGGCTGACGGATGTGCAGGAGGCGCAGAAGGCCATCGTGGCCACGGCGCGCAAGCTTTCGGACGAGGGCACGATCGTGCTGGCGGGCCGTGGCGGCGAGCAGATGGTGTAACCGATGACCGAGGGAGATGCCCCGCGCATGGGACCGGCCGAAGTGATGGCGATGATCCGCGCTTCGGCCCAGAAGGGATTTGCAGGCAAGGCGCCGCTGTCCCCGTCCGACGGCGTGTTCCGTCGCGCGAGCCTGGACAGCGTGCGACGGATCGAACCGGGCGCTGCGGTGGTCTTGGACGAGGTCGCGCTGCCCGGGGACGGGCTGGCCATGGATGTCATGGCCCCCGATCCGGTGGAGGCGGCCCCGGCCCCGGTGATCGACGACCCGGCGGCGAAACTGGCCGAGGCGCGCAGCGACGGCTATGCCGCCGGTCGTGCCGATGGGCTGGACGAGGGGCGGGCGGCAGGGCTGGCCGAAGGGCGGGCCGAGGCCGAGGCGGCCTTTGCCCCGGCGCGGGCGGCCTTTGTCGCCGCCGTGGCGGCGCTGGCGGGGCAGGATGACCTGTCGGATCGTCTGTCATCGGTCATCACCGAGGCGGTGCGGCGGCTGGCGGCGGAACGGGCGGGGCAGATGATCGACGCCTTGCCCGCAGCCTTTGCCGCGCGGGTGGAGGCGATGGCCGACCGCGTGGCGCAGGGGGTGCGGGCGGTGCAGGTGCGGCTGCACCCCGACGATCTTGCCGCGATCACCCCGCATCTGGCGGGGTATGAGGTGCTTTCCGGGGCGGCGCTGGCCGGTGATGCGCGGCTGGCGCGCGGCGATGTGGATGTGCGGGCCGAAGGCATCCGCATGGCCGATCTGATGGAGCCTGCGCCATGAGCCTGATGGAACGGGTGGGCGATGCGCTGTCGCCCCGGCGGCTGGCCCCTGCACCGGTGATCGAGGGGCGGGTGCTGCGCTATGACGGGCTGATCCTGGAGGCGACGGGGTTTCCGGCCAGCCCCGGCACGCTGTGCGAGATCGCGACGGAGACGGGAAACCCGGTGCAGGGCGAGGTTATCGGTTTCGCGCGCGGGCATGTGATGATGTTCCTGAACCAGCCGGGGGCGGGGATCATCGCAGGCGCGCGGGTGCGGGTGATCGACGGCGGGCAGGAGGCCGAGGTGGGCGAGGCGCTGCTGGGCCGGGTGGTGGATGCCGAGGGGCATCCGCTGGACGGGCTGCCAAACCCGCGCTGCGATGCGGTCTGGCCGCTGTCGGGGCGGTTGATGAACCCGCTTGCGCGGACGCCGGTGGACCGGCCGCTGGATGTGGGGGTGCGGATCATCAATGCCGCGCTGACCGTCGGGCGCGGGCAGCGCGTGGGCATCATCGCCGGGTCGGGCGTCGGCAAGTCGGTGCTGATGGAGATGATGGCGCGCTATACCGAGGCCGATGTCATCGTGGTGGGCCTGATCGGCGAGCGGGCGCGGGAGGTGGGGGCCTTTGCGCGATCGGTGATGCAGGGCGAGGCGGCGAAGCGCATCTGCATGGTGGCCGTGCCAGCCGACCGCTCCCCCCTGCTGCGCCTGCGCGCGGCGCGGCGGGCGACGGCGATTGCCGAGCATTTCCGCGCCAAGGGCAAGCAGGTGCTGCTGATCATGGACAGCCTGACGCGCGTCGCCCATGCCCAGCGGGAAATCGGGCTGGCCCTGGGCGAACAGCCGACGGCGAAGGGCTATCCGCCCTCGGTCGTGTCGCTGATCCCGGGGCTGATCGAGCGGACGGGGCCGGGGCTGCCCGGCGAAGGAGCGATTACCGCCATCTACACGGTTCTGGCGGATGGCGACGACACGACGAACGACCCGGTGGTCGATACGGCGCGCGCCATTCTGGACGGGCATTTCGTGCTGAGCCGCCGTCAGACGCAGATGGGCGTCTATCCGGCGGTGGACCTGCCGCAATCGGCCAGCCGGGTGATGGGCGACATCACCGATGCCCCGCATCGCGCGGCGGCGCAGAAACTGCGGCGGATGATCACGCTTTACATGGACAATCGCGACCTGATGCTGATGGGCGGCTATGTGCCGGGGCAGGACCCCGATCTGGACGAGGCGATCCGCCTTTGGCCGCAGGTGACGGCGCTGATCCGGCAGGGGGCGCATGAGCCTTCGGACTTTGCCGCCAGCCGTGAGGCGCTGATCGCGCTGGCCGGGGGTGGCGCATGACCGGGGGCAAGTCACGCGTGTTGAAGCTGATGGCCTTGCAGGAAAAGGCGCGGATCGCGGGGACGCTGGCCGATATGCGCGAAGTGGTGCGGCAAAAGGAAGAGGCCGACAGGATGGTGGAGCGCCTGCGCGAGGCGCTGGCGCGGCAGGGTGGCAAGCCGGGGATCCGGCTCGCGACCGAGATCGCGGCGGAACGGGCGATGGCGGCGCAACTGCTGACCGAGGCAGAGCGGCACCGGATGCGGCAGGAGGCGCTGGCCCTGCGGATGGCCGAGGAGCAGGCGAAGCTGGCCAAGCAGGAGCATCGCCACCAGACGCTGACCGACAAGGCGAAGGGCGCCCGGCGGAGCGAGGTCGAAGAGAAACTCGCATTGCGCGATGCGGCGATGCCGCCACGGCGGCGCTGACTTGGCATCGGATTTGCAACACTGGCCGGGGGCACCCCTTGTGCGCGCCTGCCGTTGAAACCGAGGACATGACCGATGACCTTGCCTGACATGATGCATACTCCGCGCGCTGCGGCTTCGGACGCCATTGTCAAGGTTGGCGGGGCAGAGGTTGGCAAGGCCGTCGGGAAGGGCGAAGGGAAGGCCGCTGCCGATTTCGCCGCGGCGCTGGCCGGGATCATGGGCAGATCCGTGGCCCCGGTCGGGGAAGGCGAAACCCCGGTTGAGGGGGGAACGGCCCTGCCGGGCACCGCCCAAGGGGTGGAGGGGATGGTGGCCGAGGGCGCATTCCTTGACGGAACGGCGACGGCCGGGTCTGCCGAGGCGATGCTGGACGATCTGGCAAAGACTGTCGCCCTGCTGCCGGCGGCTGCGGCCCAGGCCGCGACCCCAGAGGACGGCATCCCGCCCGAGACGGCCGAGACCCCGGTTCCCGGAGCGGCCCTGCAGGCGGCGCTGGCGGGGATGGTGAAGCCCTCGACGCCGCTTGTGACAGACGAGATCGCCGAGGAAGAGGTCACCGCGCCGGAAGAGGGCGGTGAAGCAGAAGAGGGCGAGGCCGTGCCGGAAGAGGCGGTGATCGATCCGCTGCTGGCCCTGGGCCTTGCGCAGGTTTCCCCGGCAACGACCCCTTTGGCCGAAGGCGAAGGCGAAATGGCCGTGGGCGCGGCCGTTTCAGCGGCGCTGGCGGGCGGTCTGGTGCAGCCCATGGCGACGCAGCAGGTGCGGACCGCACCGCTGCCGATGGGACTGGAGCCGGGCATGCAGACGGGGGCGGCCGGGACGACCGGGACGGAGAGCCCGATCCAGAACAGCGAAACGGCGGTGCCGGAGCCTGAAACGCGGGAAGACGCCCGGGCCGAAGCCGGGGCACGTCGCGACATCCCGATGATCCAGCAGAGCCAGCAGGCGGCGGAGCGCGCTGCGGCCAAGCCTGCGGATACCGGGGCGCAGGCGGTTGATGCCCTGGCGGCAAAGGCTGTGGAGACGGGTGCCACGGCATCCGGCAGCGGAACCCAGGCCTTGCAGCCATCGCCGCAGAGCGCGCCGCAATCCGCAAGCCTGACCGGGCTGCCGGGCAATCCGGCGCCGATCGCGATGAACCGACCGGGTTGGGAGGGAGCGATTGCCGAGCGGATCGAGGCCGAACTGTCCGGAGATGGGCAGATCGAACTCGACCTGACGCCGGAACATCTGGGGCGGCTGAAGATCCGTCTCGATATGGTGGATGGCCAGACGATGGTGCGTTTCGTGACGGAAACGCCCGAAGCGGCGCGGCTGATCCAGCAGAACGAACACCGCCTGTCGGAAACCCTGTCGCGCGCCGGCCTGTCGCTGGGCGGGCAGGAGACCGCCAGCCGTGATCCGCAGGGCGAGCGACAGGCCCGGGGCGGCGGCGAGGCTGGCGGATTGATCTATGAGCGGCCCGCAGAGGCGAAGGCTGGCACCCTGGCGGTGCCGGGCCGCGCCGCGCAGGGGCTGGTGAACCTGGTTGCCTGAGGGAAATGACCCATGAGTGTTGAAATCGTCGATCCTGCCGTGAAGCCCGGAAAGGGCAAGAAGATCATCGGCTTCCTTGGAAAGCTGATCATGGCCGCGGTGTTTGGCGGGGCCGGGTTCGGGGCGGGCTATGTGTATTTCGCCAACCCCTTTTCCCCGACGCAGGACATGTTGCAGATGATCGAGCCCCATGCCGCGACCGAGGGCGAGGATGGCGAGCCGCAGCGGGTGGCCAAGGAGTTGCCGGAGCAGGAACTTTTCGTCACCTCCTATTTCACCTTCCCGGACCCTCTGACCTCCAACTTGCGGGATTCAAAGGCTTTCCTTCAGGTGCAGGTGGGGGTTTCCACGCAATATGACGAACAGGTGGTCAAGAATGTGGAGACCCACAAACTGGCCCTGCAATCGGACATGCTGGCGGTGATTGCGACCTTTGCCGAAGCGGACCTGGTGGGCACGGCCGGGCGGGCGAAGCTGGCGGATGCGCTGAAGGCGGCGATCAATGCGCGGCTGGAGGATATGGAAGGGTTCGGCGGCGTGGAGGACGTGTTCTTTCCGTCCTTCATGATGCAGTAAGGGGCGGCGCCATGGCGAGTACTCCGCGCAAGCTTTCCGCCAATGAGGTGGCCGCCCTTGTCGGCGGCCTGATGGAGAGCGCGAGTTTCGGCACCTCGGCGGACGGGGTGGAGGTTCGGCCCTATACCTTTGGTTCCAATGATATTTCCGTCATGGGCGATTACCATGCCCTGCGGATGATCAACGAAAGATTCTGCCGGATTGCGCGGTCCGTCTTTCTGCCGATGCTGCGCATCCAGCCGCGGATTTCGGCCTTTCCGGCGGAAACCCGCAGCTTTGACGACTATCGCAACAGCCAGGACAATTTCGTTTCGCTGACCAATACCAAGATCGAGGAATTGCGCGGCAACCACCTGATCGTCATTCCGCCATCCTTCATCAGCCTGCTGACGGATGCCTATTATGGCGGGTCGATCCGCTATGTCAAAACGGGGCGGAACGAATTCACCTCGACGGAACAACGGGTTATCGAGATCGTCACGGATCGGCTGAACGGGGCGCTGCAACTGGCCTGGCGCGACCTGATGCATCTGACCTTTAACGTCCAGAGCCGGGAAGAGAACATGCAATTCGCCGCCTTCGTGGATGGCGATGACATGATCGTTAACTGTTCCTTCATGGTGCAACTGCCCGATGCGGAACCCGCGAGTTTCGATATTCTCTATCCTTTCCAGACACTTAAGCCGATCAGCAGCCAGTTGAGGTCACGCACGCAGTCGGATTCGCTGGATGATGACAACAGTTGGCGCGAGCGGCTGGAGCGGGCGGTCATGTCCATCCCGCTGGAAGTGCGGACACGGCTTTGCGAGCCGGACATCGCGCTGAAGCATCTGGCCAATCTGAAGGAAGGCGACGTGGTGCCTGCGAAAGTGTCGGACAGGGTGGAAGTGCTGATCGATGGGAAGCCGTATTTCGAAGCGGTGCCGGGTGAGATTGCGGGGAAATCCGCGTTGAGCATCACAAAGACGATGAAGGGTTGAGGAACGATGACCGAAGCGGCCAAAACAAGCAGCGATGGGCTGCGACTGCTGGAAAACATCGGGGTCAAGCTGACCGTGGAGGTCGGACGGGCCGAGTTGACGATCCGGGATTTGCTAAGGTTGTCAGAGGGTTCGGTTATCGAACTGGACCGGTTGGCGGGAGATCCGCTGGATGTTCTGGTGAATGGCACGCTGATCGCCAAAGGCGAGGTGGTGATGGTCGGCGAACGTTTTGGCATCCGCTTTGGCCAGATCATCGACCCGGAAAAACGGGCCGAAAGCATCTGAGGCGACTGTCCGGGTTTCGTGCCGGGTTCTGTGCCGCAGACTGTCAGCACGCGGCGCGCGCTGTGTTGAACCGGCGTTAGGGTGAGCGCGCGGGCAAGGGCGCGCGGGGGGCGGTCGAGAAAAAGTGCGGGATCGCACCGTTGGGGGCGTCATCCGGCATGGGGCTTGCAGGTGAGGGGTGAGAAGTCCCTTTGCCGGAGTGCCCGACTTGGACGTGATCCGACCTGATCAGATCCTGACGCTGACCCTGTTCATGGCCGTGCTGGGCCTTGGCTGGCTGGTGGTGAAACTGAACCGTGGCGGGCTGGCCCGCCGGATTGCGGGCACCCGCCGGCTGCGGCTGGTGGAGGTGGCGGCGCTGTCGCCGAGTGACCGGGCGATGATCCTGGCGGTGGATGGGCGGGAATTCCTGATCCTGCGCTGCCGGGGGGAGGCCCCGCTGATGACCGCCTTGCCAGAGAGGGCGACCCCCCCTGCCCTGCCGGATGCGACCAAGATGGAGGATGTGGCATGAGCGCGCGCTGGCTGTTGGTCATCCTTTTTCTTTCGCTGCCGGGCGTGGCGATGGCGCAGGGTCTGCCCGCGCTGACCATGACCGAGGGCGAGGGCGGGACGACCTATTCGCTGTCCTTCCAGATCCTGGCGTTGATGACGGCGCTGACGGTGCTGCCGTCCATCGTGCTGGGCATGACAGCCTTCACGCGGATCATCATCGTGCTGTCGATCCTGCGGCAGGCGCTGGGCACGCAGCAGACCCCGCCGAACCAGGTGCTGGTCGCGCTGGCGCTGTTCCTGACCTTTTTCGTGATGCAGCCGACGATGACGCAATTCTATGACGAGGCGCTGTCGCCTTTCCTGGACGGACAGATGCCGGCCGATCAGGCGATCGAGACGGGCACCGCGATCATCAAGGCCTTCCTGATCGAGAATACGCGGCAGAACGACCTGATGATGTTCCAGCAGCTTGCCGGGGACGAGCCCTATGCAAGTCAGGACGAGGTGCCGCTGTCGGTGCTGCTGCCCGCCTTCATCACATCGGAACTCAAGACCGCGTTCCAGATCGGGTTCCTGATCTTCCTGCCCTTTCTGGTGATCGACATGGTCGTGGCGTCGATCCTGATGGCGCTGGGGATGATGATGCTGTCGCCGATGCTGGTGTCGCTGCCCATCAAGCTGCTTCTTTTCGTGCTGGTGGATGGCTGGGCGCTGACCGTGGGGTCGCTGGCGGCGACCTATGGTGTCGGGGTGGGAGGCTGAGGCGATGGAATTCGACGCGAATATCGAACATCTGCAACAGGCCTATTGGCATATCCTGCTGGTCTCGGGCCCGGTTCTGGGCGTGGCGCTGGTGGTGGGTCGGGTGGTGGGGATCGTGCAGGCCGCGACCTCGATCAACGAACAGACGCTGAGCTTTGTGCCGAAGCTGGCGATTGCGATGCTGACCATGGCGCTGGCATCGGGGTTCATGCTGACCGTGATGACGGATTACTTCCTGTCGATCTTTGAAACCATCCGGGCGATCCGGTGATGGGCGGTGGCGGGGAATTTCCGCTGCCCGGCATGGGGTTGACGGAGGTCATCGACTGGCTGGCGCTGTATCTGTTTTCGATGCTGCGGATCGGGGCCTTTCTGATGGCCTCGCCCGCCTTTGGCGGGAGATTCGTGCCGGGGCAGGTGCGGTTGATGGCGATTGCCATTCTGGCGCTGCCGGTGATGTCGAGCGGGGTGGACCTGCCGGCGCCCGCGGAACTGGCGGGGTTGCAGGCGCTTCCGCTCATCCTCAAGGAACTGGCGATCGGGCTGGTGGCGGGGATGGTGCTGACCGTGCTGTTCGGTGCCGCCGCCCTGGCGGGGGACAGGATCGCCGCGACGGCGGGCCTTGGCTTTGCGGCGCAGTATGACGCGTCGGCGGGCGGGCAGACGCCGGTGGTGGCGCAGCTGTTCGGGTTGTTCCTGTTGATGGTGTTCTATTCGGTCGACGGGCATCTGGCGGTGATCCGCATCGTTCTGGAAAGCTATGCCGCCGTGCCGCCGGGGGCCGAGATCGACCTGCCGCGGCTGGTGCAGGCCGGGATCATTGCGGGCGGGCAGATGTTCCTGATGGGCACGATGATGATGCTGCCGGTGATCGCGGTTCTGCTTTTGCTGAACATGGCGGTGGGGGTGTTGACCCGGTCTGCGCCGACGCTGAACATCTTTTCCTTCGGCTTTCCGGTCACGATGACGGTGACGCTGGTGCTTCTCTACCTGTCCACGCCCGGCATGGCGGTGGCGATGGAGGATGTGGTGCGGGAAGGGGTGGCGATGCTGGAGGCCCTGCTGCTGGGAGGTGGCAATGGCTGAGGAAGATGATGGCGCCGAAAAGTCACAGGAACCCACGCAGAAACGGAAGGATGACGCGCGCGAGGAAGGCACGGTCCTGACGTCGAAGGAGGCGTTGATCTTTGCGGGATTTTCGGTGGGGACGGGGATCATGACCCTGTCGCCGGCGGTGGTGCCGGGGGTTTTGCCGTTCTGGGCGGATTACTTTCACATGGGCCCGGTGGCGGAGCTGGACGGGATCGTGGCGGCGCGGGTGGATGGGGCGTTCTGGCAGATCCTGATGATCGCGGTGCTGGTGGCCTTGCCGATGGTGCTGGCGACGATCGGGGCGCAGATCGCGATGGGCGGGTTCCACTGGTCGCCCAAGGCGATGGGATTCAAGGGGAACCGGATCGATCCCCTGTCGGGGCTGAAGCGGATGTTTTCCAGCAATTCGCTGGTGGAACTGGGCAAGGCCGTGGCCAAGGTGGTGGTTCTGGGGGCCATCGCCTGGGGCATGGTGGAGGGGATGCTGCCCGCGCTGGACCGGCTGTGGCGGCAGACGCCGGGTTCGGCGGTTGCGGTGCTGGGCAATGCGGCGATCCAGCTGATGTCCGGGCTGACGCTGGGGCTGGCGGTGATCGCGCTGGTGGATGTGGTGTGGCAGGTGCTGAAGATGCGCAAGCAGCTGATGATGACGCTGCAGCAGGTGAAGGAAGAGAGCAAGGAGCAGAACGGTTCGCCCGAGGTGAAGGGCCGTCTCCGCCAGTTGCAGATGGAGGCGAGCCGCAATGCCTCGCGCCGCAGGAAGGCGCTGGACGATGTGCCGCGCGCCACTGCCATCGTGACGAACCCGACGCACTTTGCCGTGGCGCTGCGCTATGTGCCGGGCGAGACGCGGGCGCCGATGATCCTGGCGCTGGGCAAGGGGCCCATGGCGCTTGAGATCATGGAACGGGGGAGGAAGGCGGGGCTGTCGCCGGTGCAGATCCCGCTTCTGGCGCGGGCCTTGTACTTCACCGGGGAGATCGGGGCGGAGATCGACGAGAAGCTGTACACGGCGGTCGCGGCGGTGCTGGCGCATGTCTACCGGCTGGATCGCGGCGAAGGTTCGGTCCTGCCGGATGTGGAGGTGCCGCGCGAGCTGCGGTTCAGCGAGTTCGGCCAGAGAGAGGGATGAGGAGGAACCATGACGAAGCGCACGCAGAAAAGCACGGGAGAGGTGATTTCCACCTTTGTCTTCGGGATGGGGGGGCTGGTGCTGATGTCGGCGGCCTTTGACCCCGAACGGGGCATGGCGGCGCGGCTGTTGCTGGGCCTTGGCGCGCTGGGCGGTTTCGCGGCGGCGGGGCGGTTTGCCATCGCCTCGCTGGTCGCGCGGAAGTGGTGAGGGTGGGCGCGGCGATGGCACGGCTCTTGCTGTAGTGAGGGGCAAACGCAAGGAGATGGCCATGGCGGGCGAGGCCAGGAAGACCGTAGACAAGGGTGCCGAGAAAGGTGCCGATCGCGGCGCCGCGAAGCCGGTGGCGGAGATGGAAGAGATCCTCCCGGATGCCCCGGCCGAGAAGGCGGATGAGGGCATCCGCCGGGCGCTGGATGCGGCGCAGGCGGCCAATGATGCCGCGCAGGACATGGCCGAGCTGTCGTCGGCCTATCGCAGCTTTGCCGAGGCGGTGATGAAGGGGCAACGGCGGAACACGCAGATTGCCGTCGGGGCCGCGATGGGGGCTTCGGTGGCGATGGTGCTGGCGGGTCTGGTCTATTTCCGGTCGGTCGAGGATCTGCGGATCGCGGCGGCGGTGCAGGCCGAGGCGGCCGGGGTGCTGGTCGAGGAAGTGAAGCAGATCGACGGGATCGGCGACACGGTCGAGGAGCAGCAGGCCAAGATGCGCGAAGAGCTGGTGGCCGCCCTGCATGTGGTCAAGACCGATATCCAGGATGCCGCCCGCACGGCGATGACACCGCCCGAGGGCGAGATGGAGGCCCAGATCGCGACCATGATCCGCGACGGCGTGAAAACCGATCTGGATGCGGTGCGGGACGAATTGATGCAGGCACTGGCCGAGACCGCCCTGTCGAGCGGTTCGGGCGGCCTGACGGCGAACGAGATGTCGGAGTTGCTGGCCGGTGTGAAGCTGCTGGTGGACGGGTCCGGGTCTGGCCCGGCATCCGGGGGTGGCGCGGCACGGGCGACGGAACCCGCAGCCGGTGCGACGGGCCAGGCCGAGCCGGCCGCCGGGTCATCCGGCACGCGCGGCACGAAGCCGCGTGCCAATCCGAAAGCGGCTGAACCCAACCCCTTCGCGTATCCCTGAGCCATGGCAAACGATTTCATTCCCGGATCTGAAGAAGCCCCGGGCCCGACCGCGCTGCGTCTGCGCGGGGGGTCCCTGTCCGCTGCCGGCCGCCGGCTGGGCCTGCGCGGCGGCGATGTGCTGATCGCGATAAACGGCATCCCGTTCCGGGGTGACGAGATGGCCTTTGACGCGCGCTTTGCCGGGCGTGGCAAGGTGGGGCTGGCGCTGACCTTTCAGCGCGAGAGCGAGACTTTCATCGTGCTGGCCGAGACGGCCGCCCTGGGCCGTTGGGAGGCCATCCCCTTTGCACCCGCGCCGGAGGGCGAGGAGCACAAGCGGATCGACCCCGCAGGGTTGCGGAATTTCGAGCTGATGCGGTCGCGGGATGGGCTTTATGACCTGCATCCGACGGAAGCGTCGGTGATGGCATTGATTGCGCCGCCGCTCTGGCTGTTGCAGGCGCGGCTCTGGGTGCCCGGGGCGACGGTGGTGGCGGCGCTGGTGGCGGCTGCGGTGGTATCGCCGTTGCTGTCGGGGGTGGTCTGGCTGGCCTCGGGGCTGTGGGTGCGGCGGCAGGCGGCGCATTTCCTGCGGATGGACCGGCATGGGCGCGGACTCGGCTTTGCCGGGGTGGTCGCTGCGCCGAGCGAGCGCGAGGCGCATATCCGGCACCTGGCCCGCCATCCGGAGGACCGCTACCTCTTTGCCCCCGAACCGCGGCAGGCGGCGCAGGTGGCCTGAGCCTGAACACAAGTGATGCGTCCGAGGGGGCGGTCCGGAAACGGGCCGCCCCCTTTGGCTTTTCCGCGCAGCGGCCGGGGGACGCCTGGCGCGGCATGGACCTGCCGAAATAAAAAGGACCCGCACGAGGCGGGCCCTTTTCATCCGGTGAGCGGGAGACCTGACTTCCCGGTCCGGCGGGGGAGACTGTCCTTCAGGCCTGATTCATGATCGCACGGCGGCGACGATCGACCGAGGACGGGATGCGGAGTTGGTCGCGGTATTTCGCGACGGTGCGGCGGGCGAGGTGGACGCCTTCCTCTTGCCCGATGATGCGGGCGATGGCGTCATCCGACAGCGGATCCTCGGGGTTTTCGGTGGCGATGAGTTTCTGGATGCGGTGACGGACGGCAGAGGCGGAACCGGCCTCGCCCGCGTCGCCTTCGCGGCTGGCCAAGGCGGCGCTGAAAAAGCTTTTCAGCGGGAAGGTGCCCTGCGGCGTGGCGATCATGATGCCCGAGCAGACGCGGGAGACGGTGCTTTCATGCACGCCGATCGCTTCGGCCACTTCGCGCAGGACCATGGGGCGCATCCGGGAGGCGCCAAGTTCCAGGAATTCGGTCTGGCGGCGGACGACTTCGGCGCCGACCTTCAGGGTGGTCTGGTTGCGGTGTTCCACGGCGCGCGAGAGCCAGCGCGCGACCGACAGGCGTTCGGCGACATAGGCATTCGCCTCGACCCGGCGGGTGGAGAGGCGGCGCGCCTCGCCTTCCTTGACCACGACGGTGGGAAGGGTGGAGCGGTTGAGATCGACGCGCCAGCCATCGGCTCCGCGGGTAACGATGAGGTCGGGGGCGCGCTGCGGCATGGGGGTGGCGTCGAAAGTGGCGCCGGGCTTGGGGTTGAAGCTGCGGACCTGGCGCAGCATCGCCTTGAGGTCGTCCATCGACACGGCGCAGACGCGGCAGAGACCGCGCAGATCGGCCTGGGCGAGCATCGGCAGGTTGTCGAGCAGCGTCGCGAAGGACGGGGTCAGGAGGCCCTGGTCGGCGGCCTGCAGGCGCAGGCATTCGGCGAGGTTGCGGGCGAAGAGGCCGGCAGGTTCCACGCGCTGCAGTTTGTGGAGAAGGGCTTCGGCCTCGTCTTCCGAGATAAAGAGGCGGTCGGCGATGGCGGCGAGCGGCTGGCCCAGCCAGCCCGAGGGTTCCAGCGCGTCAAGGAAGGCCTCGGCCATCAGGGCTTCGCGCGGGGCGAGGTTCAGGCGGGCGACTTCGGCGGCGGCATGGGCATAGAGCGAGGGGCCGGGATCGGCGGCCAGCTGGCCCAGGCGGTCCCAGTCATTCTCGCCGGAGCGGAGCTGGGAGGGAAGGGTCAGGTCGCGGCCATTCGGCCCGGGGGCAGCCGGGGCGGAGCGGGTGGAGAGATCGAGGAAGGGGTTCTCCTCGGCCTGGGATTCGATGAAGGATTGCAGGTCGGCATTGCCCATCTGCAGGAGCTGGATTGCCTGCTGAAGCTGGGCGGTGACGACGACCGATTGGCGCTGGCCGATGGACTGGGCGGTGAAAAGCTGCATGGTGGGGCACTCCTTGCAGCGACATTGGCGCAGCGTTGCGGAGCGATGCAAAATTTCCGTTTGACACCCCTAAAATGGGCGAAGGTGGGGCATTAGTCGGGTTTACCCCCAGCGTAACCCATTGAAAAATAAGGATGCCCCCGGTTCGGATGGACCGGGGGCATCCTTTTGTCTGTCAGGAAATCGTCAGCCGCGGAGCAGACTCAGGACGTTCTGCTTGGACGAGTTCGCCTGGGCGAGCATCGCGGTCGAGGCCTGCGAGAGGATCTGGCCGCGGGCGAGGTTCGTCGATTCCTTGGCGAAGTCGGCGTCCACAACCTGCGAGCGGGCGGTCTGAACCGAAACCGAGATGTTGGTCAGGTTCGAGATCGTCGAGTCGAGGCGGTTGGACAGAGCACCGAGGTCACCGCGGGACTGGCTGATCTTCTGCAGCGCGACGTCGATGACTTCGATCGCCTCGGCCGAGGACTCAGCGGTGGACAGGTCGATGTCGGCCACCGATTCGAGTTCCGAGGTGAAGGAGGCCGCAGCCGCGTTGCCGAAGAAGCCGGTCGCCGCAGCCGTCGCGCTGATCGCGAAGGATTCGGTCGAGGTGAAGCTGACCTGGCCGGTGACCGTGGTGGCAGCACCGACGGCGAGCGTCGAGGTGACGGCGGCGGTCGCCGCATCGCCATCGGCGTCGATCGACAGGGTGATGCCCGGCGTCGTGGCGGTGTGGGTGTAGTCGTCGATCGTGATGTTGGAGCCGTTGGCGTCGGTCATCACGATGGAGGTGTTGTCATCACCCATCTTGGCGGTCACGCCGGTGCTGGCGGACTTGCTGTTGATCGCATCGCGGAGCGAGGTCAGGTCAAGGTCGCCGGCCGCATCGGTGGAGATCGCGACGCCGGTGCCGATGGACGTGCCGTTGATGGTGAAGCTCACCGTGCCGGCCGCGGCCGCACCACCGGTGAAGGACAGCGTGGCTTCGGTCTTGGCGGTGGCGCCGACACCGGTCATCGACGACGCGGCGTTGACGGCGACGGCAAGATCTTCGGCCGACTGGCCGGCGGTTGCCGTGATCGCCGCGCTGCCCGCGCTGCCGGTGATGACGATGTCCTGGGTGGCGACGCCCGTGGCCGAAGCGGAGGCCAGGGTCGACTGCTTGTAGGCACCGATCTGGGTGGCTGCGGTCGAGTCGATGGAGATGTTCAGGGTCTGGCCCGCATCAGCACCGATCTGGAACTGCTTGTTGGTGAAGGAGCCGTCCATGACCTTCATGCCGTTGAAGGTGGTGTTTTCGGCGACGCGGTTGATTTCCGACAGCAGCTGACGGGCTTCTGCCGTGATGTTGCCGCGGTCAGAGCTGGTGTTGGTGTCCGACGCGGACTGCACGGCCAGTTCGCGGACGCGCTGCAGCATGTTCGAGACTTCGACATGCGCGCTTTCCGTCGTGTCGAGCAGGTTCTTGCCGTCCGAGGCGTTCCGGATGGCTTGGTTGATGCCCATCACCTGCGAGGTCATCTTTTCGGCGATGGCCATACCGGCCGCATCGTCCTTGGCGCCGTTGATGCGCAGGCCCGAGGACAGGCGGGTCATGGCGGTATTGAAGTCGTCGT
>Ga0164290_1002079_pt1 | contig 17510 bp, 18 predicted proteins | sample Micstemetagenome_FD_108782 | JGI IMG/M metagenome (GOLD analysis project Ga0164290, IMG submission 108782) | Contaminated culture microbial community from soil near Moab, Utah, USA - Microcoleus steenstrupii SON62 (Illumina Assembly) | ecosystem: Environmental > Terrestrial > Soil > Soil crust... | reverse complement strand
GGCGCGGCAGCCGGCGCAATGCCGGGTCGGCGGGCAGGGCATGCAGGGGCCACTGGAAGGCGCCCTGGCGCTGGCGGCTGGCGGCGAGCTGGGGTTCGAAATAGCCGGTCAGCAGGCCCTCGCCGCCCTCGGCGCGCCAGGGGCGCAGATGCTTCATCAGCAGCAGGGCTGCCTCCAGCGCGTCGGCCGGCGCCTGCAGCGCGGCGCGCGCGCAGAACTCGGCCCAGCCCGGCGCGGGCCGCTGGCAGCCGGCCAGCAGGGCCGGCCAGGCGGCGAGCAGGTCGTCGCTGCCCCAGCCGGGCAGGTCCTTCCAGTCGACGGCCACCCAGCGCGCCGCCGCGGGCCGCGGCGCCGGCGGCGCGGCGGGCTCAGGGGCTGGCGGCTGCAGCGGCGGCGATGAGCAGGCCACCAGGCTTCCTAGAATCGCGGCCGCCACCCCACGCGCCCACCCTCCCATGCTCCTCCTCCTGCTCGAAGCCCTCGGCGCGCTCGCGATCTTTGTCTTCATCATCTGGTGGACCATGTTCTCGGGCCGCAACAAGGGCGAGCGCAAGGACGATTAGCGCGGGGGCACGAGGAAGCTCAGCGGTTCGCGGCGCAGGCGCTGGCGGATGGCGGCATAGACCCGCTTGCGGTCCGCCAGGCGCACGCCGCGCGAGCGCAGCGCCACCTTGAAGGCGCAAAAGAAGCTGACGCCGACATTGAGCAGGCCGATGCCGGCGATGCACAGCACGCAGGACCAGAAGGCCCAGGTCGCCATGACGCCGACGCCCAGCGCCCCCACTGCCGCGGCCAGCTGGCTGGTGGCGAGGGTCACATGGCGCACCTCAACGCCCAGGCCGAAGAAGCCGAACAGCGCGGGCACCAGGCCCAGCATCAGGCCCAGGCTGATGTTGGCGGTCAGCCCCGAGATGTTCGTCCGCCACCAGCGCGACCAGGCCTGCGCACGCGCCTGGCCGAAGGTGGCGACGATGCGCGGGTTCCACGCGATGGCGCTGTCCAGGCGATGGAAGACGAACCAGTTCTCCACCCAGCCGGCGATCAGGCTGGAGGCGAACAGCAGGGTGCCGGTGAACGCGGCGAACAGCAGCGAGGGGCCGAACAGGCCCAGCGAATGCAGCACGTACTCGGCGTCCTGCACGCCCACCAGCGGCGCGCCGAAGGCCAGCCAGCACAGGCCCTGCACGGCCAGCACGACCGGCGCGGCCAGGGCCAGGTTGCCGAGGATGCCGGCGGCCTGGGAGCGGGTCAGGTGGGTGACCTCGTCGACGAAGCCCTCGAGGGCCTCGTCGCGCTCGATGTGCAGCAGCTTGTGGGCCATCGCCGGGGCCGTCATGGCCGGCTGCTTGGTCGCCACCGTCCAGTGCAGCAGGTGGATGAGGACGAAGCTCAGCGCGTAGTTCACGCCGGCCCAGAAGCCGCCCCAGAAGGCCGTGAAGCCGAGCAGGCCGATGGCGAACTTCAGGAAGGTGGTGCCGGCGATGACGGCGCCGCCGCCGGCCGCGCGCCTGAGCATGTCGCGGTACTCGGCGCGGTTGCGGGTGATGTAGTGCTCGCCGGTCTCGGCGCTGCGCTCGGCCACCTTGCGCGCCAGCAGCGAGTAGTGGCGGGCGAAGAGGGTGCGCAGGCTGCGCCGCTCGTGCACGACGCGCACCAGGCCGGCCACCAGGCGCAGCAGCTCGCGCTGTGGCTCGGGCGAGACCAGGCAGGCCAGCAGGTCCTCGATGCGGTCCAGGCGCGCCGTCAGCTGCTCGACCGAGAACATCAGGTCCACCGACACGCCGTGGGCCTCCAGATGCTCGGGCACGGTCAGGGCGGCGGCGCGGCAGCGGTCCAGCAGGGCGCGCAGGTACTGCAGGGTCGGCCCCAGCACGTCGGACTCGCGCTGCTGCAGCGCGCGCTCGACCGCCTCCCAGGCCGAGGGCAGCTGGTGGAAGGGGCGGTCCTGCAGCAGCAGTTCGTCCATGCGCACCCGCAGCGGCCCGGCCAGGCCGGCGGCATGCACGCTGCTGACGAGAACGGTCACGGCGGCCTGCATCTCGACCCGCCAGCCGCCGTCGGGCGCGGCGGCGAACAGCAGGCTCAGGCGCCGCAGCAGGCCGTCGTCGATGGCGGCGATCCAGTCCTCGTCGGACTCGGCGCCGAACAGCAGCTCGAACAGGGCCGAGAGGTCGCGCGTGTCGGCCGTGGCCGGTAGCAGGCGGCGGCGCAGCCGTGCCAGGAACTCATGCCAGAGCGCCATGCGCGGCGCAAAGCCGACCTCGGCGAACAGGCTGACGGCGTCGACCTCGCTCCACACGCCGGCGATGACCTCGGCAAACGCCCAGCCATGCTGGGGGTGGCGCTCCAGCACATTGAGAAGGTGCTTGAGGCGCACCAGCGGCAGCGGCGTGCCGGCGGCGGCCTCGTCACGCGGGCCGTGGCGCAGCCATTCGAGCAGGCGCACCAGCCACAGATTGCGCTCGGCGAGCGCCGCCTGCGGGTCGGCGGCATTCAGCAGCGCGGTGAGATCCCAGGTCAATGCAGGCTGGCGGAATCCGCGAGAAGGAACTCGGCGACCTCGGCATGGAAGATCTCGCAGGCTTCGGTGACGCACAGGAAGCGGCCGCGCATGGTGCCCTGGGGCGTGCCGATCTGGGCCCAGGAGCTGTACTGGAAGCTCTGCCCCGGCGCCAGCACCGGCTGGTGGCCGACGACGGCCAGGCCGTCGACGACCTGCACCTGGCCGCGCGCGTCGGTGATCTCCCAATGGCGGCCGATGAGCTGGGACAGCACGTCGCCGGTGTTCTCTATGGTGATGGTGTAGCTGTAGGCGTAGAGGCCCTGTTCGAGATGGGTCTGCTCGGGCAGGGCCTGGACGGCGACGGTGCAGCTGAAACGGGGGTTGGCCATGGGCGCATTTTGCCGGGGCCGGGCGCTATGCTGCGGCCCCATGTGCCCCGCGCCGACCTAACCTCGATGCTGCTGCCACTGCACGGCCGCGTGCTGCTCGCGCTGCTTGCCGCCACGGCGCTGCGGGCGGTGGCGGCCCAGGAGCTGACGCTGCGCACCGTCCAGCAGGCCGGCGCCGTCGTCAAGTACGACCCCGAGGGCGGCCCCCAGCGGCCGGGGCTGTGCGCGGAGGTGCTCGCTGCCGTGCAGCGCATCGACCCGGGCCTGCATTTCAGCGGCCTGGAGCAGCAGCTGCCGCTGCGGCGCGTCGAGCGCATGCTGGCCGAGGGCCAGATGGACGTCTTCTTCTGCCTGCTGCGCTCGCCGGAGCGCGAGCGGCAATGGCGTTATGTGCCGGTGCCGCTGTACGGCGTCCGCCATGTCGTCGCGCAGCGGATGGACGACGGGCGCCAGATCGACAGCCTGGCCGAGCTGGCCGCCCTGAGTGCGACCAAGCCGGTGCTGGTCTCGCGCGGCACGATGCTCGCCCGCAAGCTGGAGGCGGCGGGCGTCAACCTGACGGAGGTGGGCTCGGAGCGCGAGGCGCTGCAGATGCTGACGCTGGGCCGCGCCGACGCCGTCTATGGCCAGGACCTGCACCTGCTGCGCCACGTCCGCGACGCCCGCCTGGGCGACCGGGTGCGCATCGGCCGCACGGCCTTCCAAGAGGAATCCCAATACCTGACCGTGCGCAGCGACCTGCCTGAAGCCGCCGTCGAACGCCTGACGGAGGCCCTGCGCAAGCTGGAGCGCAGCGGCGCGTTGCGCCAACTTGCCGACAAGTACCGATGAAGCCTCTGTACCTGCCCCCCGACGGCCGGCCGCGCTGCGCCTGGTGCGCGGCCGCGCCCGGCGACGACGCCTATCTGAAGTACCACGACGAGGAATGGGGCCGGCCGGTGGCCGACGACTTCCGGTTGTTCGAGAAGCTCTGCCTGGAAGGCTTCCAGAGCGGTCTGTCGTGGCGGACCATCCTGAACAAGCGCGAGGCCTTCCGCGCCGCCTTCGCCGGCTTCGACTACCACCGCGTCGCGAAGTTCGGCGAGCGGGATGTGCAGCGCCTGCTGGCGGACGCCGGCATCGTGCGCCACCGCGGCAAGATCGAGGCAGCCATCCACAACGCGGGGCGCTGCGTCGAGCTGGCCGCCACCGAGGGATCGCTGGCCGCCTATCTGTGGCGCTTCGAGCCGCCGAAGAACTCGGTGGCGCACCACCTGTCGCAGTCGGCGCCGTCCGAGGCCCTGTCCAAGGACCTCAAGAAGCGCGGCTGGAAGTTCGTCGGCCCCACGACCATGCATGCACTGATGCAGGCCATGGGATTGATCAACGACCACCAGCCGGGCTGCCACCACTGGGCCGAGGCCCAGAAGGCGCGGGACGCCTTCCAGCGCCCGCGCTGAGCCGGGTCACTTCGGCATCACCACGGTGTCGATGACGTGGATGACGCCGTTGTCGGCGGCGATGTCGGTAGTGGTCACCTTGGCGTTGTCGACCATGACGCCGCCGCTGGTCGACACGGTCAGCTCGCTGCCCTGCACGGTCTTGACCTTGCCGGCCTTGACGTCCTTGGCCATGACCTTGCCCGGCACGACGTGGTAGGTCAGCACGGCGGTCAGCTTGGCCTTGTCCTTCAACAGCGCGTCGAGGTCGGCCTTGGGCACCTTGGCGAAGGCGGCGTCGGTCGGCGCGAAGACGGTGAAGGGGCCGGGACCCTTGAGGGTGTCGACCAGGCCGGCGGCCTGCAGGGCGGTGGCCAGGGTCTTGAAGTTGCCGGCGGCGACGGCCGTGTCGACGATGTCCTTGGCCTGGGCGCCGGCGGCGGCCAGGGCGAGGGCGGAGAGGGCGATGAACTTCTTCATGGCTTCGGCTTTCGTTGAGGAAGGGAAGGAAACGGGCCGCCCGTTGCCGGGCCGCCCGGGGCGGGGTCTCAGGGGCGGGGCAGGATCACCTTGTCGATGACATGGATGACGCCGTTGCTGGCCAGCACGTCGGTCGCCGCCAGGCTGGCGCGGCGGCCGCGCTGGTCGGTGATGGCGAGGTCGGCGCCGACCGTGAAGGTCTCGCCCTGCAGCGTCGTGATGGGCGTGGCCACGGGCACGCCGGCCTTGAGCACGCGGGCGGGCAGCACGTGGTAGGTCAGCACCTGGGTCAGCAACGGCTGGTTGGCGAGCAGGGCCTCCTTGCTGACGCCGAGCTCGGCCAGCAGGGCCGCGAAGGCGTCGTTGGTCGGCGCGAACACGGTGAAGGGACCCGGCGCCGCCAGCGCATCCTGCAGGCCGGCCGCCACGACGGCCTCGACGAGGATGCTGAACTGCGGCAGGGCCTGGGCGGTCTGCACGATGGTCTTGTCGGCCGGCAGCAGCACCTTGTCGACGGCGTGGATGACACCGTTCTTCACGCGCAGGTCGGTGAAGACGATGTTGGCGCGGCGGTTGCGGCCGTCGTTGACGACCAGGCCGCCGTTGGAGGCATCGATCTTGAAGATGCCGCCGGCCAGCGGCGTGATGGCCTGGCCCAGCGGCACCGCGCTGCTCGGCACCTGGGCACCCAGCACGTGGTACTGCAGCACGGCCGTCAGCAGCGGCTTGTTGGCCAGCAGCGCCTCCTTGCTGACGCCGAGTTCGGTCAGCAGCGCGGCGAAGGCGGTGTTGGTCGGCGCGAACACGGTCAGCGGGCCGGCGCCCGACAGCGCATCCTGCAGATTCGCCGCGACGACGGCCTCGACCAGGGTGCTGAACTGCGGCATCGCCTGCAGCTGCTGCACCAGCGTGCGCTGGCCCGGCAGCGTCACGTCGTTCGGCAGGATGACCTTGTCGATGACATGCACGACGCCGTTGCTGGCGAAGGTGTCGGTGGCCGTGATGGCCGCCTTGCGGCCGAGGCGGTCGGTGATGGCGAGGCTGGCGTCGACGCTGAAGGTCTGGCCCTCCACCGTCGTGATGGCCGTGCCAACCGGCACCTCGGCCTTGAGCACCCGTCCCGGCACGACGTGGTAGGTCAGGATCTTGGTCAGCAGGGCGGTGTCGGCGAACAGGGCGGCCTTGCCGACGCCCAGCTCGGCCAGCGCGGCGGCGAAGGCCTCGTTGGTCGGCGCGAACACGGTGAAGGGGCCGGTGCCCGACAGCGTGCCCTGCAGATTGGCCGCGACGACGGCCTCGACCAGGGTGCTGAAGGCCGGCACGGATTGGGCGGTCTGCACCAGGTTGCGGTTGGCCGGCAGCAGCACCTTGCCGACGACATGCAGCAGGCCGTTGCGCGCCTTGATGTCGGTCTCGCTGATGGGGGCGGTGCGGTTGCGGCCGTCGGTCACGACCAGGGCGCTGCCCTGGGCCTCGGCCTTGAAGAAGCCGCCGGCCGCCGGCACGATGGCCTTGCCCAAAGGCACGGCGGCCTTGGGCACCTCGCCGGGCACGACGTGGTACTGCAGCACGGCGCGCAGCAGCGCCTTGTCGGCCAGCAGCTGGGCCTTGGTGATGTTGAGCTCGGCCAGCAGGGCCGTGAAGGCGGCATCGGTCGGCGCGAACACGGTGTTGGCCACGGGGCCGGTCAGCGTGCCGGTGAGGTCGGCCGCGTCGATGGCCTCGGCGAGGATGCTGAAGCGCGCGTCGCTGCGGGCCAGGTCGACGAGATTGGGCGGGTCGTCATCGCCGCCACCGCAGGCCGCCAGGCCCGCCAGCAGGCTGGCCATCAACAGGCCTTTGAGCCAGTTCATCAGTCGCATCGGAGTCTCCTGAGGGGAATCGGGGTGAGTGATGCCGCGGCGCCGTGGGGGCGCCGTGCCGGCGGAAGGAATCGGGGCTGGCCGGGCCCTAGCCGGTGGGCGGCAGCAAGGCCTCGGAGAGGCTGTGCAGCAGGCCGTTGCTGCAGGGCTGGTCGCTGCCACGGGCCAGCGGCAGGCTGAGGTCGCCGCTGCGCAGCAGGCCGAGGGCCTCCAGGCTCAAGTCGCTGCCGCCGAGGGTGCGCAGCCGGCCCGGCCAGGGCAGCTCGCTGCTGGCCCAGCGGCCGGGCAGGATGTGGTCGAGCAATAGCGGCCGCAGGCGCTCGCTGTCATGCCAGAGGGCCGCGGCGCCCAGGCCCAGGCGGGCGGCGGCGCGGTCCAGGCCGGCATCGGTCGGCGCGAAGAAGGTGAAGGGGCCGGCGCAGCCGAGCAGATGGTGCAGGCCGCAGCGCGCCAGGGCGGCCGCCAGCCGGGCGCGAGCGGGGTCGGCGGCGAGGCGCTGCCACAGGGTCTGGCTGGCCGCAGCCAGCGGCCTGTCGATGGCCAGCACGCGCAGCTGCTGGCGCGGCTGCGGGCTGCCCAACAGGCGTACGAGCCGACCCTCGGCGTCGATCCAGCCGGGGCCGGCCTCGGCGCGGCGCAGCAGGCTGCCGTCCAGCAGCGGCAGCAGGCCGTCGTCGCGCGGCGAGCCCAGCGTCAGGTGACCCAGCAACCAGCGGTGCAGGGCCGCAGGCGCCAGCTCGGCGGGCCGCAGGCCGGCCGCCTCGAGGGCGGCGTCCGTCGGGGCCAGCAAGGTGGCGGCGGGCGGCGCCTGCAGCAGGTCGGCCAGGCCGGCGTGTCGGATGGCGGCCTCGAGCCAGTGGCAGCTCGGCGGCGGCGCCGACGGCGAAGGCGGCAGCAGGCCCATCCGCCAACTCGGCCACCAGGATGTCCATGCATTCAACATGCGGCACCTCGTTCAAGAACTCGCATGCCTGCAATGTGAACTCATCAGTTCATTTAGTCAACCGTGTGGTCTATTTCCTGAAACATTCGTTTTCCATTTTGACCCGCGAGTGCAGAACGCGACCGTGCCCCCTAGAATCAATGCATGTCCGCACGCCCGCGTTTCCGAGAGCAGTTCCTGCAAGCCCGTGAGGAGGCCATCGTCGAGTCGGTCAACCGGCTGCTGGCCGAGAAGGGCTTCGAGGCCATGACGGTCGACGAGGTCGTGGCCGACGTCGGCATTGCCAAGGCCAGCCTCTACAAGCACTTCACGTCCAAGGAAGAACTGGCCGCCGCGGCCATGGTCAAGGTGCTGGACCGGGCGCTGGAGGAACTGGCCCGGCTGCGCAGCCTCGACCTGGATGCCCTCGGCCGCCTGCAGGCCGTGGCACGCTGGGCCTACGAGCAGCAGCTGGCGGGCCAGATGCCCGCCCTGCCCTCGCAGAACTCCACGCTGCGCGCCGCCCTCATCGCCGACAAGGCCTACATGGACCGGCTGATGCAGCTGTCCGACGAACTCGGCGCCTGGATCGTCGAGGCCCAGGGCCAGGGCGCCCTGAACGCGGCCCTGCCGCCCGAGCTCGTGCTCTACACGCTGTTCGCGCGCGCCTGCGATCCGGTGCTGGGCGTGATGCGCGCCAGCGGCGCCCACAGCGACGCGCAGATCGTCGACTGGCTGGTGGCAAGCTGCTTCAAGGGACTGGCCTCCTAGAATCCGGGCCCATGCCCGCCCCCGACTACCGCATCGCCCCCAGCCTGCTGTCCGCCGATTTCGCCCGCCTGGGCGAGGAGGTCCGCCATGTGCTGGCCGCCGGCGCCGACTGGATCCATTTCGACGTGATGGACAACCATTACGTGCCCAACCTGACCTTCGGCCCGATGGTCTGCGAGGCCCTGCGCAAGCATGCGGTGAAGCCCGACGGCACGCCGGCTGTCATCGATGTGCACCTGATGGTGCAGCCGGTCGACAGCCTGGCGCAGGCCTTCTGCCGCGCCGGCGCCGACATGGTCACCTTCCACCCCGAGGCCAGCGCCCATGTGGACCGCACGCTGCAGCTGATCAAGGCCGAGGGCAAGCAGGCCGGCCTGGTCTTCAACCCCGCCACGTCGCTGGACGTGCTCGAGTGGGTCATCGACAAGGTCGACATGGTGCTCTTGATGAGCGTCAACCCCGGCTTCGGCGGCCAGAGCTTCATCCCGAGCGCGCTCGCCAAGCTCAGGAAGGCGCGCGAGATCATCGACCGCTCCGGCCGCGACATCCGCCTGGAGATCGATGGCGGCGTCAAGGTCGACAACATCCGCGAGATCGCCGCGGCGGGCGCCGACACCTTCGTCGCCGGCTCGGCCATCTTCGGCAAGCCCGACTACCAGGCCGTCATCGCCGCGATGCGTGCGGAACTCGCCAAGGCTTGAACGCGATGGCCGCCGTCCTGCTCGTCTGCACCGCGAATATCTGCCGTTCGCCGATGGCCGAGGCCATCTTCAAGGCCAAGCTCGGCGAGGTCTTCAAGACCATCGCCTCGGCCGGCGTGCACGCCGACCCGCGCGGCGGCCCGGTCGATGCGCGCGCCGCCGCGGCGCTGGAGCGCCACAAGTACAGCCTGGAGCGCCGCTGGCGCTCGCGCCGCGTCGAGCCCGAGCAGTTCGGCCAGTACGACCTGGTGCTCGCCATGGAGGCCGAGCATGTCGAGGCCCTGCGCAAGAAGGCCGCGCCCGAGCACCATGCCCGCATCCTGCTGCTGACCGACTTCGTGCCGGAGATGGCCGGCGAGGACATCCCCGACCCCTATTTCGGCCCCGTCGCCGGCTTCGATGCCGTGATCGGCATGCTTGAGCGCGCGGCCCAGCGCCTGCTCACCGAGAGCCGCGAGGGTCGTCTGAAGCTGGCCTGATCAGGCCTGCAGCGCCCGCGCCAGCCGTGCGCCGACGACGGCGTTGTGCTTGACCAGCGCGATATTGGTGGCGAGGCTTCGGCCGCCCGTCAGCGCCTTGATGCGGGCCAGCAGGAAGGGCGTGATGGCCTTGCCCTGGATGCCCTGGGCATCTGCCTCGGCCAGGGCCTGGGCGGTGATGGCGTCGATTTCCTCGCGCGGCATGGACTGCGCGGCCGGCACCGGGTTGCTCACCACCACGCCGCCGCCCAGGCCCAGCGCCCACTTGGCGCGAATGAACCGCGCCTGCTCGTCCGCGCCGTCCATGCGGAAGTCGGCCTTGAGGCCGCTGTCCGGCGTGAAGAAGGCGGCGAAGTTGTCCTGGCCCACCGACAGCACCGGCACGCCATGGGTCTCCAGGTATTCCAGCGTCAGGCCCAGGTCGAGGATGGACTTGGCGCCGGCGCAGACCACGGCCACCGGCGTGCGCGCCAGTTCCTGCAGGTCGGCCGAGATGTCGAAGCTCGCGGCGCCGCCGCGGTGCACGCCACCGATGCCGCCGGTCACGAAGACCTCGATGCCGGCCAGGTGGGCGCAGATCATCGTCGCGGCCACCGTCGTCGCGCCGAGGCGGCCGGTGGCGATGGCATACGGCAGGTCGCGGCGGCTGAGCTTCATCGCGTCGGGCGACCGGGCCAGCTGCTGCAGCTCCTCGTCGGTCAGGCCGACGCGAATGCGGCCGCCGATGACGGCGATGGTGGCCGGCACGGCGCCTTCGGCGCGGATGACGTCCTCGACCTCGCGCGCCGTCTCCAGGTTCTGCGGCCAGGGCATGCCGTGGGCAATGATGGTCGATTCGAGGGCCACGACGGGGCGGCCCTCGGCCTGGGCGGCGGCGACTTCAGGGGAGAGCTGGATCAGTTCGTTCATCGTTCTTCTAGGAAACTCGGGTTCAGGTCGGGATGGACGCTGTCCTCGGTCTGCAGGGTCAGCGCGGCCAGGTCCAGGCCCAGCCGGGCGGCGGCATCGAAGTCGTCGGGATTGCGCAGCAAGGCCGCGCAGACGCCCGCCGACAGCGCATCGCCCGCGCCGGTCACGTCGACGACGGCCACCTGCGGTGCCGGCCAATGGCGCGGCGCGCGGCCCGACGTGCTGAGCAGCAGGCCGTCGGCGCCCCTGGAGACCAGCACGCAGCCCACGCCGCGCGCGTGCAGGGCCTCGAAGGCCTCGTCGGCATCGGCCGCGATGGTGGCCAGCTCGCCGGCATTCATGACCAGCAGATGCAGGCCGTCCAGCCGGGGCGGCAGGCGCTCCATCTTGGCCTCGGACACCGCCACGCCGACCAGCGGGATGCCAGTGGTGCGGGCCTCGCCCAGCAGCAGCGGCCAGGCATCGGTCGGCAGGTTGCCGTCGGCGACCACCAGGGCTGCGCCGGCGCGCAGGGCCTTGCTGGCCTCCAGGGCCCAGGGGTTGAGGCTTTCGACCAGCGGCATGGAGGCCAGGCCCAGTTCCAGGCTGCCGTCGGGCGCCAGCACGGCGGTGTAGCTGTCGCTGGCGTGGCGGCGCAGGCGGATGACGGCGCGCGTGTCCATGCCGACGGCGGCGGCCTGCTCCAGCAGCATGCGGCCGCCGGCGTCGTCGCCCACGGCCGCCACCAGGGCCACGGGCAGGCCCAGGCGCGCCAGGTTCTCGGCGACATTGCGCACGACGCCGCCGGGCGTCTCATGGGATTCGCAGGGATTGGACGACCCGGGCAGGGCGGTGGCCAGCAGCTTGAGCTTGCGGTCGATGTTGAGGCCGCCGATGCAGACGATGGGGCCGGCTGGGGTGTTCATCGCGCGATTCTAGAAAGCCAGGCGGCGGTTGCGTGCGCCAGGGCCTGCAGCACCTGCGCGTCGTTGCGGCCGCTGCGCGCCCGCACATGGAAGGCGTGGTCGGCGTCGTCCTCGAGATGCAACGTCGCCCGGCTGCCCAGGCCCTGCACGACGCCCTGGATCAGTTCCAGCTCGGCCAGCTCGTCGCGGGTGCCCTGCAGGAAGAGCATGGGCAGGTCGACCTCGGCCAGATGGGCGGCCCGCTCGATGCCCGGCCTGGCCGAGGGGTGCAGGGGGAAGCCGACGAAGACCAGGCCGCGCACACCCTCCATCGGCGCCCCGGCCTGGGCCTGCGAGGTCATGCGGCCGCCGAAGGATTTGCCGCCGGCCAGCAGCGGGATGTCGGGCAGCAGCTCGCGCGCCGCCGCCACCGCGGCACGCACGGCGGCGTGCGCCACCGCGGGCGCGTCGGGCCGCCGGGAGCCGCGCTCCATGTAGGGAAACTGGTAGCGCAGCGTCGCTACCGACTGCTCGAACAGAGCTTGTGACAGGTCCGCCATGAAGCTGTGATGCATGCCGGCGCCCGCGCCGTGAGCGAAGACAAGGGTCGCCACCGGCTTTGCCGGCTGCATCCACAGCGCGGAGACCGTCGTGGCGTCGTCGACCTGCAACTGGAGGGCTGGGGCATCACTCATGCCGCCAGCTTAGTGCGCTAGAGTCGCCCGCGGCGCGGCGCCATGCCGCCCACGTCGCTCGGACGGTTCCGGGCGCTCACGTGACACTGCCAATGACCACCTCCTCTTCCGCCTCCGGCGGCAAGCGCCGTTTCGCGCGCATCGACCGCCTCCCGCCCTACGTCTTCAACATCACGGCCGAGCTCAAGCTCGCGGCCCGCCGGCGTGGCGAGGACATCATCGACATGAGCATGGGCAACCCCGACGGGGCCACGCCGCCGCACATCGTCGCCAAGCTCTGCGAGGTCGCCCAGCGCGCCGACACCCATGGCTACTCGGCCAGCAAGGGCATCCCGCGCCTGCGCCGCGCCATCTCGCACTGGTACCAGCGCCGCTACGGCGTGGACATCAACCCTGACACCGAGGCCATCGTGACCATCGGCTCCAAGGAGGGCCTCGCCCATCTGATGCTGGCGACGCTGGACCGCGGCGACACCGTGCTGGTGCCCGACCCCAGCTACCCCATCCATATCTATGGCGCCGTCATCGCCGGCGCCGACATCCGCGCCATCCCGGTCAGCAGCGAAGTCGATTTCTTCGCCGAGCTGGAAAAGACCATCCGCGGCAGCTACCCCAAGCCCAAGATGATGGTCTTCGGCTTCCCGTCCAACCCGACGGCGCAGTGCGTGGACCTGGCCTTCTTCGAGCGCGTCGTGGCGCTGGCGAAGAAGCACGACATCCTCGTCGTGCACGACCTGGCTTATGCCGACATCGTCTACGACGGCTATGTCGCGCCGTCCATCATGCAGGTTCCGGGCGCCAAGGACGTGGCGGTCGAGTTCTTCACTCTCAGCAAGAGCTACAACATGGCCGGCTGGCGTGTCGGCTTCATGGTCGGCAACCCGGATCTCGTCGCGGCCCTGGCCCGCATCAAGAGCTATCACGACTACGGCACCTTCACGCCGCTGCAGGTCGCGGCCATCGCGGCCCTCGAGGGCGACCAGCAATGCGTCAAGGACATCGCCGCCAGCTACCAGCGCCGCCGCGACGTGCTCTACAAGGGCCTGACCGAGGCCGGGTGGGAGGTCGACTGCCCCCAGGCCAGCATGTACATCTGGGCCCGCATTCCCGCGCCCTACCGCGAGCTCGGCTCCCTGGAGTTCGCCCGCCAGCTGTTGGAGAAGGCCAAGGTCTGCGTGTCGCCCGGCATCGGCTTCGGCGACCATGGCGACGGCCATGTGCGCTTCGCACTGATCGAGAACGAGTCGCGCATCCGCCAGGCGGTGCGCGGCATCAAGGCCATGTTCAAGGCCGACGGGGTGCTCAAGCCATGATGAGGCCCGCAGCCTGCATCCTCGACCTGGACGGCACCCTCGTCGACACCCTGGGCGACTTCGTCGCCGTGCTGGGCCTGACCCTGGCCGACCTCGGGCTGCCGGGGGTCGAGCGTGGCTTCGTCGAACGCACCATCGGCCGCGGCGGCGAGAACCTGGTGCGCCAGACCCTGGCCCACGTCGGCGCCGAGCCCGGCCTCTTCGACCCTGCCTGGGGCCTCTACCAGGCGCATTACGCCGCGGTGAACGGCGCCCATGCGGCCGTCTACGAGGGCGTCGTCGAAGGGCTGGAGGCGCTGCGCGCGGCCGGCCTGCCGCTGGCCGTGCTGACCAACAAGCCCGCCGCACCGGCGCGCGAGCTGCTGCGGCGCAAAGACCTGGACGGGTATTTCCACCACGTCTTCGGCGGCGACGACTTCCCGCGCAAGAAGCCCGACCCGCTGCCGCTGCTCAAGACCTGCGAGGCCCTCGGCACGCGGCCGTCGGCGACCTGGATGGTGGGCGATTCACGCAACGACGCCGAGGCCGCCCGCGCGGCGGGCTGCCCCCTGGTGCTGGTGACCTATGGCTACAACCACGGCGAGGACATCCGCGCCGTGCCGGCGCTGCGGCATGTGCGGCGCCTGGACGAGTTCAGCGCTGCTTGCGTTCGCGCTTGATGCCCAGCAGGGCGTCCTTCAGCGCGTCGTCGGCCGGCTTGTCGCCCAGCCAGATGCGCAGCAGGGCGCTGAAGAACTCGGGCTCCTTGATGGGTTCGGCCATCAGGGGCTTGCCGTTGAGCAGCAACGTGGAACCGATGCCGGGCACATAGTCGACCGAGAAGCTGTCGCCGCTGTTGAGCTGCTTGCGGCTGGCGAAGACCTCGCTGAGCTTGAGCACGCCGTTGATGGACTTAACGAACTCCTCCCGCGGCGCGTTGGCTTCCATGCCCTTGGTGAAGAGCTTGCCCAGTTCGTTGCCGTCGATCTCGCGCAGCATGGAGATGTGGATGCGCTTCGGGCCGGGTGCCGCCAGCACCTCGGGCGTCGTGCCGGCCTTGGTGGTGAGGTAAAGGCCCGCGGTGTAGACCTTGAAGATGGCCTTGTAGCGGATGCCGGCGCCGTTGAGCTGCAGTTTCTGTCCGGCCAGATCGACCGACTGCTCATACTTGACGCTACCGACTTCGACCGTCTGGGCCCAGGTGCCTCCCCCGCTCAGACTGCCCACGGCCACCAGGGCCGCGACGATGAATGCCCGCATATCTCGCTCCGTTGTCGTGCCGCGATGGCGGCATCTTCGTGAGCCGAAGTATGGCCTGCCATGCCCGAAAACCCGCTGATACACTGGCCCGACCATGTTCATCACGCGGAAGTACATCACGGGGTCGAGCGACCGGGGAGCCTGGCCCTGGCGTCGCTGGTTCACTGCCGACTGATGCTGCTTGGCGCGCCCTGACGCGCTGTTTCCGCGTTGCCCGTGTCCCACCGGGCTGCACGCCAAGCCCTGAAAACTGTCTTTTCAAGGTTTGAGACGTGATCACCGAACTGGAATTCCAGAGCCTGGCCGCTGAAGGCTACAACCGCATCCCCCTCATCAGCGAGGCCTTTGCGGATCTCGAGACCCCGCTGTCCCTCTATCTCAAGCTGTGCGCCGGCGCCGGCCAGGGACGCAACAGCTTCCTGCTCGAATCCGTCGTCGGCGGCGAGCGCTTCGGGCGCTACTCCTTCATCGGCCTGCCGGCACGCACGCTGATCCGGGCCAGCGGCCATGTCAGCGAGGTCGTCACCGACGGCCAGGTCGTCGAGACGCACGAAGGCAACCCGCTCGACTTCATCGCCGCCTACCAGGAGCGCATCAAGCCGAAGATCCCTGCCGGCCTGCCGCGCTTCTGCGGCGGCCTGGCCGGCTATTTCGGCTACGAGGCGGTGCGGGCCATCGAGAAGCGCCTCGACCGCGAGCACCAGGGCGAGTCCCTCGGCACGCCGGACATCCTGCTGCTGCTGAGCGAGGAAGTCGCCGTCATCGACAACCTGTCGGGCCGCCTGTACCTCATCGTCTGGGCCGACCCGCGCCAGCCCGAGGCCTACTTCCGCGCCACCAAGCGGCTCTCGCAGCTGCGCGACAAGCTGACCTATTCCGTCAGCGTGCCGCGCGTGCAGCGCAGCGAGTCTCACCCGGTGCACCGGGGGTTTGCCAAGGCCGACTACCTCGCCGCCGTCGCCAAGGCGAAGGAGTACATCGCCGCCGGCGACCTGATGCAGGTACAGGTCGGCCAGCGCATCTCCAAACCCTACAAGGCCGAGCCCATCGCCCTGTACCGCGCGTTGCGGGCGCTGAACCCCAGCCCCTATATGTATTTCTACGACCTGGGCGACTTCCAGATCGTCGGCGCCAGCCCCGAGATCCTGGTGCGCGAGGAGCACGCCGGCGACGGGTCCCGCAAGGTCACGATCCGGCCCCTCGCCGGCACCCGCCCCCGCGGAGCGACGCCGGAGCGGGACCTGGCCCTGGAAGCCGAGCTGCAGGCCGACCCCAAGGAGCGCGCCGAGCACCTGATGCTGATCGACCTGGCGCGCAACGACATCGGCCGCATCGCACGCACCGGCAGCGTCAAGGTGACCCAGGCCTTCGTCGTCGAGCGCTACTCCCACGTCATGCACATCGTCAGCAACGTCGAAGGAACGTTGCGAGACGAAGTCGGCCAGCTCGACGTGCTCAAGGCCACCTTCCCCGCCGGCACCCTGACCGGCGCGCCCAAGGTGCGCGCCATGGAGCTCATCGACGAGCTGGAGCCCGTGCAGCGCGGCATCTATGGCGGCGCCTGCGGTTACCTGATCTTTGCCGGCGACATGGACCTGGCGATTGCCATCCGCACCGGCATCATCAAGAACGGCACGCTGTATGTGCAGGCGGCGGCCGGTGTCGTCGCGGATTCCGTGCCGGAACTGGAGTGGCAGGAAACAGAAGCGAAAGCACGCGCGCTGCTGCGCGCCGCCGAACTCGTCGAGGAGGGGTTTTGATGAGCCCCAACGTTCACTTCGTTCACTGCCCCCCGAGGGGGACGGCCTCCCTTGGGGCGGCCCGGCGGGAGTCCACATGCTGCTGATGATCGACAACTACGACAGCTTCACCTTCAACCTCGTCCAGTACTTCGGCGAACTGGGCGCCGATGTGAAGGTGGTGCGCAACGACGAGATCACCGTCGCCGAGATGGCGGCGCTGAATCCCGACCACATCGTCTTCTCCCCCGGCCCCTGCACGCCCAACGAGGCCGGGGTCTGCGTGGAGGCCATCCAGCATTTCATGGGCAAGAAGCCGCTGCTCGGCGTCTGCCTGGGCCACCAGTCCATGGGCCAGGCCCTGGGCGGCAAGATCATTCGCGCGAAACGCCAGATGCACGGCAAGGCCAGCACCCTCACGACCGACCAGCGTGGCGTCTACACCGGCCTGCCGAAGGAGTTCTCCGTCATCCGCTACCACTCCCTCGTGATCGAGGAGGCGAGCTGCCCGGCCGTGCTGGAAGTGACCTCGCGCAGCGAGGACGGCGAGATCATGGGCGTGCGCCAGCGGGAGCTCGCCGGCACGACCACGCCGATGGAGGGCGTGCAGTTCCACCCCGAGTCCATCCTCAGCGAGCATGGCCACGCGATGCTGCGCAACTTCCTGGAGCTGAGGCCATGAGCGATTACGCCCCCGGCTCGGGCGGGGCGGCGAACGGCCCGGTCGTGGACCTGCGCAGCGACACGGTGACCCGCCCGACGGCGGCGATGCGCGAAGCCATCGCGGCGGCGAAGGTCGGCGACGACGTCTTTGGCGACGACCCCACCGTCAATGCGCTGCAGGAGCGCGTCGCCGCCCTGCTGGGCAAGGAAGCCGCCCTCTTCATGCCCAGCGGCACGCAGAGCAATCTCTGCGGCCTGCTGGCCCATTGCGGCCGTGGCGACGAGTACATCGTCGGCCAGCTCGCCCACACCTACCGCTACGAGGGCGGCGGCGCGGCGGTGCTGGGCAGCATCCAGCCCCAGCCCCTGCCCAACCAGCCCGACGGCACGATCAGGCTCGACGACATCGCCGCGGCCATCAAGCCCGACGACCCGCACTTCGCCCGCACCCGGCTGCTGGCCCTGGAGAACACCTGGAGCGGCAATGTGCTGCCGGCCAGCTACGTCACCGACGCCTGCGAGCTGGCCCATTCGCGCGGCCTG
>Ga0164290_1002078_pt1 | contig 17518 bp, 16 predicted proteins | sample Micstemetagenome_FD_108782 | JGI IMG/M metagenome (GOLD analysis project Ga0164290, IMG submission 108782) | Contaminated culture microbial community from soil near Moab, Utah, USA - Microcoleus steenstrupii SON62 (Illumina Assembly) | ecosystem: Environmental > Terrestrial > Soil > Soil crust... | reverse complement strand
GTCAAGGACACCGGCGTCGCCGCCCTGATCGCCACCCACAACATGGAGCTGGCCGGCCACATGGACCGCGTCTTCGCACTGAAGGACGGGCACCTGGAAGAGCGCCCGGCCGAGAGCCACGCCTACTGATCAGGCCGAGGGGCCCGGGGAACGCACCATGATCCGACGGATTGCGCTGGCCGCGAGCCTGCTGCTGGGCGCCCTGTGCCTGGCCGGCGAGGCGCGCGCCCAGACCTTTTCTCCCTGTGACCCCGAGCGGGCCTTTCCGGAACTGCACGGGACGCGCTGCGTCATGGCCAAGGCCCCGCTGGACCACGCCCGACCCGACGCGGGCCAGGTCGATCTGTTCGTGCGCAAATTTCCCGCCGTGGCCTCACGGCGCGGTCAGATCTGGCTGATCGCCGGCGGTCCGGGGGAGTCCGGCGCCGCCTTCTATCCCTTCCTCGACACGCTCCGCCGCGCCTTCCCGCACCACGACCTGATGATCCCCGATCATCGCGGCACGGGCGATTCCACGAGGCTCTGCCCCGCCCAGGAAGCCATCGCCAGTCCGGACGGCATGGGGCTGGCCGGAGAGGAGTGGGGGCCCTGCATCGGGGCCTTCTATCAGGACCCGGCCCGGGCCCACGCCTTCACCATCACCAACGCCGCCCGGGATCTCGCCCTGCTGATCGGCCGCTACCGGGACGCCGGAGAGGTTCAGGTCTATGGCGTGTCCTACGGCACCCAACTGGTCCTGCGCATGATGCAGGTGGCGCCGCCCGCGGTGGACGGCGTCATCCTCGACGGCCTGATCCCGCTCGGCTCTGACCCGGCGGGCGACCTCGGACGCCGGACCGTCGTGGTCGACGCGGTCGGCCGCGCCCTGCTGGACGCCGAGCAGGAGGCGGCCTATGCGGCCCTGCTGGCCGGGGCGACGCCCGACACGCCCTGGCTGGCCAGGGTTCCCGGCGGCGATCTGCGCCGGTTCATGGGGACCCTGCTGAATTTCCCGGGCCTTCGCGAGCGCATTCCGGCGATCGTCCATGCCCTGTCCCGCGGCGATGCGGCGGAGATGGAGTCGGCCCAGGCCGATCTCGTGGCCCGGTTCGGCGCCTTCGGACGCTACCCCCAGTCCTCGCCGTCGCTTCCCCTGGTCATGTTGATCAGCGGCTCGGAGAACAACGCCCGCCGCGACCTGGACCCATCGATCGTGGCCGCCGAGGCCGGGGACGCCCTGTTCCTCAGCCCCTTGCCCGGCTTCCTCGCATCCAATCCGCTGCCGCTCTACGATCGCGACGAGTGGTTCGACGCCGCGCCGCCCACCCTGCCGCGAACCCTCGTCATCCACGGCACGCTCGATCCGAACACGCTCTATGAGTCCGCGGCGACCCATGTCGCCCGCCTGCGCGAAACCAGTCCGGTTCAGCTCGCGACCGTCGAGGGCGGCGCGCATTTCCTCCTGTTCGCGGCCCCGCAGTGCTTCATCGACGCCGCCGGCGCTTTCGTCGGGGGTGCGGACGCGCCGGCGACCTGCGACGGCGACGACGCCGGCATTGACTGAGGCGGGCTCCGCCGGTCGGCCGGCTTGAACCGCGGCCCGCGCGGGCTAGACTGGCCGCATCACCCATCGGGAGATCTCCATGAAGCGCGCCCTGTTCCTTTCCGGAATTGCCACCGGTGTCATCGCACTCGCGGCCTGTAACCCGCCGCAGACCGGGGAGCCCGCCGGGGCGCCGCCGCCCGCCACCGCCATCACCCCGACGGCCGCCGCCGACATCCCCGAGGCTGTCCGCGCCGTCGTCCTGTCGGCCCGCCCCGGCATGGTCATCGCCGAGGCGGAACTCAAGGAGCGGGAAGGGCGCCGCTACTACGACGTCGAGGGCACGCTGGCCGGCGCCGAGATCGAGCTCGACCTGCTGGAGACGCCGCGCGGCTGGGAGGTGGTCGAGATCCAGCGCGACCTGCCATGGACCGCCGTGCCCGGGGGCGTCCGCGCCGCCGCGGAAGGCGCGCGGACCGGCTTCGTCCCCGTTCGCATCATCGAGAGCGTCCAGGCCGGGGACGGCGCCATCATCTATGAGCTGTTCGCCGACGGCCAGCCGGCGACGCCCGCGCTCGAGGTCCGCGCGGCCGGCGGCCGGATCGAGGTGCTGAAGGAGACCTGGCCGCACTGAGGGCAGGTCTCCCGGTCTCCTCCACGACCGGTCGTGAGGTCTTCCTCCCCACTGCGTGGGGAGGAGACAGGAACCCTATTTCTTCCCGGGCGGCGCGGTGAAGGGCGAGGCGCCGGCCGACACCGCCGGCTTGGGTTTTTCCGCCTTCGGCTTGCGGGTTTCCTTGTTGCTGCGCACCTGACCCTTGGCCATGACCGTACTCCTGCGACGCCGGCCGCCGGGAGGGCGGGTCGGGCTTCCGTCCATCCTACAGCCCTCCGCGGGCGAAGTTCACTTCAAATGAACTTGACGAGAACAAAACCGCAACATAGAACATTCCCGGAACACGCAATCTGGGGACAAGATCATGGCGCGTTGGGTGAGGGATATGCTGTCGCTTGCGTCGTGCGGCGGCTTCGTCTGGATGGCATGGCAAGCGGCCTTCCTGATCTCGTGAGTCGGGAATGGGCCAGTTCAAAGAGGACCAGGCCATTTCCCACGCCGCCGCAGCCGCGCAATTCATCCATCTGAGGGTCCGCTCGGCCTATTCGCTGCTGGAAGGCGCGATCAAGGCCGGGAAGGTGGCGGCCCTGGCGGCCGACGCGGGAATGCCGGCCGTCGGCGTGGCGGACAGGGCCAATCTGTTCGGCGCGCTGGAGTTTTCGGAAGCGGCAAAGGGCGCGGGCGTGCAGCCCCTGGTGGCCTGCGCCCTGCCGGTCACCGGCATCGGCGGCAAGATCAACGAACGCTGGGCCAGGGTCCCGACCGTGGTCGTGCTGGTGCAGAACGAGGCGGGCTGGCTCAATCTGTCGGCCCTGTCGTCCTCCGCCTTCCTCGACGCCGGCTCCATGGACGAGCCCAGCGTGCCCTGGACCATGGTGGCGGAGCGGTCGGAGGGGCTGATCCTGCTCTCGGGCGGGCCGGATGGACCGGTCGACCCCCTGTTCGTGCAGGGCAAGCCGGCCGAGGCGAACGCCGCCCTAGCCGAGATGGCGCGGGTGTTCGGCGACCGCTTCTATGTCGAGTTGCAGCGCCACGGCCTCGCCAGCGAGCGGCAGGCTGAGCGCGGGCTGGTCGAATGGGCCTATGGCCACGACGCGCCGCTGGTCGCCACCAACGACGTCCACTACGCCCGGGCGGCGCAGGCGAAGTCGCACGACGCCCTGCTGTGCATCGCCGACGGCGCCTTCACCGGTCAGGAGGACCGGCGCCGCATCACCGGGGAGCACTGGTTCAAGCCGGCCGCGGCCATGCGGGAGTTGTTCGCCGACCTGCCCGAAGCCTGCGACACGACCATTGAGATCGCCCGGCGCTGCGCCTTCCTGGTGCCCACGCGCGCGCCCATCCTGCCCCGCTTCGAGGCCGGCGCAGGGCGGACCGAGCCCGAAGAGCTGATGCATCAGGCCCGCGAGGGGCTGAAGGCGCGACTGCAGGCCGTGGCCCCGGCGGCGCCGGAGGCCGACTACTGGGCCCGCCTCGAATGGGAGGTCGGGATCATCCAGCAGATGGGGTTCCCCGGCTATTTCCTGATCGTGTCGGACTTCATCAAATGGGCCAAGAACCACGGCATTCCCGTGGGGCCGGGGCGCGGTTCGGGCGCCGGGTCCCTGGTCGCCTGGGCCCTGACCATCACCGATCTGGATCCTTTGCGGTTCGGCCTGCTCTTTGAACGGTTCCTCAACCCCGAGCGGGTCTCCATGCCCGACTTCGACATCGATTTCTGCCAGGAGCGGCGGGAAGAAGTGATCGACTACGTCCAGGAGCGCTACGGCAAGGACCGGGTGGCGCAGATCATCACCTTCGGCACCCTTCAGGCGCGGGCCGTTCTGAGGGATGTGGGCCGGGTGCTGCAGATGCCGCTGGGGCAGGTCGACCGGCTCGCCAAGATGGTGCCGGCCAACCCCGCCAATCCGGTGACCCTGGCCCAGGCCATCGAGCTGGAGCCGCGGCTGAAGGAAGCGCGCGATTCCGAGGCCGCCGTGCGCACCCTGCTGGACACCGCGCTGGAGCTGGAGGGGCTGTATCGCAACGCCTCCACCCACGCCGCCGGCATCGTCATCGGCGACCGCCCCCTGATCGAGCTGGCGCCCCTTTACCAGGACCCCCGCTCGACCATTCCCGCCAGCCAGTTCAATATGAAATGGGTCGAGGCCGCCGGGCTGGTGAAGTTCGACTTCCTCGGCCTCAAGACCCTGACGGTGCTGGATCGGGCGCGGATCTATCTGGAACGGCGCGGGGCCGCGGTCGACTGGAACAGTCTGCCCCTGGATGACGCCCGAACCTATGAGCTGATGGCCTCGGGCCAGACAGTCGGGGTGTTCCAGCTGGAATCCCAGGGCATGCGCGACACCCTGCGCAAGATGCGGTGCGGCTCGATTGAGGAGATCACCGCCCTGATCTCCCTCTACCGGCCCGGGCCGATGGAGATGATCGATACCTATATCGACCGGAAATTCGGGCGTCAGCAGGTCGACTATCTCCACCCCTCCCTGACCGAGGTGCTGACCGAGACCTATGGCGTCATCATCTACCAGGAGCAGGTGATGAAGATCGCCCAGGTCCTGGCGGGTTACTCCCTCGGCGAGGCCGACCTTCTTCGCCGCGCCATGGGCAAGAAGAAGAAGGAGGAGATGGACTTCCAGCGCGCCCGCTTCGTCGAGGGCGCCTCGGGCAAGGGCGTGCCGGAGGAACAGTCGGGGTCCATCTTCGACCTGGTGGCCAAATTCGCGGGCTATGGCTTCAACAAGTCGCACGCCGCCGCCTACGCCCTGATCAGCTTCCAGACCGGCTGGCTGAAGGCCAACCACCCCGTCGAGTTCATGGCCGCGTCCATGAGCCTGGATCTCAGCAACACAGACAAACTTGCCGTTTTCTATCAGGATTGCCGCCGCTTCGGGGTGCCTATCCAGTCGCCCGACGTGAACCGCTCATCGGCCGATTTCGACGTGTCCTGGAGCGACGGAGTCGGCTCGGTCCTCTACGCCCTCGGCGCCATCCGCAACGTCGGGCTGGAGGCGATGAAGCATCTGGTCGAGGTGCGCCAGACCGGCGGCCGGTTCACCGACATCTTCGACTTCCTCGAACGCGTCGACCCGCGCAGCGTCAACAAGAGGGCGCTTGAGAACCTCGCCCGCGCCGGCGCCTTCGACAGCTTCCACCCCAACCGCCGCCAGCTGTTTGAACAGGCGGACACCCTGATGGCCTATTGCCAGAGCGTGGCGGCCGAGCGCGCCTCCTCGCAGGTCTCCCTGTTCGGCGGCGACCAGGCCGGGGCGGCGCGACCACGGCTGAAGCCGGTCGAACCATGGGTCGGACCCGAGAAACTGGATCAGGAACTGGCCGCCGTCGGCTTCTACCTTTCGGGCCACCCGCTGGAGGATATGGCCCCGGCGTTGAAGCGCAAGCGGGTCACCTTCGTCGCCGAGGCCACCGCCCTGGCCGAGAGCGGCCACGAGGCCTTCCTGATGGCCGGCGTGGTGCGCCGCCGTCAGGAGCGGGCCAGCGCCAGATCCGGCGAGAAATTCGCCTTCGTCACCTTCTCGGACCCGACCGGCGAGTTCGAATGCCTGTTCCCGCCCGAACAACTGCGCAAATGCCGCGAGGTGCTGGAGGTCGGGGCCTCGATCATGGTCCGGGTGCGGGCCAAGTCGGCGGACGGCGAGGTGCGGTTCTTCGGGGACGATGCGTCGCGGCTGGACGCCCTGATCGACGACGGCGCCATGGGTTTGCGAATCCATGTCTCGGCCAGGGCCGCCGACCCGGCGGCTTTGCAGTCGCGGCTGGAGCGGGCGAGGTCCCAGGGCAAGGGCGGGGAGGTGTCGCTGATCGCCTCGCTGGACGGCCGGCGGGAGGTCGAACTGAAGCTGCCCGGTCGCTACCGCCTGGACGGCGCCCTCCGCGGCGCGCTGAAATCGGCCCCGGGGGTCGTCTTGCTGGAGGATGCGTGATGGCGGAAGCGAAGACCCACAGCGGCGCCTGCCACTGCGGCGCGGTGGCCTATGAGGTCGATATGAGCCTCGACGGCCTGATCGAGTGCAACTGCTCGCACTGCTACCGCAAGGGCTTCGTCCTCGGCTTCGTATCGCCCGACGCCTTCCGCCTGAGCGCCGAAGGGCCGCAGACGGAGTATCTGTTCAACAATCACAAGATCCGCCACCGCTTCTGCCAGACCTGCGGCGTGCAGACCTTCGCGCGGGGCGCGGCGCCGGACGGGTCGGAGATGGTCGCCGTCAATGTCCGGACCCTGACCGACATCGAGCCTTTCAGCTGGACCGCCAAGCGGGTCGACGGGCGCAGCTTCTGATGGTCACTCCGCCCGCGGCGAGAAATCCTCGCGCGGCGTGCCGTTGACCGCATAGAGGCGCTCGGTCGGCAGCTTGATCACCATGCCCGAGTTGGCGAGCCGGTGATCGTGGACGCCGCCCAGAAGCCCCGCCATGCGGCCGCCGATCACCGCCGCGCCGATGGCGTCAAAGCCGACTGCGAGTCCCTCGCCCATACTGCCGGTCCAGCGACCAACGTGCACGGTGACCGGCCCGCGGTGGCGCTTACCCGCCCGCGGCAGCACCTGTTCGATCCACTGGCGTGGGACGCCTGTGCGACGTTCTTCGGCGGGCCAGTTGTGAATCTGGTAGGCGGCCGGCGCGTCGACAAACCAGCCCATGATCCCGCGCGCGACCACGGTGTTGCCGCCGCTGGCGGTGTCCCTGAGGTCCAGCACGACCGGCTGGCCCGGTCGCGCCCCGGCCATGACGGCGTCAAACGCGGGGATGGTGGCTGTGTCGCCGAGCGAGTCGTTGAAGCGGATGACCAGCGCTCCGTCGGCCTCGTGCGAGGACACCGGCGGCCGGTCGTCGGGACCTGCCTGATAGAGGTTCGGCAGGGTGAGGCGCCGCTCGGGCCCGGCGGCGTCGCGGATCGTCAGGTCGCGAGGGCGGTCCCGCCGCCCCGTCGCCAGCACCCGGATGGCGTAGCCGGGGCGGTCGCCCGTCGGCTCCAGACCCAGGTCGGCCCAGAAGGTTGCGACCGCCGCGGCGATCGGTACGCCGTCGATGGCGGTGAGGCGATCGCCGGGCCGGACGCCGGCCGCTTCCGCCGGCGACCCTTCCCGCACGGCGGTGATGCGCCAGACCCCGGCTTCGGGCTCGATCCAGAGGTCGGAGAAGCTGGGGGCGAGGCCCCAGCTGTCGCTGAAGGACCCGCCGGTGATGGCGTGGTGATCGGCCAGGGCGGCGACGGCGTGTTCGGCAAAGCGGAGGAGGGACGGCTGATCACGGACCGCATCGGCCTCGGCGCGAAGCACCGCGCTCGTCGGCATGGCGCCGTCCGGGAAGCGGTCGAGGTAGGCGTAGTTGGCGTTGACCAGGGCCTCGATCGACAGGGCGTCGGCGCGGAAAGCCTCGGGCGTCGGCGCGGCCTGTCGCGCCTGTCCGGGGGCCGCGCAGAGCAGAACGATCAGAAGGGTCAGAAAGCCGCGCATCGAAGGCCCCGGAGGTGAAGTTGCGAGGCTGGCCCGCCACAGGAAAGGCGGCAAGTTAATCCGCCGTCATGCGCCGCCGCTCAGGCCCGGTCGGTCACCGCATAGGCCATGATCCCGGTGGCCACCGAGAGATTGAGGCTGTCAGCCCGGCCGCGCATCGGGATCTTGACGTTGACGTCGCAGGCCCCGGCCAGGGCGTCGGTCAGTCCGGCCTGCTCATTGCCCATCAGGATCAGGGCGGGATAGTCGATGGCGGCGTCGTGGTGCCCGACCACGGCGTCCAGCCGGGTGCCGATGACGCTGCCGGGCCAGGACTGACGCCAGGCGAGGAACTCCGCGGTCGTGGCCCGGGCGATGGCGACGGCAAACACCGAGCCCATGGTGGCCCGCACGGCCTCGACAGAGAACGGATCGACGCAGTCCCCGATCAGGATGACCCCGCCGCAGCCGGCCGCGTCGGCAGTGCGGATGATGGTCCCCAGATTGCCGGGATCCCGCACCTGCTCCAGCGCCACCCAGGCAGGGGCGGAGGCCGGCTGGATGGCGGACAGCGGCGTATAGACCTGGTCGAAAACGCCGAGCACGGTCTGGGGATTGTCGCGCCGGCTGATCTTCTCGAGGATGGCGTGGGTGACAACCACCACCTCGCCGCCCGCCGCCCGGGTCGCCGCGCGGGCGCGATCAAGGATCGGGTGCGGGCGTGCATCCTCGCCCACCAGTAGAAGGCGCGGCGCGCGTTTCTGATCAAGGGCTTCGCCGATGAACTTCAGGCCCTCGGCGAGGAACCGGCCCGTCGCCTCCCGCTCCTTGCGCATATGCAGGGCGCGCACGTTCTTGACCGTGTCATTGGTCAGGGAGGTGATCAGCCGGTCGGTCATGCGGACCATCGCGCGAAGAAGCTGAGGCCGATGGCGCGGCCGTCGGGGCCGTCTTCCGCCAGGGCCAGTTCGCCCCAGTCGATGACCCCGCCGCGATCGGCGGTCGCCTCGGCCATCAGATGCGCCAGCGACAGGCCGGAAACGCGGGCGGCGTAGGCGTTGAGCAGCAGGAAGGAGGCGTCGTCCGACAGCAGGGCGGCGCAGTCCCTGAGCAAGGCCGGCATGTCCTCGAACAGGCGCCAGACCTCGCCGGTCGGACCCCGGCCGTATTTCGGCGGGTCGAGAATGATCCCGTCGTATTTCACGCCCCGGCGGACCTCCCTGGCCACGTATTTACGCGCATCCTCGACGATCCAGCGGATCGGGCGATCCGACATGCCGGACAGTTCGGCGTTCTCTCGCGCCCAGGCCACGGACTTCTTCGAGGCGTCGACGTGGGTCACCTCCGCTCCGGCGGCGGCGCAGGCGAGGCTGGCGACGCCGGTGTAGCCGAACAGGTTCAGAACCTTCGGTCGGGCGAGGGTGCGGATGCGGCCGTCCAGCCACTCCCAGTTGGCGGCCTGTTCCGGGAAGAAGGCGAGGTGGCGGAACGGCGTGAACCGGCCGGTGAAGCGCACATCGCGCCAGGCCAGGGGGAAGCTGTCGATCGGGCTTCCCGCGAAACGCCAGCGGCCGGACTCGTCCTCATCGGTTGGATCGAAGACGGCGTCGGCGGCGTCGAAGGCGGCGGGATCGCGCGGCGACCAGAAGCACTGGGGCTCCGGTCGGACCACGGTATGGCGGCCATAGCGCTCGAGCTTGCGCCCGTCCCCACTGTCCAGCAGGGCGTAGTCCGCCCAGGCGCGGGTGACGAGGGTCTCAGGCGACGGGTTCAGGCGCGGCGGCATGACCCGCTGATAGGCGGAGAGGCGCGGTCGCGTCCAGCACGTCGTCACATCCGGGGACGAGGGCGGACTCCGGAGCGTCCGCGGTCTCGGGCGAGTGGGGGGTCTTGTCCCAGCCGTACGGGTCCTGGACCAGGCGCCAGACCGCGTGAATGAAGGCGAGAGACAGCAGGCCCCAGTAGGCCGGCGCCCGCAGCATGTCGGCCGCCGCATACGGCGTTCCCGCGCGTCTGGCCCCGATGGCGCACGACAGCCAGGCCGAGGCCGCTCCCAGCACCAGAACGCAGAGCGCCAGTACCGGCGTCTCCGGGGGCAGGCCGGCCGCGGCGGACACCAGCACCGCCGCCGCCACCCAGGCCAGGGTCAGGCCGTGAATTCCGGCGGAGACCAGGCCGGCGCCGACCGTCATCACCAGCGCCAGCGCGCCTCGCCAGCCGAGCCGCCACGGTCGGCGGGTATGCACGCCCCAGGTCTGGAAATAGCCCTTCAGCCACCGCGTTCGCTGCGGCAGCCAGGACGCCAGATCACCGGGCGGGGTCTCCCACGTCGGTCGGCTGATGACGCCGAGGGTCCAGCCGCAGGCCCACAACCTGAAGCCCAGATCGGCGTCCTCCGTGACATTCCATGCGTCCCAGCCCCCTGCCGCGCGGAGCGCATCGACCCGGAAGTGGTTGCTGGTCCCGCCGAGCGGAAACGGCAGGCCGAGGCGCGCCATCCCCGGCAGGGTGGTTTCAAACAGACTGGCGTATTCGGCCGCGAACTGGCGATCGAGAAAGCGGGAGCGGCTCGCAGACCCCTGACGTGGCCGAATGCGCAGCGGCGCCTGCAGACAGGCCAGCCGGCCGAAATCCTGGCCGAACCGGGCGGCGGCCTCACGCAGCTGACCGGGATCCGGCGCGTCCTCCGCATCATAGACGGTGAGAAGGTCGCCCGTCGTATGGGTCAGGGCGTAGTTGAGAGCTCGAGGCTTGGTCCGGGGGCGGCCGGGCGGCGTGACCAGCACATCCAGCCAGGGCGGCCGTCGTGCCGCGAGGGCCGCGGCGATGGTGTCGTGATCGTGGGCCTCAAGCACCAGCAGGCCCTGCAGTCGATCCGGGGGATAGTCGATCCGGGCCAGGCGCTCCACGAGCTGGCCGACGATCTCAGCCTCGCCATAGAGGGCCGCCAGGACGGTGTAGCGCGGCCAGGTCCCCGGTGGCTCCGGTTCGGGGCGGCGGCTGGCGCTGAGCAGGATCAGCAGCACCCGCCAGGCGGCCATGACGAGGAAGACGATGGCCGCTGCAGCGACGATCCAGCCGCCGAACCGTTGCGGCCAAAGCGACAGCAGGGCGCCGCATGCCGCTGCGAGGATTGCGAGAACGACGGTCTGGAAGAGCACAGGCCCTCGCATCGCCGCGCTCTGATCAAAGGGCGGTCCGTATCGCGCGGCGTCCCGCCGGCGATCGTCGAGATCACTGATCGCACCCCGTTTCACTACCGATGGTTATCCTGCTGATTCGCGGCATGCAAGTAGTTGGCGCGGAGCGGGGATTGCCGCTATTCAGGTCCCGGACGTCCGGAGCCCGCCGTGTGACCCTCGCCAGCCCCCTGACCCTGCGATCGCAACGCAAGCCCAAGGGCGAAGGGCATGCCCGCCGGGCCGAGATTCTGGCCGCCGCCGAACGCATCTTCGTGGAGCACGGCTATGAAGGGGCGACCATCCGCAAGATCGCGGATGAGGTCGGTCTGTCCTCGACGGCGCTGTACATGCATTTCTCCGAGAAGGGCGAGATCCTGCAGGAGATCTGCCGGCAGGCCTTCGCCGCCCTGCTGGAGATGAACCAGACCATCGTGGCCGAACCCGGCGGGCCGGAGGCGCGGCTGCGGCGCATGCTGAGGGCCTATATCGATTTCGGTTTCGCCAATCCGAACGCCTATCGGCTGATCTACATGACCCGGCCGGCCGAGCTTCAGCACGGCGCCCTGCCGGCGGCGCAGGAGCTGGGCGGATCTCTGTACCGATCGTTCGAACAGGTGGTCGAGGACGCCGAGGCGGCCGGGCTGCTGCGCGGCGATGCGCGTACGACCGCCCAGGCGCTTTGGGCCGGCTGCCATGGCGTGGTCTCGCTGGTGATCACCAAACCCTATTTCGACTGGGTGGAGCGCGAGACCCTGGTCACCGCCCTGCTGGAGGGGTTGTTCGCGGGCCTGCTGAAGCCGTGAGGCGGGCCGCGGGGGCGCTGGCCGCGATCGCGTCGCTGACAGCCGCACAAGCCGAGGCCCGGCCGCTTCGGGTCATGGCGCTGGATCAGTGCGCCGACCAGTATGTGCTGGCCCTGCGGCCGGACGCCGAACTGGCCCTGTCGCCGCGCGCCGACGATCCCGACGCCTGGCTGCGCGAAGCCGCCGCAGGTCACAGGCGCGTCAGGCCGACGCTGGAGGCCGCCATCGCCTTCCGGCCCGACGTCGTGGTCCGTTACTGGGGCGGCGAGCCCAGGTTGCTGGCCCGGCTCGAGGCGACGGGCGTCAAGGTTGTCACTATTGAAGACGCCACGGATTTCAATGGCGTACGGGACCGCATTCGTGTGGCCGCTCAAGGACTTGGCGTGCCGCGCCGCGGCGAGGCTCTGATCGCCCGCATGGACCGGACGCTGAAGACCGCAGCGCCGGGGCCGGACGCGCCGAAGCGGACGGCCCTGTATCTGACCGCTGGCGGCTTCACCGCCGGAAGGGGAACGCTTGTGGACGCCATTCTGTCGGCGGCCGGGTTCGCCAATGCGGCAGGGCCGTTTTATGCGCCGGTCAGCGTTGAGCGGATCGCCCTGTCTCCGCCCGCCCGCTTCGTCCTCGGCTTCTTTGATCAGGCGCGGGCCGACTGGCGCGGGCCGGGACGGCACCCTGTCGTACAGCGGGCGGCGCGGGGGCGGGTGGCGGCCTGGCTGCCCGCCGCGGCCCTGACCTGCCCGGCCTGGTTCGCGGCGGATGCGGCGGCCATGCTGAAGGCCGGGGCATGAGCCGACCGTCCGGCCTGACGCTGGCGCTCGCAGGACTGATCGCGGCGGCGGCGGTTATGGGCATCCTGCTGGGCGAGACGGTCTTCAACATGGCGCAGACCGCGCAGGCCTTCGCCGATCCTGGCTCGGGGCCCGCCGAGGTGCTCTGGCAGGTGCGGGCGCCGAGGGTGGCGACGGCCCTGATGGTGGGCGCAGCCCTCGGTCTGTCCGGGGCGGCGATGCAGGGCCTGTTGCGCAATCCGCTGGCCGACCCCGGGGTGCTGGGCGTGTCCGCGTCAGCCGCCCTGGCGGCGGCGACGGCCATCGTTCTTGGAGCAGCGGCGGCTCCGGGCGCCGTGGAGCTGTCGGCCTTGATGGGCGCGGGGCTCGCCGGGGGGCTGCTGATCCTGTTTTCGGCGCGGGTAAGGTCGCCGGAAGCCCTGATCCTGTTCGGCGTCGCCGTATCGAGCTTCGCGGGCGCGGCGACCGCCCTGATCTTCAACCTGTCGCCGTCGCCGGTCGCCACGGCCGAGGTGATGAGCTGGCTCCTGGGGTCGGTGCAGAACCGCAGTTGGATCGATGTGGCCTGGGTCACGCCCGCCGTGCTGGTCGCAGGCGTTCTCGCGGCGCGGGCGGCGCCCGGCCTGCGCATGCTCAGCCTCGGCGAGGAGACCGCGCGCACCTCGGGACTGCCGATGGCGCGCCTCAGGCTGCTGGCCCTGCTGGCGACGGCCCTGGCGACGGGCGCGGCCGTCGCGGTGGCCGGGGTGATCGGCTTCGTCGGACTGGCCGCGCCGCATCTGGTGCGCAGCGCGGTGCGGGGCGATCCGGGCCGTCTGCTGCTGCCCTCAGCCCTGGCGGGAGCCCTGATGCTGGTGGTCGCGGACCTGCTGGCGCGGATGACGCCGACGGACCAGGAGCTGAAGCTGGGGGTGTTCACGGCCCTGGTGGGCGCGCCCCTGTTCGCCCTGATCGCCTGGCGGGCGGCGCGGGAGTGGCGGCTGTGAGCGGCGTCGCGCTGCAGCAGGCGACGGCGCGGCTGGGCGGGCGGGCGGTGCTGGAAGGCGTCGACCTCTCGGTTGCGGCGGGCGAACTGGTGGCGCTGGTCGGCCCGAACGGCGCCGGCAAGTCCAGCGTGATCAGGGCGTTGGCGGGTCTTCTGCCGCTGATCGCCGGCCGGGCCCTGTTGGCCGGAGCCGATGTGGCGGGCCTGTCCCCGCGCGGGCGAGCCGAGCGGGCGGCCTATCTGCCGCAGGAGCGTCGCATCGCGTGGAACCTGCCGGCGATCGAGGTGGCGGCGCTGGGCGCGCCGTTTCTCGCCGCGGCGGACGCGCAGGAGCGGGCGCGGGCGTCGCTGGACGAGGTCGAGGCCGGACATCTGGCCGACCGGGGCGTTGCAGACATGTCAGGCGGCGAGCGCGCGCGGGTGCTTCTGGCGCGGGCGCTGACGGCGAGGGCCGGGGCGCTGCTTGCGGATGAACCGACGGCCGGGCTGGATCCCGAAGCACAGTTGATGGTGCTGGAGCGACTGAAGCAACGGGCGCGGGCAGGACAGGCGGTGCTGGTCAGCCTGCATGATCTCGGCCTTGCGGCGCGGTACGCGGACCGCGTCGTGGTGCTGGACGGCGGCGCGGTCGCCGCGGACGGCGCGCCGCTCGCGGCGCTGACGCCCGAAGTGATGGCGGCGACCTTTGGTCTCAAAGGCCGTTGGCTCGAAACGCCGGATGGGCCTCTGCTGGCGACCGGCCGCTATTCGCCCGGCTCGCCCTCGGGCGTGCGCACGCCCTCGTCGCCGACGTAGGTGTAGGGCGAAGGACCGGCGGCCGCGCCGCGCCGCAGGTCGGAAGACAGGGTCAACGGGGCCGATCCGCCGTTCAGCCGCGCGCGATAAACCTGCATGTTTTCCATCACTCGCATCATATAGTTGCGTGTTTCTGTGAAGGGTGCGCACTCGATGAAGTCGACCGGATCGACCGCGCCGCCGCGGGGATCGCCGCAGCGGGCGATCCATTGCGGCGGGCGAGCCGGACCGGCGTTGTAGCCAATGGTGGTCAGAAGCATCGAACCGCCGAACCGGTTGGTCAGATCGCCGAGGTGATAGCTGCCCAGCGTCATGTTGAAATCCGGGTCCCAGAGCCGCTCGTCGGAATAGGGCAGGCCCAGCTGCCGGGCGACCATCCGCCCTGTGGCGGGCAGGAATTGCATCATCCCCCGGGCGTTGGCCCCGGACCGCGCCCGGGGATCAAAGCTGGATTCCTGGCGGGTGATGGCGAGGGTGAACTCCAGCGGCGCGGCGCCGGGAACGCCGGGCGGGATCCGGATCGGATACTGGCGCTCGGGCATCAGGAAACCGCGCTGGCTGGCGGCCCGGCCGACCATCATGGCGGTGAAACCCTCGCCGTAGTTGCGCGACAGATCCATCAGCAGGGCCAGCCCCTCCGGCCCGGGCAGATCGTCATCGAGCTGATAGGCGAAGACGCGGAACAGGCTGGTCTCGCCGGTTTCGCCGAGGATGCGCAGGGCGCGGACCACCTCGTTGGCCTCGAAGGCGGCGATGTCGGCGCGGGTGGGGACCGGATCGGCGGGCAGCGTGATCGTGCTCTGACCCGCCTTCTCGGCGGCCAGCTGGCCGTAGAAGGTCTGGATGTGGCGGGCGCCGTCGCGATAGTACTGGACGGCGGCGGGCGTATTGCCCTGGGCCTCGGCCACGCGGCCCAACCAGTAGAGGGCGCGCCCCTGGGTGATGGGCGTCGAGGACATCTGACGCAGCGCTTCGAAATGCCGCGCCGCACGGGCGGGGTCGTTCAGCTTCACCAGCGCCGCCCAGCCCGCGAAGAACTCGCCGTCGACCATGCGTTCCCCCGAGGGGAAGCCGTACCCGGCCATGGCGTCATAGGCGGCCTGCCAGTTCCGGCGTTCCAGCGCGTCGAGGAAATAGTTGCGGCGCTCGCTCCAGAGGGTGTTCTGCCCCTCCGTGTGGGAGGGGGCGGCGGGGAGGGCGCTCAGCAGGGCGAAACCCTCGGACTGGCGGTTCTGCGAGCGGAGGATGCGGACCCGCTCCAGCACCACGGCCGGGTCCATGGCCTGGGACGGACTGAGGTTCGCCACCATGGCGTCGGGGCTGTAGGCCGTCCGCAGGGCCATGACCGCATTGGCGATGGCCTGCCGCTCGGGCGAGACCATCTGAACCATGGCGCGGGTCGCCGGGCCGTGCGGCCCGAGAAGCAGCATGTTCAGCCGCGTCTCATGGTCCGCCCGACCAAGGCTGGAGCCCCAGCGGGTCAGGATGCGGGTCTGGGTCGCGTCGTCGAAGGAGCGGGTGCGCCACCAGTCGGTGATCAGCCGGCGCGCCTCGTCGGCGCGGCCCCGCTGTTCCAGCGCCTCGGCCAGGGCGATGGCGCCCTGGACCGTGGTCGGGCTGCGTTGCGCGAACAGACTGATGGCGGCGTCAGGTCCGGCGTAGGCCCGGTCCAGCGCCCGTTCGGCCGCGGCGGTGCGGCTGTCGGCGCGCGGCCACCCCTGGAAGCTCGCTGCCGCGCCGGCGAGGTCGCCCGGCGACATCTGGTCGGCGGAGGTGTCCAGCAGCGCCCACTCGACCAGTTTGCGCGCGACGGGATCGCCGATCTGCGAGGCGGCGTTGCGGGCGCCGGAGATATCGCGCGAACGGGCCGCGGCCAGTCCCTGGCGGAAGAGGGCGGTGTCCTGATCGTTCAGCAGGCGCGGCTGGTTGCTGACAGGTCCGGACGCCACCGCGCTGTAGGGCGTTTCCTGCGGCATCAGGCTTTCGGGCGCGGGGGCGAGAAGGGCCAGGGCGGCTGCGAGACTGATGCCGATCATTACCTGTCCGATCTCCATGCGTCGCGGTTGCGGTCGGGCGACCGGCAACCTACCCTCCAGCGCTTGTCGCGACGACTGTCGCCAATTCCACGCAGGACCATCTGTCTCAATGACCGCCCCCTTGTTCAAGGGCGTGATCACCGCCCTGATCACACCACTTCGTGACGGAAAGGTGGACGAAGCCGCCTTCACGCAGCTTCTGGAACGCCAGATCGCGGCGGGGGTCCACGGCGTCGTGCCGATGGGCACGACCGGCGAGAGCGCTTCGCTGACCGCCGACGAGCACAGGCAGGTCGTCGAACTCTGCGTGCGGGTCGCGGCCGGGCGGGTGCGGGTGATCGCCGGGGCCGGCTCATCGGCGACGGACAAGGCGATCGATCTGGTGCGGTTCGCCAAGACGGTGGGCGCCGACGGGGCGCTGGTCGTCACCCCCTACTACAACCGGCCTTCCCAGGAGGGGCTGGCGCAGCATTTCGAGGCCGTGGCCGAGGCGGTGCAGCTGCCACTGCTGCTGTACAACGTGCCCGGGCGAACCGGCGTGGATATGTCCAACGACACCGTCGCACGGCTGGCGGCCCATCCGAACGTGGTCGGCATCAAGGATGCGACCGGCGACCTGGGCCGGGTCAGCTGGATGCGCGCCAATATCGCGGGCCAGTTCGACCTGATCTCGGGCGACGATCCCAGCTACCTCGGTTACCACGCCCAGGGCGGCGTCGGGGTGATCTCGGTGACGTCGAATGTCGCGCCGGAAGCCATGGTCGCCCTGCATGAGGCGGCGGCGGGGGGCGACTACGCCACGGCGCGGGACTGGCAGGACCGGCTGATCGGCCTGCACAAGGCGCTGTTCCTCGACAACTCCCCGGCGCCGACCAAATACGCCCTGTCGCGCCTGCAGCTGTGCAGCGAGGAGATGCGTCTGCCCCTCTCCCTGACGTCCGATGCAGTCAAGCCGGCCATCGACCGCGCCATGGCGGATGCGGGTCTGGGCTGATGCAGAACCCCGAACGTTCTCACCGCTCATCCCCGCGAAAGCGGGGACCCAGTGCTTTGGGTGATGGAGCCCCGCAGATCAAAGCCGAGGCCGCCAACCCGCATCGCCGGCGCCTCGCTGGACAGAACTGGGTCCCCGCTTTCGCGGGGATGAGCGGGATGGGGGGGCGCGCTTGTGGCCAGTGAGCAACCCAAGGTAAAAATCCTGGCCGAGAACCGGCGGGCGAAATTCGACTATTTCCTCGAGGATTACATCGAGGCCGGCATCATGTTGCTCGGCACCGAGATCAAGGCCCTGCGCGACGGCCGGGCCAATATCGCCGAGAGCTACGCGGCGGTG
>Ga0164290_1002077_pt1 | contig 17538 bp, 15 predicted proteins | sample Micstemetagenome_FD_108782 | JGI IMG/M metagenome (GOLD analysis project Ga0164290, IMG submission 108782) | Contaminated culture microbial community from soil near Moab, Utah, USA - Microcoleus steenstrupii SON62 (Illumina Assembly) | ecosystem: Environmental > Terrestrial > Soil > Soil crust... | reverse complement strand
GGCGCCAACTCCACGATCAGCGGTAACTACACCTATTATAATGATCGCGGCTTCATCCCGGGCAACGACCTGACCAAGCATACCGCCGGTATCGGCGCCAATGTGAAGCTCAGCAACCGCTTCAACCTCTCCGGTACGGTCAACTTTGCCAATACCGATTACCGCACGCCGCCCAACTCGGCCTCTACCGGTTCGGGACCGCAGTATTCCGACTACCCGGGCATCTTTGCCGACATCCTGTACACCCCCCGTTCGGTGGACCTGATGAACTGGCCCTTCGAGAACCCGCTGACCGGCGCCTCGGTGTACTACCGCCCGGCCAACGATATCCAGAACCCCCGCTGGACGGCCAAGTATGTCAGCTTCGGCCAGCAGGTGCAGCGTGTGTACGGACAGATTTCGCTCGGCTACGAGATCGCCAAGAACCTGAACCTGTTGTACCGCCTCGGTATCGACAACTACAATGAAGTCAACACCCTGCGTTCGCCCAAAGGCGGCGTGCAGGTGCCCCTGGGCGCCATGCGCACCACCAATGGCCGCAACACCAGCATGGACCATAACTTCATCGTTACCTGGAACCGCAAGCTGAACAAAGACTGGGATTTCGATATGACCGGCGGTGTCAACCTCCGTCGCAATATCTACCAGCAGACCGGCATCTTCAGCACCGAGCAGCTGGTATTCAACCTGTTCAACCACAACAACTTCGTCAACCACAGCAACATTTCCGAGAACGGCGCCAACCTCGATTTCCGCGAGGAGTGGCAATCGCTGGGTGTATTTGCTGAAGGCCGCTTCGGCTTCCGCGATTACCTGTATGCTACCGTTGGTGGACGTAATGGCTGGGGCTCCCAGCTGGAGAAGCAGAACCGCTCGCTGTTCTATCCCAGCGCCAGTGTTGCCTTCATCCCCACTTCTGCGATCTCTTCCCTGCAGAACATCAAGTGGCTGAATTACTCGAAGTTCCGCCTCGGCTATGCGACCAGCGCCCGCTTCCCCGATCCCTATCGTACGCGCCAGGCCCTGTCGATCGGCAGCAACGTGTTTGTTGACCGCAACGGCACCCGTGTAAACAGCAATGCCATTCCGAACCTGCTCCCCAACCCCGATCTGCGTGCAGAACTGCTGCAGGAACTGGAAGCCGGTTTCGAAGCACGCCTGTTCCGTAATCGTTTCAACATCGACCTGACCTGGTATGAGCGCCGTGCGAAAGACCAGATCCTGACCCGTCAGCTGGATCCTTCTACCGGTTTTACCGTACAGGAAATCAACGGCGGTACCGTACGCAACCGTGGTATCGAACTGCAGGTAACCGGCGTTCCGGTGAAGACCCGCGACTTTACCTGGGACGTAACCCTGAACTTCACCCGCAACCGCAACATGGTGCTGTCGCTCCCTGCGGGCATCAAGCAAATCCCGGTGGCCGGTTTCACCGACCTGGGTGGATTCGCCATCGAAGGACAGCCCCTCGGAATCATGCAGGGTTACTATGTGCAGCGTGACGCCAAAGGAAACCGGATTGTCGACAACCTGGGCAACTACCTGGCTTCTACCGAAATCGGAATCATCGGCGATCCCAACCCCGATTGGAAGGCAGCCCTGATCAACCAGGTGAGCTGGAAAGGTCTGAGCTTCCGCATGCAGTGGGAATACACGAAAGGCGGTGATATCTACTCGGCCACGATCCGTGCCCTGCTGGCCCGTGGTCTGACCAAGGATACCGACTTCGATCGCGACCTGGCCGTTATCCTCCCCGGCGTTCGCCAGGATGGTCAGCCGAACGATATCCAGACCTCGGCTTTCAATGCCTATTTCAACAGCCTTGGTTTCGGACCTTCCGACGTGAGCGTGTTTGATGCCTCCGTGATTCGTCTGCGCGAAGCTTCGCTGTCTTACGTACTGCCCACCCGCCTGATCAGCCGCACGCCCTTCGGCAGCGTTTCGATCACCCTGAGTGGCCAGAACCTCTGGTTCAAGGCTCCGAACACACCGAAGTTCATGAACTTTGATCCCGAAACTTCCGGTCTGGGCGCTGGCTCTTACCGTGGCTTCGAGTTCATCACTGGCCCCTCCGCCCGTCGTTATGGCGCCAGCCTCCGGTTCACCTTCTAAACCTTAAAAAAAACATTGAAATGAAACGATTCTTTAAATACATCTTCGTGTTCGGACTGCTGGCGATGGTCGGGTCCTGCAAGAAGTTCGACAAGCTGCAGACGGATCCGAATGCGCCGGCGCCCAACCAGGCCGACGTGGATCTGTACCTGAACCAGGTGCAGCTCAGCTTCGCCAGCTTCTATTCGCAGGCCGAAGACCTTGGCTCGCAGCTCACCCGCATGACCACTTACTTCGGTCCCCAGTACCAGAACGGCTATTCACCTCAAACTTTCGACGGCATCTGGTCGACCGCCTACACGGGCGTTCTGAAGAACGTAAATGCCATGATTCCCCTGGCGGAGTCGCAGCGGAAGTTCTACCATGCCGGCATGGGCAAGGTGTTTAAAGCCTACACCATGATGACCCTGGTAGACCTGTTCGGCGACGTTCCGTATTCCGAAGCCAACCTGGGCAACGAAAACCTGAACCCCCGTGTTCAAAGCGGCGCCAGCATCTACCAGGCCGCCCTGGTACTGCTCGACTCGGCAATCTCCGATTTCGCCAAGACGCCGGGTTCCTATCCGATCAACAACCTGTACTCGCCGGCCATTCCGGCCAGCGGCTCCGCAGAAGCACGCGGTCTTCCCTGGATCCGTGTTGCCAATACCCTGAAGCTGAAGGCCTATATCACTACCCGCCGGGTAGATGCACAGGCCGGTCAGAAAATCCTGGCCCTCGTTCAGGCAGGCAATATCATCACCACGGACGCACAGGAGTTCACCTTCCGCTACAGCACCACTCAGCAAAACCCCAACAGCCGCCATCCGCGCTACAATGAGGGTTACCGCGCTTCCGGCGGTGCCACCACGTACATCGGTGTTCAATTCATGTATGCGCTGCGCTTCGAGAAAGGCCTTGCCGATCCGCGCACCCGCTACTATTTCTACCGCCAGACCCTGGATGATCCTTCGCAGCAGCAGCAGCCCTGCGCTTACCAGAATCCTCCGGCACATTACCCGGCCGACATGCCCTTCTGCTATCTCGGCATTGGCTACTGGGGCCGCGATCATGGCGATAACGGCGGTATTCCGCCGGACGCCCTGCTGCGCACGGTATGGGGTGTTTACCCGGCCGGTGGTAAATTTGACTGCAGCGAAGGCACCTCGGCTACTCTGAACGAAGGTGGCCGCGGCGGTGGTTTCTCTCCCATCTGGATGTCTTTCTTCACTGACTTTGTGCGTGCCGAAGCCGCGCTGACCTCAGGCACCGGCGAAGACGCCCGCACGCTGCTGCGCAACGCTGTTCAGAAGTCGATCGCCCGTGTAATGGCGACCCCTGCACAGCTGAGCACTACCGCCTGCGCTCAGGCCACTCCCTCAAACACGGCCATCAACAACTACATCAACGTAGTGATGACCGACTATGATGCCGCCGCCAACGACGCCGAACGCCTCGACGTGGTGCTGAAGGAGTTTTACATCGCCCTCTGGGGTAACGGTCTTGAAGCCTACAACATGTATCGCCGCTCCAGCCGCCCCCGCGACCTGCAGCTGACAATCCAGCCCAACCCGGGACCGTTCATCCGCTCCTTCCTGTATCCGTCGAACTTCGTGAACCTGAATACGAACGCGACACAGAAGCCCAACTGGACCGTAAGAACGTTCTGGGACAACAACCCGGATGCCCTTCAATAACCCCTTAAAAGCAATTCGATTATGAAAAGTGTATTCAGATCTTTTTTGATCGGTAGCCTGATGGTTGCGGGGCTTTGGGCCTGCAAAAAGGAAACCGACCAGATCCTTTCGCCCGACCAGCTGATCACTGGTTCCTATATCCGGATCGACTCTACGATCAGTAACGAGTTCAACTTCTCGAGCATCGCTACCTCTTCGGTGGCCTGGGATGTACGTGGAGTAGGCGAGGCTATTTCCAAGATCACGGTTTATGCCAGCGCTACCAACTCGTCTGATTCGTCAACCTGGCGCCGCATCAAGGATATCCAGGTGTCCGACAATAAGGCCCGGGTTTCCGTTACAGGACAGGAACTGGCTACCGCGCTGAACGTAGCGCCCACGGCACTATCGCCGGGTAACCAGTATACCCTGTTCACGGAGGTTACCACCACTTCCGGCCGCCGGTACTCCCTCGTTAACACCAACTCCGAACTGGAGTCGGCTGCTGCCTATAACATGGCCTTCCGTCTCCCCGGAACGGTTACCTGCCCCTTCGACCCGACGGGTTTCGCAGGCAACTTCCGCGTCGTAACGGATGATTGGGCCGACTTTAGCGCAGGCGACATCCTGCAGGTAACGGGCGCCACCGCCAACTCGGTGACGCTGCTGGCCTTCCCCTCGCCGGCTTATGGCACCAACCGCCAGCCGATCACCATCTCGGTGAACCCGGCAAATGGTCGCGCCACGATCAATCCCTCGCAGTACATCGGCGATTACACCTTCGCAGGTGTGGTGCCCTCCCGTATTTCAACGGCAACGAACCGGAACAGTTACGTATTCTCCTGCACCGGTGATATCATCCTCTATCATGTCATCAGCTATGGCGGCTCTAACCAGCCGGTATACCTGCTGCGCCTGAAGAAGGTCTGATAACTGTTGTTTCTCATGTGCAGAGCCCCGGTTTTTTACCGGGGCTCTTTTTTTGCGAAGGCATGGTTTTTTCTCTTAAGCCTGTGTTCCCCATTTTAACGGGCCCCGCTAACCTAAAAACACAGCTATGCGCTACCTGGCCTTCCTTGCCGGGCTGCTTCTGTCCGGCTCCTGCAAAAAGCCCTTCCAGTTCAGTCCTCATGAGGTGCATCTTCCTGCCGGCTTCACCCAGGTCAATGCCCGGGCCATCGAACGTATCGGCCAACTGCCTGCCGGCCGGCCGCTGCGCTTCGTGCTGGTGGGCGACAGCCAGCGCTTCTACGAGGAAACGGACGCCTTCGTTCTGGCGCTCAACCAGCGAAACGATATTGATTTTGTGTTGCTGGCCGGCGACATTTCCGACTTTGGGATGCGTGCCGAATTCGAGTGGGTGCATGAGCGGCTCACCCGGCTGAAAGTGCCCTATGTGGCCGTTGTCGGCAACCACGACATGCTGGGCAACGGACGCGAGATCTACCGCCGCCTTTATGGTCCGGAAGAATTTACGTTTACGGCGCGCGGCTACCATTTCTCCTGTCTCAACACAAATTCCAAGGAGGTAGGTTTCAATGGCTCCATTCCCAACCTGAACTGGCTGCAAGCGTCTGTCGGCAACCTCACCAACTACCGGGGCGCTTTCGTTGTGTCGCATATGGCCCCTTTTCATGGGGAGTTCGACCCGGCACTGGTGCCACGCTATACCTCGCTGCTCCGCAACAGCCGCAGCGTGATGGCCTCCCTTCACGGACACCAGCACAGCTATTCTTCCGGAACACCTTACAACGATGGCATACCCTATATCGTTGTCGGCTCTTTTAACCTGCGCGCGTATGTGCTGCTGACGGCTGATAACGAGGAACTGACCTGGGAAAAAGTCCGTTATTGAGATGCGAAAGCTCCGCACATACCTGCTCTTCGGCGCCCTGTGCGCGCCGGCGGCCACCCGGGCCGCCGCTTCCGACAGCCTGCCGGCGCGGCGCTGGTGGGTGCCCGATCATGCCCGGCTGCAATTTGCCGGGAATATTGGGTTTATTTCAGGAGGCTTCGGCTATACCAACCGGAAGCGCCGTCTTGAAGGCGATTTTTACTATGGGTATGTGCCACGAAGCGTGGGCGGTATCGCCATCCACACGGTATCGTCGAAGCTGACCTGGTTTCCGCTCAGGCCCCTGAAGGCAGGCCGCTATGAGATCAGGCCGCTGTCGGCCGGAATCCTGGTGGCATATACGTTTGGCCGTCAGTATTTCCTTTTTTCGCCACCGCATTATGCCTTCGATTACTACAAGTTTCCAACAGCCCTGCATTTCGGCGTTTTCGCCGGCGGTGACCTATCGCGCCGCATCAGTCCTGCACACCGGCTTGGCCTTTATTATGAGCTGGGAACTACCGACAAGTTAATGGGAAGTTATGTGCCCAACATGCGCTCCCTGTCGCCGGCCGATATCTTCAGCCTCGCGCTGGGCCTGCGGTATAGCTGGTGAGTTGAAGGGAGGGACGATACACGTCAGACCTGAACCCCCGCCCCTCGTTATTGTTAGCGAATAGGATAGCACCGCTCACCATAAAAAAGCCACCCCTTCCGGAGCGGCCTTTCAAACTCTTTGTTCGCGCTGTAGTTACAGCTTGATTTCCTCGCCTTCCTTGTTGAAGAAGCGATACTCGGTGAGATGGTACGTGTTGTCTTCCCGGATGTTGATCTTCTGGCCGAACTTCCGTTTCCACTTCGCCATCTTACTGTTCCAGAAAAATCCTTTGGTCAGGTAGGCATACAGGATGGGACCGACCACGAGGGTAAGATCGCTATGGCGGTGGGTGACGAGGTAATTGAGGTTCTTCTCGATATCGTCTTCGAGCAGCATCGTCGACTTGATCTTGCCGGTGCCCTGGCAGGTCGGACAAGCTTCCTGTGTTTCGATGTTCATCTCCGGCTTCATCCGCTGCCGCGTGATCTGCATCAGTCCGAACTTCGACATCGGTAATACCGAATGCTTGGCGCGATCGGTGTGCATGTGGCTTTCCATGGCGTCGAGCACTTTTTTGCGGTGCTCGGGCAGCTTCATGTCGATGAAGTCGACGACGATGATACCGCCGATATCGCGCAGGCGCAGCTGGCGGGCAATTTCCTTCGCCGCTTCGAGATTGGTTTCGAGGGCGTTCTGTTCCTGGTTATTGCTGACGCTTTTGTAGCCGCTGTTGACGTCGATGACATGCAGGGCTTCGGTATGTTCGATGATCAGGTAGGCGCCACTTTCGAGGTTCACGGTCTTGCCAAAAGAAGACTTGACCTGTTTGGTGATGCCGAAGGTGTCGAAGACGGAGGAGCCATTGGAGTGGAAGGAAACGATATCCGCTTTTTCGGGTGCGATTTTCTGGATATAGGCCTTCGTTTCGAGGTAGAGATTCTTTTCGTTGATCACCACCTTGTTGAAATCGGCGCTCAGCAGGTCGCGGAGGATGGAGGTCGTCTTTGTTTGTTCGCTGAGGATCTTTGCGGGCGGATTGGCGCCGCGCAGGTTGCGCTGAATGGTCTGCCAGGTGGCTACCAGGGAAGAAATATCTTCATGAAGTTCGGCCGTGTTCTTGCCTTCGGCGGCGGTACGTACGATCACGCCAAAGTTTTTCGGTTTCACCGATTCCACGATCCGCTGCAAGCGCTTGCGCTCTTCGGAGGAGTGAATTTTTCGGGAAACGGCAACGACATCGTTGAAAGGGGTAATGACCACGAAGCGGCCGGGGAGTGAGAGTTCGCAGGAGAGGCGGGGGCCTTTCTGGGCGATGGGTTCTTTCAGGATCTGTACGAGTACGTTGGGCTTGCCATTGAGCACTTCGCTGATCTTGCCGGTTTTGACGATCTCCGGCTCGTTGGGGAAAATGGCGAAATCCATGCCCTCGGGCGACTTGTCGCCCATGGCGGCCGCCGTGAATTTGAGGAGGGAGCGGGCGTAAGGACTGAGGTCGGTGTAGTGCAGGAAGGCATCCTTTTCGTGCCCGACGTCCACAAAGGCCGCGTTCATGCCCGGAATCAGTTTCTTCACCTTGCCGAGATAAAGATCTCCTACAGCAAAACGGGCATCGACCTTTTCTGTATGCAGCTCCACCAGTTTCTTGTCCTCTAAAAGGGCAATGTCCACTCCATGCGAAGCGGCATTGATGATGAGTTCTTTGTTCACATTACTACAGCTTATAGGTACAAACAGGAATAAGACGCTGACTGCGCCGCTGATACCGGGTGCTGCAGTAACCTTTTTTCGGGGGGAGACACAGGGGGGCGCGGTTCTGAGCAATCAGCAATCGATCAGTAATGCCGCGTGCCGGGAAAGGCAGAGGGTTCTGCTTTCCCGGCACACAGCGAAGGTCACCTGAAGTTATTTCTTCTTCTTGTGACGGTTCTTGCGCAGACGCTTCTTGCGCTTATGGGTAGCGATCTTATGACGCTTTCTTTTTTTACCGCAGGGCATTGTTCAATGATTTGATTAAATGATAAATAAGTTACTTGCTCAATTCGGAGATTCTCCGTTCCACTTCCTGACGGATTCCGGGGTTGCCGATCAGGGGCAGGCTGCGGCGGTACCACTGCACCGCCTGGGGCTTGCGGCCGCCGCGCTCGTGTGTATCGGCCAGCATCAGCAGGGCCTGCAGGTTTTCGGGCTGCAGCCGCACTACGCGTTCGAAGCGCTCGATGGCCTTGTCGGTCTGCCCCGACATCAGCGAGGCTTCGCCGAGTGTCATCTGGGCATACACATTGGTGGAATCACGTTCGGCCACCGTGCGAATTTTGCCGACACCTTCCATCGGGCTTGCGAGGCCTCCGTAAAGGATTGCCGCGCCCAGTCCGATCTGGCTGGAGTCGTTCGCCGGGTTCCGTTTCAAAGAACGTTCAAAAAGCTCCTGTGCCTGGAGGGCTTTCCACTGCTTCAGGGCAGGGTCATCCTCAGTGCGCAGGTTATCTAAGAACAAATGGGCTGCAAAGGTGAGGGAATTTTCTGAATTTTCCAACCGGGCTGCCTCGGCCGTGTACCAGGCGAAGGGTTCGAAAAGACGGGCGCTGTCGCGCCAGAAGTTGGCCAGTTGATGAAACAGGTGGGATTGCTGCTCTTTCACATCGCCGCGGGAGATACTGCGTTCGAGCAGGGCCAGGCGTGTGCGCTGTGGTTCGCTGAGACGCTGGCGGGCGCGGGCCAGTACGCTGTCGGTGTTCAGGGTTTCGGCGCCATGGTCATGGCCATCGTCGGCACTATGCACTTCGCTGTTGCTGCCCGAAGGGCGGGGATGGTTGCCGAAAATTCTGGATTGAGTAAGTATGTAAAGGCCAATCGTCAGCAGGGCGGCGGCGCCCAGGACGGTCCATTGTTGCTTTTTCATGACGCGGTCCCGGCTTTCGGCCGGGACGCAAAGTTATTCCACGACGGTCGTTGTTTTCTTCACCTCGGCTACAAATTCTTTGGCCGGCTTGAATGCGGGAATAAAATGCTCGGGAATGTGCACTGCCACGTTTTTCTTGATATTGCGCCCGATCTTGGCCGCCCGCTTTTTGGTGATGAAGGAACCAAAGCCCCGGATATAGATGTTTTCCCCCCGGGAAAGCGATGTTTTGATCTCGCGGAACATCTCCTCGAGGGTCATCAAAACATCTACCTTGGGAATACCCGTTTTTTCGGAAATCTGGTTTACCAAATCTGCCTTTCTCATAGCGGTTGTTGTTTGTGTCTGTAATATAGAGTAAAAAGACGTGATTGTCAAGTAAATATAACATATTTTACAAAAACTTATCCGATAGCGCCCCTATGTCCGAAAGCCCGTCCCCCGCTGATTCTGCCGGAATGCCGGCCCCTTCGCGCTTCGCCAGCGCACTGCTTCACTGGAACGATACGGTCAACGACCGGCCCATGCCCTGGAAAGGCGAAACCAACCCTTACCGCATCTGGTTGAGTGAGGTCATCCTGCAGCAAACCCGTGTGGAACAGGGATGGGGCTACTACCCGCGCTTTATCGCCGCCTTCCCCACCGTACAGGATCTTGCAGCCGCTCCCGAGCAGGAAGTGTTCAAGTTGTGGGAAGGACTGGGTTACTACGCCCGCTGCCGCAACCTCATTGCCACCTCCCGTATTATTACGGAAGAACAGGGCGGCGTTTTCCCGGACAGCTACGCCGGCCTGCTGTCGCTGAAAGGCATCGGGCCCTACACGGCAGCGGCCATCGCGTCCTTCGCCTACAACCTCGACCATGCCGTGGTAGACGGCAATGTGTACCGGGTGCTTTCGCGTATTTTCGGCTGCGCGCTCCCAATCGACAGCACCGAGGGGAAGAAGTACTTTGCTGCCCGCGCGGAAGAGCTCCTGCCGCGCGGGGCTGCGCGGGCTTATAACCAGGCCCTGATGGATTTCGGCGCCACGCTCTGCAAGCCGGTGCCCGAATGTGCCCGGTGTTTTTTCCAGAAACATTGCACAGCCTACCTCAGCGGTCAGCAGCAGCAACTGCCCGTGAAGGCCAAAAAGATCCCGGTACGGGAGCGGTATTTCCACTATGTTGTGCTGCAGGCAGGCGACCGGCTGGCCGTCCGCGAACGGGAAGGGCGCGATGTGTGGCAGCATCTCTGGGAGCCCTTGCTGCTCGAAGCGGAAGCCCCACAAGAGAAAGGGGGGCTGCTACTCCGCCTGCAGCAGGAGTATGGCCTCGATCCCCGGGACTATGAAGTCGAAAGCGCCGATGCCCGCAGCCGGCAGCGCCTGTCGCATCAACTCATCCATTTCTACTTTGTGCACCTGCGCCTGCGCCGTAAAACCGACTTGCCCGGTTTTCGGTGGATAGCCCTGAACGAACTCCACCAGTATCCTTTTCCCAAAACACCAGGCGATTTTTTGCGGAAGAATCTGTGAGCGGGTACTGGCAACAAATTTGATTATTGTTGGACAGCTACGGCCCTGAAGAAACAGATGAACCCAATGAACCCTGAAAAAAGAGTGATATGAGAGGCGTAAACCGCGTGATGCTGATCGGGAACCTCGGCAAGGATCCGGACATTCAATTCCTGGAAGGCAATATCGCCGTGGCCAAGTTTCCGCTGGCCACTACCGAAACCTTTAAAGACCGCACCGGCAAACTGGTATCGCAAACAGAATGGCATACCGTGGTGCTCTGGCGCGGACTGGCCGAACTCGCCCAGAAATACCTGCACAAAGGTTCCCTCGTCTACATCGAAGGTCGCCTGCGCACCCGCAGCTGGGAAGACAAGGACAATAACCGGAAGTTCGCGACCGAGGTCGTGGGCGACAACCTCATCATGCTCGATAAACGTTCCGAAGGCAACGGAGGTTCTATGCACAATGAAGGCGGCATCGACCCGATCAACCCGCCCCACCGCATGGACGACAATGAAGATTTATCTTTTTAGGTGCACCGGAAGCTGATAAATTTGCGTAGCTTTCGAAGGTTCCTGGCTCATCCGATCCATGCGTCGGATGCCGGTAATTGTTCACCAAAACTTGTGCATTGGTCAGCCATTCGGTTCACTTGCTTTCTTCCCTGCTTCAATTGCCGATCCTGTCGGCCGATCCCAACAGTGCCGTCTTTCTTGGCGTTTTGCTCTGCGTTTTGTTGCTGCTGAGTTTCCTGACCTCGGGCTCCGAAGTGGCACTCTTTACATTGCAGACCAAAGACGTGAACATGCTGCGCACCAAGCAGCACGATGCCGCCCGGCGCATCGTTCAATTGCTGGGCGAACGAAAGGCGGTATATACCTCCCTGCTCATTGCCGGCACCTTCTTCAACATCAGCATCATCATCCTGGCCGAATACCTGCTCGATCCGGTACTTACCTTCCAGCCCTCCTGGCTCAACTGGCTTGTTAAAATCATCGCAATTGCCTTTGTGCTGGTGCTGGTCGGAAAAATCCTGCCCAAGGTATGGGCCACGCAGAACAACCTGCGCTTTGCCTACGGCACTGCTGCCGTCGTCGAGTTTCTCCACCTGGTATTGCGGCGCATTTCCCTGCAGTTCGTGAATATTGCCGACAATATCAACCAGCGAAGCGGCGTGCACGAAAGGCAAAGTGCCAGCATGAGAGAGCTCGATGAGGCCATCGATGTCAACGAGCACGAAACCAGCATCGAAGAAAAAAATATCCTCAAGGGAATTGTCAAGTTCGGCAATATCACGGTGCGGCAGATCATGAAATTCCGCATGGAGGTAAATGGCCTGGATCATACCGCATCTTTCGAAGACGTGGTGCGCCGGGTGGAAGAACTGCATTATTCGCGGCTCCCCGTTTACAAATCGAACCTCGACAATATCGTTGGGATCATCAACACGAAAGATCTGTTGCCGCACCTGCGGCAGGAGGGCTACGACTGGCATGTGCTGATTCGTCCGCCCTATTTCGTTCCGGAAAACAAGCTGATCAAAGACCTGCTGAAAGAATTCCAGTTGAAGCGTATTCACTTCGCGATCGTAGTGGATGAATTTGGCGGCACGAGCGGCATCGTGACGATGGAAGATATCCTGGAAGAAATCATCGGCGACATCCGTGATGAGTTTGATGAAGAAGAAACGTCCGTGCGGGCCATCGACAGCAACACCTGGATCGTGGATGCCAAGCTGATGCTGCATGATATGTGCCGCGCCATGCGCTTGCCGCTCGATACCTTCGATCCGGTGAAGGGGGAAAGTGATTCTGTGGGTGGCCTGGTGCTCGAAATTGCGGGTGCTTTCCCCGAAATCAACAGTTCTGTCCGCGCCGGCGATTTTCATTTTACCGTTCTGGAGATCAACCGCAACCGCATCACGAGTGTGCAGGTGAAGATCGACCGGCAGTAGGCTTCGACGCCGCTTCGTTCCGCTCAGCCCGACAGGCGGAGCATGCTGGTACTGTCATCCTGAGCGGAGCACCCATTTACTACTGCCTTGTCATCCTGAGCGCAGCGCAGCGAAGTCGAAGGAGGACACGATAACTTATCTTGCACCCATGAAGCGCCTCCTGCCTTTTTTCGGTTTTGTATTGGTGGTCATGGCCTGCAACAGCGAATATTCGGTAAAGCCTCGCGGCTATTTCCGTATTCCGCTGCCGGCAAAGTCCTACCAGCGGTTCGAACAGCCGGGTTATCCCTACAGCTTTGAATACCCGAAGTATGGAAAAGTAATCCAGGATACGCTGTTCTTCGAAGACAAGCCCGAGAATCCTTACTGGATCAACATCGATTTTCCGGAACTCGGCGGCCGCATTCATATCAGTTATAAGAATGTAAGAAGCAACCGATTCGACTCGCTGGTGAACGATGCCTACACGCTTTCCTACAAACAGCACACCTACAAGGCATCGGCGATCGACTCGAAGCCCTTTACCACGCCCAATGGGATCGAAGGTGTACTTTTTACGCTGCGGGGCAACACCGCTACCGGCACCCAGTTCTTTGTGACGGATACCACCCGGCACTTTCTGCGGGGTGCCCTTTACTGCAACGCAACGCCCAATGAAGATTCGCTGAAGCCCGTGGCCGAGTTCCTGCGTAAGGATGTAGAGCACCTGATCAATACGCTGCAGTGGCGCTGATTCTCCTTCCCGGTTGCTATTGATCGGCTCCCTGGTGCCTGTGTGCGGCATGGTTTCTTTTTGGGAGGATGACCAGTGGATGCACTTCGTCCTGACCTCCGGCATCGGCCGCCGGGTCTATGGAGCAGAAATAGCTGCGCGCTGCTTCCGATTTTCTGCAGGGCAAATGCCCGTGCGCCGGTCGCGGGCGTCACCAAAGGCCCAGCGTTCGACGTTAATTCATCTTCCACCGGTTACTTGCAGGGTGAATTTCGCTAAATTGGTGGTCAATCCCGCATATGAGAAAGCTGCTTTGCCTGTTGCTGTCGCTGGCTTGTTTTTCTGGCCTTTTTGCCCAGCAAGACCGTATGATCGATTCCCTTCAGAACGTATTGAATAAAACCACCGAGCCTGCTGCGCGGGTGGAGTTGCTGGGTATACTGGCGCGTGTAGCCACGAACAGCGGCATGCAGCGCTCTGATAGTTTCGGGCAGGTGTTAACCCGCGAAGCGGAGCTCTCCCGCGATCGCCGGCTGATTGTAAAAGCCCTGCTCATCAACGGGGAGCGTTATGGCTACCTGCAGGGCAATCGTCAGTACATAAGTAAAGCCATCAGTTATTACCAGGAAGCCTATACCCTGGCACGCCGCGAGAAACTGGATAAGGAAACGGCCTCTGCTCTCATCCACCTGACGTCTGCGCACCTGTCGCTCCCCGATGTTGACAAAGCGTTTTCCTTTGCCGGACAGGCACTCGGAATCGTCAGCCCCATGGGTAACGATAGCCTTAAAGTGCAGGCTTATATTGTTTATGGCGATTGCTACCTGGCTAAGAAGGAGCGGATTCTGGCACTCCGCAACTTTCTCAGCGCACTTCGGCTGGCCGAACAGAACAAAGAGCAGGAACTCATGCGGGGCTGTTACGGGCGCCTGAGGAGCTTTTATGCAGGTGTGAGCGAATACGATAAAGCCATCGATTATGCCCGTAAGGCTTACGACCTCATCCCGCAGTTGAAGGAGGCCAACGCGGGTTATTACCGTCCGGTAGACCTCTACGAAATGGCCATGCTTTACGTGCGCAAGCGGAATTTCACCATGGCCGACTATTACTTTGACCTGTCGCTCAGGGCTGCCGATTCGTTGAAGTATCCTCCTCTGAAGATTCCGGCATACAACGGACTGCTGAACCGCTACCTGCTGGCCGAACAGCCAAAGGAAGCACTCGCTTTTTTCAACCGCAGGCCCGAAATCAAGCAGTTTGCGCTGCAGTTCGGAATGGGGCATCAGATCGACCTGATGTATGCGGCCATCTATTCGGACCTGAAGCAGTTTGATTCGGCCCGCTTGTATTTTATGCGCGCCGCACCGGGGATGGAAAACAGCGGCACGCTGTCGACGCGCATGCAGTTTCCCTACCTCTATGCCGATTACCTGACCAAGGCCGGGCGGCTGCCAGACGCCATCGAAACGTACCGGCGGGCCCTTTCACTGGCCGATTCTGCTACCAGCCTGGACTGGCAAAAACGCATTGCGCATGACCTCGACAGCGTGTATGCTCTTGCCGGCGACTTCCGGCAGGCGCATCATTTCAAAGGGCTGTACCAGAAATATTCCGACAGCCTGAAGAAACTCAGCGAGGAGAAAGACCTGCTGCAGATGGAGCTGGACGACGAGCAGGAGCGGGAAAGGCGCCGCCAGGCTGAGGCAGCTGTGGCGCTAGAACGGAAACATACGCTCCAGTACATGGGAATTACCGTGGGCATCGGGGTCGTTTTCGTTTTGCTGGTGCTGATGGGGATTCTCAGCGTGTCGGAAGCCGCCATTAAGGTCATGGGTTTCTTTTCGTTCATCTTCCTGTTCGAGTTCATCATTCTCATTGCCGACAACAAGATCCATCATGCCACCCATGGCGAGCCGCTGAAGGTGCTGGGCATCAAGGTGCTGCTCATCGCCGTGCTGCTGCCCCTCCATCACTGGATGGAACACAAGGTGGTGCATTATATTGCCTCGCGCAAGCTGCAGGAAGCTGCCGGAAAGGTGGGTATCGCCCGCTTCCTGCGGAGAAAGAAGGTTTCTGAAGGTTCCTGAAGGATTTGAAGCTGCGCCGCAACCCCGCCTTCCGCATGAGGCCTCCCGCATGACGCATGGCGCCTGCCGTTTCCGTAACTTCGCAAAAATTTCTCATTTGATCGCGATCGATAATATCCTGGTGAGTGATGAGGTGGTGGAGGCCAAGTTTATCTGTGACCTGGCCAAATGCAAGGGCGGCTGCTGTGAGGATGGTGATGCCGGTGCTCCGCTGACCGAGGAAGAGAAAGGCCTGCTCGTCCGTCATTATGCTGATTTCGAAGGCTACCTGACCCCCGAAGGAAAGGAGGAAATCAAGCGCCAGGGCCGCTACATCTACGACCGGGAATTTGGCTGGGTAACCCCCACAATCAACGGTAATCTTTGCGCCTATGGCTTCCGCGATGAGCAGGGAATCATTAAGTGCGGGATTGAAGCTGCCTACCTCGAAGGCAAGCTCGACTGGAAAAAGCCGATTTCCTGTCACCTGTTTCCTATCCGTATTACCGAGGGAAAAAGCTATACGATGGTGAACTACGAGCCTCGTGAAACGCTGTGCAAGCCTGCCTGCGCGCTCGGAAAGAAAGCCAAGATGCCCGTATACCAGTTTTTGCAGGAACCCATCGAACGCCGTTTCGGAAAAGAGTTTTACGAAACCCTCCACCAGATTGCCATTGCCCACTTCGACCAAAAAGCCACCAACCGATAATGTCTGACCAGTCTACCACCTTTCTAGCCAAAAGCACGATCAAGGCGGCCGACCGCGAGCATCGCCGGAAGATCAACTTCAATATTGCCCGCTATAATGCTGTAGTGCCGCAGGGAAAGCAGCAGTTCACCAATGTGCACCTGGCCCGCGAACGTGCCAAGAATACGAAATGGAAGGCCATCGAGTCGCTCGACCGGCAGCTCGAGACCTTCGAAGCGGCTGCCACCCGCAACGGCACCCGGGTGCTGTATGCCGAAACAGCCGCCGAGGCGCTGCAGCAGATCCTGGAGATCTGCAAGGCCAAAAACTGCCGCTCGATCGTAAAAAGCAAGAGCATGGTTACCGAGGAGCTGCACCTCAACCGCTTCCTCGAAGAGAACGGCATCGAGAGTGTGGAAACGGACCTGGGTGAGTATATCCAGCAGCTGGATGGAGAGGCCCCCTACCATATCGTTACGCCGGCCATGCATAAGAGCAAGGAAGACGTAGCAAAGCTTTTTGCCGAGAAGCTGGGAACGCCCCCGCATCTCACTCCGCAACAGCTTACCCTGGTAGCCCGGGAGAAGCTCCGCGAAAAATACCGTCAGGCCGAAGTGGGCATCACCGGCGCCAACTTCCTGATCGCCGACACGGGCTCCATCGCTATCACCGAAAATGAAGGCAACGGACGTCTGTCCTGTGGCTGGCCCCAAACGCATATTGCCATTGTGGGTATTGAAAAAATGCTGCCTTCCATCAACGACCTGGCGCTTTTCTGGCCCCTGCTGGCCACTTTCGGTACGGGGCAGCGCATGACCGTTTACAATTCGCTGATCAGCGGTCCCCGGCGCGGAGATGAAACTGACGGTCCCGGGGAGATGTATGTCATCCTCCTCGACAACGGACGCACCAACCTGTTGCAGAATCCCAAGGCCCGCGAAAGCCTTTACTGCATCCGCTGCGGCGCCTGCCTGAACGCCTGCCCGGTTTACAAGAATATCGGTGGACATGCCTACGGCACTACCTACAGTGGTCCCATCGGCTCGGTCATCACGCCGCACCTGCGCGACCTTGATGAATACAAACACCTGAGCTATGCCTCTTCCCTTTGCGGTAATTGCACCGAGGTTTGTGCCGTAAAGATCAACCTGCACGAGCTGCTGCTTGAGAACCGCGCCGAAGCGGTTGCGGGGGGATCGTATTCCTACGGTGAACGGGTGGCCTGGAAACTCTGGAAAACCGCCATGCTCCGCCGGCCGCTGATGAACCTGGCATCGGGCCGCATGAAAGGCTGGGTGGTCAATACGTTCATGAAAGACTGGAAACGGCACCGCTCTCCGCTCGACTTTCCGCAAAAGAGCTTCAGCCAGCAGTGGCAGGAGCGGAGGAGGTGACTATCGAATCACTGCTGTCCGGTAAAACTGTCATTGGGCAGTTTTTTCTTTTGTAATGCTTGCTGGACAAGGGGAGGTAGTGTTTGCGCTGCATGCAAGCCCCCTTTTTTAAGTTGGGAAGAGGCTTTGT
>Ga0164290_1002076_pt1 | contig 17576 bp, 20 predicted proteins | sample Micstemetagenome_FD_108782 | JGI IMG/M metagenome (GOLD analysis project Ga0164290, IMG submission 108782) | Contaminated culture microbial community from soil near Moab, Utah, USA - Microcoleus steenstrupii SON62 (Illumina Assembly) | ecosystem: Environmental > Terrestrial > Soil > Soil crust... | reverse complement strand
ACTTTAACGTGCTGTTAACCGGGGGTGATATGGCTTTTTTTGTACCACATCTAAAAAACAGGATATTTGCCGACCCTTACTTAATATTTAAAGGCCTGTATGCGATCTGTGAGTTCAACACTAGTCAGACTTAGTCTGTGTTTTTTGGTTACCGGATTTACCCTGCTCAATGCTAACGCTCAGGAAAATTCTCCCTTTACCCGTTATGGTCTGGGTGATTTTTTTAATGGTAGTCATGCCATAAGTCGTGCCATGGGTGGTTTAGGCGTTGCCTATTCCGATGGAACCAATAACAATGTGGGTCAGGCCATCAATTTCATGAACCCCGCCACCTACAGCAATTTCTTCATGGTATCGTATGATCTGGGGCTTACTATCGATACCAGAAACCTTAGAAGCGAAACCCCTTCCGGTAAATTCAGGTCGAATTATTTCTATCCTTCCTATCTCGGTGTTGGCTTACCCCTTAACCGGGTAAAGGGGCTGGGTATGGCATTCGGGTTAAGACCACTGAGCCGTATCAGTTATTCAGTCGTAAACCGCGAAAGAGTGGCAGGCGACAGTCTGGCTACTATTTATGAGGGTTCCGGCGGATTGAACCAGGCTTATGTAGGCATAGGTAAAAAATGGAAGAACCTGAGTGTTGGTTTTAACACAGGTTTCAACTTTGGAAGAAGAGAGATCTCTACGAAAAAGATTTTTCTCAGCGATACTACTTTCTATTACCAGTCTAACTCATCTACCATCACCAATTTTAATGGCTTGTTTTTTAACCCGGGTTTTCAATATGAATTTTCGGTAGGTAAAAAAATCAATGAACAAACCAAGACAACCAGTAATTACATGGTGCGTCTAGGTGGTTCGGCAACTTTGGCGCAAAGTCTGTCTGCTTCACAGGATCAGAAAAGAGAAACTTATACAGAATCACAGGCAGGCGATATTACTATTGACAGTGTATCATACGCAGATGGTATTAAAGGAACTATTCAGATGCCATCTACATATGCGGCCGGTATTACCCTGCATAAAACAGCCAGCAATAATCGTGGTACTTTTGAGATGTGGTCCATCGGTGCAGAATATACCGCTACACAATGGAGCAAATACCGTTTTTATAACCTGGCAGACCAACTGGTAAACAGCTGGCAGTTAAAAATAGGCGCACAGCTTTGTCCTGATCCACTGGCGGGACGCAGTTACTGGAGTAATGTAAATTACCGTGTAGGTGCTTTTATAGGCAAGGATTATGTGGATGTGGATGGTAAAGGATTAAAGCATATTGGTTTTTCATTAGGCGCAGGTTTACCGATTAAAAAATGGAATAATTACGATCGCCAGTTTACTGTTTTGAATACAGCCTTACAATTTGGAAAAAGAGGATCAGGTGTAAACAATATCACAGAAAGTTATGTGCAGTTTACACTCGGTATCAGTTTAACCGATGTATGGTTCCAGAAACGCAGGTATGACTAAATTTCCTTCCCATATAAAAAATTTACTGGCAGCCTGTTTAGTGGGCTGCTTTTTTATGTGGGGTTGCGAGAATGATGTAAATGATGTAAAGGAACTGAGCAGAAGAGCACCGGGAATTGAAGAAGGAAAAAATATTGAAAGCTATATCAGCCAGGAGGGACGCATCACTGCCAAACTCACTTCACCTTTACTGCTTCGTTACCAGGGCGACAGTTTACGTAAGGCCGAATTTCCCAATACCCTTCATGTTGATTTCTTTGATTCGACCATGCGTGTAGAAAGCCAGTTATTTGCGAAATATGGCCGATACCTGCAAAATGAGAGTAAGGTTTTTCTGAGAGACAGTGTGGTGATTTTTAATACCAAAGGTGATACACTCTACAGCAATGAATTGTATTGGGATCAGTCGCTCGGGCAGTTCTATACCAATACACCGGTTACACTGGTTCAAAATTATCCTTACAAACAAAAAGGCCGGTATGCGAATGGTTTCCGCTCTAACCAGGACCTCACTGATATTACTTTCTTCAATATACAGCCCGGTAGTTTTGCTATTCTGCCTGATAGCACATTCAATCAGTAATTTTTTTACTAAAATATAATCGCACAAGCAACGGTTTTTGTTGCTACCGTGTCTTTTGGGCAACCCCTACCACTGTTTACGAACAAACAGTCAGCATTCTTCTGTATACATGCCCATAAAATCAATATTTTATGCGAATCAGCAAGCAATTTATGTATGTATTAAGTGCCGCTATTGGGTTAGCTGCCTGTAATGTGGCCAAGCAATCGGCTTATGTAATCGTAAACAACGAGAGCAACGAAGAAATTCCACTGCAAATGATCATAACTGATCAGGATAACAAAAAAAGAAAAGAGGAATTCAGTTATTCTTTAAAACCGGGGTTACAGCATGTTCCTGTTCGTAGATTCCCGAAAGGATCCTATGATATACAGGTAAATGCCAATAACGGAACCTTATGTAAAAAATATCCGCTGGCATTGGATACAGACCGGTGGATCATGGTAACCTATATGCAGGATGACTCCCTCAGGTTACAAAAAAAATATGGGTATATAGATACCAGCGAACTGAAAAAAATCAATGGTAAGTATGCGGGTCTTAATCTCTACATAGAAAACAGAAGACCGCCGAATTTATAATTTCATTTCTTTCTGGCTCCGGACTTAAGTCCGGAGCAGGGATGTAAATGGATCACCCTCATTAATTATACTTAGGTTTCAACCATGTAAATTTTACACGCCTCAATCAAAATAATTAAATAAATTCATAGCTCCATTGCTTATCCACCAATAACCAACTGATTGCTATGAAAAAGAAAGACCTGAACAAAAAACAGGAAACGAATCTCAACGATGATTCAAGGAGAAGGTTTCTCCGGAACAGCTTGACCGCCCTGGCAGGGTTTTACATTGTACCCAGACATGTATTAGGCCGCGGTTATATTGCCCCCAGTGATAAACTACAGGTAGCAGGTATTGGTGCCGGCGGAAAAGGGGAAAGTGATTTGTACAGTTTCTTCATGAGTGGCAAAGCCGATATCGCATTTTTGTGCGATGTTGATGCTCGACAGACTGCCAAGAGCCGTGAGCGTTATCCTAAAGCTAAAGTGTATGAAGATTATCGCGAGATGCTGGATAAGGAGCATAAAAACATTGATGCGGTATCTGTATCTACGCCCGATCATATGCACGCCGTGCAGGCCATGGCAGCGATGCAGTTAGGCAAACACGTATATGTTCAAAAACCATTGTCACATGATATTTATGAAGCCCGTGTGATGACTGAAGCCGCACACCGTTATAAAGTAGTTACACAAATGGGTAACCAGGGCGCTTCTGGTGATGGTGTTCGCCAATTAGTTGACTGGTACAATGCTGGCTTAATTGGCGATGTACATACTGTTTATTGTTATACCGACAGACCCGTATGGCCACAGGGTATTCAATGGTCGAAAAACACATTACCCGTTCCCAAAGAACTGAACTGGGATTTATGGCTGGGTACGGCCCCCTACAAAGATTATGTAGACAACCTTGTTCCTTTTAACTGGCGTGGCTGGTGGGATTATGGTACCGGTGCCCTTGGCGATATGGCCTGCCATATTATGGCCCCCGCATTTGCTGTACTGGGTCTCGGATACCCTGCTTCTGCAGAATGCAGTGTAGCCAAACGCTATGAAAGAAACTGGAACGCTGTATATGCACCTGAATGTGGTCCGCTGGCATCACATATTATTCTCAAGTTCAAAGGGCAAAATGGCAAACCCGATCTAACCATGCACTGGATGGATGGGGGCATTCAGCCTGAACGTCCTGCAGAACTCGGACCCAATGAAATGATGGGCGATGGTGGTAATGGCACAATTTTCATTGGTACAAAAGGAAAGATGATGTGTGGTACTTATGGTGCCATTCCTAACCTCTTACCTACCAGCCTTACCAAAACCACACAGGTGCCACAAACGGTTAAACGTGTACCCAATGGCGATAATGGACACTATGCCGCATGGGTGGAAGCCGCTATTGCCGGTTATGGCTCCGAAGCAGCCAAAACACTCAGCTCTAATTTCGATGTGGCTGGTCCGCTTACAGAAAGTGTACTCATGGGCAACCTCGCCATCCGCAGTTACGATCTGCAAAAGAAAATGGAAACAGGCCGTATCACTTATCCGGGCAGAAATATCAGACTGGTTTGGGACGGTCCCAATATGAAGATTACCAACTTCGATGAAGCCAACCAATTTGTAAAACGCCAGTACAGAGAAGGATGGAGTCTGGGAGTGTGAGAACAGAAGAATAACCAATATTGAACAGCAGAATATCGAATGATGAAGTATTTGAAACTTACTTTATCATTCGACATTCTGCTGTTCTACATTCAATATTTACTCAGATTTGAAACTTACTCATATACCCTGCATTGGCCTGTGCACTTTCCATGGGGTTAGTACCAGTGAATGCTTCCTGCTCAGTGATGAAGTTTTTCAAACCATATTTAGAACCTTCGGCCAGAATAGATTTGAAATCGATTGAACCTTTTCCTATCTGACAGGATTCATTGCCTTTGGCTGTTTTGGTAAGGTCTTTAATATGACATAACCGGAAACGGTTAGGGTATTTTTTGAACCAGGCTTTGGGATCTTCGCCCGCTGCCACTACCCAGTAAATATCCATTTCAAAATCAACAAGGTTTTTATCAGTTCCTTCCATCATCACTACCTGCGGAACCTGTCCATCTAATACTTTGAATGAATAGTCGTGGTTATGATAGGCGAAACGTATTCCGTTCTTTTTTGCTGTTTCACCCGATTTATTGAATTCATCATTAAAGCGTTTGAAATCATCGATCGATTTCTGCGGTCCTTTCCATGGACAGATAAGATAAGACATACCAATCTCTGCTGCTTCTGCCGATTTACGTTCGAACTCAACCGTATTATTGCAATGCGCTGATATGATTTTCATACCCAGGTCATCCATCAGTTTTTTAAACTCAGTATTTTTCATACCCCAGAAAAATCCTTTAGGGCCTTCAAAACTTTCTATTTGTTTATAGCCATAGGAAGCCAGCTTGGTAAGTGTATCTTTCGGATCGGCAAACATGGCTTCTTTTACGGTCCATAATTGTATACCAAATGCCCCCAGCGGTTTATAGGCCAGTTCATCGAGCACCGATGATTTACCTGCAAAAGGAATGGATAATGCCGCTGCAGCAAAACCTGTATTACGAAGAAAGTCTCTGCGATTGATTGACATGGTTTGTAAGATTAAAGATTAGAAAAGAAGTCAAAACGCAAAAGTCAAAATTCAAAAAATGTGCCAGGTGCATAAGTGCCCCAACCTTGTTCCGAATTTTGACTTTTGATTTTTGACTTTTAAATGTTGGCTTTTGCTTATCCCCAGGCTTTATCCCCTTTATTATAAGGAATACAACCTTCATATTTACCCGGCACTGCAACATAACGCAATGCTTTGGTAGCTCCTACTTCAGATGTAAAGAAACCAAACAGTGTAAGTTCTTTGAACATCCTGAAATAATGATTGGGATCATCCTGTTTCTTATTTTTCTGGTATTCTTTTGCCTCTTTATCTATGTCAACCAGTAAGGCAGTTCTCTCTGCTGGAGTACTTTCCAGGAAGGTTTTATTGTTTTTCTTTTTACTGGCTTCATCCAGTTTTTTGAACCCTTCTTTAAAGATGACCTGGTCTTTTGCTTCGTAGCAGTCTTTTACATATACGGACATAAATTCACCCACTTTTGCTTCTTTGGCACCGGGTGTGCTGGTAGCTGGTAAAATGGTTTCTCCCACTTCATTCAGAAAATTGATTTCTTCAGGGGAAAAGCTGATACCACTGTCTGTACCACTGGTTTTACAACCTGTAAGAAAAGCGGTAGAACCGATTAATGTTCCCCCGAGCAGCAATGCAACGCTGGAAAGGGCTTCTCTTCTATTCATGGTGATGCGTTTTGAGTTTTAGGTGAGTAGTGAGTAGTCAGTAGTGAGTAATAAAACTCACTACTGACTACTCACTGTTCACTACTTATAAATTTTGTTTTTTCAATTCAGTCACTGCATGGTCTACTGCGCGGGCGGTAAAAGCCATATAAGTGAGTGATGGGTTAACACAGGCAGATGAAGTCATAAATGCTCCATCGGTAACATACACATTGGGTGCATCCCAAACCTGGTTGAACTTATTCACCACCGAAGTTTTTGGATCATGCCCCATACGTGCGGTACCCATTTCATGAATACCACGACCCAGGAAGCCATTGCCTTCATAACCATTTACATCTTTTACACCTGCATTGGTAAGTATTTCAATAGCTTCTTTCTGCATGTCTTTTCTCATTTTGATTTCGTTCTCTTTCAGTTCGCAATCAAACGACAAGACAGGAAGACCCCATTTATCTTTTACATTTTTATCAAGGGTAATTTTGTTGTTGTGGTCTGGTAATACTTCACCAAATCCCATCATACCAAAGGTCCAGCCACCTGGTTCGGTGAGCGCATCTTTAAAGTCTGCACCGATACTCAGTTCAGCCACATCGCGTCCCCATCCCTGGCGTGAAGCGCTTCCCTGGTAACCGAAACCGCGTAAATAATCACGCTTATCTCCATTGATATTCTGGAAACGTGGTACATAGATACCATTGGCGCGGCGGCCGAAATAGTATTTGTCTTCATACCCTTCTACACGTCCACCTGCACCTACGCCTAAATGATGATCCATCACGTTATGACCCAGCTCTCCGCTGCTGCTGCCCAGACCATCGGGCCATACATCGGTTGCAGAATTCATTAGTATCCATGAAGTATTCAATGCAGAAGCATTCAGGAATACGATCTTTGCATTATAGGTGTATGTTTTATTGGTTTCAGCATCGATGATTTCTACACCGGTTGCGCGTTTTTTATCCTTATCATACAGTACCCTTGTTACAATAGACCAGGGGCGTAATGTGAGGTTACCTGTTTTCATGGCAGCAGGTAATGTAGAGGACTGGGTACTGAAATAGGCGCCGAACGGACATCCCAGCCAGCATTTATTCCTGTACTGACAATTGGTACGGCCCTCATGCTCCTGTGTAAGATTGGCTACACGACCGATGATCATGTGGCGCTGATTTTTATAATACTCTTTAATGCGCTTGGCCAGGTCTTTCTCCACACAATTGAGTTCCATGGGTGGTAAAAAATCGCTGTCGGGCAAATGTGGTAATCCTTCCTTACTACCGCTGATACCGGCAAATCTTTCTACATAAGTGTACCACTTTTCAATGTCTTTATAACGAACGGGCCAGTCCACAGCCACGCCGTCTTTTGCATTCGCTTCAAAATCAAGATCACTCCAGCGGTAGCTTTGTCTGCCCCACATCAGTGAACGGCCACCTACATGATACCCACGGAACCAGTCGAAACGCTTCACTTCCGTGTAAGGACTTTCCTTTTCATTCACCCAGAAATCGAGGTTGGTTTCATTCAAAGGATAATCGCGTTTGAGTACAGGATAATCATTGATCATCTGTTGTGTTCTTCTTCCGCGATGTGGGTAATCCCACGATTCTTTGTTGGCGTTCACATAATCTTTGATGTGTTCAATGTTTCGCCCACGTTCAAGCAGGAGTACTTTTAACCCCTTTTCGGTAAGCTCTTTAGCGGCCCAACCGCCACTGATTCCTGAGCCTACTACGATTGCGTCATAATTTTGATCGGCCATGGTCTGTTTGTTTATGAAGGTTTGTGGTTTGAGTGTTTTTGCATATAGCTTATGGATCATAGCATATGGTTAACAACCATAAATGCTATATGCCATACGCTATAAGCCATTTGCCATATGCTGCTTCCCTATACATCACATATCTGAATCGCTTTACGGAGCGAGCCTAATTTATCATTACCTGTCGGAATAAATTCCTGTGCTACATATTGTTTAAAGCCTGTTTCTACGATGGCTTTCATAATAGCAGGATAATACAGTTCCTGTGACTCATCTATTTCATGACGGCCCGGAACACCCGCTGTATGATAATGCCCGAAATACTGGTGATCCCTTTTGATGGTTCTGATGATATCACCTTCATTGATCTGCATATGATAGATATCGTACAGCAGTTTGAAATTCGGAGATCCCAGTCTTTTGCATAATTCAACACCCCATGCAGAACTGTCGCACATATAATCTTTATGATCAACCCTGCTGTTAAAGAGTTCCATCTGAATAACCACTCCTTTCTTTTCGGCCAGCGACATAATTTGTTTGAGTCCTTCCACACAGTTTTTCAACCCTGTTTCTTCATCCATGCCATTCCTGTTACCGCTAAAGCAAATGAGGTTGGTATATCCAGCTTTGGCTACCAGTTCAATATGGTCTGTATAGTTTTTAATAAGTGTTGAATGGTATTGTGGATCATTCCACCCTTTCACCAAACTAATTTCCGCACCATTACACATGGTGGAGATAAGGTTATGTTTTTTGAGTATATCCCATTCTTTCGGACCAACCAGGTCAATCCCAACCAAACCCATTTCTTTTACAAGGGTACATAATTGGTCGAGTGGTATATCATTGTAACACCAACGGCAAACGGAATGATTGATATTTCCTTTTAATGCCATGGGCATTGTATTATCTGGCTGATCGGATGTAAAAGATGAAATGGCAGTTCCCGTTGCAAGCATTGCCGAACCGGCCAGCAATTGTTTGATCGTTTTTCTTCTATTAGAATCTGTTGCCATCTTTATTGATTCACGGTTTCTAAATGTAAGCATTAATGTTTAACCAATGTTTGCTGTTGGCAAATTTGCTTTGTTTTTATTGCGCATATAAACCAGCAATCCGGCAAATGCTACAGACAATATAATGGGTATGACTAATGTTGCATTTAACACTTCCGGACCGGCCAGTTTTTTAGCTTCGCCTAATGCATTGGCCATTTCTGTTCCGGCGGCTGCATTGGAATAATCGGCCAGGCTGGCACCTGCAGGAAGTTTGGCAGCCAGGAGATTATCATAATATCCGCTCATAAAAATCATATACACCGAAACAGCAAACATACCGGCACCACCCATCAGGTTCAAACCTACAGCCCCTGTTTTAGGCAGGTTCTCCGATACAAAACCCAGCATGGTAGGCCAGAAATAACAAACACCCATACCAAATACAATGGCTCCAACAAATAGCATATTACCTGTGGTATGTCCCATAAGGTATAAACCTACGGCCGATAAAATGGCAGAAATCAACAATACACCTGCAGGAGAGAACCGATGAACAACCGGTTCTGCAAATGCCCGACCCAATACCATGATGCCGGTTTCGATGGTCAGTAATAATATGGCATTATCAGATACATTTTTCAGGAGTACATCGATCCACTGTCCGGTAAACAATTCGGTGATGGCTGTACCAAACATCAGTATAATCATAAAAATAAAGAGTGGGTTGAGCAGCGACTTATACATGTCTGCTGTTGAAACACCACTAGCTACCCTTTCTGTAACAGGGAAGCTGAGTTTGCTGAAAAGATAACCGTAAAGGATGGTAGGAATCAACATCAATCCTACCTGTACCTGCCAGCCAATACCTGCTTTATCAAGGAAATATACAATCAGTGTTCCGATCACGATACCACCCGGAAACCATAAATGGAAATGGTTGAGTTTGGTTGTTTTATTATCGGAGTAAATAGTGGCTACCAGTGGATTACAGGCTGCTTCTACTGTTCCGTTAGCAATACCTACACAGAGGGTAGATATAAAAAGTGTCCAGTAACCACCGGCAAAAATGGTGAGTACAATACCTGCCAGGTGAAAAAGGAATGCAACAATCAGGAGTTTTTTCATTCCGATCACATCCACTACAAAACCACCAATCACCACAGCCAGTGGAAAGCCCCAGAAAGCTGTTGCGGCTATAGTGCCTAACTGGGCTGCATTCAATTCAAATTCTGCACCAAGGCGGCCAAGAATACCTGCGCGGATACCAAAGGAAAGTGAGGTTACCAATAATGCCAGACAGCTGGCAACAAACAATTGTTGACGTTGGGGAGTGGCTTGCATATCGTTTAAGTTGTTGGTTGAAATAAGCCATTAAATGTAATTTTTATTTTTAAACAACCATCGAAAAAAATACCAATCTGGCACAATAAATCGGTCAATACGAACGGTTGTTCTTTTTTTCGTTTTGAGTTTTCATGGAGCAAAATTTTTCCAGCTACCATTTTTTTAATAACCTTACATCCCTGAAATTATTTCAGTTATAACCTGAACCTATAAAATAAAATCACATGAACCGAAAACTCAGGATGGGTATGGTGGGTGGTGGTAAAGATGCATTCATCGGTGCCATTCATCGCCTTGCCGCCAATATGGATGGTTTAATTGAAGTTTGCTGTGGCGCACTCAGTATTAACCCAGATATCGCCAAGGACTCAGGCCGCTCATTGTTTCTTCCGGAAGACAGGATTTACCTGAATTATGAAGAAATGATTACCAAAGAAAGCCAGTTACCGGCCGATCGGCGCATGGATTTTGTAACCATCGTTACGCCCAATTTTGCCCACTTCGCACCGGCTATGATGGCACTTGATCATGGTTTTCATGTGGTAATTGAAAAACCTATTGCTTTTACACTTGATGAAGCCCGTCAGCTTCACCAGAAAGTACAGGAAACAGGATTAACGCTTTGTTTAACGCATACATATTCTGGCTATCCAATGGTAAAACAGGCCCGTGCCATGGTGGCGGGTGGTGTATTGGGTAAGATCAGGAAAGTATGGGTTGAATACCCGCAGGGATGGTTGAGTAAATTATCTGAAAGAGAGGGTAATGCGCAAGCAGCCTGGAGAACCGACCCTAAAAAATCGGGTAAAGCAGGTGCCATGGGCGATATAGGAACACATGCCGCCCACCTGGCAGAATATATTACCGGTGCCGAGATTACACATTTATGCGCCGACCTGAATGCCCTTGTTGAAGGCCGTTTACTGGATGATGATGGTAATGTATTACTCCGCATGAGTAATGGAGCATGCGGTGTACTTATGGCATCACAGGTTGCAGCCGGCGAAGAAAATGCACTGAAGATTCGTGTATATGGCGAAAAAGGTGGACTGGAGTGGGCACAGCATGAACCCAATACCTTATTAGTGAAATGGCTCGATCAGCCCACACAGATTTTGCGCGCCGGTGGTAACTATGGTGACAGACTCAGTTCATTTGCTACTCATAACTGCAGAACTCCCGGCGGACATCCGGAAGGATACCTGGAAGCATTTGCCAATATCTACCGCAATTTTGCTTTAACATTATCGGCCCGTATCGATGGTACTACCCCAACACCAGAAATGCTCGACTTCCCCAATACCAACGATGGTTTGAGGGGAATGGCATTTATTGATAATGTAGTGGCTTCTGCGGCTTCTGATGTTAAATGGACGGAATATAAAATTTAAGTGAGTTGTGAATGGTGAATTGTCAATGGTCAATAAAATCGCTTATTCACCATTCACAACTGACTGATCTTTAAATTTTTTCAACATGACCACTATCAAAGGTCCCGGTATTTTTCTTGCACAATTCATGGGAGATGCTGCACCGTTCAATTCGCTGGATAGCATCTGTAAATGGGCGGCATCGCTGGGATTTACAGGTGTACAAATTCCTACCTGGGACCCACGCTGTATTGACCTTAAAAAAGCAGCAGAAAGTAAAACCTATGCCGACGAAATAAAAGGCATCGTAGCAGCAGCAGGTTTACAGATCACCGAACTGTCTACACATTTGCAGGGGCAGCTGGTAGCTGTTCATCCTGCCTATGATGTAATGTTTGATGGCTTTGCACCAGAAAATGTACGTGGCAATGCCAAAGCACGAACCGAATGGGCAGTTGAGCAACTACAATATGCGGCTAAAGCCTCTGCCAATCTTGGTTTAAATGCCCACGCCACATTCAGTGGTGCCCTGTTATGGCACACCGTTTATCCCTGGCCACAAAGACCTGCCGGACTGGTAGAAACAGGTTTTACCGAACTGGCCAGAAGGTGGAAACCCATACTGGATGTGTTTGATCACCATGGCGTGGATCTCTGTTATGAAATTCATCCGGGTGAAGACCTGCATGATGGTATCAGTTATGAAATGTTCCTGGAGAAAGTAAATAATCACCCACGTGCCTGTTTATTATTCGACCCCTCACATTTCGTTTTACAGTGCCTCGATTATCTCAGCTATATCGATCATTACCATGAACGCATCCGTATGTTTCATGTAAAAGATGCGGAGTTTAATCCAAGTGGCAAACAGGGTGTGTATGGTGGTTACCAGAGCTGGATTAACCGTGCCGGTCGATTCCGCTCACTGGGCGACGGTCAGGTAGATTTCGGGAGCATCTTCAGTAAACTGGCCGCTTATAATTACAAAGGCTGGGCAGTGATGGAATGGGAATGTGCCATCAAACATCCTGAAGTAGGTGCTGCAGAAGGCGCTCCATTTATTAAAAAGCATATTATTAAAGTAACCGATAAAGCATTTGACGATTTTGCAGGAACAGGTTCTGATGAAAATTTTAACCGCAGGATTCTGGGAATCAATGAATAACTTAGCAAAACAGCAGATAGCTAATTGTTCATAGCAAATAGTATACAACCATATTTCTTTCTATAGGCTATGAACCATCAACTATATGCCATACCTCACTTATCACCAAAACAATAAACACCGTGAAAAAGTACTTAGTATCCCTTTCCCTGCTGGCCCTGATGGCAGCATGTGGAGGTAGTGAAGAGAAAAAAGACACTGCAGCAACAGCACCTGTTGCCGCCGCAGACAATTTAAGCAGCAATCCGGATTATGTAAAAGGATTAGAACTAATTGGTAAATCAGACTGCTTAACCTGTCATAAAGTGGGCGAAAAGCTCATCGGGCCTTCCTATAAAGAAGTAGCAGAGAAATATGAAAATACCGATGAGAATGTTACCATGCTTGCTGGTAAAATCATTAAAGGCGGACAGGGTGTATGGGGTTCAGTGCCAATGACAGCTCACCCTGCTATCAGTGAAGATGATGCCAAAGCCATGGTTAAATATATTTTCCTTCTAAAGAAATAATAGATGTTCCAAAACTGGTTAACCACCGCACTGATCATGGTATTGGTAGTAAATAATCCAACACCTGAATCAGTTTCATCTACAACCATGAACAAAAACCTCCAAAAAAAAGGGTGGATTTCTTTGTTTGATGGTAAAACCACCAAAGGCTGGACTACCTATGGCAAAGACAGTTTGGGTGGATCCTGGAAAGTAGAAGACGGAACACTTCACCTCGATGCTTCCGATAAATCTGGCCGTGGCGATATTATTCACGATCTCGAACTCGAAAATTTTCACCTGAAACTCGACTGGAAAATTGCCAAAAATGGTAACAGTGGTGTTATTTTCTGGGTACAGAACGATCCGGCTAAACATAAATATGTTTGGTACACAGGACCGGAAATGCAGGTATTGGATAATGATGGTCATGCAGACGCAAAAATCAATAAACACCGTGCCGGTAATTTATACGATTTAGTAGCCGGTAAAGAAGGTGTTACCAAACCTGTGGGTGAATGGAACACAGCTGAAATTATCAGTAACCGCGGTAAACTGGAATTTAAGCTAAATGGAGAATCTGTTCTCACCACCACTTATGGTGATGAACAATGGAACCAAATGATTGCTAACAGTAAATTTAAATCGATGCCGGCTTTTGGTAAAAATTTCAAAGGTCATATTGCCTTACAGGATCACGGCGATCATGTGTGGTACAGGAATATTATGGTGAAGAAGCTTTGAGAATGAGCAATAAGAAATAAAGAATAAGAAATCAGTAAGTAGAGGGCCGCTTCATTTTGAGGCGGTTTTTTAATTTTTCCCCCTTCCATTTCGTCTTTTACTTTATGCGATCTTCTCCCTACTTTAGCTGATGCCTGTTACCGATCCACGCATAGATGCTTATATCAGTAAAGCCGAAGTATTTGCAAAACCCATACTCCTGCATATCCGTAAGCTGGTTCATAAAGCCTGTCCGGATATAAACGAAACCATGAAATGGAGTTTCCCGCATTTCGAGTACAAGGGTGTGATTTGTAGTATGGCATCTTTCAAACAACATTGTGCTTTCGGATTCTGGAAAGCCTCCATCATGAAGGATCCGAATAAAATTTTACAGACCACAGACAGGGGTGCCATGGGGCATTTTGATCGTATTACCAGTATCAAAGACCTTCCGGCAGATAAAATCATGATCGCTTATATAAAAGAGGCGGTGGCATTGAATGAAGCAGGTATTAAGCTACCCGTCAAACCCAAAGCCGATCCCAAAAAGCTGGAAATACCGGCTTATATTACCACTGCCCTGAAAAAAAATAAAAAAGCAAACAGTATTTTCGAAGCCTTTCCATATTCACACAAGAAAGAATATGTGCAATGGATTACCGAAGCTAAAACCGAACCCACCCGCGAAAAACGAATTGCCACCATGCTGGAGTGGTTGGAAGAAGGAAAAGACAGAAACTGGAAATACAAGTAGATGGCGGATGTCTGATGGCGGATGTAGGATTTTGATTTTTTGAATTTTGATTTTTGATTTTTGAATTTTGATTGATACCACATGCACCCAGAAACACATGAATATTTTATGCAACAGGCATTGAAAGAAGCACAACTGGCTTTTGATGCCGATGAAGTGCCTGTGGGTGCCGTTGTAGTGATGAATAATAAAATCATCTCCCGTGGACATAACCAGGTTGAACTACTAAATGATTCTACTGCACATGCAGAAATACTGGCACTTACATCTGCCTATAGCAGTATAGGAACCAAATACCTGCCCGATGCCACACTGTATGTAACCCTCTAGCCGTGTTTAATGTGTTGTGGTGCATTGTACTGGGGTAAGATTGGTTCCATTGTATACGGTGCCAGTGATGAAAAAAATGGTTTCAGAAAACACCTGAAAGAGCAGCAATCGCCCTTTCACCCCAAAACAACTATTATCAGTGGCATTTTACAGGATGAATGTGCCTGGCTGATGAAGAATTTTTTTCAGCAGAAGAGGTAAGCAGTATCTGTAAGCTTCAAGCTGCAGGCTGCAAGCTACAAGTTAAGATATCGCTACCTCTGCTTGTAGCTTGCAGCCTGCAGCTTGAAGCTAATAGTTGTTTTTCGATTTAAGAAAGAATTCATCTTCATTCAACCGAAGCATAGTAAATTTGTTGACTAGTTTTTAATCATTTAAAAAATATACTTATGGCATTTACATTAGCACCCTTACCATATGCACATGAAGCATTGGAACCACATATTGATACCACTACCATGCAGATTCACCATGGTAAGCACCATCAGGCATATGTAGACAACCTCAATAAAGCCATCGCCGGTACAGAACACGAGGGCAAGAGCCTGGAACAATTGGTGGCGGCAGCAGGATCTATCAGTCCTGCAGTACGCAACAATGGTGGCGGCCACTGGAACCATACTTTTTTCTGGGAAAGCCTGGCACCCAATGCCGGCGGCACCCCAACAGGAGCGCTGGCCGATGCCATCAACAGTGCATTTGGTTCTTTTGATGTATTCAAAGAAAAATTTGCCAACGCCGGCATGACCCGTTTTGGAAGTGGCTGGGCATGGCTCATTGTAAAAGACGGTAAACTGGAAGTAAGTTCAACCCCTAACCAGGATAACCCCCTGATGGATGTTGCCGAGGTAAAAGGAACACCTATATTGGGTGCCGATGTATGGGAACATGCTTATTACCTCAAATACCAAAACCGCCGTGCAGATTACTTAGCCGCCTTCTGGAATGTGGTAAACTGGAATAAAGTGGCGGAGCGTTTTGCAAAATAAACCAGCTTCGAGCTATGAGCTGCGGGCTGTGAGCAGAAAATTGCTCGTAGCTCACGGCTCGCAGCTCATAGCTTTACCTAAACTACTACTTATGAAATCAATTCTCTACTGCTTAACTGCCATCCTGCTGCTTGCCTCCTGCTCTTCTGATCAGAAAAGAGTGGTGATATTCAGTAAAGGTTCCGTTGAGGTGAATACCGATACCAAGACCATTAAAGCGACTGATGGCGCCGGACATGAAGACAAGACCGTTGATTTTGTAGGTAAGAATGTGGAGCTTACGCTTAATACGCCGTCGGGTGAAGCAAAAGTTACCCTCACCGAGAATGGTTACTATATCGTGAATGTAAAAAACGATACCATCATTGGTAGCCAGGTAAATTATACCGACCCGCAACTGAGCAACCAGGTGATTACACAGGAAGCATTACGTTTTAAAATCGATTCCCTGCAGAACCTGGTGAATAATAAAAATGTAGGAAAAGCCAATCGTAATTTTTATATCCTGCCTAATTCAACCGCTCATATCACCGATAATTTTGAAGCCATCATTGTTGGCCCTTTTCATAACATGCGTTCTGCGGAAAGTAAAGACGGTAAAGCTCCCGAAGTATATCGTTTCTACAGCATCAAAGAAATCCGCGAAACTATTGCCCGGCTGGAAGGGATGACAGGGAAGAAAACCGAGGAATAAGGAACAGAGAAATAAGGAATAAGAAAGTATAGCAGGATATCATTTCCTTATTCCTTATTTCTCTGGTTCATGTTTCTCTGTTTCTCACGGCACCGGATCATACCCATGACCGCCTCCTGGTCTGCATTTGCTGATGCGCCTGATGGCCAGCCATCCTCCTTTAAATAAACCATGTTTTTGTAAAGCCGTTACCGCATACTCCGAACAGGTAGGTGTAAACCTGCATTTAGGACCCATCGCCGGTGAAATTACATATTGATATAAACGGATCAACAGTATAAAGGGGTAACTGATTATTTGTAACAGGAATTTCATGGATAGTGAGTAATGAGTAGTCAGTAGTGAGTTATACAGAATGCAGTTTGGATTGAAGTTTAGATAGGCAGTCTTTCATCTTATCTCTTACCACCTCAAATGCGGGCATTTCTTTATCTATGTATAAAAAGAAAACAGCTATCTGCTTTTGCTGTTCGATGAGTTGTTGTTGCAGGCTTTGTTTTTCCAGCCGATAGGCTTCTCTTAATACTCTTTTGATCCTGTTTCGCTGAACGGCTTTTTTAAAATGTCTGGCACTTACACCTACACCTACTTTTACATTTTCTGTTTGAGCGGTACCTGTTTCAAGAAAAAATACTTTCAGCGGAAATACAGAAAAGGTTTTACCCGAAGCAAAAATGGCTTCAAGTTGTGACCTGCTTTTCAGCTTTTCCTTTTTATTGTAACTAAATGGTTTCATCAGCTGCCGCTAACCTAAAAAAGTCCCGCCGTAAAGCGGGACTTTATATTTTTCTTCATACTCTTCCGCCTTCGGCGGATGGAGATGGAATGGTTTATTTTAATCCTTTCTCGCTGGAAACAGTCAGTTTCTTGCGACCTTTCGCTCTGCGGCTGGCCAATACTTTACGACCGTTGGCAGTTTGCATACGCTTACGAAATCCGTGAACAGATTTACGGCGGCGTTTATGCGGTTGAAATGTACGTTTCATAATTACGTTT
>Ga0164290_1002075_pt1 | contig 17577 bp, 23 predicted proteins | sample Micstemetagenome_FD_108782 | JGI IMG/M metagenome (GOLD analysis project Ga0164290, IMG submission 108782) | Contaminated culture microbial community from soil near Moab, Utah, USA - Microcoleus steenstrupii SON62 (Illumina Assembly) | ecosystem: Environmental > Terrestrial > Soil > Soil crust... | reverse complement strand
GATGCCCTCCATCAGCAGGACGGCGGCGGCGGTCAGCTTGCACTCGGTGTAGCGCATGGCCGCGGCGTTATCGCCGTCGATATTGCCGAAATTGCCCTGGCCGTCGACCAGCGGATAGCGCTGGGAGAAGTCCTGGGCCAGGCGAACGAGGGCGTCATAGATGGAGGCGTCGCCGTGCGGGTGATAGCCGCCCATGACCTCGCCGACGACCTTGGCGCATTTGCGCGCGGCCGCCTGCGGGTTCAGCCGCATCTGGTGCATGGCGTACATGATGCGCCGGTGCACCGGCTTGAAGCCGTCGCGCACGTCCGGCAGGGCGCGGTTGGTGATGGTCGAGAGGGCGTAGGCGAGATAGCGGCGCGAGAGCGCCTCGCTCATCGGCTCGTCGACGATGCGTCCGCCTTCCGGCGGCGGGGTGTGAACGGTCATGGGGTCCGAATCGGGGTTCTGAACGGCCAAGTCTAGCGCCTAAAGCCGCCCCGCCTCGCGCAGCTTGTCGATCATCCACACCCGCGCAGGCGGGATCGGCCGGTTCTGGGGGTGGAAGACGAATTGTTCGAGGAAATGGGCGGTCAGGTCGAGGCCCGCCCCGACGTCGCCGTCACCCAGGCCCGCCTGTGCGCCCAGCATGAAGGGCGGCAGTTTCAGCAGCTTGTCGGCATAGGGGGCGCCGGCGTCGGCGCTGACCGCCCGGCCGGTACGGGGGCTGACCCAGACCAGGTCGTCCATGGTCCCGGTGACGGCGCAGCGCGACAGATCGAGGCCGAATCCCAGATCTTCCAGCAGCCCAGCCTCGAAACGCACGAAGATGGCCGGCCAGACGTCCGGCAGGGCGAAGGCGCTCATCAGCGCCTCAAAGGCGAGGAAGGCGCCGGGATGCGGCTCGCGCTCAGGCAGCGACCCCTGCGCCACGGCGGCGGCGGCGGCCAGGCCTGTCAACGCCAGCGGGTCGTCGAACAGGGCGCTGGGCCCCTCTCCCACCGGCTCCAGCCGGGCCGAGCCGAGGTGGTCCGAACTGCGGGCGCGGTACTCGACCGTGACCCGCGCGCCCGGCTGAAGGAAGGGCTTCATCTTGCGCGAGGCGCCGCCCGCGACATAGGCGGCGCGGCGGCCGTGGGCCTCGGTCAGCAGCTCGACCACGACGCCGGTGTCGCCGTGGGCGCGGGCGGACAGGACGAAGGCGTCGTCGGTGAAATCCATTCAGGGGTGTTAGAGGACCGCGCCGGGGTTGGCCATATGTTCCGTTTCCCTGCCTATTTCGCAGCCGCCCGGATCCGCGCCGTCATGTCCCGCGCCAGGGCGTTGGGGATCGGGAAGGTCAGGGCGTAGAGGGCGATGCGCCACTGGCCGTCGTCGCCGCGCACCAGGACGCCAGTCCCCCGGCTGGTCCCGTAGGACTGGCTGTCGAGGGCCTCGTCGAACCAGACCACGCAGCGGCAATCCAGCGGCGCCAGCGTCAGGGAGCGCGAGCGCGGCGTATAGGTCCAGCCCCGGCCCCGGCTGAAATAGGGCTCGGCATAGGCCCGGAACTCGGCGATCGACCAGTGCTCGGTCACATCGGTGCCGATATAGGTCGCGTCCGGGGTGAACAGGTTGAAATAGGTCGGGCCGTCCGCGGCGGAGGCGGCGCGGTGCAGGGCGTCGAGCGTGGCGGCGGCCGCGGCTTCCTCGGGCGTGTCGGCGGCCTCGCCGGGCGCGTCGACCACGGGCGCGGCGGCCTCGAAAGCCTTGATCTCGGTCGTCATGCCCTCGGCGAGATCGTTGGGGATCGGATAGCTGAGGGCGTAGCGAAGCACGCGCCAGTCATCCCCGTCGCGGACCAGCATCCCCTCGCCCCGGGCCGTGCCGTAGGTGGCGCTGTCCAGCACCTCGGCGAACCAGGCGACGCAGGCGCAGGGGTCCGGCGCGACGGTGACGTGGCGCTCGCGGGCTGAATACGTCCAGCCTTCCCCGCGCGCGAAGACCGGGGCGGCGAAGGCGAGGAAGGCCTCGCGGTTCCACCGCTCGGAGGTCTCGTTGCCGACCCAGACCATATCGGGGGCCAGTCGGTCGGCCCAGGCGGCGGCGTCCGCCCGGGCCGCCGCAGCGTGCATGGCGTCCAGCGCGGCGGCGGCCTGCTGTTCAGGCGCCGTCTGGAGCGAGATCGCTGCGATGGCGGCGAGGAGCGGCGACATGGGACTTCTCCGGATCGTTCGGAGATCAGGCTAGGCCTCTTCGGCGTTTTCCGGAACCGGATAGGTGGACGGCTTCAGCACCCCGGCCAGGGCGACCAGATTGCGCGCGGCGTTGCGGCCGACCCGGTCGGAATAGTCATGGCCCTGGTTGGTCTCGGTGTAGTCCGGGCCGGCGCCGGGCCCCAGATGCCAGTAGGTCCAGCTATGCGCCGGAATGCTGAAGCCCACGTCGATCAGGGCCTGGCAGACCGTGGCGACGATATGATGCGCGCCATCCTCATTGCCGGTGATGACGACGCCCGCGACCTTTCCGAAGGCCACGGGGCGGCCGCTGTCGTCGGTCTCGCCCAGAAGGGCGTCCATCCGCTCAAGGGCTCGCATGCAGACGCTCGACATCTGGCCCAGCCAGGTCGGCGTCGCCATTATGAGGATGTCCGCGGCCATCAGCTTCGCATGGATCGAGGGCCAGTGATCGCCCGGCCCCTCATGCGTTTTGACCCCGGGTTTCAGGTCGAGGTCAACCAGGCGGATCAGCTCGGTCGCCGCGCCGCCCTTCTCCAGTTCAGCCATCACGACCCGGGCCAGAGCCTCGGTGCTGGACGGCTCAGGCGACGGCTTGAGGGTGCAGTTGAGGATCAGGGCTTTCATCGGCTCGCTCCGTCTGATCCTGACCAACCCGCGCGGTCGCGGAGGCGTTCCGGGTCTTTATTTAACTGAACGGTTGACAACGACTCGCGTCGCGCGCATTTAACCGGTCCGTTACACACGAAGACCGCGCCATGCAGACCGATCCCCTGTCCGCCAAATTCGCCGCCCTTGCCGATCCGACCCGTCGCGCCATCCTCGCGCGGCTGTGCGAGGGCGAAGCCAGCGTCAACGACCTGGCCGCGCCCTTCGACATGAGCCTTCCGGCGGTGTCGAAACACCTCAAGGTGCTGGAGAAGGCAGGGCTGATCAGCCGGGGGCGCGAGGCCCAGTGGCGCCCTGCTCGCCTCGAGCCGGCGGGCCTGAAGGGCATCGCCGAGTGGCTCGAACACTACCGCCGCTACTGGGACGCCAGCTTCGATCGGCTCGACGCCTATCTGAAAAAGATTCAAAAAGGAGACCCCAATGGCCCGGGACACTGAAGCCAATCCCTGCGACACGGACGGCGTCGCGCACCAGCACGCCCTCGTTCTTCGCCGCGTTCTCGATGCCACGCCCGAGGCGATCTGGAAGGCGTGGATGACGCCGGAGCTGCTGCAGCAGTGGTTCGTCCCCAGGCCGTGGACCATCTCAGACATCCAGCTCGATCCGCGGCCCGGCGGGGTGTTCAACTTCGTCATGCACGGGCCGGACGGAGAGCGCATGCCCAACAGCGGCGTCTTCCTCGCGGTCGAGCCCAATCGTCGGTGGATCACGACGGACGCCTTGACCCCTCAGTGGGAGCCCGCCGGTCAGCCCTTCATGGTCGCCACCATTGAGCTGACGCCGATGGCGGATGGAAAGACCGAATATGTGGCCACGGCCCGGCACTGGAACGCCGAGACGATGAAACAGCACGAGGCGATGGGCTTCCACGACGGCTGGGGAACCTGCGCCGATCAACTGGCCGAACTGCTGAAGAAGCCCAACTGACTCCTCCCGGCCCTCGACCGGACCTGTTGAAAAGCCCGCTCCATGACCTTCGTTGAATCCATAGCCGCCCGCCCTGCCCTGCAGATGCAGCGCTTTTTCGACGCGCCGCGGCCGCTGGTCTGGCGCGCCTGGACGAACCCGGAGGTCATGGTTCTGTGGCTGGGTCCGGTCGAATGGCCGGCGGTCAGCACAACCCAAGACCTGCAGATCGGCGGCCATTGGCGCGCCTGCCTGCGTTCGCCGGCCACCGGTCAGGACCTGTGGCAGGGCGGGGTCTATCGCGAGATCGTCCCGAACGAGCGGCTGGTCTTCACCTTCAGATGGGACGAGTCCCATGAGGACGGGCCGCCGGTGGACACCCTTGTCACCGTCCAGCTCAGCGACGCCCCGGGCGGCGGCACCCTGATGGACTTCACCCACGAGGGGCTGAAGTCCGAACAAAGCCTGACCGGCCACAAACACGGCTGGACCAGCACCTTCGAGCGGCTCGAGGCCTTCCTGGCCGACGGCGGCGCCGACTGACCGACCAACCTGTTCAAGGAGGAACGACCATGAAGATCGTGCCGAGTCTCAGCTTCCGCGGCCAGTGCCGCGAGGCCTTTGAGTTTTACGCCAAGGTTCTCGGCGGCAAGATCACCGCCGCCATGCCCTATGCCGATGGTCCGCCAGACATGCCCGTCGGCCCCCAGTATCGCGACTGGCTGATGCACTGCTGGCTCGATGTCGGCGATCAGGCGATCATGGGCGCTGACATGGATGTCGACTGGGCTCCGAACATCGACAAGCCGAAGAACGGCTTTGACGTCACGTTGCATACCGACGACGTCGTCGAGGCCCGGCGCTGGTATGACGCCCTGGTCGACGGGGGCAAGCCGACCATGCCCTTCGCCGAGACCTTCTGGTCGCCCGGATACGGCGGACTGGTCGACAAATTCGGCGTGCCGTGGATGGTCAACACCATGCCGTCGGCCGACTGGAAACCGGCGTCGTGAAGGCCTCGCCCGGGGTCTGGACCGGCCGGGTGATGAGCGGCCTGTTCGTCCTGTTCATGCTCGCCGCTTCGATCGCGCCCAAATTCCTGATGGGAGACATGGTCGCCGAGCAGAACCTGGCCCCGCTCGGCTGGCCGGTGAAGCATCTGATGCTGATCGCAGCCATCGAACTGGCCTGCGTCGTCCTCTACGTCATTCCCCGCACCAGCCTTCTCGGCGCGGTGCTGATGACCGGCCTGCTCGGCGGAGCCATCGCCGCAAACCTGCGGGTCGAGAACCCGCTGTTCAGCCACACCCTGTTCGGCGTCTATCTCGGACTGTTCATGTGGGGCGGCCTCTGGCTGCGCGATCCGCGGCTGGGCGCCCTGTTCCCGATCCGGCGGACCGCCCCGCTCAAAGGGGCGTGACGACCATGCGCACCATCAGAACGGCGACTTTCGTGTCTCTGGATGGCGTGATCCAGGCGCCCGGCGGGCCGGGCGAGGACCCGCGCGGCGGCTTCCGGTTCGGTGGCTGGGTGTTTCCCTTCTTCGACGAGAAGCTGGGCGGGCTGATGCACGAGGCCATGGGCGAGAACTACGACCTGCTGCTCGGCCGCCGCACCTATGAGATTTTCTCCGCCTACTGGCCGCACCAGGACGACGAGATCGGCCGCACCTTCAACGCCGTGAACAAATACGTCGCCGCCGGTCCGGACACTGCGCTGGACTGGGCCCACAGCCACCGGCTGGAGGGCGACCTCGCCGGGGCTGTGCGGGCCCTGAAGGCCACTCCGGGACGCGACCTGTTGATCCAGGGCTCCAGCGAGGTGATCCACACCCTGCTGGCCCACGACCTGATCGATCAGCTGACGGTCCTGACCTTTCCGATCATCCTCGGGCATGGCCGGCGTCTGTTTGACGAGGGTTCGCGTCCCCACCAGTGGACCCTGGAGAGCAGCGACGTCTCGACGACCGGCGTCATCGTCGCCCGCTATACCCGCGCCGGGGACGTGCCCACCGGCTCCTTTGCGGATGACAGCCCGAGCACGGCCGAGCTGAAGCGCCGCGAGCGCTGGTCTCGCGAGGGCTGATCCCTCAGCGCGCCATTGAGGTCGGGACGTCGCGTCCCAGCGCCTCGGCCATCGCCTGCTGGGACAGCAGGAAGACCGCATCGCGCTGATGGAAATTGTTCGACAGGACGATCACCGTCACGTCCTCGTCGGGCTGCCAGGTCACAAGATTGCGGAACCCGGACCAGCTGCCGGTGTGGAAAATCTGGCGATCCAGAAAGGGCGGCGAGACGCGCTGGCCGATGCTGTTCGAGAACAGGCCGAAGCCCCAGTCCCGACGTGCACGGCCCCTTTCATCGGGCGTGTCTGCGGGGGCGTGATCTGCGATCATCATCGCATAGCTGCGCGCCGTCAGCAGATGGCCGCCGTGCAGGGCGCGCTGCCACACCAGCAGGTCGTCCAGCGTGGAATAGAGGGCCCCCGCCCCGACGATGATGCTGACATTGGCGTTCGGCTGGGGCGACGGGCCGCCGCCGCCGAGGTTGGCGTAGCCCATGACCACCCCGGAGGCGCCGTCGTCATAGCCGGTGTCCGCCATGCCCAGCGGCGCGAAGAAGGCGGTGCGCAGATAGTCGTGCAGCGGCTGGCCGCTGGCCTTTTCCACCACGGCGCCGAGCAGGTTATAGGCCGCGTTGTTGTAGCGGGCCCGGGTTCCGGGAACGAACTGGAGCCCGTACTGCCTCGACTCTGCAGTCAATTCGTCCATCGAAGCGGGCGTCACCCGCCGCACGCCCCAGCCCGGCCGGGCCATGAGATCCGGAATGCCCGAGGTGTGCGAAAGCAGGTGATACAGGCGCAGCGGCTCCCAGGCCGGCGGGCACGGATCGATCCACCGGCACACGGGATCATGCGTCGACAGCACGCCCTCGTCCTGCAACCGGAGAATGGCCGCCGCCGTGAACTGCTTGCTCACTGAGGCGAGACGGAAGCGGGAGTTCAACTCCAGGGGCGTTCCGAGGCTGCGGTCCGCGAACCCGTAGACCTGCCGGAACAGAACCTCGTCCCCGCGCGCGACAAGGACGCCGCCGGTGAACTGCCCGGATCCGCCCCAGCGGTTCAGCTGGTCCGTGAGCTGCGGCAGGGTCTCGACCACCTCGAGCGGCGGGCGGGGCGGCAAGGGCTCCGCTTCGGGCGCGCTCGCCGGGAGCCGGACGCTGGTCCAGCCGAACACCGCTGCGGCGGCGATCAGCAGGACGGCGAGGACGGCGATCACAGACCGGGGATGACCCCCGGCGTCTCTGGGTACGTTGAACACGATTGACTAGACGTCGAAATCCAGCCCGAACTGGGCGTAAAGCGCTCTGGAATCCTGCCATTTCGGATCGACCTTGACCGTAATGAACAGGTGCACGGGTCGGTCGAGCAGCTCCGTCAGCTCCTCGCGCGACTTCTGGCCGATCCACTTCAGGGTCTGGCCGCCCTTGCCCAGCACGATAGGCCGCTGACTCTCGCGCTCGACGTAGATGGTCTGCTCGATCCGGGCCGAGCCGTCGGCCTTGTCCTCGAACGCGGTCGTCTCGACCGCTGCGGAATAGGGCAGTTCCTCGTGGACCCGCAGATAGACCTTCTCGCGCGTGATCTCCGCCGCCAGCACGCGCATCGGCACGTCCGCCGACTGGTCTTCCGGATAGAGCCAGTGTCCCGCCGGCATGGCCCGGGCCAGCCGCTGCTTCAGGTCATCCACGCCGTCGCCGCTGAGCGCCGAGATCATATAGACCTCGGAATAGACGCCGGTTTCGAACATGGCGTGCGACAGGGCCAGCAGGGTGTCGCGGCGCATGCCGTCGATCTTGTTGAGGGCTAGGATGACCTGGGTGTTCGTCGCCTTCAGGTTGGCGATGATGGTCTCGGTGTCCTCGGCCGAGCGACGGTCCGCCGCCTGGCCCTCCTTGCCTTCCGAGGCGATGTGCGAGGCCGCGTCGATCAGGTGGACGACCACGTCGGCGTCCTGCGCCCCGCCCCAGGCCGAGGCGACCATGGCCCGGTCCAGCCGGCGGCGCGGGGTGAAGATGCCGGGGGTGTCGACCAGCACGATCTGGGCGTCGCCTTCGATGGCGATTCCGCGCACCGGAAAGCGTGTGGTCTGGACCTTCTGGGTGACGATCGAGACCTTGGTTCCGGTCAGCCGGTTGACCAGCGTGGACTTGCCCGCATTGGGCGCGCCGATGATGGCGGCGAAGCCGGCCCGCTGGTTTGTTGTATCGGTCAAATCACGCCTTCACGCTGCAGCAGGCCGATCGCGGCCGCCTTCTCCGCGTCCTGACGCGAACGGCCTTGTGCGGTCAAGGGCGGATATCCGGCCACGCTGGCTTCAATGGTGAAAGTCGGTGCGTGATCCGAGCCCTTGCGCTCGACGATCCTGTAGGCCGGCAGGGGCTTTCCCTGCGAGAGCGCCCATTCCTGCAGGGCCGATTTCGGATTCGCCAGGGTTTTCTGCGGCGCCGCCGAGAGCTCATCCTTCCACGCCGTGTCGAAGACGAGACGAACCGCGTCAAAACCGCCGTCCAGCCAGACAGCGGCCAGCAACGCCTCCATCGCGTCGCCCAGCACGCCTTCGCGTCGCCGGCCGCCCTGTTTGGCCTCGCCGGGCGAAAGCCGCAGGGCGTCCCCGACGCCGAGCGCCTCGGCCACCCGGGCGCAGGCCGCCTTGTCGACCAGACCGTGCAGGCGCGAGGACATTTCGCCCTCATCGGCGCCCGGGAAGTCGCGCACCAGCCGGTCGGCGACCAGAAGACCGAGAACCCGGTCGCCGAGGAACTCCAGCCGCTGGTTGTCGGCAAAGGGCCGCCCTCTGGAGTCGCGCTCGGCCCCCTCCCCCACGCTGGCGTGGGTCAGGGCGAGATCCAGCAGGGCCGGATTGCTGAACTCATGGCCGAGGCGGCGCCGCAGCGCCTGGACAGCCTCGGCCCGTCTGTCAGCCATCAGTCGAGGACGGTGAAGAACCGGCTCGGGCGGATCTTCGAGAACCAGCTGATCGGGTTCCAGAACGACGCTCCCGGAGACCAGGAGAACAGGATGATTTCGGCCTTGCCGATCAGGTTCTCGGCGGGGACATAGCCCACCCCGGCGGACTGGTCGTAGCGGCTGTCCTGGGAGTTGTCCCGGTTGTCGCCGATCATGAAGTAGTGGCCGGCGGGGACCTCGAACACCGGCGTGTTGTCGGAGATGTTGCCCGGACCCCAGTCCTGGATGTTGATCTGGCGGCCTTCGGGCAGGGTCTCGCGCATCTGGATAACCGTCTGCGTCCCGTACAGATTCTGCACATCCTGCCGGCTCATCTCGACATCGCGCACCGCCGCGCCGTTGATGAACAGCACATTGTCGATCATCTGGATGCGGTCGCCCGGCAGCCCGATCAGGCGTTTGATGTAGTCCGTCCGGTTGTCGCGCGGCAGCTTGAACACGACAACGTCCCCGCGGCGCGGCTCATGGCTGACCAGCGGCAGCATGATGCGGCCGTTGAAGATCGGCGGGCTCAGCGGGATCGAGTGTTTCGAATAGCCGTAGCTCCATTTCGAAACGACGATGTAGTCGCCCTCAGAGAGGTTCGGCTCCATCGAGGCCGAGGGGATGGTGAAGGGCTGGAAGAGGACGATCCGCAACACGAGCGCGATCAGCAGAGCGAAGAAGATGGTCTTGAATATCTCCATGCCCTCGCTGCTCGAGCCCCTGGACTTGCGCTTCTTCCCCCCTTTGCCGCGCGCATAGACGGGGGTCGCATCGACGTCCTCGAACGGCGCGTCGCCGGAATCGCTCCAGACCGGCCCCCTCGAAGAGGCCGCGGATCCCGCCGCCGCGGCCGGATCCTCGTGCGCGACGGCATGGCCGTGATCGTCCTGCGTAGCGTGACCGTCATCATGGCCGTGCGACGCGGGCGCGGGCTCGTCATGATGGCCGGGCTCGTCGGCGACCGGGGCCGCATGACCATCGCCGCCATGCCCGTGAGCGTCGGCCTGATCGTTGTGACCGTGGACTGCATCGTGACCGGCGTCGGGGCCCTGGCCGGCGTCGTGGACGTGATCGTCGTGCGGCTTCTGCTCGTCGCTCATTGTGGCTCTGTCCCCCGGCCGCTGTCCGCGGTCTTTGCGGCGAAACCGGTATAACGTGATTAAGCCATCGGCAAGGCTTCGATCACCACGAAGGCGAGTGCGTAGGGGTGCTCGTCACTGAGGGTCAGGTGGATCCGGGCTTCATGACCGGCCGGCAGCAACCTCGCCAGATGATCCGCAGCGTGTCCGGTCAGCGCCAGGGTCGGCTGGCCGGAGCGCAGGTTCACCACCCCCATGTCGCGCCAGTAGACATCGCGCCGCATCCCGGTGCCAAGGGCCTTGGCGCACGCCTCCTTGGCCGCAAACCGCTTGGCGTAGCTCCAGGCGGCGTCGGGCTTGCGATCGGATCGCTCGCGCTCGACCCCGGTGAAGCAGCGCTGTTTGAAGCGATCCCCGAAGCGGTCCAGCGAACGCTCGATCCGCCGGATGTCGCACATATCCGCGCCGATCCCGATGATCACGCGGCGGCGTCCATGGCGGCGCGCATGCGGTGGATGGCCGTGGTCAGGCCCACGAACACCGCCTCCCCGATCAGGAAATGCCCGATGTTCAGCTCGCGCAGTTCGGCGATGGCCATCATGTCGGCGGCGGTCCGGTAGTCGAGCCCGTGCCCGGCATGGACCTCGAGCCCGAGATCGAAGGCGTGCGTCGCCGCCGCTTGCAGCCGTTCGAACTCCACCACCCGTTCTGCGCCGGACAGGTGGCAGTAGCGGCCGGTGTGGAACTCCACGACCTGGGCTCCGACCCCGTGCGCGGCGTCGACCTGCTCCGACGTCGGCTCGATGAACAGCGACACCCGGATGCCAGCCTCGGACAGCGCTCGGGCCACCGGTGCGATCCGCGCCTCGTGGCCGGCGACGGCCAGCCCGCCCTCGGTCGTCACCTCCTCGCGTCGTTCCGGCACCAGACACGCGGCGTGCGGACGATGCCGCAGCGCGATGGCCAGCATCTCCTCGGTCACCGCCATCTCGAGGTTCAGCGGCCGCCCGGCGTCGGCGCACAGGGCGCTAAGAGCGTCGATGTCGCGGTCGGTGATATGCCGCCGGTCCTCACGCAGGTGGGCGGTGATGCCGTCCGCTCCCGCCGCCAGCGCCTCGCGGGCCGCTCGCACCGGATCGGGGTGCACGCCGCCTCGCGCATTCCGCACCGTGGCGACGTGGTCGATGTTGACGCCGAGACGGACGGGAGAAACCATGCCGATCAACCCTTCGTCAGTCGCCGGCTGCCGGGGTCCTCGACCGGCAGGGCGGCCAGTTCGGGCGGCAGGGCGTCGGCCGGATAGGCGGGCACGTCCAGCGTCGCCAGCGCCACCAGCGGCACGCCGACATCGGCCCGTCCGCCCGAGCGGTCGACGATGCAGGCCGCCGCGACGACCGTTCCACCCGCCGCCTCGATCGCCGAGATGCACTCCCGCGAGCTCAGCCCCGTGGTGACGATGTCCTCGACCATGACGACCTTCTGGCCAGGTTCGACGTGAAAGCCCCGACGCAGTTTGAAGACGCCGCCGTCGCGCTCGACATACATGGACGGCACGCCCAGCCAGCGCGCGGTCTCATAGCCCGGGATGATGCCGCCGACCGCCGGCGAGATCGCCACATCGACCGGGCCGACCGCCGCCGTGATCTTCTCCGCCAGCGCCTTGCAAAGACGGGCGCAGCGCGCCGCATCCATGAAGACGAGGTTCTTCTGCAGGAAGACCGGGCTGTGAAGGCCGGAGGACAGCACGAAATGGCCCTCTCGCAGGGCGCCGGCGCCGCGGAATTCGTCGAGAACATCGTCAGAGGTCATGGAGCGTCTCTAGCTCAGCCGTGGCCGCAACAGAAGGCGTCGGCCTTCGTCATTCTATGCTTTCGCCGGGTTTCACCCCGCAGCCGAGCAGGGTCCGCCAGATGCCTTCGGCGTCCTCGGCGAAACGGAACAGCTGGAGGTCGGCGGCCGCGATCATGCCGTGCGCGACCAGAACGTCGAAATCGATCACCGAGCGCCAGTAACCCTCGTCGAACAGCACGATGGGGATCGGCGGCGCCTTGCCGGTCTGGCGCAGGGTCAGCAGTTCGAACAGCTCGTCGAAGGTGCCGAACCCGCCCGGAAATACCACCAGGGCATTGGCCCGCATGGCCAGGTGCATCTTGCGCATGGCGAAATAGTGGAAGCGGAAGGTCAGCTCGGGCGTCGACCAAGGGTTGGGCTCCTGCTCGTGCGGCAGGGTGATGTTGAAGCCGATCGACGGAGCACCGACGTCATGGGCGCCCCGGTTGGCCGCCCCCATGATCCCGGGACCGCCGCCGGTGGCGATGACGTTGTCCCGAGGCTGTCCCTCGGCGCCTTGCATGGCGCCGCCGCGCTCCGAGGCCAGTCGCCCGAACGCCCGCGCCTCGGCGTACCAGCGGCTGTGCTGGCCGTCGCCGTTCTCGCCGATCCGGGCGCTGCCGAACACTACCAGGGTCGAGCGAACGCCCCAGGCGCGCAGGGCGCTCTCCGCCTTGGCGTACTCCATCATGAAGCGCACGCCGCGCATCGAATCGCTGAGCAAGAAGTCCTGGTCGAGGGCTGCCAGCCGGTAGGAGGGCGAGGCCAGCTGGGCGGCGTTCAGCCGGGCGGCCTCGGGGTCGGTCATCCCCGCGCCCGCTCCACCGTATCCACGGAAGGATTGGTCCGCAGCGCAGCCATGATGGCGGTGGCGTGCTTCGCGTCCTCGACCTCCATGTCGATGTCGACGTCGAAGAAATCCTGCTGCCGGTGGCTCATCACCAGGTTCAGGATGTTCCCGCCGGCCTCGCCGATGATGGTTGCGACCTGACCGAGCACGCCGGGCGCGTTCTTGATGGTGGCCCGAACGCGGGCCGAGGCGACGGCGCCCTGCTCGGCCTGCGGCGTCCATTGCAGATCCTGCCAGACGGAATCGTCGTCGGCGAACCCGGCCAGTTGCTGGCAGTCGATGGTGTGCACCGTCAGGCCGGCCTCGGGCTCAAGGATGCCGACGATCCGGTCGCCGGGCACGGGCGAGCAGCAGTGGCCGAAATGGACGCTGATGCCGGGGGTCAGGCCGCCGCCGCGCACGAACAGCCGCGCCTGCTCGTCATCGATCCGCTTGCGGTCCGGCCCCGCCTTCAAACGGCCCTTGAGCGCGGGGAACAGCGTCTCGCCGACCTTGGCCGCCGAGACCCGCCCGCGCCCGATGGCCTCGTACAGATCCTCTTCCGTGGCGAAGGCGAAGGTCTCCAGCATCGCCTTCAGCGAGACCTCGGCCAGGGTCTTGCCTGCGCGGGACAGGGTCTGCTCCAGGGTCGCCCGTCCCAGCTTCTGGAACTCGCCGCGTTCGGAGGTGCGGATGTGGCGCCGGATCGCCGACCGCGCCCGGCCCGTAATCGTCAAGGAACGCCAGTCGACCGGGATCTCCCGTTTCACCCCGCGCACGATCTCGACCACGTCGCCGTTCTGCAGCTGGGTGCGCATCGGCTTGAGCTCGCCGTTGATCTTCACGCCCACTGCCGTGTCCCCGACCTCGGTGTGGACGGCGTAGGCGAAGTCCAGCGGCATGCCGCCGCGCGGCAGGGTGATCAGCGAGCCCTTGGGCGTGAAGACGAAGACCTGCTCGAGATACATCTCCAGCTTGGCGTGTTCGACCCAGTCCTCCCCGCCCTCGCCGTGTTCGATGACCTGCACAAGATGACGCAGGTTCTGCAGCGGATCGCGCCCGCCGTCCTTCTCCATGGCCTCCTGGTCGAAGCCGTAGGACTTGTTCTTGTAGGCCCAGTGCGCCGCCACCCCGTCCTCGGCGACGCGGTCCATCGGCTCGGTGCGGATCTGCATCTCGATACGCAGGCCGGAAGGACCGACGACCGTGGTGTGCAGCGAGCGGTAGTTGTTCGACTTGGGCGTCGAGATGAAGTCCTTGAACCGTTCGGGCACCATCGGCCAGGCGCGATGGATCACGCCCAGGGCGCGATAGCAGTCGTCCTCGGCCTCGACGATGACGCGGAAGCCGTAGATGTCGGACAGGGAGGAAAAGCCCACCGACTTGCGCTGCAGCTTGCGCCAGATCGAATACGGCGTCTTCTGACGACCGAAGACCTGGGCCCTGACCCCGGCTTCCTCCAGCACGCGTTCGACCTCGCGCGAGACGCCGTCGATGGCGCGGCCATGCTCCAGCTTCAGCGCTTCCAGTCGCCGCTCGATGGCGGTCCGGGCCGTCGGGTTCAGATGCTCGAACGCCAGCTCTTCCAGCTCGGAGGCTATCGAGTGGATGCCGATGGACCTGCCCAGCGGCGCATAGACTTCCAGCGTCTCGCGGCTGATGCGCTCACGCTTCTCGGGCTTGACGTGTTTCAGCGTCCGCATGTTGTGCAGACGGTCGGCCAGCTTCACCAGCAGGACCCGGACGTCCTTCGATATGGCGAGGATGAATTTGCGCAGGTTCTCGGCCTGGCGCGTATGCTCGGCCTGAAGTTCCAGCCGCGACAGCTTGGTCACGCCTTCGACGAGCGAGGCCACCTCCTCGCCGAACCGTTCGGCGATGTCGTCGCGCGTCGCCGAGGTGTCCTCGACCACGTCGTGCAGCAGGGCGGTGACGATGGTGGCGGTGTCCAGCCGGTAGTCGGTCAGGATGCCGGCGACCTGGATCGGGTGGGCGAAATAGGGATCGCCGGAGGCCCGCAACTGCGAGCCGTGCATCTTCATCGCATAGACATAGGCTCGATTGAGCAGCGCCTCGTCGGCGGTCGGGTCATAGGCCTTGACCGCCTCGACCAGCTCGAATTGCCGAAGCACCCGAACCTTGGGTTCGGGCGCCTCCAGCGGCGGACGTTCGCCCGCCGGGTCGTTGAGATTGGCAGCTTTCAGAGTCGGCGCGGGCGAAGGGGTCCGCGCCGGCAGGATGGTGATACCGTTGGCGGGTTCCGCCGTCAGTAGCGTTCCTCCTGCCCGCCGTCGCGGTCGCTTTGCAGCGCGCGGATCAGCTCGGCCTCGGCCATGTTCATGTGCTGGGGCTCGGCCAGCAGGCCAACGATTTCGGCCTCGTCCTCGGCTTCGGTGCGCTCGTCGACCCGCTGCAGGGCGACGATGACGGTTTCACGCAGTTCTTCCGGCGCGACGGTCGACTCGGCCAGTTCGCGCAGGGCCACGACCGGGTTCTTGTCATTGTCCCGATCGAGGGTCAGGGGCGCGCCGTTGGCGATGGCGCGGGCGCGGTTGCCCGCCAGCAGAACCAGGCCGAACCGGTTCGGCACCTTCTCGATGCAGTCTTCGACAGTGACGCGGGCCATGAATATCCTCGGGCGCGGGGGAGAACCGCACAAACTATAGGGTCGGACGTAATTGTGCAACGCCGCATGGGCCAGAATGAGGCGTCAGCGCCACGGCGACGCGTCTTTTCCGACAGCGGCGCGGCTCGCCAACCCTGCGGCGGTCGTCCCGTCCGGGTGCATCCACTCCGGCGCGATTTCCGCCAGCGGCCCCATGACGAACAGCCGCTCGGCCGCGCGCGGGTGCGGCAGGATCAGCCCGTCCAGATCACCGCTGATCCTCCCGTAGGCGACCAGATCCAGGTCCAGCGTCCGCGGGGCGTTGGCCGCGGCGCGTTGGCGGCCAAAGGCCTCCTCAATCCGGCCCAGCGCCGCCATCAGCTCGTGCGGCCCATGCGCCGTGCGGACGATCACCACCCCGTTCAGGAACGGCGGGTCGTCAGGATCCGGCCAGGCCGCCGAGCGCCACCATGACGACCGGGCCACCACATCGATCCCCTCAGCCCGGAACCGCGCCAGGGCCGCCTCCAGCGCCTCGCGGCAGTCGCGCCAGGCGCCGCAATCGTTGCAGCCGAGGGCCACGATGACGGCGTCGTCCAGACCGCCGCCGCCGTTGAAGGGGACCGGCGACGCCGTCCTGCTCTCGCCAGCGGGCTTTTCCATGGGCGCATATTACACCAATGAAGAGCCGCGCGCCCGCCCGGCGCCGAAGGATTCGCCCGCCTTGCCGATCAACGCTTCCGAACCGCCCCGCGACTGCCCCCGTTGCCCGCGTCTGGTCGCATACCGGCGCGAGAACCAGAGCCAGAACCCGGACTGGTTCAACGGTCCGGCCCCCTCCTTCGGCGACCCCGAAGCGCGGCTGCTGGTCGCCGGCCTGGCGCCCGGCCGCACCGGCGCCAACCGGACCGGCCGACCCTTCACGGGCGACGGCGCCGGCTGGATTCTCTACGAGACGCTGATCAGGACCGGCTTCGCGACAGGCGTCTATGAGGCAAGGCCCGACGACACCCTGCGGCTGGTCGACTGCATGATCACCAACGCCGTCCGCTGCGCCCCGCCCGGCAACAAGCCCCTGCCGGTCGAGGAGGCGACCTGCCGCCCCTTCCTGACCGCGCGCATCGCCGCCCTGCCCCGGCTCAGGGTCATCGTCACCCTCGGCGACGTCTCGCGCCGCAATGTGCTGAAGGCGCTGGGGCTCAAGGGCTCAGCAGCGCCGCCCGGACACGGCGTCGAGGCGGCGCTGGGCGGCTATGTGATCCTGAACAGCTATCACTGCTCCCGCCTCAACACGAACACCGGCCGGCTGACGCCCGCCATGTTCGAAGCCGTCTTCCGACGCGCCCGCGAGATCATCGAATCCTGACCCGCCCCACTCGCCTCGCCGGCGGGTGTGGCGCGCCTGCAACGCGAATCAGTCGGCGCCGGGTGTAGGCTCCGGCTCCAGGAACAGTGCTGCGTAGCTTGCGTTGATCGAACAGCTTTGGAGGCTGTGATGCGTAGGTCGAACGGGGTCTTCTCACCTCAGGAACGAAAGACGGCGCTTTGGGCGCTGCTGATGGCCGGCCTGATCGCCGCCATGGGCATGGTGATCCAGCAATGGAGCCAGCCATCGGTCGGCCCGGGCGGGGTGGACGCCTATGCGACGGCCTCGGTTCCGGGCGTTCTGGACGCGCAGCCGATCAGCTGATCGGCTCGCCGCTGTGGCGAGGGCGCGGCTCTCCGGTGCGGACCTGGGTCACCACGTCCCGAACGGCGTCGATCACGGCCTGCGGCTGTTCGAACTGGATCACGTGCGACGCGCCCGGAACCAGCCTTTGCTGGCCTCGCGACGATGAGCCCGCGATCCGCGCCCCGGCGTCGGCCCAAACCCGCCGGAGAGAGTCGGTTTCATCCGGCGCCGCGCCCTCGTTCTCGCCGAATTTGTTCCCGGCCGACAGCACGATCAGGGGCGTCTGACCGAGCGGAATGGCCTCCTGCGAATAGCCGTCCCCATCCGGCTCGTTCTCCGAAAGCACCGCCACGGCCATCTCGCGGTTCGCCATCCGACTGTCCGCAGGCGGCGAGCCGCACTCCACATGGATGGCGTTGCCCGGCCTCATCTCGCCGGCCGCCGTGGCGCGGATGCAGGTGAGAGCGGCGGTCTGGCCGGCGTCGTGCGCGGTGGCCCAGACCGGTCCGATGGCCTGCAGGACCTTCAGGTCGGCGCCGGGATCGACAAGGACCAGTCCGGCGACGAGGTCCGGTCGCCGCGCCGCCGCGAGGCGCGCCGGACGCTCGGCGGCCGAATGCCCCACCAGTACGAAAGGCCCCCGCTCCTCCGTGGCGTCGAGCAGGGCCAGGAGATCGCCGGTGCGCCCCGCGGTGTCGCGCGGCAACGGTCCCGGATCGCTCCGGCCGTAGCCGGCGCGGTCATAGGCGCAGGTCCGGGTGATCGCGGCGAGCGCGGGT
>Ga0164290_1002074_pt1 | contig 17591 bp, 20 predicted proteins | sample Micstemetagenome_FD_108782 | JGI IMG/M metagenome (GOLD analysis project Ga0164290, IMG submission 108782) | Contaminated culture microbial community from soil near Moab, Utah, USA - Microcoleus steenstrupii SON62 (Illumina Assembly) | ecosystem: Environmental > Terrestrial > Soil > Soil crust... | reverse complement strand
GTGCTGTTCGGGCGTCTCGACCCCCTCGGCCACGACGTTCATCCCGAGCGAATGGGCCATGTCGACGATGCCGCGCACCACGACGCGGCCGCGCTGCGACCCGACGACGTCGACGACGAGCTGCCGGTCGATCTTGATGTAGTCGACGGGCAACGACTTGAGGTACGCGAGCGACGAATAGCCGGTGCCGAAGTCGTCGATCGCGACGCGCACGCCGAGCTCGCGCAGGCCGGCGAGCGCCAGCGCCGCGCGATCGAGATTCTCCATCAGCCCGCTTTCTGTGACCTCGAGCGTCAGCCGCTCGACCGGGAATCCGCTCTCGCGCAGCACCGCGAGCACCGTCTTGTCGAAGTCCTCAATCTGGAGATCCTCGGCCGTGACGTTGACCGAAAGCCGCAGGCTGTCGAGCGCGCCCGTCCAGCGCGACGCTTCGCCGAGCGCCTTGCGCATGATGTGCTCGGACAGGCGCGAGGTGAGCTCCGCGCTGGCGGCGACATCGAGCAAGGTCTCGGCCGGCAGTAGGCCGATCGTGGGATGGCGCCAGCGGACCAGCGCCTCGACGCCGCAGATGCGGTGCGACGGCACGTCGACCTGCGGCTGGTAGACGATGTCGAGCTCGTCGGCCTCGAGCGCGCGGCGCAGGTCCGTCTCGAGGTTTGCCATACGCTCGCGCGCATCGTCGGCGTCGCCGGGCAGAAAGACTTGGAAGCTGTTGGGCTCCTGGGTCTTGGCCTCCGCAAGCGCGGCGCTCGCGCGGCGGAACAGCGCTTCGGCCCCGCCGAGGTCGGGCTCGCCGACTGCGATTCCCATGCGACACGCAAGGTGGACGACGCGGCCGCCCACCACGAACGGCCGCTCGAAGGCTTCGCCGAGCCGCTGGCTGAAGTGCACCGCGTCCTTGAGCACGACGGGCGCGGCGAAGGCGACGGCGAACTCGGCGCCCGCCAGCCGCGCGATCAGCAGCCGGTCCCCATAGGCTTCCTCCCCGCCCGCGACGCGGCGCAGGCGGCGCGCGACGGCCTGGAGCAGAGCGTCGGCCACCGAGCGGCCGTAGCTCGCGTTGATCTGGTCGAAGCGGCTGATCGCCACCTGGACGAGAATGCAGGCGGGATCGAGCGGGCTGCGCCCGCCCAGGAGCTGGTCGATCCAGGCGCGCGCATAGGCTTGGTTGGCCAGCCCCGTCAGCGGATCGAAGTGCGCCGCGAGGCGCCGCTCGAGCATGATCGCGTCGAGGTCCTCGACCGTCGCCGTGAGACCGATCGTGTCGCCGCCCGGCCCCCGGAGCGGCCGGACGTGATGCACGATCTTGTGGGTCGAGCCGTCCACCTGCATCGGGTGCTCGATGTCGCTGCCCGTGCCCGAGACCAGAAGCCGCCGGAGCTCGCGGCGCACCTTAAGCCGGTCGGGCGTCGCGAGCCGGCCCAGCGCGGTCATGATGTCGATCGGGCCGGCGACCGGCTGGCCGAGCAGGGTGGCGAGCGACGGCGAGATGGTCACCGCCGGATCGCCCGCGATCCAATGCCAGCGCGCGGTGTCGGCGAGCGCCGCCTGGGCGGTGGCGACCGCCCCGGTCGCCCCGCTGGTCTGCACCCGGCGAACGTGGCGTTCGGCGAAGCGCAGCGCCTGTGCGAGCTCGGCGTTGGAAAAGGGGCTGACGAGAAAATGCGTCGCGCCGGCGTCGTAGACGTCGCTCAGCGCGTCGACTTCGCTGCGGGACAGGAGCACGAGCATCGCGCCGCGCCGCGCCTCGACCGCCGGGGCGAGCTGGCGCGCGATGCGCAGCCCGAGCCCCAAGGCGCCGCGCGCGTCGACGATCGCGACAGAAGCCGTCGACTGGGCGAAGCGGCGCGCCGCCGTTTCCGGGTTGCGCGCCGGCACCGCCGGGCGGCCCGTGGCCTCGACAGCGCTCGCCACCTCGTGGCGATAGCGCACCGAGGCGACGAAGATAGGCGCCTGCTGACCGGTGGCGTTCATCGGCTCCGACGGCATTGGTTGGCCGCGCATGCTAGCCGTCCGCCGGAGGCGACGCCACAACTGAGTTCGGCCTGCGGCGACTGGACTTACCCGACCCCCCGCCGCATATCACGCGCATGGCGGTGGACGTGTTGGACAGGCCGGAGGCAGGCGCGCAGCCGTTGATCGACGGCTACGGCCGCCGCGTGACGTATCTGCGCGTGTCGGTCACCGACCGGTGCGACTTTCGCTGCGTCTACTGCATGCCCGAGCACATGACCTTCCTGCCCAAGGCGGAGGTCCTGAGCCTGGAGGAGATCGACCGCATTGGATCGGCCTTCGTGCGGCGCGGCGTCCGCAAGCTCCGGTTGACGGGCGGCGAGCCGCTGGTGCGCCGCGGCGCGATGGACCTCGTGCGTTCGCTCTCGCGGCACTTGCGGTCGGGCGCGCTCGACGAGCTCACCCTCACCACCAACGGCAGCCAGCTCGCCCGCTTCGCCGAGGAGCTCGTGACCACGGGCATCGGCCGGGTGAACGTCAGCCTCGACACGCTCGACCCGGAGCGCTTCGCGCGCATCACCCGGTGGGGCCGACTGCCCCAGGTGCTCGACGGCATCGCGGCGGCCAAGGCCGCGGGGCTGTCCGTCAAGATCAACATGGTGGCCTTGAAGGGCGTCAACGAGGACGAGATCGAGCCGATGCTGCGGTGGTGCGGAGCGGCCGGGCACGACCTGACGCTCATCGAGACGATGCCCCTTGGCGAGGTCGGGGAGGACCGCGCCGACCGCTACCTGCCCCTCTCGGCCGTGCGGCGCGATCTCGAAAAGCGCTGGACGCTCGAGCCCCTGCCGCTGTCGACGGGCGGACCGGCGCGCTACGTGCGCGTCGCGGAAACGGGCCAGAAGCTCGGCTTCATCACGCCGCTCACGCACAATTTCTGCGAGAGCTGCAACCGCGTGCGCCTGACGGCGACCGGCACCCTCTACATGTGCCTGGGCCAGGACGACGCGGTCGACCTGCGAGCGATCGTTCGCGCCCACGCGGACGACGGCGCGCTCAACGAGGCGATCGACCGCGCGATGGCGGCCAAGCCGAAGGGGCATGACTTCAGGATCGACCGGCGCGGCGCCGCGCCCGCCGTCGCGCGGCATATGAGCACGACGGGCGGATGAGCCGGTTCGCGCGCCTCGCGCTCCTCGCTTCGTCGACCGAGCCGGCCCAGTTGGCTGCCGACGAGCTGCGCGCCCTCTACGACTGGTCGCCCGTCGAGAGCGCCGACGCCATTGTCGCCCTGGGCGGCGACGGGTTCATGCTGCAGACGCTGCACGGCATGATCGACCGGCGGCGCACCGTGCCCGTGTTCGGCATGAACCTCGGCACCGTTGGCTTCCTGATGAACGGCTACCGGCCGGACGGGCTGCTCCAGCGGCTGGCGAAGGCCAAGCCGTTCACGCTCCATCCGCTGAGCATGGACGCCCAGACGGTCGCCGGCCAGCGCGTCGTGTCGCCGGCGATCAACGAGGTGTCGCTGCTCCGCGAGACGCGTCAGGCCGCGAAGATCGAGATCGCGATCGACGGCCGCGTGCGGATGTCCGACCTCGCCTGCGACGGGGTGCTGGTGGCGACGCCGGCGGGCTCGACCGCCTACAATCTATCGGCGCACGGGCCGATCCTGCCGCTGCAGAGCGACCTTCTCGCGCTCACGCCGATCAGTCCATTCCGGCCGCGGCGCTGGCGCGGCGCGCTCATCCCGGCGGGCGCGGCGATCGAGTTCCGCGTGCTCGATGCCGCCAAGCGCCCGGTGAGCGCCGTCGCCGACCAGGTCGAGGTGCGCGACGTCGCGCGCGTCAAGGTGGCGACCGACCGGACGATCAAGCTCGAGCTTCTGTTCGACCCCGAGTACGCGCTCGACGACCGGATCGTCATGGAGCAGTTTCTGACCTGACGGTCCCGTTGCGCGACTTCGCGAAAAGTTGGTGCGCGCGCTTCAGCTTTCCGGTTGGCAGGTCGAAAAGCCGTTGTTATATGCGCGCACCATTCCTCGGTAGCTCAGTGGTAGAGCATCCGACTGTTAATCGGACGGTCGTAGGTTCGAATCCTACCCGGGGAGCCACATACGAAGGGCCCGGCCCGCGATCGCGCGGACCGGGCCCTTCCGCGTTCAGAGCCAACCCTTCCGCTTGAAGAAGAGGTAGGGGACGATCGCCGACACCACCATCAACCCCAACGCGAACGGGTAGCCGTAAGGCCATCCGAGCTCGGGCATGTGCTCGAAGTTCATGCCGTAGATGCTGGCGACGAGCGTCGGCGGCAGGAAGACCACCGCCGCCACCGAGAAGATCTTGATGATCGCGTTCTGCTCGATGTTGATGAGACCGAGCGACGCGTCGAGCAGGAAGCTGACGTTCGTCGCCAGGAAGGCCGAATGGTCGAGAAGCGAGTCGATGTCGCGGCTGAGGCTCTTCACGTGCTCGCGCAGGTCCTTGTCCTGCCGGATGTGGGCCGGCAGCGACAGGAAGCTCATGAGGCGACCCATGCTGACGAGGCTGTCGCGCGTTTTGGCGAGCAGGTCTTGGTCGTCGCCGATCCGCAGCAGCAGCGCCTGGAGCTCCTCGTTCGACATGCGGCGCTTGCGCCGGTCCCTCTCCATCCCGCGCCGGAACACCGCGCGCGAGGTCTTGTCGATGTCGACCTGCACCACCTCTAGCGTGTCGGCGAGCCGGTCGACGATGGCGTCGAGCAGGTGGATGAGCGTCATGGTCGAGGAGGCGCAGAGGTTCGGCTCGCGCGCGGCGTGGGCGGCAAAGGCGCGGAAGGGCTTGGGGTCGGCGTAGCGGACGGTCACGAGGTGTTCGCTCGTCAGGACGAAGCTCACGGGCGCGCTCACCGGATCGCCCGCGTCGATGCCGCTCATGACGTTGGCGGTGAGGAAGACCGCGCCCTTGTCCTGATAAAGCCGGCTCGACGGCTCGATCTCCGCCATCTCCTCGCGCGTCGGCACCTCGAAGCCCAGCGACCGCTCGACGAGCTTCTCCTCCTCCCGCGTGGGCTCGAGGAGGTCGATCCACACCGCGCGCGGCGGCAGGATCGCGTCGGGCGACGCGTCGATCGACAGGGGCTGAAACCGAGAACCGAAAATGCGCAGCATGCTTCGAAAGGCTCCTGACTCGGTCGGCTCTTCATCGCCGGCTCCGCGGCGGAAGGAAAGTCGCGCCGCGCCGATCGGCTTTGCGCGAGTCGTTAATTTTTGTTAAGGTGTTGCCTTAGCCGGTCGCGTTGGAGGGTGGTCATGGCAGCCGACGAACTGCACGCCCTAGGTGCAATGCTGGAGCGCCTGCGGGCGCTTTACGAAGAGCTGTCCGCTCACGACAGCGGCGTGGCTCTCCTGCACCTCGAAGCCGCGATCGCCTCGCTCGAAAGCCATCTGCGCCGGCAACGGGCGGCGCTGGCGGCCTAGGATCCGGGGGACCCAAGCCGCGAAGCGATCGCGTCCAAATCCGGACTCGGCGGCGGCTGACGGTAGGCCGCGCGCAGCAATACGCCCAACATCACGAAGCCGACCGGGTAACGCCAGTCGAACTCGGCGCGCGTGAACGCGCGTTCCAGCAGAAAACGCTCCGGCATACACGCTCCGGTACGCAACAACCCTTGAGAAGCGCCCCGGACCACCGCCGGGTTCCGCAGGACGCCGGAACGATGATGGGAACAGACCCATGGCTTCGAGGGTTGCGACGCCGGTTCTTCGGAGGAGTGTCTCATGAACCGGAATCTGATTCTTTCGACGGCGGCCCTGCTCGCGCTCGCGGCGTGCGGGAGCAGCGAGAGCGCGAGCGAGACGGCGGCCGGCGCCGAAAGCGCGGCGACCGATGTCGCGACCGAAACCGCGACGACCGTCGAGAACACCACCGCCGCCGCCGCGAACGCGGTGACGCCGGCGGCCGACGCGAACACGGCGGCGGGATACGCGACGAACGCGGCGCTGAGCGACATGTTCGAGATCGAGTCCAGCCGCATCGCCGGCGAGAAGGCGAAGTCGCAGGCGGTCAAGGACTTCGCCCAGATGATGATCAAGGAGCACACGGCGACGACCCAGCAGCTCCAGTCGACGCTGCAGCAGGCGGGTCTCAACGTGACGCCTCCGACCGCGCTCGACCAGCGCCGTCAGGAGATGATCACCCAGCTCCGGAACGCGTCGCCGGACGACTTCGACACGCTCTATCTCGATCAGCAGACCGCGGCGCACCAGGAGGCGCTCGACCTGCACCAGGGTTTCGCGGAAAACGGCGACAACCCACAGCTCAAGCAGCTCGCGGCGACCATCGCGCCGAAGGTGCGCCAGCACCTCGACATGGCACGGAAGATGGACGGCCAGGGGGCGGACGACGCGGCCCGGTCGGGCGGCCAGACCAAGCAATAGACCCCCGGGGTCCGGAACGAAGAAGGCGGCGAGGCTCGGCCCCGCCGCCTTTCTCTCGTAGGGGCCTCGCTCAGGCGATCGTGCCCGCGGCGTCTTCGTCGTCCCACGCATCGCCCGCCTCGCGGGCACCGTAACGTTGCCCGAGCAGCACCGCGGCCGCGCCGGCTAGCGCGCCGAGCCCCGCGAGGCCGATCGAACGCGCGTTTCGGCTAGTGAACCGGCCGGCGCTTGCGAACAGGCGGCCGTTCGTCCCCTGCTTGCCGTTCGATCCCTGCTTCTTGCTCTTCTTCTGCTTGCTCATGCGCTACTCCATCCGCTCCAAGGGATGGATCAACGTCCGTGAGGCCGATGCGGTGCCTCGGACGGGCGTCCGCCGGTCACCCGTCGCCGTCGCGCCGCTCGTCGCCGTGGGTGGCCGCGAGATAGAGATAGCGTCCGAGAGCGGCGTAGCCGGCGGTCATGAAACCGGGCGTGAGCGGTCGGTCGAGCTCGCGAAGCAGACGCGCCCAGGCGTCGTTCGCCTGGCCCCGCCGATCTCCGCGGTTCGTTCCTGCCATCCGTTGCTCCGACGCGATCCGTCTCGCTCGCACGCCGCCCGGTCGCCGGGCGGTGTACAACCGGAAGCACGAACGATGCCAAGTCAAGGGACTCAATCGGTTATCACGGCAGTCGTAGCCGATCTGTCAAGTTCGGCTGACAGTGCCGACGGTTCAGCGCGCCCAGGCCACCGGCAGCTCGCGCTCCCGGCGCATGAGCACGGCGATCGCCTCGTCGAGCGTGCGCTCGGCGTCCTCGGACATGTCCGCGACCAAGAAGTCGCGAAGATTGCCGAGGATCTGCATCGCCGCCAGGAGGCGGAGGCGCTGGTCGGGAAGCTTCGAAGCGAAGACCGCCAGATCGCGCGATACCGCATCGACATGAGGCGATGCCCACTCGGGCGGCACCGCGGGGGTCTCGCGCGTCTCGAATGCTGTCGATGGCACGTGCTTCATGACGCAACCTCCTGATCGCGAGAATAGATCAGGACGAGACGCGCGCGAGACCGGTCTTGCACCATAAGTAATTATACGGGCGCCCCGCACTTTCGACAGCGCTGTTCGGGCGCGCCGGATCGTGTAACGCTCGCGGCAACGCATCGAGCTGGGAGACGCCCATGGGCAACGTCAACGCGGTGACCGACTTCGCGGTCGAAGACAACATCGGCATCGTCACGATCGACTCGCCGCCGGTGAATGCCCTTTCGGCGAACGTGCGCGACGGCCTCGCCGCCGCTTTCGACCGCGCCACCGCGGACCCCGCCGTCGAGGCGATCGTGCTGATCTGCGCCGGACGGACCTTCATCGCCGGCGCGGACATCAGCGAGTTCGGGAAACCGCCGCAGGGGGCGTCGCTCCACGACGTCCAGGCGAAGATGGAGGACGCTCCCAAGCCGATCGTCGCCGCCATTCATGGAACGGCGCTCGGCGGCGGGCTCGAGGTGGCGCTCGTCTGCCACTACCGCGTGGCCGTGCCGTCGGCGAAGTTGGGGCTGCCTGAGGTGAAGCTGGGGCTGCTGCCCGGCGCGGGCGGCACGCAGCGCCTGCCGCGCATCGTCGGCGCCGCCAAGGCGCTCGACATGGTGACGAGCGGCACGCCGGTCGGTGCCAAGGCGGCGACCGAGATGGGCCTCGTCGACGAGCTCGTGCCCGAGGGCGGGCTGCGGAGCGCGGCGATCGACTTCGCGAAGCGGGTCGTCGCCGAGAAGCGGCCGTTGAAGAAGGTCCGCGACCTCGTGGTGAAGGGCGCGAGCCCGGAACTGTTCGCCGAGTTCCGCAAGACGAACGGGAGGCGGTTCCGGGGCTTCGAGGCGCCGGAAGCCAACATCAAGTGCGTGGAGGCGGCCGCGACGCTGCCGTTCCACGAGGGCATGAAGGTCGAGCGCACGCTGTTCATGGGGCTTATGAGCGGGGTGCAGTCGGCGGCGCAACGCTACGTGTTCTTCGCCGAACGGCAGGCGGCCAAGATCCCGAACCTGCCCGAGGGCGCCGCGAACCGGCCGATCGCGAAGGTCGGCATCATCGGCGCCGGCACGATGGGCGGCGGCATCGCGATGAACTTCCTGTCGGCGGGCGTCCCCGTGACCATCGTCGAGGCCAAGTCGGAGGCGCTCGACCGCGGCGTCGGCGTGATGCGCCGGAACTACGAGGCGAGCGCCGCCAAGGGCAAGCTCAAGTCCGACGCGGTCGAGGCCAACATGGGGCGGCTCACCCCGACGCTCGACTTCGACGCGCTCGCCGACTGCGACCTCGTGATCGAGGCGGTGTTCGAGAACATGGACGTCAAGAAGGACGTGTTCGGCCGGCTCGACGCGGTCGCGAAGCCGGGCGCGATCCTCGCGACGAACACGAGCTACCTCGACGTCGACGAGATCGCGGCAGCGACCGCGCGTCCGCACGACGTGGTCGGCCTCCACTTCTTCTCGCCGGCGAACGTCATGCGCCTGCTCGAGGTCGTTCGGGGCGAGAAGACCGCGCCCGACGTGCTGGCGACCGCGATGGAGGTGGCGAAGAAGATCGGCAAGGTCGCGGTCGTCGCGGGCGTCTGCCACGGATTCATCGGCAACCGCATGCTGAGCCCCCGCCAGCGCGAGGCGAACAAGCTGATCCTCGAAGGCGCGATGCCGTGGGACGTCGACCGCGTGCTTTACGACTTCGGCTTCCCGATGGGCCCGTTCCAGATGGCGGATCTCGCCGGGCTCGACATCGGCTGGTCGAGGGAGACGTCGAAGGGCGAAAGCTTGCGCGATCGGCTCTGCGAGATGGACCGACGCGGGCAGAAGACCGGTTCGGGCTTCTACGACTACGACGAGAAGCGCAACCGCGCCCCCTCCCCGCTGGTCGAGAAGATGATCCTCGACTACGCCGCCGAGCGCGGCGTGAACCGCCGTTCGGTCCCGGACGAGGAGATCCTCGAGCGCTGCGTCTACCCGATGATCAACGAGGGCGCGAAGATTCTCGACGAGGGCAAGGCCTATCGCGGGTCCGACATCGATATCGTCTGGATCAACGGCTACGGCTGGCCCGTCTACCGCGGCGGACCGATGTTCTACGCCGACACCGTGGGCCTGACCGCCGTCGTCGACCGCCTCCAACACTACCAAGGCCTGCACGGTGACGACTTCGCGCCGTCGCCGCTTCTCGAGCGGCTGGCTCGCGAGAAGGGTCGGCTCAGCCAATATTCGGCGACGTGAGGCTCAGCCTTCGCACGGCGTGATCTGGCGCGGGCTGGGCCGGGGCTCGGCGGTCTCGAAGACCGCCAAGTAGCCGCTGCCTTGGCCGAGCTCGTGGAAGACGACCTGGCGGTAACCGAGCGCCGCCATCTCGCAGCGCAGCAGCGCCGGCGGCGTGCCGTGGCGGTTGGTCGGGCGGTCCATGTCGACCACCGCGACGCGCCCGCCGGGCTTGAGCGTCGCGTGGAGGTGCCACAGCAGGCCGTAGGGCTGCTCCACCTCGTGGTACATGTGCATGAGGAGCGCGAGGTCGGCGACGCCGGTCGGTAGCTGCGGGTCGTGCGGGGCGCCCAGCGTCACCGAGACGTTGTCGAGCCCTTCCGCCTCGACGCGCCCACGCAGCCGGTCGACGTAGGCGGGCACGATGTCCTGGGCGAGCACGCGGCCCCTCGGCCCGACTCGCTTGGAAAGCCGCACCGTGTAGTAGCCGTTGCCGGCGCCGATGTCGGCCACCGTCATCCCCGGCGTGACGCCGAGCAGCTCCATCACCCGCTCGCCCTCTCCCGCCCGGTCGCGCGCGTCCTCGTTCGAGAACTGGTCGCTGACGATGTCGGCGACGGGACGGTGCGGCTTCGGGAAGGCCGATGCCGGCGCGCTTTCGTGGACGACGTGCCCGGCGGCATCCGTCGGGCGGGCGTCGCAGCCGGCGGAGAGAAGCGCGAGCGCGGCGAGGCAGGCGAGCCTAATCACGGAGCCGGATCAGTCCTTCCTGCGCGACGCTCGCGACGAGGCGCCCGTCGCGGGTGTAGATCGAGCCGCGGTTCAGGCCGCGGGCGCCCGACGCCTTCGGGCTGTCCTGAACGTACAGCAGCCACTCGTCCGCGCGGAAGGGCTCGTGGAACCACAGCGCGTGATCGAGGCTCGCGCTCTGGAGCTTCGGGTTCATCCAGGACACGCCGTGCGGGAGGATGCAGGTGTCGAGCAAGGTCATGTCCGAAGCATAGGCGAGCATGCACTGATGGAGCGCGCGGTCGTCGCCGATCGGACCCGCGACGCGGAACCACACATGCTGCGACGGCGGCCGCTTGTCCGGGTTGAACAGGTCGCGCGGGTCGACCGGTCTGATCTCGATCGGCCGCTCGCGGAGCCAGTGCGAGCGCAGCTTCTCCGGGAGCCGGTCGCTGTCGCGCATCCGCAGCTCGCGGTCCGAAAGCAGTCCCTCGGGCCCCGGCACCTCCGGCATGTCGAACTGGTGCTCGAGCCCCTCTTCCTCGACCTGGAACGAGACCGCCATGTTGAAGATCGGCTGGCCGTGCTGGACGGCGACCACGCGCCGGGTCGTGAAGCTCTTCCCGTCGCGGTCGCGATGGACGGTGTAGACGATCGGCACCGCCGGATCGCCCGGCCGGATGAAGTAGGCGTGCAGCGAGTGCGCGGGTCGGGGTTCCTCCACGGTCCGGCTCGCCGCCACGAGCGCCTGGCCGATCACCTGCCCGCCGTAGACGCGTCGCCAGCCCTCGTCGGAGGTCCGGCCGCGGAACAGGTTCACCTCGAGCGTCTCGAGGTCGAGGAGATCGACGAGCTTGTCGACGACGGAGGGCTTGGCTTGAGTCTCGGTCACGCCGGTTCATTGCCAAGCCGCCACGTCCGCCGCAACCCGGCGCGCGTCCGACGGTTGTTCCGGCATGCCCACCATCGCGCTCGTCGCGCACGACGCCAAGAAGGACGACCTCGTCGACTGGGTCGGTCGCCACCTCGCCTTGCTGCGCGACCGCCCGATCGTCGCCACCGGCACGACCGGGCAGCGCGTGCTCGACCGGTATCCCGAGCTGAGCATCGTGCGGCTGAAGAGCGGACCGCTGGGCGGCGACCAGCAGCTCGGGGCGCTGATCGCCACAGGCGATCTCGGCGCGCTGATCTTCTTCGTCGACCCGCTGACGCCGATGCCGCACGACGTCGACGTCAAGGCGCTGATGCGCCTCGCCATCCTCTACGACCTGCCGATGGCGCTCAACGCCGCCACCGCCGATCGGCTGCTCGCGCCGCGGAACTAATTATTCCGCCGCGTCACGGCGGCGCCCGCCGCGATGACGGCGCAGGTTGAGCTCGGGCTGCCGCTGCCGGTCGCGGAACCGACGCGGCGCGTCCGACCCGGCGACCGCGGCGAGGAAGCCGAGGCCGCTGAGGATCGCGGTGGTGAGCACCGGACGCATCTGCGCCTCGAGCCAGAGGCTCGACCGTCGGACGTAATGTTCCTGGTCGCTCTCGATCGCGCCGTCCTCGCGCGGCTCGTAGAGGTTGTCGGCGCGCTCGGGCGGCGGGGCCTGATCGGTCTGTTGGATCGGCTCGCCGACCGCCTCCATGTTGAGATCCATCGCGCGCGGCAGGAGGTTGCCGAACTTCGAGATCATCAGCCCCGTGCCGCCGACCGTGATCTCGCGCTTGGGATTCTCGGCGGCGAAGAGGATCGCCTTCGCCGACAGCCGCGGATCGTAGAGCACCGGCGGGATGCGCGCGGCGCGCTCCATGTAGTTGCGGGCGTGCTCCGGGTAGGGCGTGTTCATGCCGTTGGGCTTGATGAGCGTGACCGAGACCGGCGCGCCGTCGAGCTCCAGCTCCATGCGCAGCGCGTCGGTGATGCCGCGCACCGCGTGCTTCATCGCGCTGTACGGCCCCTGCAGGATCATCGCGCGCTCGGAGAGGACCGAGCCGACGTTGACGATCGCGCCGCCGTGGGCGCGCAGGTGCCGCGCCGCGGCGAGCGAGCCGTAGACCGTTCCCCAGTAGCCGACCTCGAAGACGCGGCGATGATCTTCGATCGGGATCTCCTCGACCTTGCCGTAGAGCGCGGCGGCGGCGTTGTTCACCCAGGTGTCGAAGGTGCCGAACCGGTCGATCGCCGTCTGCGCGATCCGGTCGACGTTCGCCCGATCGGCGACGTCCGCCGCGCAGATCGCCACTTCGGCGCCCGTCGCCTGCAACCGGTCGGCGACTTCGCGGAGCGCGGCCTCGTTGCGCGCCGCGAGGACCAGGCGCGCGCCCCGTTCGGCGGCCATCTCGGCCGTCGCGAGGCCGATGCCGCTCGACGCGCCGGTGATGACGATGACCTGCTGCGACAGGGGCTTGAGACGTGTGTTCATGATGCGACTCCGACAACTCCGTTGCCGGAACAACGCACTTCGCTCGTTTCGGACTCTAGGCGGCGCGCGATTGAGCGAGCGCTTGCGCCAACCTGTCGCGGATCGCGCGCAGCTCGGCGATCTGCGTCGAGGACGGCGCGCCGGCATCCGCGGGCTGCTCGGGGGCAAAAAGGTCCGTCGCGGACGCCGCGGCCAAGGCATCGCCCCCGTCGGCTGCGCCGATCAGCCCGCGCGGACCGCGGTCCTTGAGGAGCTTCTGGACCCCTTTTATCGTGTAGCCGTCGTTGTAGAGCAGGCGGTTTATCGCCTGGAGAAGCTGCACGTCCTCCGGGCGATAGTAGCGGCGGTTGCCGCCGCGCTTGAGCGGCTTGATCGCCGGGAACTTCGTCTCCCAGAAACGCAGGACGTGCTGCGGGACACCGATGTCGTCGGAGACCTCGCTGATCGTCCGGAAGGCGACCGCCGACTTCGCTGCGTCCATCGCGGCGTCAGTCCTTGGCGTTGATGCGGTCCCGCATCAGTTGGCTCGGGCGGAAGGTGAGCACCCGCCGCGGCTCGATCGGCACTTCCTGCCCGGTCTTCGGGTTGCGGCCGATGCGCCGCCCCTTGTCGCGCAGCATGAAGGTGCCGAACGAGGAGATTTTGACGTTCTGCCCTTTGGTCAGCGCGCCGCAGATCTCGTCGAGAACCTGCTCGACGAGCTGCGCCGAATCGGCACGCGACAGCCCGATCTCGCGGTGTACCGCGTCGCTCAGATCGGCTCTGGTCAATGTCTTTGCGGGCATGCCCTCTCGCCTTCGCGAATGGCTGACTCAGACCTGCTACAGCAATTTCAGAGAGTTCACAACGCCGGCGGCGTAACGATCACCAGCGGACCGCGGCCGCCCCCCAGGTGAAGCCCCCGCCCATCGCCTCGAGCAGCAGCAGGTCGCCGTCCTTGACGCGGCCGTCGCGCACCGCGGCGTCGAGCGCGAGCGGCACGCTGGCCGCCGACGTGTTGGCGTGCCGGTCGACCGTGACGACCACCTGACCGATGTCGAGCCCGAGCTTCTTGGCGGTGCCCTCCAAGATGCGGAGGTTCGCCTGATGCGGGATGACCCACGCCACGTCCTTGGGCGTGAGGCTCGCGGCCTCGAGCGTCTCGATCATCACCTCGGACAGGTTGGTGACCGCGTGGCGGAACACCTCGCGCCCCTTCATGCGGAGCTTGCCGGTCGTCCCGGTCGATCCCGGACCGCCGTCGACGTAGAGGAGCTCGTTGTAGCGGCCGTCAGAATGGAGCCGGGCGGCGAGCACGCCCTTGTCCGACGGAAGGCCGCGGCCGGCCTCCGCCCGCAGCACGGTCGCGCCGGCCCCGTCGCCGAACAGGACGCAGGTCCCGCGGTCTTCCCAATCGAGCAGGCGGCTGAACGTCTCGGCGCCGATCACCAGCGCCGTGCGCCCCTGCCCGCCGCGGATCATCGCGTCGGCGACCGTGAGCGCGTAGAGATACCCCGAGCAGACCGCCGCCACGTCGAAGGCGACGCCGTGCGTCATGCCGAGCTTGTGCTGGACGCGCGTGGCGGCCGCCGGGAAGGTCTGGTCGGGCGTCGCGGTTGCGACGATGACGAGGTCGATGTCCCGCGGGGTCAGGCCGGCGGCGTCGAGCGCCTGCTTCGCGGCCGCGGTCGCGAGGTCGGACGTCATCTCGCCTTCGGCCGCGATGTGGCGCTGACGGATGCCGGTGCGTTCGATGATCCACTCGTCCGAGGTGTCGACCAGCGCGGCCATCTCGGCGTTCGCCATGACGCGCGACGGCAGGTAGGTGCCGGTCCCGACGATGCGCGATCGCGTGACGCCGCTCATGCTGCGGTCGCGTTCGACGCTTCGGGCGCGACCGCCCGGTGCGCCCCGAAGTTCGCGAGGTCGCCCGCGATGCGGCGCGCGATGTCGGCGGTCACGAGATCGTACGCGACGCCGATGGCGTTCGCCACGCCGCGCGGCGTGGCGCTGCCGTGGCTCTTCACCACCACGCCGTTGAGACCCAGGAAGACCGCGCCGTTGTGGTTGTTCGGATCGAGATGGCCGCGGAGCGCGCGAAGCGCCGGGCGCGAGATGAGATAGCCGAGCTTGGTCAGCGCCGAGCTGCGGAAGGCGTTGGCGAGCAGCGACACCACGAGCTTCGCGGTGCCTTCGGCCGTCTTGAGCGCGATGTTGCCCGAGAAGCCGTCGGTGACGATCACGTCGACGTCGCCGCGGCCGATCTTGTCGCCCTCGGTGAAGCCGACGAACTCCATCGGCAGGTCGGCCTCGCGCAGCATCGTCGCCGCGGCCTTCAGTTCGTGCGTGCCCTTGAGATCTTCCTCGCCGATGTTGAGCAGCGCCACGCGCGGGCGCTTCAATCCGAGGACCGTGCGGGCGAACGCCGCCCCCATCACCGCGAACTGGACGAGGTTGGTCTCGTCGCACTCGGTGTTGGCGCCGAGATCGAGCATCACGGACTCCGACTTCATCGTCGGGAGCAGCGCGACGAGCGCCGGCCGGTCGATGCCTTCCATCGTCCGGAGCCCGAGCTTGGCGATCGCCATCAGCGCGCCGGTGTTGCCGGCCGACACGGCGGCGTGCGCCTCGCCGGCCTTCACCGCCTCCACCGCCATGCCCATCGACGAGCGGCGCGCGCGGCGGAGCACCTGGCTCGGCTTGTCGGTTCCGAGCACCTCCTCGTCGCTGTGCACGACGACGGCGTTCTTAGCGACCAGCGGCGCGCGACCCAACTCGGCGCGGATCGCGTCCTCGCGGCCATAGAATCGGAACAGCAGCTTGGGATAGCGCTTGCGGGCGATCTCGGCGGCCGCGATGGTGACGGCGGGACCGCCGTCGCCACCCATGGCGTCGAGCGCGATGATCGGACGATCGGGCATGCGGCCGGCGGCCCTGTGCCGTTCGCTTAGGCCTTGGGCTCGCTGACTTCTCGGCCGTTGTAATGACCGCAGGCGTTGCAGATGTGGTGCGGGAGCTTGAGCTCGCCGCAGTTCGTGCACTCCTGGAACTGGGTCGCGGTCAGCGCGTGATGGCTGCGGCGCATGTTGCGGCGCGAAGGCGTGGTTTTTCGCTTGGGAACGGCCATTTTGGCACCTGTTTTCGTGTTGCTTTTCGGATGCGCGGCCGGTTCCGGCACGCCCGGATGTCAGTGAGCGCGCGACAATAGCAATTTACGCTTGCGATTCAAGAGCGAGCGCGCCTGCCTTTTCGGCTTTCCTCTCGCCTCGCTTTGCCGCACTCTTTCGCCGCCCGTAACGAGGGAGGGGACGGATGCACGAACTCGAGGTCACGACCTTCACCGCGGCCGTCTGCGGCCTGATCTACCTCGTGCTGAGCTACCGGGTCAGCCAGAGCCGGATGGCGAACAAGATCGCCATGGGCGACGGCGGTAACGCCGACCTCGTCGCCCGCATGCGCACGCACGCGAACTTCGGCGAGTATGTGCCGATCATCCTCATCCTGATGGGCCTGATCGAGTCCGAGGTCGGCTACAGCGTGCTGCTCGGCATCGTCTCGGCGGTGGTGATCGTCTCGCGGGTACTGCACGCGGTCGGCATGGGCCGCCCCGCCCCCAACGCCTTCCGCATCGCCGGGACGATGGGCACCTGGCTGCCGCTCCTGGTGCTGAGCGCTTGGGGCCTGATCCTCGCGTTCCGGATCATCTAGGCCGGCAGGCCGCGTGCGAGCACGGCGTCGCCCACGAAGGGGTTGCCGGCGCGCTCGCGGCCGAAGGTCGACATCGGGCCGTGGCCCGGCACGAACGCTGTCTCGTCCCCGAGCGGCCACAGCCGGCTCGTGATCGAACGAACGAGCGTCGGGAGATCGCCCTTCGGGAAGTCGGTACGTCCGATCGAGCCCTGGAACAGCACGTCGCCGACGATCGCGAGGTTCGACGGCGCGTGGTGGAACACGACGTGCCCGGGGGTGTGGCCCGGGCAGTGATAGACGTCGAGCGTGAGGTCGCCCACCGTCACCCGGTCGCCGTCGTGCAGCCAGCGATCCGGCGTGAAGGCCTGCGCCCCGGGGATGCCGTACTGCGCGCCGACCTGCGGGTTCATGTCGATCCAGAACTTGTCGTCGGGATGCGGACCCTCGATCGGCACCCCGAGCTCGCGCGCCAGCACGCCCGTCTCGCCGCAGTGGTCGATGTGGCCGTGGGTCACCAGCAGCTTCTCGATCGCGACGCCGCGCTCGGCGGCGACCGATTTCAGCGTGTCGAGATCCCCGCCGGGATCGACGAACGCACCCCGCATCGTCCGGGTGCACCACAGCAGGGTGCAGTTCTGCTGGAGCGCGGTCACCGGGACGATGACCGCGTTCAAGGGCCTGTTCGCATCGCTCATTCGGCCGATGTAGGCGCGCCTGCGCCCTCGCCCAAGAGCGTGCGCTTCCAGAATTCGAGGCCGGCCCAGAACTGGTAGTCGGCATTCTCCTTCTTGGCGAAGCCGTGCCCTTCGTTCTTGGCCAGCACGTGCCACGCCGGCTGGCCGTTCGCCCGGACCGCCGCCACCATCTGGTCGGCCTCCGACGCCGGCACGCGCGGGTCGTTCGCCCCGGTCACCACCATCAGCGGGATGCGGATCTCCTTGGCGCGGGTGAGCGGCGAGATCGCCGTGAGCTTGGCGCGCTGCTTCGGGTCGCGCTCGTCGCCGTACTCGACGCGGCGCAGGTCCCGGCGGTAGCCCTGGGTGTTCTCGAGGAAGGTGTTGAAGTCGGAGATCGCCACCACGCAGTTCGCGCCCTTCAGCCGGGCGCCGTAGCGGATGGCCGACGCGTAGCACATGTAGCCGCCGTAGGAGCCGCCGGCGACGCCGGTGCGGCCCGCGTCGAGCCGGTCGTCCTTCCCGAGCGC
>Ga0164290_1002073_pt1 | contig 17591 bp, 18 predicted proteins | sample Micstemetagenome_FD_108782 | JGI IMG/M metagenome (GOLD analysis project Ga0164290, IMG submission 108782) | Contaminated culture microbial community from soil near Moab, Utah, USA - Microcoleus steenstrupii SON62 (Illumina Assembly) | ecosystem: Environmental > Terrestrial > Soil > Soil crust... | reverse complement strand
TACTCCGGCGAGCCGCTGGTGTCCTTCTCCGCGGAGGAAGCGACGGAACTTCGCCTGAACATTGGCGACACAGTCACCGTCAACGTGCTGGGGCGGAACATCACTGCGAGGATCGCGAATTTCCGCAATGTCGAATGGCGGTCGATGTCGATCAACTTCGTCATGGTCTTTTCGCCCAACACGTTCAAGGGCGCGCCGCATGCCTGGCTCGCGACCTTGACCGACGGCAATGCGACGGCTGCGGCCGATGCGAACGTTATGCGCGAGGTCACAAATGCATTTCCGGGCGTAACCTCTGTGCGGGTGAAGGATGCGCTGGATGTCGCGTCCAATATCGTGGCGCAACTGGCGGTCGCGATCCGGGCAGCGGCCTCCATCGCCATCGTGGTCTCCGTGCTCGTGCTCGCGGGCGCGATCGCGGCCGGCAACCGAGCGCGAATCCATGATGCGGTGGTGTTGAAGACGCTAGGCGCCAGGCGGACCCTGCTGATGCGCGCCTATCTCTATGAATATCTCCTGCTCGGCCTGTCGGCATCGGTCTTCGCGCTCGCGGCGGCGACGGTGGCAGCCTGGTATGTGATGATCGGGATCATGGACCTGCCCTTCAGCTTCCTGCCCGGCACGGCCGCATCGACTGTGATCCTCGCGCTGCTGGTGACGGCGGGGACGGGGCTACTCGGCACATGGTCCATCCTGGGACAGAAGGCGGCGCCGGTACTGCGAGAGCTTTAAACACCATCATCACCACGAACATTTAGTGCGCGGCAGGGCAGAAGATGACGTATTTGTCATCTTCTGCCTCTTGCTTAGAATTGAAACCCGCACCATATTCTCCGGTAGCTTGCTGAAGCTCCCAGCGGCGCACGGGCAATGACCGCTCTTACGGCCTATGGTCCGACACCGTGTTTTAAAACAAAACGGAGCTTTGTTAGAGGAAACCATGTCTGACTACAGAGACTACCAGACCCGCACGGTGAACGCCGCCGGCGTGCGCACCGATGCAGAGATCGACGCCGGCCTGCGCGCCCATATGCTCAAGGTTTACAACCTGATGGCATTGGGTGTGGCGCTGACTGGCCTCGTAGCCTATTTCGTCGCCGAATGGGCCACGGGCAACCCCGCCGTCGCCGCGACCCTTTATAACTCGCCGCTGAAGTGGGTGATCCTGTTTGCGCCGCTTGCTCCCGTGTTGTTTCTCAGCTTCGGTATCGAGAGAATGAGCGTTTTCACGGCGCAGCTTACATTCTGGATCTATGCCGCGCTTGTCGGCCTGTCGCTGTCGACCATTTTCCTAGTCTACACGAATGCGTCGATCGTCCAGACCTTCGCCGTGACAGCCGCGTCCTTTGCCGCCCTTTCGCTCTACGGTTACACGACCAAGCGCGATCTGTCGGCGATGGGCTCGTTCCTGATCATGGGCCTGTTCGGATTGATCATCGCCTCGCTGGTCAACCTGTTCCTGCAGTCTTCGGCGCTTGAGTTTGCGGTCTCCGTGATCGGTGTTCTCGTATTCGCCGGTCTGACCGCCTGGGACACGCAGAAGATCAAGGAAATGTACCTCGAAAGCGACGGCTTCGAAGCCGCCGGCAAGAAGGCCATCATGGGCGCGCTGAGCCTCTATATGGACTTCATCAACCTGTTCCTGTTCATGCTGCGCTTCATGGGCAATCGCGAATAGCAGCGATTTCTGCTAATGATATGAGGGCGGTCTTCGGGCCGCCCTTTTTCGTTGCCTGATTGAGAGCTGCCATGAAGATTCATATCCGCGACGCCGTGCCTGCCGACCTGCCCATCATCAGTGAAATCTACCGCGAATCCGTGCTGAAGAATGTCGCGACGTATGAGCTGGAGCCGCCATCTGACGAAGAGATGGCATCTCGTTTCGCTGCGATTACCGGGCAGAATTATCCATACATTATCGCCGAGGACGCCAACGGAAAGGTGCTGGGCTACGCCTATGCCTCGGCGTTCCGGACGCGGCCAGCCTACCGGTATCTCGCGGAGGATTCGATTTATGTCGCGCCGGATTCGCGTGGATTGGGTGTCGGCGGCACGCTGCTCGATCATCTGATGAGCGCCACGGCAAGCCTCGGCATAAGACAGATGATCGCCGTGATCGGCGGCGGCGCCCCGGCCTCGATCGCCGTGCACGAGAAGGCCGGCTTCAAGCATGTCGGCCGGCTGCCGGCGAGCGGCTTCAAGTTCGGCCAGTGGATCGATACGGTGCTCATGCAGATCGAACTTGGCGAGGGCGCGGACACGATCCCGACCGAGGAGCCGGGGTTGCGGACGTTGCCGTAGGCGACCGGGGCAGCCCCTCATCTGCCTGCCGGCATCTTCTCCCCGCAGGCGGGGAGAAGGGACTCGCGGCACGCTCACTGCCCCACCGGCGATGTGCGAAGCGCGGACCGGGAGCCCACGTCCCCTCGCCCCGCTCTTACGGGGAGAGTAGGGTGAGGGGCAATTTATCACTGCTCCCCCAGCTTCATCTCCGGATCATACTCTTTGCCCGGTACGTCCTTCACGATTGCCTGGCCGCAGATCACCTGGCCGGTGACGCTGTTGAAGGTCAGCGTCGGCGCGCCGTGCAGTTCCCAGCCCTTGTTGAGGTTCATCGTTACGCGATGGCAGAATGCGTTGTCGTCGGGGCCGGTGAGGAAGCGGTAGACTTTCATGCTTTTTTCCCTGCGTTAGTCATTTGGGCTCTGATCATCCGGGCGCGGGCAGCGATCCGTCCGGCCTGTTCGAAATGCAGCCGCTCGACCATGCGGCCGGCGATGGCGATGGCGTTTTTGCCTCGTGCCTCGGGGGCCGAGAAGGCAGCGATGATCGCGTCTGCCTCCGCGAGTTCCTCGGGAGAGGGCTGGAAGATCCGGTTCGGGGCATCGATCTGCGCCGGGTGGATCAGCATCTTGCCATCGAAGCCCATGGCGCGGCCCTGCACGCATTCGGCCTCGAAGGGTGCCAGATCCTTGAAATCGTTCGACACCGAATCGATCACTGTCAGCCCGAAAGCCCGGGCGGCCAGCACGATCTGCATCAGCCATGGCATGAGGTAGGTGCGCGCGGGATCGAAGGGGACGGCGGTATCCTTGCGCAGGTCGTTGAGACCGACGACGAGGCAATCGAGCCGCCCACCCGACGTCCGTCCAGCTTCGGCGATCGGTCCCGCATTGAGGATTGCGAGCGGCGTTTCCATCATGGCCCAGATGCGCAGCGTCTCGGCTGCGTCATTGTCGGAAAGGAAGACCGCGACATCGAGAATATCGTCCTGCGCGCTCACCTTGGGCAGCAGCACGGCGTCGGGCACGCATTCCAGCACCAGCGCCATGTCGGCGTCGTAGTGTCGCGACGACGCTTCGTTGACGCGGACGATGATTTCGCGATCTGCCTTGCCCCGAGCCTTGAAGAAGGCACGGATATTGGCCCGTGCCTGGTCCTTCTCCTCATCGGCCACGGCGTCCTCGAGATCGAGAATCACCGCATCGCAATCGAGGCTGGCGAGCTTGTCGATGGCGCGCTGGTTGGAGGCGGGCAGGCAAAGGACGGAACGGCGCAGGTGCTGCGGATGGTGGTCGAAATTCAGGCTCATGGCCTCTCTATGGCCCGATTTCAGCCCGGTTTCAAGAATATGTGACAAGACTGATACGTCGAACCTCTTGCAATTCTCGGGCTTCTGCCCCACATTGCCATCAAAGGAATGGTGAAATTCATGAGAAGCATTCGTTCGTTTTTCCTCACGCTGGCCGGCTTGACGCTGGTTGCCATTGTCGCGCTGTTTACAGCGTCGATCGGCATCGCGATTGCCGGCGCTGTGTCCGTGCTGCTCTTCGGCCAGTGGCTCTCCGCGCTGCTTGCCGGCAACGAGCGCGAGCCTGTGCGTGCCTATGCCCGCACGCATCGCACACAGGATGGTCGTCCGGTGCGCGTCTGGAACGATGGCAAGGGCACGATCATCGACATGTGATGTATCGGCCGGGCTCTTTGCCTAGGCCAAGGGAAGGCGGACAATGCGTTCCGCCTTTTTTGTTGCCCGCAATTCGGGCTTTTGAGACGAGCATACTGATTGAGCGCCGACATGCAGTTCACGGGTACAGACAACTACATCGCCGAGAAAGACCTGATGATCGCCGTTAACGCCGCGATCCGGCTCGAGCGGCCGCTCTTGGTCAAGGGCGAGCCGGGCACCGGCAAGACCGAACTCGCGCGCCAGATCGCCCGGAGCCTCGGGCTCGAACTGATCGAATGGAATGTGAAATCCACCACCCGCGCGCATCAGGGCCTTTACGAATATGATGCCGTGTCGCGGCTGCGCGACAGCCAACTCGGCGACGAACGCGTGCACGACATCAAGAATTATATCCGCAAGGGCAAGCTCTGGCATGCTTTCGAGGCACAGCGGAAAGTGGTTCTGCTGATTGACGAGATCGACAAGGCCGACATCGAATTCCCCAACGATCTGCTGCAGGAACTCGACCGCATGGAGTTCCATGTCTACGAGACCGACGAGACGATCCGCGCGCAGGTGCGGCCGATCGTCATTATCACTTCCAATAACGAGAAGGAACTGCCGGATGCCTTCCTGCGCCGCTGCTTCTTCCACTATATCCGCTTTCCCGATGCCGATACCCTGGCGCGGATCGTCGAGGTTCACTATCCCGGCATCAAGAAGCGGCTGCTTTCCGAGGCGCTGACGCGCTTCTTCGAGATCCGCGACATGCCGGGACTGAAGAAGAAGCCCTCGACCTCCGAAGCGCTCGACTGGATCCGCCTGCTGGTCGCCGATGATGTCGAGCCGGAAACGCTTGCCGCGAACGACAAGAATGCGCTGCCGAAACTGCATGGCGCGCTCCTCAAGAACGAGCAGGACGTGCATCTCTTCGAACGGCTCGCCTTCATGGCCCGGCGCGAGATGCGATAGGGCGCTCGGCCCAATGCCCTGCGCCCGCCAAATCGCCTGACTCTCAACCCGATTGAAAATCCGCGTCGCCCGGTATATGACAAATCCGTGGTGATTTGCCGGCCGGCTTGCAGCCACGTTAAACAAATCGCTAAATAGGGCCACCGGAATTCGGGGACCGTCAGCGATTGTTTGATCGCCGGCGCATTGGAGTGCCCCGAATGCCTATCAAGATTCCCGACCAGTTGCCCGCGTTCCAGACGCTTGTCGCAGAAGGCGTGTCCGTGATGACTGATTCCGCCGCCGTGCGGCAGGACATCCGCCCGCTGCAGATCGGCCTGCTCAACCTGATGCCCAACAAGATCAAGACCGAACTGCAGATGGCGCGCCTTGTCGGCGCCTCGCCGCTGCAGGTCGAACTCTCGCTGGTCCGTATCGGCGGGCACAAATCGAAGAACACGTCCGAGGACCATCTCCTGTCGTTCTACAATACCTGGGACGAGATCAAGCATCGCAAGTTCGACGGCTTCATAATTACGGGCGCGCCGGTGGAGATGCTCGATTACGAGGACGTGACCTACTGGGACGAGATGAAGGCGATCCTCGACTGGACCGAGACCAATGTCCATTCGACGCTCAACATCTGCTGGGGCGCAATGGCGGCAATCTATCACTTCCACAAGGTGCCGAAACATATCCTGCCGGAAAAGGCCTTCGGCGTGTACCAGCATCGCAATCTCAATCCGTCCTCGCCCTATCTGCTCGGCTTCTCGGATGATTTCGCGGTGCCGGTGTCGCGCTGGACCGAGGTGCTGCAGAAGGATATCGATCCATCCTCGGGCCTTGAGGCACTGATGACCTCGCCCGAGGCGGGGCTCTGCCTCGTCGCCGAGAAGAAGGGCAATCGGCTCTACATGTTCAACCACGTGGAATATGACTCGACCTCGCTGGCCGACGAATATTTCCGCGACCAGTCGGCCGGCATCCCGATCAAGATGCCCGCCAATTATTTCACCCACAACGACCCGACCCAGCCGCCGCTCAACCGCTGGCGCAGCCACGCGCATCTCTTGTTCGGTAACTGGATCAACCAGGTGTACCAGACGACGGAGTTCGACCTGAGCCAGGTGGGGATTCGGTCACGGGTCCTGGAGGAGGCTTAGGGCCGCTCGATGTTCATCCCCTTCTTCCTCGAACTCAAGGCGGCGAAAGTTCCGGTGACACTCCGGGAATATCTTGCGCTGCTCGAGGGGATGGACGCTGATATAGCTGACTATGATATCGAGGCCTTCTACTTTCTGGCGCGCGCGTCGCTGGTGAAGGACGAGCGGTTCATCGATCGCTTCGACCAGGTTTTCGCGCATTATTTCAAGGGCGTGGAGGCCGTAGCCGGTACCTCGGCGGTCGATGTGAACGACATTCCGGAGGAATGGCTGCGGCGGCTGGCCGACAAGCACCTGACGGACGACGAGAAGCGGCTGGTCGAGAGCCTCGGCGGCTTCGACAAGCTGATGGAGGCGCTCAGGCAGCGGCTCGAGGAGCAGAAGGGGAGGCATCAGGGCGGTTCGAAATGGATCGGCACCGGCGGCACCTCGCCCTTCGGGGCTGGCGGCTACAATCCCGAAGGCGTGCGGATCGGGCAGCAGGAATCGCGCCATCGTCGGGCGGTGAAAGTGTGGGACGAGCGTGCCTTCAGGAATCTCGACGATTCCGTCGAGCTCGGCACCCGCAACATCAAGGTGGCGCTGAAACGGCTGCGCCGCTGGGTGCGCGATGGCGCCGAGGAAGAACTCGATCTCGACGACACGATCCGCTCGACCGCCGAGCACGGCTGGCTCGACGTCAAGACCCGGCCGGAACGCAAGAATCGCGTCAAGCTTCTGATGTTCTTCGATATCGGCGGCTCGATGGACGACCACCTGAAGGTGGCGGAAGAGCTGTTCTCGGCGGCGAAATCGGAATTCCGCCAACTCGAATATTTCTATTTCCACAATTGCCTCTACGAGGGCGTTTGGACGGACAACCACCGCCGGCGGTCGTCGATGATCGATACGGTGGATCTCATCCGCACCTATGGGTCGGACTACAAGGTGATCTTTGCCGGCGACGCTTCCATGAGCCCCTATGAGATCACCATGCCGGGCGGTTCGGTCGAGCACTGGAACAGCCAGGCGGGGGCGGCGTGGATCAATCTGGTCACCGGGCATTTCCGAAAAAGCGTGTGGCTCAATCCGGTGCCGGAGAAGCATTGGGGCTACACGCAATCTATCGGCATCATCCGCCAACTCTTCGCGGGCAAAATGTATCCGTTGACCCTCGGCGGGCTGGAGGCTGCGGCAAAAGAATTGTCGCGATGACCACACCTTTGGGCTAGTAGTTGATGGAAGAGACAGCCCCTCACCCTAGCCCTCTCCCCGCTTAGCGGGGAGAGGGGACGCTAGAGGCGCCGACAGTGCCACAAATCCCTTCTCCCCGTTCTTACGGGGAGAAGGTGGCGGCAGCCGGATGAGGGGCATCTGCACAGGAGCACGACCATGATCGAAGCGGCCAAGACAACCATAGACCAATCCGAGGTCGACCGTTTCTCCGCCATGGCGGCGGAGTGGTGGGACCCGACGGGCAAGTTCAAGCCGCTGCACAAGTTCAATCCGGTGCGGCTCGCCTATATCCGCGACCGCGCCTGCCGGCAGTTCGGCCGCGATCCGAAATCGCATACGCCGCTCGAAGGCCTGCGCGTGCTCGATATCGGCTGCGGAGGCGGGCTGCTCTCCGAGCCTGTGTCGCGCATGGGCGCCAGTGTTCTGGGCGCCGATGCGTCGGAGAAGAATATCGGCATCGCCAGGACCCATGCCGAGCAATCCGGCGCGGTGGTCGACTACCGGGCGGTGACGGCCGAAGCGCTTGCCGCCGATGGCGAGAAATTCGACATCGTGCTCAACATGGAAGTGGTTGAGCATGTCTCGGATGTGGCCTTCTTCATGGAGACCTGCGCCTCGATGGTGAAGCCCGGTGGGCTGATGTTCGTCGCCACGATCAACCGCACCTTCAAGGCGGCGGCACTTGCCATCGTGGCGGCGGAAAACATCCTGCGCTGGCTACCGCGCGGCACGCATCAATATGACAAGCTGGTGCGCCCGGAAGAGCTCGAGGCGCCGCTGGTGGCCTCGGGCATGGTGGTCACCGACCGCACCGGCGTGTTCTTCAATCCGCTTTCCAACCAGTGGAACCTGTCGAAAGACATGGATGTGAACTACATGATCGTGGCCGAGCGGGCGTAGCCGCTACTCCCCGCCCTGCTCCAGCGGCGCGCCCGGCAGATAGAGCGAAATGGGCCTGATCTCATAGACCGCCGATGGGTTGGCACGGCGGAGTTCCCGGGCGGCCGCGATGGCTTGATCGATGTCAGGGAAATCCACGACATAGAGGCCGAGCAGTTGCTCCTTCGTCTCGGCGAAGGGGCCGTCGATGACGACACCTGCACCGGGGCCGCGCAATGTCTTGGCGCCGGTGGTTGGGCCAAGCCGGGCGGCCGGGCCGAGATGCCTTGCCTTGACGAGACGATCGTTGACCGCCAGCAGATCGGTCATCAGCGCCGCGTCTTCCTCGCGTGTCCAGGATTCGACCACGCCTTCGAGGTGATAGGCGAGAATTGCGTAATACATATTGTCCCCTTCCTCGCCACCGCCCACGGCGGCTCGCGATCAAAACATCTTGTATCCGTATCTTTCGATGATGAACCTGTCGCGCTCGGCGACGAGCTTGTAGGTCTCGTCGTCGTAATAGGTGTCGTATTTACGATGCACCGAAATGTTGGTTTTGCCGATCGACTCGATATCTTCCAGCGTCACTTTTGAGCCGACCGATTGCAGCATGTCGAAGATATCGCCGTTCAGCGTTTCCATCCGGAGGACGCGCTTGGTGATCGTGTGCTCGTCGGCGAAGCGTAAGAGTTCCTCATAGGTTCGGGCCTTGCGGCCTCTATTGTTCCACTTGTCGTAAGCGGTCGTGAGCGCCAGAAAACGATAGGTCTTGAAGCCGATCACGGCTTTGACGTCGCTGGTGGCATAACCCTCCTTCTGGATGTGCCGGCCCTCCTCGCCCAGAACGAGCTTGAGCCAGGTGCGGAAGTTCGCTTCGTTCGAAGCGTCGGCGTAGAGCGCCTTCCAGTCCGGGCGGCGTCCGATGCGGGCTGCCGACCTGGCCAGCGCTCCCGCCGCTGCGCCCATGCCGCCATGCTTCTGCGCGTGGCGGATCTCGCTCCAGGGTGTATGAATAAGATATTTGTGGAAGCCGCCGCTGCCACCGCAGCCGAAGGCCCAGAGCGAGACATACCAGTCCCAGGGGTTGCGCACGGATGAAACAATCAGCCGGTCCTTGTAGGCTTCGTAGTCCTCCAGTTGCTCGTGGCGCTCCTTCGCCTTGCCCCTGGTATGCTGCTTCAGCACCTTGGTCACATGGGTGCTGCCGGTTTTCTGCATCTGGAGATAGACGAGCTTCTTGGTTACGAACATTTGACTTTCTTCAATCTCGATCCGCCATGCTGGCCGCGACATCTATGCCATGGAGAATGCGGGATGTGCAACGCCATGGGCTGAAACGAAAGTACCCCGGATTGTCCATCCGGGGCACGGTCATTCATTGATGGCCTGATCAGGCGGTCTGGTAGGCGCCGTGGCAGTGCTTGTATTTCTTGCCCGAGCCGCAGGGGCAGGGCTCGTTGCGGCCGACTTCGCCCCAGCTTGCCGGGTCGTCCGGGTTGCGGCTCGTCTCCTGGACGGCAAATACCGTGTTGCCGAGCGGCGTGCCTTCGAGGAAATCGTCCTCGCCCGTCGAGGCATCGAGATGGTGGCCCTGCATCTCGGGCAGGTCTTCCATGACAGGGGCGTTCTGAACCAGCTCAACGCGCATCAGCTGGCCGACGACCGTGTTGCGGAGGTTGGCGAGCAGCGCCTGGAACAGCTCGAACGCTTCCTGCTTGTATTCCTGCAGCGGGTCGCGCTGAGCGTAGCCACGGAAGCCGACGACCGAGCGCAGGTGGTCGAGATTGACGATATGGTCGCGCCAGAGATGGTCAAGCGTCTGCAAGAGCACCGAGCGCTCGACATAGTTCATCAGCTCGTCGCCGAAGCGTTCGCGCTTTTCCTTCATCTCGGCGTCGGCTGCGGCCTTGACGCGGGCGGAAATGTCGTCCTCGGCAATGCCTTCTTCAGCCGCCCATTCGGCGATCGGAAGATCGAGATTGAGGCTCTTGAGGATCTCGTCCTGAAGGCCTTTTGTGTCCCATTGCTCGGCATAGGCGCGCTCGGGAATATACTTGCCGATGATCGAATCCACGACTTCGTGGCGCATGTCGTCGACATCTTCGGTGACGCTTTCGGCGTCCATCAACTCGAGGCGCTGCTCGTAGATCACCTTGCGCTGGTCGTTGAGCACGTCGTCATATTTCAGGAGATTCTTGCGGATGTCGAAGTTGCGCGCCTCGACCTTCTTCTGGGCGCGTTCGAGCGCCTTGTTGATCCAGGGATGGACGATCGCCTCGCCTTCCTTGAGGCCGAGCTTGACCAGCATCGTGTCCATGCGCTCGGAACCGAAGATGCGCATCAGGTCGTCCTGCAGCGACAGGAAGAATTTCGAGCGGCCTGGGTCGCCCTGGCGACCGGAACGGCCGCGCAGCTGGTTGTCGATGCGGCGGCTTTCATGACGTTCGGTCGCCAACACGTAAAGACCGCCGGCCTCGATCGCCTTGGTCTTCAGCTTCTGGACTTCCGCGCGAATCGTTGCTTCCCGGGCGTCGCGTTCCGGACCCGGCTCGACGTCGCCGAGCTCCTGGGCGATCCGCATATCGGGGTTGCCGCCGAGCTGGATGTCGGTGCCGCGGCCGGCCATGTTGGTGGCAATGGTGATCGAGCCCGGCACGCCGGCCTGGGCGACGATGAACGCTTCCTGCTCATGGTAGCGGGCGTTCAGAACCTGGAAGTCCTTGAAGCCTTCATTGCGCAGGCGGGTGGCGAGATATTCGGATTTTTCGATCGAGGTCGTGCCGACCAGCACCGGCTGGCCGCGCTTGGCGCAATCGAGGATGTCGATGATGATCGCCTTGTATTTTTCCTCAACCGTCCGATAGACCTCGTCGTCCTCGTCTATGCGCTTGATCGGCAGGTTGGTCGGGACTTCGACGACTTCCAGACCATAGATGTTGCCGAATTCCTCGGCTTCCGTCGATGCCGTGCCGGTCATGCCGGCAAGCTTGGCATACATGCGGAAGTAATTCTGGAAGGTGACCGATGCGAGCGTCTGGTTCTCGGGCTGGATTGCCACATGCTCCTTGGCTTCGAGCGCCTGGTGCAGGCCTTCCGAGAAGCGGCGGCCCGGCATCATGCGGCCGGTGAATTCGTCGATGATGACGATCTCGCCGTTGCGGACGATGTAGTCCTTATCGGCGGTGAACAGCTTGTGAGCCTTCAGCGCGTTGTTGACGTGATGGACGATCGCGACGTTCTCAACGTCATAAAGTGATTCACCCTTGAGATGGCCTGCGGCGCGCAGCAGGTTCTCGAGCTTCTCGGTGCCGGCCTCCGAAAAGTTCGCCGAGCGCTGTTTCTCGTCGATTTCGTAATCTTCCGGGCTCAGCTGCGGGATGAAAGCGTCGATGAGATTGTAGAGATCGGACTTGTCTTCGAGCGGGCCGGAGATGATCAGCGGCGTGCGTGCCTCATCGACCAGGATCGAGTCGACTTCGTCGACGATCGCAAAATTGTGGCCGCGCTGGACCATCTGGTTCTTCTCGTACTTCATGTTATCGCGGAGATAATCGAAGCCGAGTTCGTTGTTCGTGCCGTAGGTCACGTCGCAGGCATAGGCCTCGCGGCGCTGGTCGTCGGAGATGCCGTGGACGATGACGCCGGTGGACAATCCGAGGAAGGAATAGATCTGGCCCATCTGGGCGGAGTCGCGCTGGGCGAGGTAGTCGTTGACGGTCACGACATGCACGCCCTTGCCGGAGAGTGCGTTGAGATAGACCGGCAGTGTCGCGACGAGCGTCTTGCCCTCGCCGGTCTTCATTTCGGCGATGGCGTTTTCGTGCAGGATGATGCCGCCGATGAGCTGGACGTCGAAAGGTCGCATGCCGAGCGCGCGGCGGGCCGCTTCGCGGGCGACAGCGAAGGCGGGCGCCAGAATGTCGTCGAGTGTCTTGCCTGCGGCGAGCTCTGCCTTGAATTCTTCGGTCTTGGCCCGGAGCTGCTCGTCGCTGAGCGCCTTGATCTGCGGCTCCAGGGCATTGATCTCCGCGACGCGCGCGCTGTAGGAACGGATTCTGCGGTCGTTGGAGGAACCGAACAATTTGCGGGCGAGGCCGCCAAGACTGACCATTGCTATGGTCCTTTCCCAAATCTATTTCACGTTAAACGCCTGGAGGGATTCACTGAAGACCCGACAAAAGACGTTCCGGCGTACGCCGCTATTCGCGTCGCCAAGGTTGCGAGACAGATAAGAGGGGGTGCCCGCCATGTCAACGGGACCGGGTCAAAGTCTCGCTTTTCCGATTGCCTTTTAGCCGGAAAAATGCAAATCCCGAACCCGAATTCCGAATTGACAGGAAAGTGGTAGAGAGATGTCCCGTTTGAACCTGATTGCCGCCACGGCGCTCGTCGCATTGACCGGCATTTCGCTGCCTGCCTTTGCCCAGGATGCCAAGGACCCCGTCATCGCCAAGATCGATGGCGCCGATATCAAGAAGTCCGATCTCGACCTCGCGATCGGCAATCTCGATCCGCAGCTCGCGCAACTGCCTGACGACCAGAAGAAGCTCGCCGCACTCAGCACGATCATCGATGCCAAGGTCATCGCCGTGAAGGCCCGCGCCGAGAAGCTCGACCAGACGCCAGATTTCAAGGCACGCCTCGATTTCATTCTCGATCGCGAGCTGCACAACACTTATTTCAAGAAGCATATCGTCGACACGGTGACCGATGCCGATGTCAAGGCCCGCTACGAAAAAGAAGTCAAGACCCTGCCGCCCGTCGAGGAAGTCCGCGCGCGCCACATCCTGGTCAAGACCGAGGATGAGGCCAAGGCGATCATCAAGGAACTCGGCGAAGGCAAGGATTTCGCGGAACTCGCCAAGGCCAAGTCGACCGACCCCAACAAGTCCGACGGCGGCGACCTCGGCTATTTCAAGAAGGGCATGATGGTGCCCGAATTCGAAGCTGTCGTTTTCACGATGAAGAAGGACGACGTCACAAAGGTGCCGGTCAAGACCCAGTTCGGCTTCCATGTGATCAAGGTCGAGGACAAGCGTGTGGCGCCGCCCCCGCCGTTCGATCAGGTCAAGGACCAGGTCAAGCAAGTTGTCCTGCGTGACAAGTATATGGAAATGCTCAAGACTTCTCGGGAAGGCGCCAAGATCGAGGTCGACGATCCGGCGCTGAAGAAGCTCTATGACGAGGCCAACAAGCCCGCCAAGTAATTCACACACTACCCGATGGCGCCCGGTTTACCGGGTGCCATTTTCTTTCGCCTGCAAGTTCCTGTCTGACCGGAAAGGGCTGACCCCGTGTCCCACGCCGTTTCGCCGCTCGCGCCCAAATCCTTCCCCGAAATGCCCGTTGTTGACGGCGTCCGCATGGCCACCGCTGAAGCCGGCATCAAATACAAGAACCGCACTGATGTGCTGCTGATGGTGTTCGACGAGCCGGCCAGCGTGGCGGGCGTCTTCACCCGTTCGAAGTGCCCCTCGGCGCCGGTCGATTTCTGCCGCGCCAACCTGGCCACGGGCCGGGCGCGCGCCGTGGTGGTCAACTCCGGCAATGCCAACGCATTCACCGGCAGGAGGGGCCGCGCGGCCACCGAACTGACGGCGAAATCGGCCTCCGAAGCGGTCGGCTGCAGTATCGACGAGATCTATCTCGCCTCGACCGGCGTGATCGGCGAGCCGCTTGATGCGACCAAGTTCGCTGGCGTGCTGGGCGATATGAACGGCAAGGCGAAGGGCGATTTCTGGCTTGATGCCGCCAAGGCCATCATGACGACGGATACCTATCCGAAGGTCGCGACCCGGACGGCGGAGGTCGGTGGCGTCAAGGTCACGATCAACGGTATCGCCAAGGGCGCGGGCATGATCGCCCCCGACATGGCGACGATGTTGTCCTTCGTCGTGACCGATGCGGATATTGCGCCCGCAGCGCTTCAGGACCTGCTCGGCAAGGGCGTCGGCCCGAGCTTCAACGCCGTGACGGTCGATAGCGACACATCGACATCCGATACGCTGATGCTGTTTGCCACGGGTGCGGCGAAAAACCGCGGCCAGAAGCGCGTCGAACAAGCCTCCGAAGCACCGGGCTTTGCCGGTGCGCTCAATGCTCTCCTGCTCGATCTCGCTCATCAAGTGGTGCGCGACGGCGAAGGCGCGCGCAAGATGGTCGAGGTGACCGTGACCGGCGCAGTCAGCGACGAGAGCGCCAAGCGGATAGCGCTGTCGATCGCCAATTCCCCCCTGGTCAAGACGGCCATCGCTGGTGAGGACGCCAATTGGGGCCGGGTCGTCATGGCTGTCGGCAAGGCGGGCGAACCGGCCGACCGCGACCGCCTCGCCATCTCGTTCGGCGATATTCGCGTTGCCGTCGATGGCGAGCGTGATCCGGATTATTCGGAGGCCGCGGCATCCGCCGTCATGAAGGGGCAGGAGATTCCCGTGAAGGTCGATCTGGGTCTCGGACATGGCGCGGCGACCGTATGGACCTGTGACCTGACCAAGGAATATGTCGAGATCAATGGCGACTATCGCAGCTGACCCCAGATTGCCGCTGGTCCGCCGGCTGGAAGCAGCCGGCTTCCGGGCTTGGCCGTCGACGCGCGTCTCATTCGATGGCAGCTGGCAGCTCCGCATTACGCCTGGACATCCCTCCAAGCGGCTGAACAGCCTGGTGCCGCTCGATCCGCATGACGAGCGCGACATGGAAGCGCGCATTTATGCGGCCGAGGCTGCATTCGCCGCCGAGGGACTGAAAGCAGCCATCCGACAGTCGCCACTCTGCCCGGTATCACTGCCTGATGTGCTCGAGCGTCTCGGCTGGCACAACGGCTACGAGACGCTGGTGATGATCGCGGATCTCAATCAACTGGATCTCGAGGGCGGCATGGATCACCTGCCGACGCATGATATCCAGCGTTTCGCGGAAGCCTGTGTCCGGATCGACCAGACGCGCGATACGACGCCTGCGACCGTTGCGAAAATAATCTCGGCGATCGAGCCCACTGCCGGCCTGTTCCTGATGGAGAACAGCGACGGACCGTCCGCAGTGGGCATCTGCGTACAGGACAACGATCTTGCCGGGTTGCAGCAGGTCGTGGTCGAGAGATCCCTGCGCGGCAAGGGCATCGGTCGTGAAATCGTGTCGTCCGCGCTTCGTTGGGCACGCTTGCGCGGCGCGCGTCAGGCCTGGCTGCAAGTGTTGGTCAACAATACCAACGCGCGGAACCTCTATGATTCCATGGGTTTCAAGCCGGCCTATACCTATGCCTACTGGCAGAGCGAGCCTTGGGCATGAGCGAGGCGCCCAGGAAGATCGTCCTGGTCGCTGCCTGTGCGCTCGTCGATGCTGACCGGCGCGTGCTGATCGCGCAGCGCCCGGAGGGCAAGCAGATGGCGGGGCTGTGGGAATTTCCCGGCGGCAAGGTCGAGGCAGGCGAGACGCCCGAGGAAACGCTGATCCGCGAACTCAAGGAAGAGCTCGGCATCGTCGCGCAGGCGCCGTGTCTGGCGCCGCTGACCTTCGCCAGCCACGCCTACGATGATTTCCACCTGCTGATGCCGCTCTATATCTGCCGCCGCTATGAAGGCATCGCACGGGGCCTTGAGGGCCAGGCGCTGAAATGGGTCCGGACCCGCGATCTGAGAACCTATCCGATGCCTGCGGCCGACGAACCGCTTGTCCCGTTCCTGGTCGATCTGCTCAATTGAATCGTTAAGAATAAGTTTCCGTTAAGGTTTCGTTTAGGTCCCTGTGGCAAAAATCAGGCTCCCTTATGATTTTGATTTTTCGTCAGGACTGACAGATGAGCAATGAGCACTGGCATGAAGAGCCGGACCGGGATTTGGTGAGCGTGAAGCCGAACCGCATGGGTGCTCTGAACATGGCACTCCTATTCGGGACCGCGGCGATCGCCCTTTCCCTGATTGTGACGCCGATGCTCGCGCCGGAAAAATCCGGCGCTCGGCTTCAGGCGGGCACGATGGATTACGACAATATCACGACCGGCTCGGTGCCCGCCAGCGATGGCAAGACCAGGCACTATACGGTCCGCCGCAGCGTGCTGTCGGAGAATCCCGGCGATGCGTGTATCGTCGGCGCGTCGGTTGAGAATGGCGGCTGCTGAAGTTGCACGGTTTGAATATTGTTAAAGCCTGGTTCAGCCGGGCTTTTTCGTTTTCAGGGCATCGGCGAGACGAACCGTGGCCGAGCCGGGTTTCAGGGGTTTGGCCTGGCTTTCATGCGGCGCCCAGCCCGAGAGGTAGATGACCGAGAAGCTCGCCCGGATGCGCCCGTCGGGATCGGCATGGCGCTCGGCATAGAGCCTGGCTGCTTCCACGAAGAACTGACGAGAGACTGGCCGGCGCGAACGATCGGCCAGCATGTTGGTCATGCCGAAGGCCCGCAGATCCTTCATCAGTCCGAAGAGAGATTCATAGCGCACTGTGTATGTCTCGACATCGGCAACCGGCAAGGCAAAGCCGGCCCGCTGCAGGAGCGCGCCAATCGATCGCACGTCCCCGAAGGGGATGACCCTCGGGCTGGCGCCGCCGTAAAGCCGGGTCTCGGTTTCGAGCAGCACTTCGTTGAGTTCACCGAGCGTGCCGCTGCCGGGAATGGCCGCAAGGAAGAGACCATCCGGTTTCAAGGCGCGGCGCATGCGGATGAGGCTGCCTGGCAGGTCGTTGACCACATGCAGCGACAGCGGCGCGAGGACGAGATTGAGGGAGCTTGGCTCGAGTGGCACGTCCTCGAAGCTGCCGACCTGTATATCAGGTTCGCCCGCCACATCGACACACTTCAACGCGCCGATCTTGCCAGTCGCCATTGCCGCAGCCGCAACACTGCCCGTACCGCCGAACATTTCCGCCGCATGATCGAAATGCCGTTCGACGGCATGCAGGCGGAAGGCAAGCTCTTCGGCCGCCAGATCCATCAGGAACCCCGCCTTCGGATCAAAGCTCTTAGCCGCGCGCCTGCGCCGTGCCACCATCAGGTCGGGATCGAACAGAATATCCATGACTTGCACTCGTTAGTTTTTCTCGCAAAGTCACGAGGCCTCGCATAATGTCAAGCAATGGAAGAACTGGGAATGGAAGAGCTGGACACGAAAACGCGGCGGCCGTTCTTCACGCCGCTGCTGATCAAATATGCGCGGGTACAGTGGCAGCGTGCATCCGATTTCGTGTTTCCGCCGACCTGTCCCGGCTGCGGGCGGATCAATGCCAGCCATGGCGCGCTCTGCCAGACCTGCTGGCGGGATATCAGCTTCATCGAGCGGCCCTATTGCGAGGTTCTCGGCACGCCGTTCGAGCATGATCTCGGGCCCGGTTTCCTGTCGGCGGCGGCGATCGCCGATCCGCCGGTGTTCGACCGCCTGCGGTCTGTTTGCACCTTCGACGGCACGGCGCGCAAGCTGGTCCACGGGCTCAAATACCGCG
>Ga0164290_1002072_pt1 | contig 17603 bp, 8 predicted proteins | sample Micstemetagenome_FD_108782 | JGI IMG/M metagenome (GOLD analysis project Ga0164290, IMG submission 108782) | Contaminated culture microbial community from soil near Moab, Utah, USA - Microcoleus steenstrupii SON62 (Illumina Assembly) | ecosystem: Environmental > Terrestrial > Soil > Soil crust... | reverse complement strand
TAATCTTTTACAAGTGCTGGTATCAGAAAATCAAAAGCGGCGAGATAACGGTTATAACCGATCTCAATAACTTTATCGAGCGACAGATTATTGGCTTTCTCTAATAAACGTGCAGCATTAATACCACGCGCGTTTTGTCCATCGGGCGCCATATACGCCGGGTATTTATTTTTATCCGGACTATCTTTACCTGAAGCCGTGAAAGGAGTGGAATTACAGTTCTGGATCCAGCCAACAGAAGGGTTATGTACCTGTACAATTTCTTCGAGTGCATGGGCGCCCTGCCATTCAGTGGCTTTGATACTTCCATCTACCGGACGTGTATAATCGTAAGCAGGATTTCTTTTCGGAACAAAATCGCCATGCCAGTAAGCGATATTGCCTTTATCATCGGCATACACCGTATTGTTCGTGGTGTTCGATAACAAACGCATAGCATCTTTAAACTCATTCAGGTTATTGGCTTTGGTACTTACCCATGATTGTATAAGTGCACTTAATGAGCGATTGAATTCTTTGAGCGCCAACCATTTTCCATTGCGATTACCCATTACTGGTCCGTGGTGTGTATAAAAACCGGTAAAAGGAACAGCTACCTGTTGACCATCTTTTAAATACTTAACGGTAATAGGTTTGGTATTGATGCGTTTCATTTCTTTTTCATATTCATACAACCAGTTACCATTTAGTTTGGTTACTTTCTCTTCATAGAGGTCTGCAACATCGGCATAACCCGTAGTATGCATCCATCCACAATGTTCATTGAAACCCTGGTACACAAACATCTGCCCCCAGGTAACGGCACCATATGCATTTAATCCTTCCTCACTCACCATCTGCATTTCTGGTCTGAAATAAAAAGGCACATGCGGATTAATATAGAGAATGGCATTTCCACTTGCAGTGAGTTTTGGTGCAATGGCGAAACCATTGGAACCACTCAGTTCAACGTCTTTATTGATGACGGGCTGATAAGCGCTTGCATTTTTATTACCACTGTAAAAACTTCTTACTTCATCCAACGCAATACCACCTGTTCTGGTGGCCGATACGCTGCCATCGGTAAACATCAGGTGAAACCAGGGCTCAAAACGGGTAAGTACTTTTGGTTTTACTTCGGGATGTGTGTAGAGATAATAATTAATGCCATCGGCAAAGGCGTTCAATAGTTTTTTAAACCAGACCGGACTGTTATGATAATCTTTAATGGCTGCAGCGCTGTCGACAATCAACCGCATTTGCAGATCGGCATATAACATACGTTCGCCATCGGCTTCTGCCTGGCGACCCAATACTTCTAAATAATTTCTTTCAACGCGACTAAAATTCTCTTCGCATTGCGCGTAGAGTAAACCAAATACTGCATCGGCATCTGTTTTGCCGTAGATATGGGGAATGCCCCATTTGTCTTTAATAATGGTTACAGCCTTAGCCTGTGTCTCCCAGTTTTTAATTTCGGCGGGGGTAAAAGACTGTGCAATGGAAAAAGAGGAAAACAATAAACAACAAAGCAGTAATCGCATGGTATTGGTTTTGAGGAATACCAAATATAGAAAACATGCGCCATTGTTGAGAGAGCTATCATCCTATATTCCCTGCCCCGGACTTAAGTCCGGGGCAATGAAGTTTTGTAATTAAAAACGCTGATCTCACATCATTGTTGGTCAGCGACCAACAATGGCCAGAATAAAAAGCTAGCAGCTAGTGGCTCGCAGCCCTCCTAATACCCCCACTGTTTCATCACTGCCAGATCCTGCTTTACACATTCAACAGGGTCAATACCCTGATAAGCTTCCTGTTCAATAATAAAGTGTAAAGTGCCGCCTTTTGTTTTACAGAGATCGGTAATGGCTTTTGTATTGGCTACCCCTTTTCCGAGAATGGTACTTTCAAAAGACTTACCATCGGCGGTTTTAATTTCATCTTTCACGTGAACGGAAACAAAACGACCGGGATAATTATTCACTATTTCAAGGGCATTCTCTCCGGTATGATACAGGTTACCCATATCGAGTTGTTGTACCACTAAATTGGGATCAGTATTTTTTAAGATGATATCATATACTTTTTGTCCATTGAGCGTAGCTGTAAATTCGAAATCATGATTATGGTAACCAAAACGCATACCTGCTGCTTTACATAACTCACCACTCTTGTTGAATACATCCATATAAGCAAGCATTTCATCGTAGGTCTTGCGAAGGTCGGCATCCAGCCATGGACTGATCACCAGTTCCTGACCCATTTCAGCAGCATCTTCCACTGTATATTTCCATAGATCGGTGAACTGTTTTTTACCGGCATCCCAATGTGCTTTACCCATTACGGTATGTCCGCTGGGCATTTGCATACCGAGATCATTGAGTATTTTTTTAAATTCTTTGGCAGTATAACCGTAGAACTTGCGATTAACATAATTGGCATGTTCCACATACTTGTAACCCATTTCGGCCAATGCTTTTAGTGTACCCAATGGGTCTTTGCCCATGGCTGCACGAACGGAATACAATTGTACTCCTGTAAGCATTTTGGCATTGCTTTCTGCAAATAAATGACGTGGTAATAATGTAGTGGCAGCTAAGGCAAGACCACTATTTTTTAAAAACGATCTTCTGGATGAATGCATGGCGTACAATTATGGATTAAATATAAGAATTCTCCCCTCATCCCCGCCCCGGACTTAAGTCCGGGGCAGGGATGAGGGTTATTTCTTTTTGAAAACAGCGAAGAATATTTCTGTACTTATTTCAAATCCCAGCTTTTTGTATAAACCAATTGCTGCTGCATTATCCTGTCTTACATGCAGAAAAGGAGTTTTACCCGATTCAATAATCAGGGAGCAGATATATGAGGTAAGTATTTTGGCATAAGATTTACCGAGGTGTTGAGGATCGGTACAAATAGCGCTTACTTCTGTGTGGGTATGGGTTTGCAGGCGTTGTCCGGCCATAGATACCAGTTCTGTTCCTTCAAAAATGCCATGATAATTACCAAACTCAATGGTTCGCTGGTAGAAAGGACCGGGTTTGGTTTGTTCTGTGAGCAAGAGCATTTGTGGAACATGCTGTTCAGTAAGCGGAATAATATTGATACCTGTATTTTCAACAGGATGAAAATGATGACAGATCATCTGGTAGAGCGGAATGGTAAACAACACTTCAAACCGATCAGAAAAATGAATCTCTTTTGAAAAAGGTACAGAGAAAGTTCTGTCAGAAGGTAGTGCTGTTTCCAGTTTGCTGAAATCGGTTTCGTTCCAATGCTGCAGGGCCACAAATGGACAAATATCACCTGGAAAATATTTCAGTGTATCATCGCCCCGGTTCAGGTAAGACTGGTGTGTGGAAAGTGCTTCCCAAACAGGATTGGCAAGAAAAAAATTCATGATACGAAGATAAAAACAGAAACCAGTATTTTAGGGAAATAATAAACAGTGAATGATAGGAAAAATAACTTGCCTGATATTGATCTGTACTTATTGCAGTATGGCAACGGCACAGAAAACCAGGATATATTATGATTACAACTGGAACCCTTCTTCTCAAGAAGCTGCATTTTATTTTGGTGAGCTGGAGAAAAATGATACAGGTTGGTTCAGGGCAGACTATAGTGCCAAATCCGGACAGTTACTAAAACACGGATTTTATAAAGATGCCAGCTGTACCACTAAGCACGGGCTTTTTGAATATTTTTTTGGTACGGGAGAGATAAGCGGCAGAGAACTCTATCATAACAATCAAAAAACAGGCACACATCTTTCTGTTTATCCTAATAAAATGATCAGTGATTTATTTCAATTTAAAACTGATATTCCATATGGCCTCTGTAGTAGCTGGTACCCAAGTGGTAACCCGCGAACAGAAATGCAATTGGATACTTTGGGTAATGGATCGGGAGTAGTGGTAGGTTTTTTTGATAACGGAGTGGTTTCTTTCAAAGGCAAACTGGCAAAGGGTTTACGCAAAACAGGTAACTGGTTCTATTATCATCCAAACGGTCAGCGTGCTTCGGTTTTACAATATGGTACGGCAGACAGCCTGTTGACTGAATTAAAGCCCCAAATAAAATATGATATTTATGAATATGCCTATTACGACTCAAACGTTGAGTATGCAAATGCTATTTGTTACGATACTAACGGCGTAGTACAAACACATTGTGAAATATCCAGTAACAAACCAGAATATTCGGGTGGCATTAAAGCATGGGTAAACTACTTATCGGGGCAACTGCCTGATATCATGAACAAGCCGGGTAATCCGAAAAAAACAACCATCTATATTGCTTATTTTATGGTGAACCCTGATGGGAATCCATCAGGTATTATGTTGGATAATACGGTGAACAAGGGTTTTGATGATGAGATTACAGGTGTTTTCAAGAGATCAAAAAAGTGGAAACCGGTATTGCACAATAACCGTATTATCCCCTTTCTTAATAAGCAATCTTTAACACTATCCTATTCTTTTTAGCAGACTTATATAGTAATTTCAATGCCTAAATATTTTGTTATGCAAAAGCAGATGCGTTTACAATATTCTTTCCTGTTATTGATGCTGATTTTTACAGCAACTGCATTTGCACAAAACACGTCAACCGAATGGAGTCCTGAACAACAGGTAGAATTATTTGGCTATTGTGAAAAACCATTTCTTATTAAAGAACTCAAAATATCGGAAGCCAATGCAGATAAAATAGGACAGATTAACAATTGGGCAAGACTAACCAAAATAAAAATACAGGCCAATACCAGCGATACATTTGCCACCGATGGGGAAGTGGAAGAAGCCGTGATAAAAAAATACAAAGCATTATCGCTTTCCGGTGATCAGTTGAAAACGCTTACTGACAGAAGAAAACAAAGTCTCACACAACCCTGTGCACTCATTACACTAACAGCAAACAAAACATACGATACGATTGCCAAACCCCAGTTGCAGCTATTGTTCAGGAACAAATTCCGCAGAACGCTGATGGATAAACTGGAAGTAAACGGTAAACAGGCCGATATGCTGATTGAAGCAGAAGTGTGGAAACAAAAAGAAGCACTGGAAATAATAAAAATTCCGGAAACAGATTTTAACCGTATCCGTAAAACGGTGACGATGTATAACGATCTGGAAAGAAAATATGGTTTTATCGGAATAACAGAACAACAGAAAGAAGGGGCCAAAAATATTTTTAAAGCTGCTGAATAAATAAATTGATTTTATTGGATTGCCACAGATGCACAGATTAATCTGTGCATCTGTGGCAATCTTTTTTGTTTTAGCGCCTGCACTACCTTAAAAAACGCTTATATCTATCAGATAATCATTGAATTATGAGCTAAACCCCTAAATTGTATTGGCTTATACCAAACTAACCTTCTGATGCAACCTTGTCGTATACTCATTGTTGAGGATGAATCGCTCGTGGCGATGGATATGGAGCGAATGCTTACCGATCTTGGCTATGACCTGATACCCAATGTTAATAGTTATGCTGCCGCCGTTGAAGTGCTGGATCAAACAAAACCCGATTTGGTTTTACTGGATATTACTTTGAATGATACCAAAACCGGGATTGATCTTTCGCTGTTATTACAACAAACCTATAAGGTTCCGTTTATTTATGTAACCTCTCATTCCGATAAAAAAACCATCGATCAGGCATTGGTTACCAAACCCAATGGCTATCTGTTAAAACCTTTCGATGCAAACGATCTCTACACAGCCATAGAAGTAGCACTGAGTAATTTTGCGGGTCAGACGGTAAACGGGCAGGATGATTCGGCATTGGTTTGTAAGGATGCATTGTTTGTTAAGAATGATAAAAACTTTGTGAGGGTAGAAATTGACGAAATCTGCTGGATTGAATCAGAACACAACTATCTCTATATTATTTCACAAAAGGGCAAACATATTATCCGTTCTAATTTCAGGGATTTTCAGCAACATGTTCCTGCTGCTAAATTTATACAGGTGCATAAATCGTACATCATTAACCTGGATAAAGTAGATGCTTTTTCTCATACAGATATCACTATTAACGGGAAAGAAATTCCGCTTAGTCGTATGTACAAGGATGACTTTTTTGCCTGTATGAAACGAATATTATAAACCTGCTTATTATTATGGTACCTAAATTAGAGCAGTTGGTACCTAATTTTTGCCCGCTTCTGCTATTTCAATCATATTTACAATACACATGTTGCAGGCTGTTACCATACTGAAACGAGTCAGCAATTTTCTGCTGTTGTTGTTTTGCTGCTTTGGGTTCTTTGCAGAATCGAAGGCAAAATACAACTATGTGGATACCGATCTTATACGAAAGCAGATTAACAATACAAAAAACGACAGCACCCTCAGCCGGCTCTATGGAATACTGGGCTGGGAAATGCGCTTCTCCAATCAACAAAAAGCAGTAGAGCTGGCAGATAGTATGTTATTGATTTCTTCTCCGGCAAAAGATTATATCCGGCTGTCGGAAGCCTATCGTATCAAAGGCTTTGTAAAAGTAGTGAATCAGGATATTGAAGCTTGTCTTAAAATGTATGAGCAGGGTATTTTCTATGCAAAAAAAGCAAAAAGCAAATACTATGAATCTTCCTTCCTTAACCTGATTGGTGTCATGTACCAGGACAAAGGAGATTTTGATAAATCAATTCAATTTTTTCTGGAAGCAGTGAAAGCTGCTGAGGATAGCAAAAGCTCAGAAATGATTGCTTTTAGTGCCAATTGTATAGCAGAAGCGTATTCTGATGCAGGAAGGTCTATCAATTTTACGAGGCCCTTTTATGAGAAAGCATTACAGGAAGTATTGCCAAGAAAAAACTGGCATTATGCCGGTATGATTCATTCCAATATGGCCAAAGAATATATGATGGCGGGGAAACCCGATTCTGCCATGATTGAAACAGTGGCTTCTATCGATTACCTAAACAGGGTAAAGATCAAAGGCTATGTATATGCTACCTGTGCCACAGATATAGGCGAAATGCTTACAACACTCAAAGCGTATAAAGAAGCAGAGCAGTACCTGCTGCAGGCTTATCATATACTCGACAGTCTTAAAACAAAAGATAATAAACTGATTGTGTTGTCTGCCCTGTCTAATCTTTATGTTGAAAGTGGTCAGTATAACAAAGCCATTGAACGTGGAAGAGCACTTTTATACCTGGCCGGTTTGTACAGGGCGAAAATATTTCTCCGGAATGCCTATAGGGTATTATCAGAAACAGCAGAGAAAAAGGGGCAGACTGATAGTGCATTGATGTACTATAAAGCATACAAAGACTGGAATGACAGTATTTTCAATGAAAATAAAGAGAGAACCATTGCCAATGCAGAGAGTAGAATGAAGCAGACCATACAGGCAAAAGAAAATGAGCAGCTGAAAACGTTAAATGCAAGATTACGCAATAATAGTTTGCTGGTTGCTGTGGTAGCTTTTATATTATTATTGGCCGCTTTGATTATTATTTTAGCCAACAGAAAAATCAAACAAAAAAACCTGACCCTTGAAACCCAGAAGCAGTTGATTGAAAAACAGTCAGCAGAAAAAGATATTTTATTAAGGGAGATACATCACCGTGTAAAAAACAACCTGCAGGTAGTATCGAGTCTGTTGAATCTGCAGGCGGCCAGTATCACCGATCAGAAAGCCATCGATGCATTGATGGCCAGCCAGAAAAGGGTAAAAGCCATTTCACTCATACACCAGAACCTCTATGCGTTTGAAGACCTGAGCACTATTTCATTTACTTCTTATGTGCAGGAACTGTATAACGACCTGCGGCAATTGTATAATAAAGGCAATATTGAACTCACCTGTACAGCAGCCACTGAACAACTGGAATTTGATATTGAAAGATCCGTACCTCTGGGATTAATATTAAATGAAGTAATTACTAATGCGCTGAAATATGCTTTTGAAGGCCGTGAACAGGGAGCCATTACCATATCCTGCTCTTCCGATGCAGAAAAAATGCTCACCATCATAGTAGCAGATAATGGTATAGGGTTGCCCATACCTTTTGAAGATCATATTTCCGGTTCGCTCGGGTTCCGGATTATTCGCGAACTGACACGTCAGCTGAAAGGAACTGTGACCTGTGAAATAAATAACGGAACCGTTTTTGTTTTCAGGATTCCCCAGAACAGGTTAAAGGCATAACCGTTCATGTTCGGTTTCATACCCATTCTTTTGCATTTGGTACCATTTTGTAGTGCAGTCCGAAACCCCTTGTTAATTTTCTGCTTCAATTACAAGTCATTAGTCTCTTCGGAGTATAAAGACTCGTTGATTTAATATCTCCAATGTCCTTTATAAGTGTATTACTTGATACACTTATAAGAAATCCGCCAAAACTAACTGAAATGCAAACTAACTGTACCCGTCTGGCAGGCGCGTTATTGTGCCTTGTGCTATTATCATGGAGCCCCAAACTCATACCCGCTCCCGTATTACAAACAAATGATTTTACTGTTTCAGCAGAAGAGTTGACACTCGCTACTGAAAAAAGTGGGGTAAAAGCCTATTACCGTATTACCACCTGTGGTGAGGATCAGGTGATATACCTGCGTTTGGTGAACAGTAATGCAGGTGCGGTACAGGTGAGCTGGAAGGGTGTATTACAGTTTACAGGTGAGCCATCACCACGCAGTATAAAGGAAGATCTTTCGCAGATTACCATACAAACAGGAGAAACAACAGGTACAACCTGTGTAAATCCATCGGTACCAGAACTGGTGGTGAAGCCAGTTGATGCACCCGTTGTAAATATCGACTCCTATTTCTTCCAGCAACTCACCATTACACAGAACTAATTAACCAGCAATCATGAGAAACATTACTATATCTTTTTCAGCGGCCTTTAAAAAATTCATCATGCTGGTAATGATAGCAGTTACTGCTATTTTCCAGTTAGAGGCACAAACCTATTCGTTTACCAGCTGTGGTGCTACCGGATCAAACGGGCCAACACAGTCGCAGGTAAACCTTGCGTATGCATCTTCAAGCATTACAGGTGTGGTGAGTAATAATGGTATACAGGAATGGACGGTTCCTGCTACCGGTTTGTACTCCATAAAAGTAGCTGGAGCCAAAGGTGGTGGTGCCGGTGGTGGTAATGGCGCTGTGTTATCGGGAGAGTTTATGTTAACACAGGGTCATGTAATACAGATAGTAGTTGGCCAACGCGGAACAGGTGGCTTTGGTTCGCAGGGTAGTTTGAATAGCGGCGGTGGAGGTGGCGGTTCTTTTGTTGTGAATAAAACAACGAATACCATTTTGCTGATTGCAGGTGGTGGCGGTGGTGGCAATGGAGATTATGGTAGCTCATATCCAAATACAGCAGGAAACCCTGCCAGTACAGGTACCTCAGGTAATAGTACTTATCAGACAGGTGGCGGTACCAATGGTAATGGAGGAAAAAATGGCGTAACAGATGATCCCGCAGCAGGTGGTGGTGGTTATTTAACCAATGGTGAGAATTCACCCGGAACCACATTTGCCGGTGGTGGACAGGCTTTTATAAATGGTGCCAGAGGTGGTGCAGGAAGAACAGGAACTTATTTTGGTGGCAACGGTGGATTTGGCGGCGGTGGCGGCGGAACCTCCAATGTGTTGGTACGTGGCGGCGGCGGCGGTGGTTACTCGGGTGGCCAGGGCGGTACTTACCAAATTGTACAGACAAGTATTTATACTTCTAGTTCAGACAGGGGGCATGGTGCCGGAGCTGGTTCTATTAATAACGGAACCAATCCGCTTACCTATGTAACCAATGCTGCAGTTGGTTATGTTACTGTTACAACACTCTCCACACCAGCGGGTGCATTGAATTTTGTAAAATCAAACAATACCTATATTACTGTACCGCATAGTTCATCTATGAACTTAGGTGCAGAATTTACCATTGAATCATGGGTAAATTATACAGGTGTAAACAGTACCATTATCGATAAGGGAGATTATGATTATCTCTTGCAGGTAAACTGCAATAATCCGGGCTTTGCACCTAACAGACTTAATTTTTATAACAGAAATACCGGATGGGTACACTCAACCGGAACAGTACCTGAAGGTGTATGGACCCATGTGGCCGTTACACTGAAGAATGGTACCATGACTTTCTATATCAATGGAGTGGCTTCGGGAACAGCCGCCGTAAACTATGCGCAGGATAATGGTCCTGTGAATATCGGCCGTCAGTCTCCCTCATCCTGTGCCTGTAACATTTTTAATGGTAACATGGATGAATTGCGTGTATGGAACAGGGCATTATCGGCCTGTGAAATCAGCAGCAATAAGAATTGCGAACTCAGTGGAGCACAAACCGGACTGGCAGCCTATTATAAATTTAACCAGGGTTCAGTAAATACCAATAACAGCGCAGTGAACACCCTCACAGATGCCAGTGGTAACAATAATACAGGTACATTAACCAATTTTGCTTTAACCGGAACCACTTCTAACTGGGTAGCCGGGCAAGTTTCAGGAACCTGTGGTCCTATTGCAACACCGGTACCCACCATAAATGCCAGTGGCTCAACCACTATTTGTGCAGGCGGATCGGTAACACTTACAGCATCTGCAGGTAGCAGTTATTTATGGAGCAATGGTGCAACTAATCAATCTATTACAGTAAGCACCGCCGGTGCTTATACAGTAACAGTTACAAATGCCAGCGGATGTAGTGGTACTTCTGCTGCAACAAATGTTACTGTTACAACCATCAATGATCAGACTGTTACAGCCACACCTGTTAATATCTGTGGAACAGGATCATCAACCGTAACACTTGCTTCTTCACAAATAGGCGTTTATTACACTTTGCGTAATAATGCCAATAATGCTGTAGTAGCGGGCCCCATAGCAGGAACCGGCGCAGCCATTAATTTCAATACAGGAAATATTGCTGCAACCACTACATATAATGTATTGGCAGAAACAAAGCCAACAGGCGCTTTGAGTTTAAATGGAACAACCTATGTAACGATACCACATGCTGCGAACCTGAATGTAAGTGCAGGCGGACAGTTAACCATGGAAGCATGGGTAAACCCCGCTGTTTCGGGTCAGTGGAGAAATATACTGATGAAGGGAGCTTATGGTTATGGTATGGCCATCGATGCTTCGAACAGGTTGTATTTCTGGGATCAGGGCGCGGGTAATGCTTATAATACCTGGTCTGATGTAACAGTACCTGCTAACAGCTGGAGTCATGTGGCTATTACAGTACAGGATAATGGATCCAATCTTTCGGTAAAACTTTACCTGAATGGAGTGAATGTAGGAAACAAGACATCTCCTATCGCCCAGATCAATGATAATACCGAAAGCCTTATTTTAGGCAGACAGGGTACGGGTTGCGGCTGTAACTATTTCAATGGTAAACTGGATGATGTAAGAATCTGGAATACAGTTCGTTCGGAAGCAGAAATTCTTGCAGGCATGAACAGCTGCTTATCCGGATCTGAAACCGGCTTAACGGCTTTGTTTAAAATGGATGATGGAAGCGGCACAACAGTCCTTAATTCAAAACCTGGTAGTAATGGAACAATAACAGGTACTGCATCATGGACTACAGGTAATGTAGTATGTGGTGCTGTGTGTAGTTTGCAAATGTCTGCAACACCAACAGTAACGGTTCAGCCATTGCCTACTGTGAATCCGGTTACCAATATTGAAGTATGTCATAACAGCGGCACTGTTCCTGTAATCAATTTTACAGGCTCTGTAGAAGGAGCTACTTATAGCTGGACAAACGATAATCCATCAATTGGTTTGGCAGCAAGTGGATCAGGAAATATTGCATCATTTACTGCTTTAAACCCAGGTAATGAACCTGTGTATGCAAATATTACAGTAACACCGTCTTATTCAGTAGATGAAAATACCTGTACAGGTACACCGGTTAGTTTTGTAATTCGCGTGAATCCGATTCCGGTTTTTAATGCAATTGCCAACCAGTCATTATGTAATGGAGCTCAGTCAACAGCTATCAATTTAACCAGTGCTGTTTCGGGTACCACATTCACCTGGTTTAATACTACGCCATCGGTAAATATTGGTTTACCCAATGGAAATGGAGCAACCATTCCTTCCTTTACGGCGGTTAATAATACAGGCGAACCTGTTACTGCTACCTATCTGGTATTGTCTTATTACCAGGGCGGAACAATGGGTTGTGGTACATCCAGACAGGTTAGTTATACAGTGAACCCCATACCAGAGGCAACTATTACAACAAGTGGTTCAACGGCTATCTGTGCCGGTGGTTCTGTTACACTTACAGCATCAACAGGTGTTTCGTATTTGTGGAGCAATGGTGCTACAACAGCATCGATTGTTGTAACAGAAGCTGGTAATTATTCAGTAACCGTAACCGGCGCAGGCGGATGTGTAGCCACATCGGCACCTGTTACCGTTACCACTTATGCCATGCCAACCATCAGTTGTTCAGGTAATATCAGTGTGGTAAGTGTTGCTAACCAGTGCGGAGCCAATGTTACTTATCCAGATGCAATCGTAACAGCTGGTCCGGCCAATCCAACAATAACTTATTCTCATCCTTCAGGCTCCTTCTTCCCTGTGGGTAATACAATAGTAACCGCTACTGTTACAGACGCCTGTGGCAATACTGCTACCTGTACGTTTGAAGTAACAGTGGCTGATAATATATTACCACTTATTACTGCACCTGCAAGTATAACAGTGAATGCAGGTAGCAATTGTACAGCAGCCAGTGTTACACTGGGTAACCCTGTAACATCAGACAATTGTGCAGTGCAGTCTGTAACCAATAATGCACCAGCCGTATTCCCTATTGGTAATACAACTGTTACCTGGACTGTAACCGATGCTTCGGGTAACACTGCCCAGGCCACACAAACCGTAACAGTAAAAGATGGTACAGCTCCTGTACCGGTGCTGGCCAGTTTACCGAATATTACTGCGGAGTGTAATGTTACAGTAACAATTATACCGACAGCAACAGACAACTGTTCGGGTACGATTAATGCAACAACTACCAGCCCGTTAACTTATAATAGCCAGGGTACTTATACCATTACCTGGAAGTATACAGATGCAGCTGGTAATAGCAGCACACAAACACAAACCGTAGTTGTACAGGATATAACACCGCCAGTGGTAACCTGTCCTGCTCCAATTACTGTAACTGCTCCATCGAATCAATGTGGCGCAGTGGTAACCTTTAATCAGCCAACAGTAACAGATAATTGCTCATCTGGCAATACAGGTGTTCATACACTTGCCAGTGGAGCCCAGTTCTTTGATTATGCAGATAACAGAATGGAGAACCAGTATAGTCCGGGTCTGCCTATGAGTTTCTTCCCAACCGACGGACAGAAACTGGCAGTGTTCCTCGTGAACTGTGGTTCTACACATTATATGTACCAGAATATCACCCTGCCATCAAGTGGACCCATCAATTTAGGGTTGGATATGAAGTACACCAACCATTATGCATCTGGTTTCAGTACCAACCAGTTTATTGCTATTGAGTTAAGGAATCCTACAACCAATGCCATTATCGCTACACTGTTCAAAACAAATCCTGGTGCACCACAATCAACACCAATGACGCATTATAATTTCGATCTGTCGGCTTATGCAGGTCAGCAGGTGCGTTTGCAGGTGGTGGATGCAACCATCAATAATTTCTTCCTCGATGTACAGCTTGATAATATCACAGTACCAGGCAGCAGTTTGGTGAACGGAAGTTTTGAAACAGGTAACTATAGTGGCTGGACAGTGGGCAGTGCAAGCGCAACATGCGGAACATTTGGTATTGGCTCTGGTCCTTCTGTATCTATTGTACAGAAAGCGGGTCTGCCATCAGGCTCTACTTTCCCGATCGGAACAACCATCAATACATTTGAAGTAACTGATCTGGCTGGCAATAAAACCACATGCAGCTTTAATGTAACAGTGAATGCTCCTGAGATCAATATCAGTGGTAATGGTACACCAATTTCAAGTGGTGATAACACGCCATCTGGAACAGACCATACTGATCTCGGTGGAACCATACCGGGTAACAGCATCAGCAAAACATTTGTGATTGCCAATAATGGTACATCTGCGCTCACGGTTTCATCTATCAATATCAATAATGCGGCATTCACCAGAAGCGGTATCAGTTTACCGGCAACCATACAGCCTGGTCAGACAGCCAGCTTTACGGTGAGCTTTGCTTCAACGGTACTGGGTGTGCAGACTGCTGTGGTAACAGTAAACAATAACGATTGTAATGAAGGGTCTTATAGCTTTACAGTGAAAGCAGAAGTAACCTGTACGAACCCTGTGTTTGTAAACTTTAACGCACAGGTACAGGCCAATACAACAGCAACAACATGTAATGCAGTGGTAAATTATCCACTCGCCGTAACAGGTATTCCTGCACCCGCACTGAGCTATAGTTTCAGCGGTGCCACAACGGGTAATGGTGTGGGAACAGGTAGCGGACAAACATTTAATCAGGGAACCACACATGTAGTAGTAACTGCGGTAAACCCATGCAGTACAGTACTTGCTGAATTTGATGTGATCGTAACAGATATTACACCACCAGTAGCCATTGCACAAAACCTGGATATAAACCTGGATGCAAATGGTGCGGCAGGTATTACAGCGGCACAGATCAATAATGGATCAACTGATAACTGTGGCATTGCATCGATCAGCGTAAATAAAACAAGTTTCGATTGCAGCAATGTGGGTGTGAATACTGTGATACTGACCGTTACAGATTTAAATGGTAATGTATCAACAGCGCCTGCAACCGTAACCGTAGTTGATGCAATTGCGCCATCCATTACTGCTCCTGCTGCTATCAGCCAGGGTACAGATGCAGGTGTATGCGGTGCCACGGTGAACCTGGGTATACCTGTAACAGCCGACAACTGTTCTGTAGCCTCAGTAACCAATGACGCGCCAACGCTGTTCCCTGTAGGTACAACTGTAGTTACCTGGACTGTTAAAGATGCAAATGGTAACAGCAACACAGCTACACAAACAGTAGTGATTGCAGATACAGAAAAACCAAAAATTACCGCACCGGCATTGGTAAGTGTGGTAAATATTCCAGGCTCATGTATGGCCAGCGTTGATTTAGGTACACCAATTACCAGCGATAATTGCGGTGTGGCCACGGTAATGAATAATGCTCCTGCATTGTTCCCTGTGGGTTCAACCATTGTTCGCTGGATAGTAACAGATATTCATGGTAATATTACAGATACCGCTACGCAGGAAGTAGTGGTGATAGATAATGAGAAACCATCCATCAGCATCAACAATATCAGTGTAAACAACGATGCGGGTAAATGTGGAGCTACTGTTGTAATAAGCTTAACTGAAACAGCAGATAATTGTGGAGTAGCAACAGTAATGGGTGAACGCAGCGATAATAAACTGCTCACAGAAGATTATCCTGTTGGAACTACTACCATTACCTGGACGGTGAGAGATGTAAACGGTAATATCAAAACAGCTACACAAACAATTGTGGTAACAGACAATGAAAAACCAGTGATTGTATGTGCGGCCAACCAGGTATTCTGTGCCAATACAGGTGGAAATACACAGTACGCTATTCCTGTACTGAACCAGTCTGATAACTGTGGTATTGCCAGCACTACTTACAGTATTACAGGTGCAACGAACAGAACAGGTACATGCACCAATGCAAGTGGAAGCTTTGCCATCGGTACATCAACGGTAACATTTACAGTAACCGATATACATGGTAATGTAAGTACCTGCAGCTTTACAGTAACAGTAAATCCATTACCGGTAGCCAGTATTACAGCAGCAACAGCAGATGCATTGTGTAACCAGTTTACACTTACTGCCAACAGCACATTAAGCGGACCATTTACTTACCAGTGGTTGTACAATAACAATACAAAAGCAACCACACAACAGTTAGGTCTTGGTTTAACAGATGCAGATGGTGTATACAGCGTGTACACAACAGATGCCAATGGTTGCAGAAGTGAAATGCCTGCTACTTATAACTACCAGAAACAAACACTGGTGAGCAGTTATACCATACTGGGTATGAAAGAAGTAAAACTGGGTCAGTATAACAAAGTAGAAACCGGAAGTGTAGGTGTAATGAGCAGCAGAGGTGAAGCTGAGTTCGACAAATACAGTGCTGTAACAGGTGCAGGAAGTTTTGTAAAAGCACCAAGGATTGATACTGATAAAGGTGTAACCATTAACAGTAAAATCTATGGCGTAGCCGGTGTAACCCTGCCCACCATGCAGTACAATACCAGCAGCACCAGGTACCTGCAGGATAAAACCATCAACTCAAACCTTACTACAACGGTAACAGGTAATTACGATGATATAACACTGAAGAAGGGTTCAAACGTAACCTTAACCGGAACCATCTTTGGAAAAATTAAACTGGAAGAAGGTGCAAGCGTACGCTTTACCTCTACTACCATCGATGTAGAAGAAATACAGATTGAAAAAGGACCGAAGACAGGGGGTTACAGTTATATCCGCTTTGCGCCAAATACCAGTATAAGAGTGAGTAAGAAAGTAACGATCGGCAGCGATGTAATCGTAAATCCGGAAGCTTATCAGGTAACATTCTACATGGCCGATAACAGAAGAGATGAAGAGAAATTCCATGTGAAAGGAGATGATACGCGCATCACTGCAAACATCATCCTGCCCGATGGCAAACTGAAAATAACCGGTGGTAATTACGGTGATGACAAGTGTGATCACAAACCACATAGCTCTAACAGTTGCCGACACAGAGGCCATGGTCACCACGACTGCGACCACAGAGGTCATGGCGACAGAGATTGCAGAGACGATGTATTCATGACGGGTCTGTTTATAGCAGAAGAAGTAGAGAGTGAAGGAAAGAATGTAATCTGGAACAGCTACAACTGTGCGGCACCATCGGCACCGGTAACAGCGGTAACATCGAACAACAACAAAGCAAGTGTGACGGAAGAAGCTGCAAGTGCCAAGACACAAGCAACAAGCAGAAGCGAGGAAGAGCTGAAGGTAACGGTGATGCCGAATCCGTCGAGAACCTACTTTACGCTGAAGCTGGAAAGCAAATACGAAGCACCGGTAACATTACGAGTGGTAGATGCTTCTGGAAGGGTGATAGACAGTCGCGCAAAAATCGGTTCAAACAGCACCATACAAATCGGACATAATTACCACGCAGGTAACTACTTTGCCGAACTGGTACAGGGTAACCGCAGAAAAGTAATTCAGTTGATCAAAGTGCAATAAGTACATAGTCCGGGGGGATTAGGAACGAATAGCACTTTGAACCCCCCGCTGAATACAGCCAGACCCGCTTTCTTGTAAAGCGGGTCTTTTTTTGGAACAGAGGTCCGAAGGACTCCTTCGGAGAACAGAGAAATGTCGAATATCCAACTTCGAAGTTGGGTGTTGGATATTCGAAATTCAATATTGATTATCCCCTCTGGCCTTCGAAAAAAAAACGTCAAGGAACAGAAGTCCGAAGGACTCCTTCGGAGAACAGAAAAATATCGAATATCCAACTTCGAAGTTGGGTGTTGGATATTCGATATTCAATATTGATTATTCCC